>JAABUQ010012065.1_pt1 | contig 10842 bp, 8 predicted proteins | sample 5560001 | NCBI WGS metagenome assembly JAABUQ01 (sample SAMN10711888, study PRJNA513371) | rock metagenome | isolation source: Antarctica rocks | place: Antarctica: Victoria Land, Finger Mt nord | collected 2015-12-18
CTGCACCCGATCACGCACCGGAGTCTGGAAATGCAACGATCTCTCAACGTCATCCGTGCCCGTGACGTATTGGTCCGCATGCGAACGATGGCCGTGAACGCGGCGCGTGGTTTGGTCAAGCCTTGCGGATATCGGCGCCCTATTTGCTCCACCGAATCCTTTGCCGGGCGATGCCGAAAGGAACTGCCGCCCGAACTATTAGAAATTGCCGAGCCCTTGTTAAAGCAAATCGAATTAGCGACGGCACAAATCGCTTTCTGCGATAAGCAGATTCAGGAACTCGCTGACAAAGGCTACAGCGAGACAAAGGCGCTGCGAAAGATTCCTGGAGTGGGCGCTCTGACGGCTTTGACGTATGTACTCACGTTGGCGGACAAACGACGTTTCCCACACAGCCGAGACGTGGGTTGCTATCTCGGTTTCCGGCCCAGGCGCAGCCAATCCGGCGACTCCGATCCACAACTGGGCATCACCAACGCCGGCGATCGATATCTGCGCAAGCTTCTGGTGCAAAGCGCTCATTACGTGCTCGGACACTATGGACCGGACAGTGCTTTGCGGCAATGGGGCCAGCGACTCTGTGCACGAGGCGGAAAGAATGCCAAGAAGCGAGCGATCATCGCGGTGGCCCGTAAGCTGTCGGTTCTGTTGCACCGGTTGTGGATCACACAAGCCGAATACCTGCCGTTCTATGAAGGGGAAAAGCAGGCGGCTTAACAGGATCTGAAGCTGACTCGCCTTGCTGCATACCGCATCCCGATGACTGCGACTAAGCGTTTGGCTGTCGAGGCCGTTAGTTAGATGGCAGCATCGACTGTTCGATTGGACCCCAACCGGCACAGAGCTTCAGGCTCATCACACAGTGCGAATAGAAGCAGGGTTGAACAGCGGCGGCAAACCATGACGGGTCAGACTGAAGGTACTGGCAGATTTTGGTTGACATCAACAGCCTTCTCATAGAAACGCTTATGGGGGTGCGCCCGAGACTCTTCTAGAGCTTGCCGCAGAGGAGGCGTTTAATCTTCAGCTTTCGTCTGCCATCCTCGAAGAAACTACCCGCATCCTGCGCACGAAATTTCACTGGTCGGTTCCCGATCTAATCGAAGCTCGCGACACGTTGACCGCCATCAGTCATCGCGTCGTTCCCCATATCCAGCTTGATGTCGTAAACGTGATCCCAAGGATAACTTCATCCTGGAATGCTCGCAATCCTCGCGCTCGGATTACATTGTCACGGGCGACAACCATCTGCTCGAACTGAAGCAGTATGCAGGTGCGCGGATTGTGAAGCTGGCAGAATTCTTACGACTGGTTCAGACAAAAGGACGGTAGCGGCGCAGTCATTACCCGTTCCTGCCTTGCCATTTTTAGCATTCTTCATCGCCCCGTTCGCGTGGTTCGCCGTGTCTCCCATCATTAGCAGCCGTTCGATAGCGCTGAACAAGCGCGGTCCTAATCGTCAAGGCTCCGTATGCGGTGGCGCCGGTGCGTCGGTCCCACTTCTCTCGCATCAAACCGGAGCGTCGAAAGAGTCTGTCAATACTTTCGGAGTTGCCGCCGCACCAGAAAGCTAGGGCGCGGCATAACGCGAGATCGGCCCGGCTGTGATCGTTCTCATATTCCGAGGTGTCGCCCCTCCACAAGCGCCTGAAGCGTTGCCCGTCGCGTGCGTTCTTGGCGCGTTCAATGAGTTCTTCGTCTGAGATGTTCGCAGCGGCTGGAAGCATTTCCATTGGCCGTCGCAGCGGTAACGGCGGCTTGCATAACTGACATGCCGGTAGGTGCTCCAGGTCTGCGGTTTGTCACATGCTGCTACTTTGCCGCTCCACGGCGAAATCGGCATCTTTGTGGTGCGGCCGTTCACTTCGGCTCTGCGCCATAGAACCCATTGCTTGTATTCGAGCAGTTCTGGGGGAATGCGCATCACGCCCTAGCCTCTCGATGGGCACACGTACTCGCGACGGGGGTCTCGGATTGGCGACCCCAAAGGCAGTCAGCGAAAAACGGACTGTTGTGGCATATCGAAGTTCCTCATCTGCTTCTTGCACCAGGCATTTTTTGCCCCTATCTGGCAGAGGCCTTGAACATCGAAGGAATCGTCGAGCAGCGAAAATGTTTTTTGGGAAGGCCTGACGCAAGAGGGCGAGGAGGCCCGCCCTCTATCTGGTGCCGAGCGTTAATCGTTCACCGTATGCTCCGCGTGGTCTAGGGTCTTGACTCTCGAGATTCGAACAGGTTCCGGCAACCAGCCGGTGCCCTTCACTTCGTTTTCGGCGAGGGTGACCAGATCCGTTTTCTTGAGTCTGAGCACATCGGCGCTGGACGGTTTGCCGGATTCGCTAAGCGCTTGGGTGATACGCGACTTAGGAACCCTGCTGAAGAAGTTATCGGCTGTTGGGGTAAACCACTTCGTCATATCGAACTGAAGGGCTGCGGCGAGTTCATCGGCTTGCTGTAGGCGACTCCGGTCGTGTCCCTCTTCTGGCTTTGACTTCACGCCGTTGACAGTTCGGGACACACAGTAGGCCAGCAATTGCAGCAAGGTTTCCTGGTCTTGTTCCAGGCACCAAGGCCAGAGACCCTCGGGTGCCGCTGCAAGCCTTCGCAGCCAAGAGCGTTTCTGTTCTTCCAGCAGCGCGACCGCAGGAGACGCATTGGCCCCCTCCAGGTGAGCGTAACGGGTGGAAACCTGAAGACAGCTATGGGACTGGTAGAGATGGAGGTCCAGCCCGAATTCGTTCAAGACCAATGAGTGAACCAGGGCCGCCAGTGCAATGGCCGGTTGCTGGAATAACTCAGCGGCGATGGCGGCGGTCTTATGCTGCGTGAGCGCTTCAAGCAACGGTGCTGAATAAGCCGATGACTCCTGTTCGGGCTCCGAATCAGGCGCGGTTCGAGGAACAGCATCTCCCATTGCTTCCGGCTTGCGCATCTCTATTTCATCCTCTTTCCGCAAAAGACCATACACGAATGCCGGTTCACCGGTATGCCCGATGCTGACCATCACGCCGCACGATGCCTTCACCTGATCCGAGTAGGCGGCTTTCCGATTCCGTCGAATGGTTTGAATGCGGCGGTCGATGTCATCAATGTGCTCGTAAACCGTTTGGGCCTCCTCGTCTTCTTCGTCCGCGCCTTGCTCTTCCAGTTGATTGACGAAAGCATCGCGTTGCCCTTCGAGCGCCTCAATTTCAGCTTTCGCCTCCGCTGACAACGGGAGCTCTGGGGCATGTACCCGTTTGTGCCGACTGATCGCTTGATGGTCGGTCTCCGGCTGTACCTGGACCCATTTCCAGCCTTCTGCTTGGACCGTTTCCGCAAGGGTCTGTAACTTTTCGCTGACCAGTCGGGTGAGTTTGGCAGGATCGGCGATGTACGTGCCAGCCTCGCCTTCCGCGAACAGATCACGCCGAACCGTTCCGCCTTCGGCCTCATAGGTGTTTAAACCGACAAACCGCACTCGTTTGTCAGTGGCCGGAATGTCACTGGTGGCAAGCATTTCCCGGACGGTTTGGGGTTTGCGGTCCCAGGGGTGCAATCCATTCCAGATTTCTTCTTGTACGCTGTGGTCGTCGGTTAGAGTGAAGGCTTGCAACAGTTCCAGGTTCATTTCAGCTTCGCGGTAGGCTGTAACCAACACCGGGCTGACACGAGCTAGCGCAATCCGCCGAAGGACAACAGCTTCGGTTACTCCGAAGCGGGCGGCCACATCGGCAACTGATTTACCGGCAGTGACGAGACGCTGGAATGCCTGGAACTCGTCGGCGGGGTGCATCGGCACGCGCATGACGTTTTCCGTAAGGCTGATCTCTGGCAAGTCGGCATCCTTCGGAGCAAGGCGGCACGGAACCTGCATCGTTGGTTTAACCTTGCCATCCTGGGCCAACTGAGACAAGGCCATCAGGCGGCGGCGTCCAGCGATGACGGCATATTTGCCGCGTGGCTCTTTCTTCACAACTAGGCCTTGCAGCAATCCCACCGAAGCAATGGAATCGGCCAGTTCGCCGATTCCTTCTTCTACTCCAGTCGTGCGCACGTTGTCGTTCCAGGCCAGCAATTTGTTGAGCGGAATTTCCAGTGTTTGTAATTCGTCGATGATCATGTGTTTGTTCCTTTGTCCTTGAAATTGAGATGTAAGTGGTTGCGGTTTACTGCGCGGGCTCGGCACTGACTTCAAGGGCAGTGAGTATCTCGGCAGCGGTGGACTGAATGAGTTGAAGGGAAGCGGAGAGGGTGGCGCGGTCGCCGTTGTAGAGCTTGATGTAATCGGCGGCAGCGGTGTTGGTGTCGAGTCCGATGGCGTGGCAAACGACAAAAGAGACGGCTTCCGCCTCGGTCTCCCGAATGGTTTTCGTGGTCTCCGCGCGGCGATCTGTTCTGTGTAGTCTTTCGTGAGCCAGTTCGTGAACCAGAACCGAGAACTCCTCGGGGGCTGGCTGGTTCGGTAGCAGGGTGATGCGTCCGCCGCGTGAAACGCCTTTCGCCGGTGCAATGGACTCGTCATAGTCGAGCGCGACTGCGCGAGAAACGACCAACTCTTTCAGGTGTTCCAGATGCTGCTGTGGATCACCCTTCACGGTTGCGAACTCGGGCAGATCCTGGCCGTCTGTCTGCGCGACATCGAACACGTAGGCGCTACGGAATCCGACAAGATGGCGAGATGCTTCAGCGCTGCTGCTGTCGTCCCGCTGCTCCTCCTGACGTTCTGCCGGGCGTTTGCGGATGATCGGAGCGAAAATCGCAATTCCCCTTTCCCCTTTGCGAACGTGCCGACCTAAGCCAAGCCAAGCCCGAAAGCCTGCAACGTGGGTCGCGCTCGGTCTTTGCATCGCGATGAGGAGACAGTTAGTCCACGAATACTTATGGAATCGGGCCGTTACGCTCAGAAAGGCCGTTAGTGCTGCGCTGTTCCCTGCTTCGAGCGCCGCAGCGAGCGTAGCGAGTGCCTGGGCAGCAATTTCAGAAGTAGTGTTTTGTTCTTTTGGATCCGGGGTGCGTCGCATGCACCCCTGCTACCCGGCGAGGGGCGGAGGGTAGCAAAGGCAAGTCAGGGGGGACCACCCACCCTTGGAGCGAAGCGGAAAGTGCGTAGCGAAGCGGAGGCCTGCAACGAAGTGAAGGCTGGGGGATGACTTGCCTGCGCGAGGAGGCGGCGCCTCCTTAGGATCTGCTAAGCGCTTGCTTGTTGCCGGAAGCACTAAACGTCGGCAAATATCTTCGGAGTGTCACCGTGTCCCGATAACTACTTCACCATCAGAGATCCGACTCCGCAGACATGCCCGTATACTTATTGCGGTGATGTTCTCGGAGATGAGAGTGGCACAGCGCAGGCCGATACGAAATAATAAAAGGTTGATCAATTTCCATTGCGAATGTGTCGGGGCAGCCGTTCCAAAGCCATGAAGCAGGTCGTCAATCTTGGTAGCCCCGCAATGGGCTTCGCCGATTATGTTGAAAGGCTGGGCCGCTTATTAACCTCTTGCTCTGACAATGAGAAGCCAGAACTAGAGAGGATTGAGCTCGCGCTTGATGGAGAGCCTGGTAGGGAATTACGCCGACATTATCCGCTGGCGGATCTCCGTGCTTCCGGGACGTTCTTGACCGGTTCAAAGCTTGCCAATACACTTGTCGCGCAAGCTATGCGCGGGACCTCGAATAATGATGTTTTTTGTGACCCCGCTTGTGGCGCTGGGGATCTGCTCGTTGCTGCCGCGCGGCATTTGCCCGTGGGTCCTGATCTGGGGCAAACCCTTGCAAGGTGGGGCCGACGGCTAGTCGGTTTCGACGTACAGCCTTTGCTCGTTCATGCCGCGAAGACGCGCCTTGCCTTACTTGCAATCAGACGCGGCGCTTCGCGTACCGCTACCGCGCGGCTGAATCTTGATGCGCTGTTTCCACACATTCGCGTCCATGACGGAACCACATTATGGCGACTTCCTCCAGGCCCCGTTTGTGTTCTTGTGAATCCTCCGTTCACCCGGATGAAAGCACCAGGCGCGTGCGACTGGGCCAGCGGGTCGGTTTCGCAGGCTGCGCTGTTCATTGAAGCTTGTCTCCTGCAGACCATCGGCCCGTTTCAGATTCACGCGATTCTTCCTGATGTGCTCCGTACCGGATCGCGTTACGGAAAATGGCGGAAATTGATGAACGAGAAAGCCCGCGTATGCGATGTGATGCGCATTGGCATCTTCGACAGGTGGACCGATGTTGATGTATTCACGGCTCGTTTCGAGGTCCCTGGAATCGACTTGAACTGCGACTGGGGCGTTCCGCCGAAATCCGCTGCCCCACTGGTTGGTGACCATTTTGAAATCCGGGTAGGTTCAATCGTGTCGTACCGCCACAAACATGAAGGGCCGTGGTTGCCGTTTGCCCACGCCCGCCCCTTACATTTGTGGACGCGGGTCACAGATTTGCCTGAGCTAATTAGGAGTAACGAGAAGTCGTTTCGTCCTCCTTTCGTTTTGATCCGTCGGACGTCGAGGCCCGGGGACCGCTTTCGGGCCGCCGGTACAATCATTACGGGCATGCCAGAGGTGGCCGTCGAAAACCACCTCCTCGTGGCGCTTCCCAAGGATCGAACGTTTCGGTCTTGCCGAGCACTATTGAAAGTCCTGCAACATCCGGCATCGAACGCTTGGCTCAACCAGCGGATCTGCTGTCGTCATCTGACGGTATCGGCGTTGCGTGACTTACCGTGGATAATATCGGATGAGTGATCATCTCCGCTTTTCAACCGGGATCTTAAGCCGACTAGGCGAGGAACTCAACCCTAACGCTGATCAGGGCATTATCGAGCTAGTTCGGAATTCCTACGATGCCGATGCCGTTAAATGCTTAGTTGAACTAATTGGAACAGATGAGCCGGGCGGTCTAGTACGGATTACCGACGATGGGCTTGGGATGAGTCGGACGGCCCTTCGTGACGGCTGGCTCGTCCTGGGCAAATCCGGTAAGCAATTGTTGCGTGTAACCAAGCGTAAACGCCGGGTCATCGGGAATAAAGGTCTGGGTAGGCTAGCTGCATTGCGGCTCGGGCAAATGACTAGCGTTACAACCTGGCCCAAAGGCGAGCGGTTTCAATACTCTCTGGACATCGACTGGGCTGACTTTGCAGCTGCGAGCGTCGTCGAAGAAGTCCCGCTCGAAATCAAGCAAAGCCCAAAGAATAAAGGCACACCCGAACACGGCACCGTTGTCGAGGTACATAAACTCCACTCTAAATTGACGCGGATGGAGGTCAAGCGTCTTGCGCGGGCATTAGTCCTCATGTCCGATCCCTTTGACAAGTCCTTGGGATTTCAGCCAAACCTCGTAGCACCCGGGCAGAAAGATCTGGAAAGCTTGGTCGCGAGCTCTTATTTCGATGAGGCTCAGTTTCATCTAGTGGCCGAACTGTCGGAAGACGGTACTGCCGTGGCCAGGGTTTTGGACTGGAAAGGCGAAACTCTGTTTGAAGGGGGTCCTGAAGATCTACGTCGTAAAGTGCGTGGAAAGCCGCGATCGGATGCCCGTTATAACAGTCCGCCCGCTAAGTTCGATTTGTGGATTTATCCTCTCGATTCGAAGACAGAGGTCTTCTCTGCGCGATCCGTGACCGTGGCAGAAGTAAAGCAGTGGCTGAACGAATACGGCGGTGTTCACCTTTATCACAATGGCGTCCGCGTGCACCCATATGGAGATTCTGGCCACGATTGGCTTAATCTCAATCTGTCGCGGGTCCGAAACCCGGAGCTGCGCCCTTCGACAAACAACTCTATCGGCCGAGTTTCGGTGCGGGACGTTTCTGAGCAACTAAAGCAAAAAACCGATCGTACTGGTTTTATCGACAACGAGCAATTTCAGGAACTGTGGCGTTTTGCCCAAGACGCGCTCGAATGGATGGCGCGCCGGCGCTTACAGGAAAGAGAGGCGCGCCGCAGTCGGGACGCAGAGCGCGCGTCGGCTAGCGTAAAGTCGGCAACCAGCAGCATCGAAGCAGCGCTCAAGGCCATTTCCCCGGGTCCGCGGAAAAAGGTTCAGGTAGCGCTTGCGAAATATCAGCGGGCCCGCGACAAGGAAACGAAAACTCTCCGGGATGATCTTCAGCTCTATCGGACTCTGTCGACTGTTGGAACTACGTCCGCAGTTCTGGCACATGAGGTAAGAAAACCCGTTCAACAGATCGGGACCATGGCAAAAATGGTCGAGCGCATCGGCAAGAGTAAACTCGGGGCGGAATATGCTAGCTCTCTCGAAGCTCCTGTGGCTCATATCCGGCGTGCAGCTGAAGCCATTCAGACGTTTGCCAACATGACTTCGACACTGCTTCAGAAAGAAAAGAGAAGAGGAGGCAGGGTCGCCGTACATCCCGTAATTAAAGGTATTGGGGAACTATTTTACCCATTCTTGCAAGAAGCGAAAGTTGCCTTCAAGACCGAACTGATGGCTGATTCACCGGCTGTGTACGGAAGCGTAGCTAGCCTCGAGTCAGTATTAGCCAATCTCCTCACCAACAGTTTGAATGCGTTCAGTTACGAACATGCCCCGCCAGTCGAACGAGAAATTGTTGTTCGCACAGAAAAGAACGGTGCGGGACTTCTGCTCAAAGTCTTGGACAACGGACCAGGCATTGACGGAATCTCGCTCGTTGAGATCTGGCTTCCTGGGCAGACGACCACGCCTGGAGGCACGGGCCTTGGATTGACAATTGTGAAAGATGCTGTCACAGAACTCGGCGGTACAGTCAATGCATTGCCTCGGGGAGAACTGGGCGGCGCAGAATTTACGGTTGAAGTTCCATTACTCGGGACTGGGAAATGAGCGCCGCAGTGATTGCTCCCCTGAGCGTCGCGATCGTGAACGATGACGAAACGTACCAGGATAGCTGGAGTCTCCAGGTAGCTGAGGCGGGTTATCAACCGTACATCGTGCGCCGACCAGCTAACCGAGCCTTCCGCTCCATCGGCGAACTCGCCGATGAGGTCGAGCAGCACGCATTGTTTGCGGTCTTCGATCACCGCCTCGCGCCCAAAGGTCTTGCGCAGTTTACCGGAGCAGAAACCATTGCGGCACTTTACGACCGGCATCGGATCGCACCGCTCCTAGTGACTACTTGGGAGAAGCAGGACGCCGATACCACGATCCGCCTACACCGAAAGAAGGTACCCGTGCTGCTTTCGGCGCAAGATTTTGACGACCCCGAAATCATTCGAACCTGCTTCGAAGCCTGTGCCCGGGAAGTCCACAGCGGCGAGGTCCCGCTGGAACGGCGAGCCTGGCGAACAGCCGTTCAAATTGAGGATCGCGACGACAACTCCAAAATCAAAGTAGTGGACGCGCTCATCCCTGGTTGGAATCCGGAGGTTAAAGTGCGGTTTCCTTTAGATCTGATTACGCCCGAACTGCAACACCTCGCGCTTGCCGGCCAAGTATTCTTTGCTTTGGTGAATACCGGTGCCAGCCGAGAAGAAGACCTTTTCTTTAGTGACTTCGAGCTTGCGCCCGAAGCCGATCCGAATGACGGACTCGCCTAAACTGGCTATCCTCGACGTCGGGCACGGCAACAGTGCCGTGCTGCACGATCGGAATGGCATTTTAATCTTCGATGCAGGTCCGGGCAGTATTCTCAACGAATACCTGCTCGAGAATAAAATCCGTGACATTGCAGCCCTGCTCATTTCTCACTCCGATGCGGATCACCTTGCCGGCGCGATCAACCTCCTATCTTCACGCGAGTTTCGCGTGAAAGAAGTTTACCTAAACCCAGACTCCGGGAATGCCGGAAGCACATTCGATATCTTTCGCCGTGCACTTCGAGATGCCAAAGAAAACCGGGGAACCAGAGTGATACCGCATTTAACAACGACGGTATCGGGTGCGTTTCAACCAGGCGCCACGACGGTCGAGATTCTAGCGCCCGCACCTGAGACGGCTTTGGGCGGCGCGGGCGGGCGGGACCTCGCAGGGAAGAAGATCACTGCGAACAGTATGAGTGCCGTCGTTCGCCTCACTGTCAATAATGTGCCAGTGGTTTTGCTGCCAGGAGACATAGATGCTGATGGACTCGCAAACTTGATCAGAGATCACCCCGCCCTTCCTACCCCCATTCTCATTTTTCCGCATCATGGCGGTCGGCCCGGTCGGAGCGACCCTGGCCAGTTTGCGCGCGATCTATGCACCCTCGTGCAACCTAAGCTCGTGATCTTTTCAATTGGCCGCGGAAAGCACAATACGCCTAACCCAGTAGTCATGGATGCTGTTCTAACGCATTCTCCGCAAGCCCACATCGCTTGTACCCAGTTGTCCGTTGCATGCGCCACCGAGAAGCCGAGTACTCAACCAGCTCACCTGATCAAAGAGGTTGCATCTGGAAAGCGGACACGGAGTTGCTGCATCGGTACGCTCATCTTGCCACTCTCAGACGAATTGCGGACCTTGCCCGTTCTCCACGAGCACGCTCAGTTTGTGGACCGGTTCGCTCCGACCGCGCTTTGTCTCAGGCGCGCAGGCCAAGGCGGTTGAGATTAGGCTATAAAGCCGCAGCCCATTTTGGCGCTGGTGGGAGCATGCTCACTGGACGCAGCCGATCAGTTCCCGGGCATCTTTCGCTCTGGCGGCCGCTCTGGTCTGCCATTGCATATTCTCCGGCCCATCCACACGTCTGCACGCAATTGGCTTGACCCGGTCCATCACGTAGCCACAGCCAAGCCGGCCCAATGCAATCAGTTGCTGCTCTAGCCCGGATATCTCACCAGCGTGATAGAGGGCAAAGTAGGTAGAGCGGGAGAGTTCAAGAAGGAATCTACGGTTCCGAGGACGCGCTGACGTGGAATAGGACAGCTTTTCAGGCACGCTCCGCCA
>JAABUQ010012066.1_pt1 | contig 10842 bp, 8 predicted proteins | sample 5560001 | NCBI WGS metagenome assembly JAABUQ01 (sample SAMN10711888, study PRJNA513371) | rock metagenome | isolation source: Antarctica rocks | place: Antarctica: Victoria Land, Finger Mt nord | collected 2015-12-18
ACGGCCGACCATGAGCTGGCCCGTGGCGAGGTGCACGGCCGCCGCGACCGGCAAACTCTGGCCCGCCAGGTGCACGCCGTCGGCACCGACCGCCAGCGCAACGTCGAGGCGGTCGTTGACTGCCAGATGCGCTCCATGCTGACGCGCCACGCGCACCAGCTCGCCTGCCTCCTCGTACAGTAAGGCGGCCGATCCAGACTTGTTGCGGAGCTGGACCCAGTCGACGCCGCCGTCGAGTGCGAGAGCGACTGCACCGATCAACTCGTCCGCGCTGCGGCGGGGCGCGGTGACGAGATGGAGTTGAAACCTGGACGATGGCAAAGAACGCTTCCCTCCGCTGGTATGACCCAGATCAGGTTCCTGGGGTACGAGAGCTCAGTCCGCCTCGTTCTCAGCCCGAAGGCACCCCCAGCGTTCGACAACTGTGAGAATTGCAAGTATATAACAAGGAGTTCTTCCGTCATTTCAGGAGTAGACTTGCTGAGAAGGCAACGGCCTTCAGGAGGCTCCACGAGCGCCATGCTGCAATCGCATCTGCACAGCTTGATCGCCAAAGCGCATCGCTACCAGGCAGAGCCCGAGCGCTTCGAGCGCACACATGGGGAACCCCTGCGGGTGAGCGTGCACGGAGCCAACGGCGAACACCTGGTCATGCTGTTCGAGGGCCAACTTCAGTGCGACTGCGATGGCTTCGCCTATCGCGGCGAGGGCATCTGCGCGCACGTCCTGGGCGTGGAGCATCACTTCCGCGACCAGGTCCCCGCCAACGCCGTCAACTGGCCATTCACAGCCCCCGCGTAAGGCGGCCATTCATCGCAAACGGGCGTGCCGCCGCAGGCTCAGGACGGAATTCTGCTGAACACCGCGCGCTTGACGGCGTCCAGGTCGGCAGGCAGCTCGACCGGCCGATTCGCGTAGGTGGATGAGATGCCAAGCTCGCCCAGTGCGCGCTCGTGGTAATTCACCTTGAAGTCCGTGAACTTCAGACCGTTGGCGGTTGACAGCACGACCGTCCGCTGACCTGGCTCGATCGTGCCGTTGGCGGCAAGTTTCTCGAGCACCGCGAGTGCGACCCCGGTGTGCGGATCGTTGAACATGCCGGTCAGGTCGGCCCGAGCCGCGGCTTCGGCCAGCTCAGCTTCCGACGCCTGTTCGACGACCCCATCGAAGCGCTGCAGCGTCCGTACGGCGCGGTCGTAGCTGACCGGGTTGCCGATTCTGATGGCCGTAGCCAGGGTCGGCCGCGCAAAGATGGGCTCGAGCTGGTCGAAGCCGCGCAGGTAGGCCTGATAGAGCGGGTTCGCGCGTTCGGCCTGGGCCACCGCGATGCGCGGGAGCCTGCGGATCAGCCCAAGCTCGTACAGCATGAGAAATCCGGCGCCGAGGGCGCTCACATTGCCCAGGTTGCCGCCGGGAATGACGACCCAGTCGGGTACTTCCCAGTCGAACTGCTGCACCATCTCCATGGCGATCGTCTTCTGGCCTTCGAGTCGCAGCGAGTTCATCGAGTTGGCCAGGTAGATGCCTGGCTCCGACGCCAATCGCTGAACGATGGCCATGCAGCCGTCGAAGTCCGTATCCAGCGCCAGCACCAGCGAACCGTTGGCCAGTGGCTGAACGAGCTGCGCGGTCGAGACGCCGCCCCGCGGCAGCAGCACTACCGAGCGGATGCCGGCTACCGCGCAGTACGCCGCCAGGCTTGCCGACGTGTCGCCGGTCGAAGCGCACGCCACCGCCTGGATGGGTTTGCCATGCGCGATCATTTGATTCACGACGCTCACCAGCACGGTCATACCCAGATCTTTGAAGCTGCCGGTGTGGCTGTTGCCGCACAACTTGATCCACAGGTCTTCGATGCCTACGGCTTTGCCGTAGCGATTGGCCCAGAAGAGATTGGTCCCGCCCTCGTCCAGGCTGACGACGTTGTCGTCCTCGAGCTGCGGCGCGACCCACTCTTTCTTGCCCCAGACACCGCTGCCGTATGGCCAGGCCGTGCGCTTGTAGCGGTCGTCGAACAGCTTCATCCAGGCCGATGGGCTGCGCGCCCGCAGCGCCTCCAGATCGTGGGCTACTTCGAGCAGCCCGTCGCAGGTCGGGCAGCGGTAAAGCACGTCTTCGAGCGACCACTGCCCGTGCTCGCCGCTGGTGCAGCGGAACCAGGCCTGATAGTGCACGCGTCGCCTCTCAGCTAGGATAAAACACCCTGCATGGTGTCCCTGACCTTAACCATTCTGGGTGCGGGCCCGGCGGCGCCGAATCCAGGTGGTGTCTGCTCCGGCTACCTGGTGCGCTACGGCGATAGCGCGGTGCTGATGGATTGCGGCTCAGGCGTTGCCGGGCGCGTGGCGCAGCATGTCCCGCCCAACCGTCTCCAGGGCGTGGCCATTTCGCACCTGCACCCCGACCACTATTTCGACCTGGTGCCGCTGTACTACATCCTGAAGTTCGGCGAACGGCGGCCGTCTGAGCTCGAGCCGCGTCTCGCGGTTCACGTTCCGCCCGGCGGGCGCGAGTTCCTGAGACGGCTCGGCCAGCATGTCGCCAACGAGCCGGCCATGCTCGAAGACGTCCTGGACGTACACGATTACACCGCGGGTCCGAAGACGCTGATCGGCGGGCTGGAGCTCACGTTTCATCCTGTGCAGCACTACGTTCCCTCACACGCGATACGGGTCCGCTCGCCGGACGGGGCAACGCTGGTCTTTTCGTCGGACGTCGGGCCGTGTCCCGAGCTGATCGAAGCCGCTCGCGACGCCGACCTGTTCCTGTGCGAGTCGGCCCTGCTGAATGCGTCCCAGGACGAGGTCACGCCCGGCCGGCGTGGCCATATGAGCGCCCTCGAAGCTGGACAGGCGGCTCGCGAGGCCGGGGTTCGCCAGCTGCTGATCACGCACTTCCGCTCGAGCCAGCAGCACGACGCGCACCATCTGGAAACCGCCAGCCGCTCCTTCGGCGGCCCGGTCGAGTTGGCTCGCGAAGGACAAACGTACGTCGTCGGCTAAAGTCTGAGCGCATTGATGGCCGGAAGCCAGCCCGTTCTCATCTGCACCGCGTGGCCGTATGCCAACGGCTCCTTGCACGTTGGGCATCTGGCTGGCGTCTACGTGCCAGCCGACGTGTTCGCCCGCTACCAGCGGCTGCGTGGCTTCGACGTGCTCATGATCTCGGGTACCGATGCGCACGGTACTCCGGTCACGGTACGTGCCGACCAGGAAGGGGTCACCCCAGCCGAAGTCGCGGCGCGCTACCACCACGAGTTCCTGACCTACTGGCAGGACCTGGGCATCAGCTACGACCTGTACACGACCACAACCACCGACAACCACCGCCAGGTCGTGCAGGACGAGTTCCTGATGCTGCTCGAGAAGGGCTTTTTGTACAAAGATCGCTCGACCGGGTTCTTCGATACCGTAGCGCAGCGCTTTTTGCCCGATACGTACATTGAAGGCGAGTGCCCGCACTGCCACTACGCCCGAGCGCGCGGCAACCAGTGTGAGAATTGCGGACGCCTGCTCGAGCCCGAGGATCTCATCCGACCCCACTCGCGCCTGAATCCCAGCGCGGCGCTCGAGCGTCGTGAGACCGAGCACTTCTACCTCGATCTGCCCAAGCTCGAAAAGCCACTCATCGAGTGGGCTACGCCGATGCACCATTGGCGGCCCAACGTGTACCGCTTCACGATCAATTTCCTTGAAGGTGGGCTTCAGTCACGGGCCATAACCCGCGACCTGACCTGGGGGGTGCCACTGCCGCCGGAGGTAGGGCCGGGCTGGGACGACAAGCGCATTTACGTGTGGTTCGAAGCCTGCAGCGGCTACTTGTCCGCGGCGATTGAGTGGGCGAAAACCAGGGATGAGCCCACGGCCTGGGAACACTGGTGGAAAGATCCGAGCTGTCGTCAGTACTACTTCATCGGTAAGGACAACATCCCTTTCCACACCGTCATCTGGCCAGCGATTCTGCTCGGGCGCGGTGACGTCATTCTGCCGTACGACGTGCCGGCCAACGAATACATGAACATGGGCGGCCAGAAGGCCTCCAAGAGCGCCGGCATCGGTGCGACCGTACCCCAGCTGCTGGCGGCCTACGATCCCGACGCCATTCGGTACTACCTGATCGCCAACGCGCCCGAAACGGCCGATACCGAATACACGGAAGAAGACTTCATCCGACGCAACAACGACGAGCTGGTCGCCACCTGGGGCAACCTGGTGCATCGCACACTCTCGTTTCTACAGCGGGCATTCGAAGGCACCGTACCCGAGCACGTGACGGACCCGGAGGTCGCCGAGCGCATCGCTGCCGCTCGGGCGGCGGTTGAAGAACAACTCGACCACGTGCACCTGCGCGGCGCGCTGCGCGAGGCGTTTGCCCTGGTCCGCTTCGGGAATGAATGGTTCGATCGGCAGGCGCCGTGGCGCCAGGTCAAGCAGGATCGGGCCGCGGCTGACCACAGCATGGGGTCACTGGTCGATCTGATCAACGCTGCCAAATTGCTGCTGGCTCCGTTTTTGCCGCACACGTCGGCTAGCCTGCATGGCCTGCTCGGGTATACGGACACGCTGGAAGCGAGTGGTTGGCGCTTCGAGCCAATCCCAGGCGGCCGGAAGCTGCCACCGCCGAGTCCCTTGTTCAAGAAGATCGAGGTTCCCGCGGCCGAGGCGGCTTGAACACCCCAAAGCGCCCCTCGCGCCGCCGCCTGTGAGGCGCACGAACTCGGCCGCCTCGCTTCGCTCGCTCCTTCCGAATTTCCGTCCAAACAGAGGGGATGTGGTCGAGGCGCAGTGGCGCGGCGGTGTGCAATCGTTGGATTCGGCTGGTGCCCGCGTGGATAACCCCGCTTCTGCCGGGGCGGGGGATGCTGCGTCGTTTGCCGTGCTGGCGCTGGCGCTGGTCGCGTACGCGGTGCTCGCGTTCGGGTACGCCACGCTCACGCCCATCTGGCAGAACCCTGACGAGCCGGCGCACTACAACTACATCGCCTTCGTGGCCCAGACGGGCGGCTTGCCGGCTTTGCAACCTGGCGACTGGGACTCAGCCCTGCTCGAGCGACTCAAGAACGGGCGCCTGGAAGCCGGCGACTCCATCTCGTCCATCCGCTACGAGGCCTGGCAGCCACCCCTGTTCTACTTGGCCGCCGCACCGCTTCTTCGGCTCGGACCCATGGGCGATCCGGCCGCGGAAGTCTTTCCCCTGCGTGCCTTCAATGCTGTGCTAGGAGCGGCCACGATCTGCGTCGCTTACCTGACGGCACGCGAAGTTTTGCCGCGGCACCTGGCCGGAGCGGTTCCATTGTTCATGGTCGGCGTGCCCATGTTCACCTCCGTGTCCGCCGCGATCAGCGCCGATCCCCTGGCCAACCTGCTGGCCGCCAGCGTGCTGCTGCTCCTGGTACGGCGTTGCCGTGCGGCGCCCGAGGCTGCAGCGGCGTACCCCCTCACGCAGCAGAGCGGCAGCCCTGCCCGTACGTACCCTAATGCAAGCTGGGCGATCGGCGCCGGTGCGCTCATCGGCCTCGGTCTGCTGACGAAGCTGGCCCTGGCCATCTTCGTCCCGCTGGCCTGGCTCACTTTGGTCATGCGGTCCCGGCGGCGGATACGCGAGGCCATCCTTTTGCTTGGGGCCTGCGGCCTGGTCGTGTTGCCGTGGCTGGTCCACCAGGTCACCACATACGGCTGGTCCGACCCGCTGGCCACCAGCCGCCACGCCGCGGTCGTCCTCGATCAGCCGCGTTTTCCGGGATTGACCCTGGGGTTCCTCGGCTCCTTTTTCACCACCACCTTTCACAGCTTCTGGGCCCAGTTCGGTTGGATGGCAGTCGTGGCACCCGAGCGTCTGTACTGGGTCTGGGGTGGGGTGGTTGCGGTCGCGCTTGGTGGCCTGGTCATGCAGCACCGACGACTCAGCGACGAGCCCGCGTGGCGACTTCTTCTCGCCACGCTAGCCGTCGCCGTGCTCGCCTACGTCGGCTACAACCTGACGTTCCTGCAACTTCAGGGGCGCTACCTGTTCACCGCCCTGAGCCCGATCGCCATGCTGCTCGTGCTGGGCTGGGCGAGCTGGCTGCCGCGGCCGATCCAGGGCTGGGGCAGCGTCGTGCTCGGCCTGGGACTGATCGGCCTGAATGCCTACGCGCTGATGCGCGTGCTCGTACCCGGCTTCGGGCCAACTGGCTAGACTGCTACCAGTCAAAAGGTAGGCAGTACTGAACGTAGAGGAGGCGCTACAAGGTGGAGCTTCGTGTGCAGCAGGCGTCGGTCTCGGAGATCGATACCCCTCTGCTCGTGGTGAGCGTATTCCAGGACGAGACACAGCCAGGTGGTGCTGCGTCTGCCGTCGACGCTGCCCTCGGGGGGCGAATTTCTCGGCTGATCGCCGCTGGTGAGATCACCGGCGAGCCAGCCACGGTGTCCGTCATCCACACCGAGGGCAGCCAGGCCCTCAGGGCCCAGCGGGTTGCGGTAGTCGGGCTTGGCAGACAGGCCAGTCTCGAGTTGGAAGACGTGCGGGTAGCCTCCGCTTTGGTGGCCCGCAAGGCGCGCGATCTGAAGGTCGACAGCTTCGCGACGGTCGTCCACCACACCGGCGGCAGCGGCGTGCCGATGGAGGACGCGGCGCGGGCCACGATGGAGAGCTCGATTCTGGCGCTGTATCGCTACGAGCAGTTCAAAGAGGCCACGAAGTCGCGTCATGAGGTCAGCTCGTGCACCATCGTCGAGCCAGATGCCGACCGCGTGCGCGCGTTCGAACAGATGGCCGATCTTGCCCGTATCACCTGCGAAGCGGTCATAAAGGTGCGCGATCTCTCGGTTGGGCCGGCCAACTTTGTGACCCCGACTTACCTGGCCGAGCAAGCGCGCGAGGTTGCCCAGAAGTACGGTCTCGAGATTGTCGTGTGGGGCAAGGACGAGCTCCGCGCCCACGGGATGAATGCGATCCTGGCCGTGAACCAGGGCAGCGTTCAACCGCCGGCCTTCGTAGCCATCAAGTACGTAGCGCCGGGCGCAACCAGGACCCTGGCAGTGGTTGGCAAGGGCATCACTTTCGATTCGGGCGGCATCTCGCTGAAGCCACCGGAGGGCATGGAGTACATGCGCCACGACATGACCGGCGCCGCAACCGCGCTGGGCTTCGTCCAGCTTGCGGCGGCTGGCAAATTGCCGGTCAGCGTGCTTGGCGTTTTCGCCGCGACAGAAAACCTGCCGTCTGGCGCGGCGTACAAGCCAGGTGACGTCTTCAAGGCCTACAACGGCAAGACGATGGAGATCGTCAACACGGACGCAGAGGGGCGGGTCATCCTGTCAGACTCGCTGGCCTATGCCGCCGAACAGAAGCCCGATGCCATCGTCGACTTCGCGACGTTGACCGGCGCGTGTCGCGTCGCACTCGGCGATCACGCCACGGGGCTGATGAGCAACAACCAGGCCCTGGCCGACCAGCTGCTGGCGGCAGGTGAACGGTCGGGCGATCGGTGCTGGCAATTACCGCTGTGGAAGGTCTACGGCGAGCAAATCAAGACCGCCATGGCCGACGTGCGCAACACCGGTGGTCGAGCGGCTGGTGCGATTACCGCCGGACTGTTCTTGAAGGAGTTCGTCGGCGACGTTCCGTGGGTCCACCTGGACATAGCGGGTACGGCCTACGCCGACAGCGATCAGACCTATGTGGCTCCCTACAACCCCAAGCCCGGCGCGACGGGCGTAGGTGTTCGACTGCTGTGGCACTTCTGCCAGGCATGGAAGGATGCGTAGCGGGCTCACGGACGCGAAGTACGGGTCGGGGGAGCCTGCGGCCCCCCGCCGCCAGTCGCTGCTCCGCTCCGCTCCGCGCTCCTTCCCGCGGCGACCCCCCGCTTAACCGCTGATCAGTGGCTGCTGTGGCACTCCAGCCGAACCCGGAAGGACGGATAGCGCCGTTCGCGGCGACCGCTCAGCGAGGTTGAGCATGCAGCTGCTCGTGCGCTGGACCGGCTCCGCACGTGTTGGGCCGCAGCGGGAGATCTGTGCCGCCATGGTTGGGGCGACGGACCCCTGAGCGTGGCGGGCGCGCCTGAGAGTGGGGCTCGCCGCGTTGCGCTGAATACGGTTGCGCCCATGGCCGCGCGGGTGGTCGATGCCGCGTTCGCGGTGGTGTACTTACGCCTGCTCGGCCGCACCGATGTCGGCGCGTACCAGTTCCTGGTCATCTTCACCACCTACTTCGATACCCTGATCGACTTTGGCTTGAACGCGCTGGTCGCCCGAGAGGTGTCGCGTGGCACGGTCGGAGCACGTGCAGCCTTTCGGGCAGTCAACCTCCTGCGTCTGGGCCTGTGGTGCGCTGGATTGCCGCTCGTCGCCATCGTGTACGGGCCCCTGCGCGAGACGACCAACCTCTCGCCCGAGGCTGCCGCGGCCGGCTGGACCTTCTACGCCGCCTTGTTGCCGACCGTGCTGGCCAAGACTGCCACGGGCGTGTTGTGGGCGGCCGAGCGACTCGAGCTCACGGCCGGCGTCTCTGTCCTGGCGACGTTGTTCAGGACCGCAATCGGCGGAGTCGCCCTGTTCGGCGGTTTCGGTCTGATCGGCCTGGCGGCGACGTCCGCGCTGACCAACGTGATGAGCAGCCTCATCCTGTGGAGGCTCGCGGTCCGGACGCGGTCTGGCGCGGCACTGGCCGAATCTCGACCCATCCTGTGGCTCCGAGAGTCGTGGCCGCTGTTTGTGAACCAGCTGTTGCAGGGCCTGTTCTTCAAGGTCGACGGCGCGCTCCTACTGCCCCTCGCCGGAGCGGTCGCCGGCGGAACGTATGCTGCTGCGTACAAGGTTTCCGAAGGCGCGGGGATCGTTTCTTCCACCTTCACGTTGGCACTGTTCCCACGCCTCTCGCGCAGCGGCGATGCTTCCGGCACCAATCCGGGCGAGGTTCTGGCCAATGCCTACCGCCTGCCGTTGCGGCTTCTGCTGCAGGTCGGTTTTCCGCTGTCGGCCGGCATTGCCCTGCTTGCCGAGCCGATCGTGGGCCTCGTCGCCGGAGCCGAGTACCTGCCCGACTCGGCCATCGCCTTGAGCATCCTGATCTGTTACCTGCCGCTAAGCTACGCCAATGGCCTGACCCAGTACGTGCTCATCGCCGCCGGGCGCCAGCGCTTGCTGACGGGTGCGTTCGTGGCCGCGCTGGTGTTCAACGTCGCCGCCAATCTGGCCCTGATTCCGCGCTTCGGCTACGTGGCCGCGGCGTGGGTGACGGTTGCCAGTGAGCTCGTGCTACTGGTCCCGTTCAGCCGGGCCGCGGCGAAGGTTGCCCCGGGCGTTTCGCTGCTCCGCGAAGCGCGGATCCCGATCCAGGCCACGCTGCTGATGGCGCCGGTCGTGTGGTGGCTGCGCGACACGCTTCACCCGGCCGCGGCCATCGCCGCCGGAGCCATCGTCTACCCGCTAGCCCTGTGGAGCCTGGGCGGCATCGATGCGCAGCAGGTCCGGCTCGTGCGCGACCTCATCCGACGCTGAGCACCGCTCCTCTAAGACGAGGAAGGTATCGCGGTCACCACCAGGCGGTCCGAGAATTCACGACGCACGGGGTCGAAGCTTCCGGCGCAGGTCAGTAGCGTCAGGGTTGGATCGGCGGTCGGCTGCATAACCGACGTGTTGGAGGGTGGCACGAGCTGCACGCTCACTACCCCGAACACGTGCAGTGCACCTTGCTCGTCCCATACCCGCACCTCGTCACCTAGCTGGACGCGGTACAAGTTGAGAAACACGTTCCCCTCGGCACGGGTGGACACGTGGCCAGCAACGACCGCGTTGCCTGGGGCTCCGATCAGCGCGGTCAACTCGGCGTAGTGGACCGCAATGTTCGGCACGGTTTCCCAATAGGGTGCTCCGTCTGGAGTTGTCCGAACGCCGCCGGCGACTACCGGAGTGTCGAGATCGATGGATGCTATCACCAAACGCTGGGCCACGCCTGGCAGCACTGGCGCGGTGAGTGGACTGTGAGCGCCCATACGCGGAGCAACGTCTGGCAATTGCCTCGCCTTGCCCGCGGACCGGGTGACCGGGCCGAGCGCCGCCAACGGTGCATGCACTTCGCTTACGCCAGGCAGGCCCTGAAAGGCTACCGGCGCCGGCAGCTCAATCCGACTGCCAGGCAAGAGCTCCAATTGCCAGAGCCCGGCGCAAAGGACTCCGACCAGTCCGAGCACGAGCAGGGCGGACCCGAAAATCCGCCGTGCCGTGCTCGCTAGGAGTTTGGCAGAAAAGTGCATTTCATACGCCAAAGGGTTTCCGAACTCCGTTCAAACAGATTGCCTGGAGGGGCGACTCCGTGGCAGAAGACTTTTCGGCCGCCCCTCTAAGGAAACCATGCGTGCCTACTCCGGTTCTGCTTCCGTCGGGGTGTCGTCCGCGGGCGGAGTGATGTGCGTTTTGCGTCGGAGGTACATGCCCCAGCCAGCTGCGCTCATCCCGCCGAGTCCGAGCAAGCCCGCGGCTGATCCACTAACGGCTTCGCCAAGGTTGGGCAGGAACGCGGGACGCAGGCCGCTGAGCAAGGTAGACACCGGGCTCTGAGCGGAGCCGCCGGCCAGAGTTGCACCCGCAACTTCGGTCGAGCCGTCGCCGGCCTGCGGGCCGGGTGACACGGGCGATGACACGGGCGATGCAGCGCCTGGCGGAGTCTGGCTCCCTGGAACCGGGGATTCGGGGGAACGGGCCATTGGCGACTGGGCTGGGGGAGACTGGCTCGGGCCTGAGCTCGGGGCAGGAGTGGTGCTGCCCACCGGCGAGCCGGTGGAACCGTTGGTGCCGTTCGTGCCGCTCGTGCCGTTCGTTCCGTTGGTGCCGTTCGTGCCGCTCGTGCCGTTCG
>JAABUQ010012067.1_pt1 | contig 10841 bp, 8 predicted proteins | sample 5560001 | NCBI WGS metagenome assembly JAABUQ01 (sample SAMN10711888, study PRJNA513371) | rock metagenome | isolation source: Antarctica rocks | place: Antarctica: Victoria Land, Finger Mt nord | collected 2015-12-18
GCCTCCACCACGGATGGCCGGGCGTTGCAGAAGCCCGCCCCGGCCACCGACCACATCGCCTCGGCCTGGTTCGGCTCGACGATCACCTTCGACGTCAACCTCGTCGACGGCCAGGCCCACCAAGTCGCCCTCTACGCCCTGGACGGGGACAGAGCGGCTCGCTCCGAGTCCGTGGTGGTCCGCGACGCCGTCACCGGCGCCGTGCTCGACATCGAGGCCATCTCCTCCTTCGCCGAAGGGGTGTGGCTGGCCTGGAACCTCCGGGGGCACGTCACGATCCAGGTCACCTCGACCAACCCCGCCTCCAACGCCGCGGCCTCCGGCCTGTTCTTCTCGCCCGTCTACAAGACGGCTCAACCCGTGGCGGGTGGTGGCGGGGGCACTGGTACGGCGGGCGTGGCGATCCCGGGGGCCGGAAGTGGCATCATCGCCGGCCATCCCACCCACTTCGTCGGTTCCCCTCTCGCCATCCAGCCATCCGATCTCGTCACCACGGCCCTGGCCGAATTGTATCCCCCTAGCCCTTTGCCGATCGGGGGTCGGGGTAACACGACCCAAGACAGGCTCGGGCGGATCGACGGTTTCGCTCGCGACATTCTTCCCGACTCGGGACGCAAACGGGTTAGCCTCCGGCCGGTCGCCTCGGAATCCCTCTTGAAATCATGGGCCTCTGGCGTCTTGGGCAACTAGCCCGGCGTCATGGCCCTTTTTCACGAGTCGAAGTGAGTGGACCCGCGACACCAGTCAAGTACCCGCCACCATCGTCATCCGCCTTGACGGCGGGCCGAGGGTGGGCTACATCAGGGCGTCCCCGCCCCCCTTGAAGGATTCGAAGGGGGGACCAACGGCCCGCCCCGGGCGACGTTCGACAAGGAGGTCCGACGCCGATGAGCGATCCCAGGAACGAACCGCTGTCCGTGCCCGCCCTCGACCTCAAGGCCCAGTACCGGACCATCCGCGACGAGATCGAGCCGGTGGTCCGCCAGGTCCTGGAAAGCCAGTATTTCATCCTCGGGCCCGAGGTCGCCGGCTTCGAGGCCGAGGCCGCCCGTTACTGCGAGGCCGCGCACGCCATCGGCTGCTCGTCGGGGTCGGACGCCTTGCTCCTCCCGTTGATGGCCCTGGGCCTGGGGCCGGGCGACGAGGTCATCACCTCCCCCTACTCGTTCTTCGCGACCGCCGGCGCCATCTGGCGGACCGGGGCGAAGCCGGTCTTCGTCGACATCGAGCCGGACACCTACAACATCGACCCGGCCCGGATCGAGGCCGCGATTACCCCCAGGACCCGGGCCATCATCCCGGTCCACCTGTACGGCCAGGCCGCCGACATGGACCCGATCTCGGAGATCGCCCGCCGCCACGCGCTGTTCGTCCTCGAAGACGCCGCCCAGGCCATCGGCGCCGGCTATCTCGGGCGGAAGGCCGGCACGCTCGGCGACGCCGCCGCGTTCAGCTTCTACCCGTCGAAGAACCTCGGCGGCTTCGGCGACGCCGGGATGGTCACCACCGACGACGCCGCGCTCGCCCGCCAGGTCGGCCGGCTCCGGGTCCACGGGATGGAGCCGAAGTACCACCATCAAGAGGTCGGCTACAACGCCCGGATCGACGCGCTGCAGGCCGCCGTGCTCCGGGTCAAGCTCCGCCACCTCGACGCCTGGACCGAGGCCCGCCGCGACGTCGCCGACCGCTACCGCCGCCTCTTCGACGCCGACGGCCTGGGTGGGGTCGTGACCCTGCCGACCGAGAAGCCCGGCCACCACCACGTTTACAACCAATTCGTCGTCCGCGTCCCCGCCGACGCCCGCGACCCGCTCCGGGCCCACCTGACGGCGAACCGGATCGGCTCGGAGATCTATTACCCGATCCCGCTCCACCTCCAGACCTGCTTCGCGTCCCTCGGCCACCAAGCCGGCGACTTCCCCGCCTCCGAGGCCGCCGCCGCCGAGACGGTCGCCCTGCCGATCTACCCCGAGTTGACCGACGAAGCCCTCCGCCACGTCGTCGCCTCGGTCGCCTCCTTCTTCGACGCCCACGCCATCCTCCCCTTCAACCGCCATCGCGACGTGGCCTGAGTCCCGATCGAACCGTCGGAAAATTTAGACGCCCGGGAGCCGCCAGCTTGCGGTCACCGGGCGGCTCCCGTTATACTTTGCCAAACAAAGTGAACTGGTCCCCGAGGGGATGCCCGGGACATGGCGACGATCCGGAAGTTCGAGGCCGACGACGCCCCCGCCGTGTCGGCCGTGATCCGGCTCGCCCTCGGCCGCCTCGACGACCGGATCTACCCCCGCGACCGCCTTCAGCCCCTTATCGACTATTTCAGCCCGGAGAAAGTGGCCCGTCTGAACCTCCACCGCCATTGCCTGGTCGCCGAGGACGGCGGCGTCATCGTCGCCACGGCCGCCCTCGAAGGGCCCCGGGTGAGTACGTTCTTCGTCCACCCGGACCGCCAGCGGATCGGCATCGGCACGCGCTTGCTGTCCGAGATCGAGGCCGCCGCCCAAGGCTTCGGGATGGACCGGCTGGTGGTGCAAGCCAGCCTCCCGGCGGCCCCGTTCTACGAGCGGCACGGCTATCGATCGCTCGGGACGATCGAAGAAAGCCCTGCCGGACCGCATCTTGAGATGGCCAAGAATTTCAGACCCGAAGGGAAAGATCGATGGAACGCCGCTGGATCGGATTCCTGACGGCGGCGGGTCTCGCCTTTGTCACCGACGTGGCCATACTTGCCTTGCTGGGAACCAGCACCCCAGCAGGGTCAGATGCCTGGTGGGCCGTCAATTTCATCTCCATTCCCTGGGTGTTTTGCCGCGTGCCCTTCATCCGGCCGGCATTCGGCGACGACAACGAACCACTGGCAAGGGCGTTGACGGTCTATCTGACCATCTCATCGTGCCTGACCTGGGGCGGGCTCGGCTATTGGGCCGGCAGGGGGACCAAGGATTCCAGGTCGCCCGGTGGCGTGAACCAGCCCCCAGCGGAGCTTGATCCGCCCGGGCCGTGAGAGGATCGGGTGATTGACCCATACTGAACTCACGCCGAAATCCGCGCCCCGGGCGAAAAAAGGCGGATATTCGCGGCCCCTCGACTCGGAATATGGACCGGGAAGGAGGCCGGGCGTCCCGATCGGGACGGTCTTCCGATTGGGTTCGTTTTTTCCGAGGGCTGATTTCGTGATGGCGGTCGCGGGACCAGAGGATGTTGGGTTCGTTTTTCCAGGCGGGCGAGGTGGGGAAGGATCGGCCCTCGCGGTGGGTTCGTTTTTGCAAATCGACGAGCTGCGGCCGATCCTCCGAAAGTTGCGCAAGCTGGGCAAGTTCGGCGGTTGGCTGGCTTCCAGGGTGGTTGGTCATTAAGATGGTGCCTTTGAACGAGCGAACGGGGACGGTCGACCGATGCGCCGCGAAGCTCTTGCTTACCTTGCTTGCCCGGACTGCGGCGCCGCTCTGGATCTGGAACCGGGGGCCGAGAGTGCCCCGGACGGGCACGTCATGGCCGGGTCGCTCCGGTGCTCGGGGGCGGGGTGCTCGTTCCCGATCCGCGACGGGGTGCCCGACCTCCGGCCTCGGGGGGTCGAGGCGGTCAAGGTCGAGACGTCGAGGCGGTTCGATGACGAGTGGTCGCACTGGAGCGAGCTGCGCGACTACTACGAGCGGCAGTTTCTCGGCTGGGTCGCCCCGCTTGAGGCCGCTGACTTCGCGGGCCAGGTCGTCTTCGAAGGCGGATGCGGCAAGGGGCGGCACTCGGCGATCGTGGCCGGCTTCGGTCCCGCTGCCCTGGTCTCGCTCGACCTCGGCCGGAGCGCGCTCATCGCCTTTGAACATACCAGACATCTCGCTAATTCTCATATCGCGATGGGCGACCTGCTCCGGCCGCCGGTCCGCCGGTTATTCGACCTGGCGTTCTCGGTCGGGGTGATTCACCACCTGCCCAACCCGGCCCTGGGGTTCGCCAGCCTGGCGAACGTGGTCAAGGAGGGGGGCCGGGTGGCGGTCTGGGTCTACGGCCTGGAAAACAACCGCTGGATCGCCCACGGCGTCGGTCCGATCCGCAAGGGGGTCACGGCCAGGCTCCCGCCGGGGGTCCTCCGGGCCACGTCGGCGATCCCGGCCGCGGCGCTCTGGGCGGCGATCAAGCTGTTTTATCGACCCAGAAAAGACGGCCGGGGACCACGTTTGCCCTATGGCGACTATTTCGCATCAATGCATGGCTTCCCGTTCGACGAGATTCATTCGATCGTCTTCGACCAGCTTGTCACGCCGGTCGCCCATTACCTGCCGGGCGACGAGGTCCGCCGATGGTTCGCCCGGGGGTTTGCCGACCCGGCCGTCCGCTGGCACAATCGGTATAGTTGGACCGGCCTCGGGACGGTGAAACGCGAGCCCGATGCAACCCCTCTTCCCGGATTGACCGACTGATGGCCGAGCGCGACGCCCTGGGCCTTCCTGGATCGGAACCAACCCCTCTGACGGGCCGGAGGTGGTGGCTCGGGTCCGCTCTCGTCCTGGCCGGGGCACTCATGGCGACGGTTCCGACCGTCGGCGACATCGGCCTGACCTGGGACGAGCCGTCGTACCGGACCAGCCAGCTTGTCTCGGGCCAGTGGTGGGTGGGCCTGGCGCAGGCCCGGACCCGCGCCGATTTCGAGGCCCTGCTGTCCGCCGACGCCCTCCTTTATTACTGGCCTTACGCCCGGTTCGGCTACAATTTCCACCCGCCCCTGGCCGGGCAACTCAACCTCTTGACTCACGCCGTCTTTGGCCGCTGGATGAAGGACATCCCGGCGCGGCGGATGGCGTCGGTCCTGGAATACGCGGCCACGATCACCCTGGCCTTCGGCTTCCTCGCCCGCCGTTACGGGGCGTGGGTCGGCGCCGTGGCGGCGGGCTCGCTCCTCCTGATGCCGAGGGTCCACGGCGACGGCCAGATCGCCGGGACCGACACGCCGGGCCTCCTGCTCTGGACCCTGACGGCGGTGGCCTTCTGGAAAGGCTTGGACGAGCCGAAAGCCGGGCGCTGGCGGGTCCTGGTGGGGATCTTGCTCGGCCTCGGGTTCGTCGAGAAGATGGCGGCCGTGGCGGTCCTTGGACCGCTCCTGGCCTGGCTCGTCGTCGCTCGCCTCCCGAAAACCCTGACGAGCCAGGCGGGGCGAGCCGATTGGGTCGATGGCCTGGTGACCTCGGCGGCGCTGATTCTGCCGATCGCCCTGGCCCTCCGCGAAGTCCTCCGCCTGGCCCACCAGTTTCCGGCCCCGGACTTCGTCAACCTGTACACGATGCGCCCGCCGACCACCATGACCGGCGCGGTCCTGTTCATCCCCCTGGCTTTCTGGTGTCTCCGACGGCTGGCGGCTCGGGTCTTCCGCGACCATCCGGTCTGGGGTGTCGAGCGGCCCGCCCTGGAAATCTGGACCGCGGTCCTGGCCTTCGCGCCGGCCCTGGCCTGGCTCGGGAACCCCGGCTGGTGGCGGGAGACCCTGCCCAGGCTGGCCCACTATTACCAGATCAGCGCCGACCGCCGGGGGGCCTTGCCCGACATCCGCATCCTCTACTGGGGTCACATCTATGTTTATAGCCTCCCCTGGCATAACGCCTGGGTCCTGATCGCGATCACGGTGCCCGTCGGGATCTTGCTCGCGGCCCTGGTGGGCCTGGCGGCGAGCCTCCCGAGGTCGTGGCGGGCCCGCGACGCCGTCCCCGCGTACTTCGCCCTCCACCTGATCTTCCTGCCGACGCTCCGGATGCTGCCGACCCCGGCGCACGACGGCGTCCGCCTGCTCTTGCCCACGTTCTTCTTCCTGGCCGCCTTCGCCGGCTGGGGCGCGGTCGCCCTCGGCGACGCCTTGGCCCGCCTGGTCCGGCATCCGACGGCGTGCCGGGGGCTGGTCGCCGGCCTGGTCCTGGGCCCGGCGGCCTGGCAACTCGTCGCGATCCACCCGTTCGAGCTCTCCTACTACAACGAGGCGATCGGGGGCCCGCGCGGGGCCTGGAAGTCGGGGTTCGAGCTGTCGTACTGGTACGAAGCGTTCGATGGGAAGACCCTGGAAGACCTGAACAAGGTCCTCCCCGACGGCTCCTCGGTCGATTTCTACAACGAGATGATCACGACCCCGACCCTCGCCACGCTCCAGGAGCTGGGGGCCCTGAAAGGATCGATCACCCTGGGGGCGCCCGACCCGGACCGGCTCCCTCATGGATGGATCTTGACCCACGACTCGAAGGCGACCCCCCTCACCCGCTTGATGTTCGCGATGACGCCCCTGTATGCCCGGTCGCCCCGCCAGCTCGGCGGCCTCCGGGTGGTGACGCTCGACGCGCCCGAGGCCGTGGCGCGGGCCTGGGCCCTCGACGTCCTGACCCGGGTGGCGACGCCCTCCGAGACGCTGACGGCCCCGGCCTGGGTCCGCGACTCGCCGGTCCTCCGCTCGTTCGGCCGGTTCTGGGGCGAGGGCGTGACCCGAGGGCCGGCCCTGGCGGTCGACGAGTCGGCCTTCGCCTGGGCCCGATCCGACCCCTCGGGGCTCCGCGAGGCGGCCCGCGCGATCGCCGGTCGACGTCCGATCGAGCCGGGGTCGGGCGCGGCGCGGCTCCGCGATTTCCTCGACCGTCGGTTGTCGACCGACTCGAAGGTCGAAGCGGCGTGGCGCGGCTGGGTCGGGGCCCTGCTCCGGGTCCGGCCCGGGGCGATCGCCGAGGCCGCCGAGATCCTGATCCGCCGGCCCGACGCCGTCCGCTCGGTCCTGCTCCATCCCGCCTACACCGACCCGGGGACGATCGGCGGCTTCCTCGACCGCGACGTTTCGGAGTTCCCCCATTGAGCGGTCGCGGCGGGATCGCCTTCTATGTGACCAGCCACGGCTTCGGCCATCTGAATCGGTCGGTCGCCGTGATCAATCGGATACCGCCCGAGGTCCCGGTCGTGATCCGGTCCGACCCGAGCCTGTTCGCCGCCTCGGGCGAGCGGCTCCGGCGGCCGGCGACCCTGGAGCCGCACGGTTCCGACGTCGGCGCCCTGAACCCGCCCGGCGACAGCGCGGCGACCGACGGCCCGGCCACCCTGGCCAGGGCCGCCGAGGTCCACGCCCGGGCGATCCTCGGCGTCGACGCCGAGGCCGACCGGCTCCGCGACGAGGGGACCGCCGCCGTCCTTTGCGACGCCACGCCGGTCCCGCTCGTGGCCGCCCGCCGCGCCGGGACCCCCGGCTTCTTGCTCGCGAATTTCACATGGGCCGACATCTACGCCCCCCACGCCGCCCGGATCGGCCCCGGGGCCCGGCAAACGGTTGCCGCCATCCGGTCGGCCTACCGCCAGGCCTCGGCGCTGTTCCGGGCCGAGCCCGCCCTCAAGATGGCCGGGGTGGCCCCGACGATCGAGGTCGGCATGGTCGTCACGCCGGGCGTCGACCGCCGGTCCGAGTTGCGGGCGAGCCTGGGCCTGGGCCCGCCCGACAAGCTGGTGTACTTCTACGTCGGCCGCCACGGCCAGGCCAACCTGGACTGGCCGGCCCTGGCGAAGTTCGACGGCATCCACTTCGTCGGCTTCCACCCCGCGCCGACCGGCCCGATGCCCAACCTCCACGTCGTCCCGGCGACGGCTTGGACCGGCGCCGACCTGGCCGCCTCGGCCGACGCCCTGGTCGCCAAGGCCGGCTACGGGACCGCTTGCGAGGCGATGATCGCCGGGACCCCCTTCCTCTATCCCCCCCGAGCCGGCTTCGCCGAGCACCGGGCCCTCGACCGCGCCCTCCGAGCCTGGGGAGGAGGCATCCCCCTCCCCGCCCGCGACTTCGCCCGGCTCCGCCTCGCCCCCTACCTCGAACAAGCCTTCACCCTCAAGCCCGGACCGCCCCCCTTCCCCGCCGACGGAGCGGCCCTCGTGGCGAAGCATCTCCTGGAAGCCGCGGGACTGGCGGGACTCAGGACTCGGGACTGAGTGGGGTTCGCGGTCAACCAGCGTCGCTCACGGCGTCGAACTCGGCACACAAGGTCCAAACACAGCCGTTCCCGATGCCTGACCGAGTCCTGAGTCCCGAGTCCTCCAGTCCCGAATCCTCCAGTCCCCCAACGCGGGAGAAGCTAGGCCCATGAAACTGGTCATCCACCCCGCCGTCGAGGACGATCGCCTGTCCGCTTTGCGCCTGGCCGCCCCGGGGGCGGACTGGGTCAACGCCGCGACGTCGGCCGGGGCAATGGCGGCGATCGCCGGGGCGGACGGGTTCCTGGGCAAGATCACGCCCGAAATGCTGGCGAAGGCCGACCGGCTCCGGTGGGTCCAGGCGTTCACGGTGAGCCTGGAGCATTACGTGTTCCCGGACCTGGTCGCCCATCCTTGCGTCCTGACCAACATGCGTGGCCTGTTCGGCGACGTGATCGCCGACCAGGTGATGGGCTACGTCCTTTGCTTCGCCAGGAACTTGCATACCTACGTCCGGAGGCAGCGTGAGCACCGATACGAGCCGGTCGGCGGCGAGTCGGCCCGGGTGAGCTTCGCGAGCGGCCCGGGCACGGTCAACGCGATGGACCGGGCGACGATCTTCCTGCCCGACGCCACGATGGGCCTCGTCGGCCTGGGCGCGATCGGGTCCGAGATCGCGCGGCGGGCCCTCGCCTTCGGGATGACCGTCCGCGCGGTCGACCGCTTCCCCGACCGGACCCGGCCGCCCGAAGGGGTCGAGTCGGTCGAGGGGCTCGACGGCCTGCCCGGCCTGCTCGCCGGCAGCGACTTCGTCGTCATCGCCGCGCCCCACACGCCCGAAACCGCCGGGATGTTCGCCTCGCCAACCTTCGCCCGGATGAAGCCGTCGGCCTACCTGATCAACATCGGCCGGGGGGCCATCGTGGTCCTCGACGACCTCGTCACCGCCCTGCGGGCCGGGACCATCGCCGGCGCGGCCCTCGACGTCTTCGAAGTCGAGCCCCTTCCCGTTGACCATCCGCTATGGGATCTACCGGACGTCATCCTTACGCCCCACACCGCCGGCTATTCGCCGGCAATCGCTCGCCGACACCTGGAGACGCTCGTCGAGAACGTCGCGAGGTTCGCCCGGGGCGAACCGCCCTTGAACGTCGTCGACAAAGCCCTCTGGTTCTGAGATCTAGGCCGCGACTCGGCCAAGCCGAGCGATCCGGCGAAGCGACGTATTGGCCGCCCTTCCCCGCGAGCCCTGCACAGCACGGCTCCCTCGATGAGTTCCGACTTCAGGATGGCGGGCTGGTGCAAGGTGAGTCTTCCCGGTGGCGTGCGGTCCGACTCATCCGGCCTTCGATGATCCGGCCGCTCCGGCCCGATCACAACAACGGCCGACTTCGGCTTGACCGACACGGCCCGGGGCGGCTAGCCTGGACCGTGGGGACGACCTCCCCTCGACGCCCTTCGACGGCCGCGCGGATTTCTCCGCCGGCGGGGCGTCGGCTGCCCCGCGCCGCCTTGATGGGCCCAATCGGCGCACCCCTCCCTCATGGCCGACGAACGAATCCGGCGGCAGATCGCTTTCCTCGCCGCCCAGTTCATGTACCACCGGACCGAATCCGAATACTTCACCGCGAAGCGCAAGGCCGCCAAGCAGCTCGGGATCGAATACCGATTCCGCCCCGGCGACCTCCCCTCCAACGCCGAGATCCGCGACCAGATCCAGGCGATGGCGCGGATTCACGAAGGCCCCAAGCGGCTCGACCACCTCAAGGACATGCGCCTCGAGGCCCTCCGCCTGATGCGCAAGCTCGCCCGGTTCCGCCCCCGACTCATCGGCAGCGTCTGGACCGGCCACGTCCGCCAGGGTTCGGACATCGACATCCACGTCTTTGCCGACAGCCAGTCCCTCGTCACCGACACCCTCGACGAGTACGCCCTGCCCTACGAGGTCCAGAAGAAGCGGATCGTCAAGTTTGGCGAGGAGCGGGTCTTCACCCATATTCACGTGGACGACCGCTTCCCTTGCGAGTTGACCCTCTACCCCGAAGACAAGGTCCATTACGTGTTCAAAAGCTCGATCACCGGCCAAGCGATCGAGCGGGCCTCGATCGCCGAGCTGGAGGCCGCGCTCCGGGCCGAAACCCCCAACATCGACCTCGATTTCGAGGTCGAACGCATCGAGGACCACGTCGACCGCTTCGAGCTGTATCGCCTCCTGCTCCAGCCCCTCGAAGTGGTCAAGCAAAGCCCCAGATACCACCCGGAAGGCGATGCCCTGTACCACAGCCTCCAGGTCTTCGAGCTGGCCCGCGACGAGCGTGGGTACGACGAAGAATTCCTCCTCGCCGCCCTGCTCCACGACGTCGGCAAGGCGATCGATCCGGACGACCACGTCACCGCCGCCCTCCAGTCGTTGGAAGGGACAATCACCAAGCGGACCGAAACCCTGATCGCCCTCCACATGGACGCCCTCGCCTACCGGAACGGCACCCTAGGAGCCCGGGCGCGACACCGGCTCGAACAGTCCGAGGAGTTCGAAGACCTGATGCTCCTCCGAGAGCTCGACACCCGAGGGAGAGTCCCCGGGGCCATCGTCCGCGAGTTGGCTGAAGCCCTCGACTATATCCGCACCCTGGCCGACGAATCGGACGAGTGAGCCGCAACTATCCAACCTACTCAGGAGGGCGATCCGGCGGCCATGAGACGGTCGACTGCTCACCCGATTGGTTGGCGTTGTTGGAATAGATTCCCAGGAAATATCGAAATCGTTTTGTCGACACGAACGAAGAACAGACAATCGTTTCGAAACGCCTCCGCCCCCGGGCGTCGCTTGGTGGCGACGCCCGGGGGCGGTTGGGTCGATGAAAGATCCGGCGATGACCGACTTTCGCGCTGTCGCACTATCATGGGCCTGGCGGGCTTAACGGCCG
>JAABUQ010012068.1_pt1 | contig 10841 bp, 8 predicted proteins | sample 5560001 | NCBI WGS metagenome assembly JAABUQ01 (sample SAMN10711888, study PRJNA513371) | rock metagenome | isolation source: Antarctica rocks | place: Antarctica: Victoria Land, Finger Mt nord | collected 2015-12-18
TGCCGAACTCGGATTTTTCGGCGGGGTGCCAGCCGATGGCGGTGGGGTAGAAGAGAACCTCGGCCCCCTTCAAGGCGGTCAGGCGGGCGGCCTCGGGGTACCACTGGTCCCAGCAGACGAGCGGGCCGAGCACCGCGTGATCCGTCCGGATCGCCTGGAAGCCGAGGTCGCCGGGGGTGAAGTAGAACTTCTCGTAATAGAGCGGATCGTCGGGGATGTGCATCTTGCGGTACCGGCCGAGGATCGAGCCGTCCTTGCCCAGGACGACCGAAGTGTTGTGGTACACCCCCGCCGCCCGCCGCTCGAACAACGACCCCATGATCGTCATCCCGGTTTCGCGGGCGACTCCGGCGAGTGCCTCGGTGGTCGGCCCGGGGATCGGTTCGGCCAGCTCGAACCGGGCGTGGTCCTCAGTCTGGCAGAAATACCGCGAGCGGAACAGCTCGGGCAGGCAGGCGACCTGGGCGCCTTCCTGGGCGGCGCGACGGAGCAGTTCGCAGGCCCGCCGGACGTTGTCCTCGGGGTCGGGCGAGCACCGCATCTGGACCAGGGCGACGGTGAAGGGGCGGGCGGTGCGGCTGCTCATGGCGTCGAGGTTCGCGGCGTGGTGTTGCCGCTCGCCCGCGAGCGGCCTATCGAGGAGGAATTCTAACCCGGGCCGTCAAGCCTTGGCGAGCCCAAGGCCGGGCCGGTCGCGCCCGGGGCCCCCGCCCGGGAGGTTGCTTTCGGGGCGGTCTTGGGTTAGCGTCGGCTCGATCCCGAATCCCCCGGGATGCCCGAGCCGCCCCGCCACCCGAAGGACGACCGTTTCATGGGAGCCGACGCCCGCATCGCCGAGCTGAACCTGTCCCTGCCGCCCGCCCCCAAGCCGGTCGCCACCTACCTGAGCGCCGTCAGGATGGGCAACCTCCTCTATGTGTCCGGCCACGGCCCGCTCAACAACGACGGCTCGCTCCACCTGGGCAAGGTGGGGGCCGGGCTCGACCTCGGCGCCGGCCACCTCGCCGCCCGCCAGACCGGCCTGGCGATCCTGGCGACCGTCCGCAACCAGCTCGGCACCCTCGATCGGGTCGTCCGCCTGATCAAGGTCCTCGGCCTGGTCAACAGCGCCCCCGACTTCGTCGACCACCCCAAGGTCATCAACGGCTTCTCCGACCTGATGGTCGACGTCTTCGGCGAACACGGCAAGGCCGCCCGGAGCGCCTTCGGCGTCGCCGCCCTCCCCGGGGGCATGGCCGTCGAGATCGAGGCGATCTTCGAGGTCCGGGATTGAGCGGAAGGTGGTCCCTCGGATTCGAGCCGATCCCATTCATAGGCCCGGCTCGGCGCGTGCTAGCATCCTCCGGCCTCGATCCATCTTCCGAGGATGTATGGGAAGAAGTCCGAACGACCTGCCAAGTCAAGGAACACCCGGCGGTACGACAGAGAAGATAGATGACGCGGGGCAATTGATCCAGCGGAGGTATTACGGCCCCGATGGGCGAGCCGAGAAGAACATCGACTGGGGCCACGATCACACGGGGGATGGCGACCCTCACGCTCATGACTGAGACTGGTCGAAGAAGCCAGCAGGTCAAGGGCCAAGGCCATTGAAGCCGGGAGAACCATGATGGCGGGGCAAGGTGAATACTTGACTGGCTGGATCAATACCACCATCCACGATTTCCTGGAAGAAATCGCCGAACCTATCTCCAGCATGGAATACGCCCTGGTCACCTACCTGGACAGCAGCCCCGAAGTGGCCTCGATCTTCGACAAGAGCGAGCAATGGACGGGTTTGAGGGGGAAATATCGGGCGGTCGGGGCCGGGGCTCTGCTGAAGACCCGGCAACTCCTGGCCGCTCAACGACGGCGCAGGATCTTCTTCGGGTTCGACGAGGTCTGGTTTTTCCCCGGGTCCGCCATCTCAAGCAAGCCCGAAAGCTTCGTCATCACGGCACCATGCTCGCTGGAGGCCGAACAAATCGGGCGACATTCCGAATGGCTGGTTTCCAACAAATGCTCCTTGGGCATCGGAGACGGCGAGGGTATGAATTACTGCCTCCGGATCCGAGGCCCGGCGCGATACGTCATTCAAGCCATCAACGAAGGTCATCCGCACGCCCTCGACGGCGGGCCGACGGGCGTTTGACCCGGCGCCGCGTCGAACGTGGATGCTCGTCTCAACGCTGATGGAGCCCATGTGCATCGCGGTCGCCTGGATCCCGAAACGGATCCGAGGGCGACCGGGCGATCGTGGCTGATCTGGTCGCGAGTCGAACTCGAAGTTCAGGGGCCGACGGCCTGGATGGCGTAGATGGTCTTGGAGCCGTAGTCGGCGACGAGGAGGGTGTTGGCGGCGTCGTCGGCGAGGACGGCCAGGGGGTTGGCGAAGCCGGCGGCCACCTGGCGGACGGTCCCGGTGGCGGTGTCGACGGCCACGAGGTCGGCGTAGGTCAGGGTCCGGCGGAGGCCGCCGGGGGCCTCGGTGATCGAGCCGTTGAAGCGGGCGATGAAGACGTTCCCCTGGAGCTCGGCGGGGAGCCTGGCGGAGTAGGAGAAGGCGCAGCCGTCGGCGGAGGCGCTGGGACCGAGGCCGACGGGGTTGGCGGGGTCGTGGATCGTGTAGGGCCCTTGGTTGAAGGAGTTGTCGAAGGTGGTCGAGAGGGCCCGGCGGTAGCCGGGGGCGGAGGGGGTGAGCATCGGGTTGACGCCTCGCCAGTTGGCGTCGGTGTAGCCGTAATCGCCGCCGGGGATGGCCTGGAAGAGCTGGTCGTGGACGTCTTTGGAGAGGTCGGAGTCGGGCTGGTCGCCCCGGAGGCCGAAGCCGGCCTGGCCGTTGCCGAGGGTGGCGGTCCGGTTGAAGTTGTTGGTGAACCAGAGGTTGCCGCCGTTGTCGAGGCAGAGGCCGAAGGGGTTCCGCGAGCCGGCCGAGTGGACCACGAGCTTGCCGGGGTCGGTCGAGCGGAACGGGCCGTCGTCGTGCTGGATGAGGGCCCGCGAGAGCGTCGGCGGGTTGGTCTGGAAGGCGTTGGCGGAGTTGGGCTGGGGGGCGACCCGGGTCAGGTCCTGGATCCAGGCGATCGTGCCGTTGTAGGCCGAATCGCCGTAGGTCCGCCCGAGCCCCCCGCCGAAGAAACCCCGGCCGCCGAGGTCGTCGAGCGCGCCGCTGGTCCAGGCGCCGAAGTGGCCGTTGATCGTCCGGCGGCCGATCCCGACGTACAGGGTGTCGCCGGCGATCTGGATCTGGTCGATGTTGTGATCCCCTTGGGGGATCCCCGAGGCGATCGTCAGGGCGACTTCGCCGGCCTCGCCGTAGACGCCGTTGCGGTTGTCGTCGGTGAGCTTATGGAGCGAGCCGTCGAACGCGGAGAGGTACATCTCGGCCCCGTGGAAGCCGATCCCGATCCCGAAGATCCCGGGGGCGGACCGGATGGGCTGGCCGAGGGCGGTGGTGGCGGGGTCGTAGGGGAATCGGATCGGGCCGGCGTCGGCCGTCATGACGTACAGGGCCCCGTCGGGGCCGAAGGCCATCTGCGTCGGCGAACCCGGGACCTGCCCGACCGGCCGGATCGCCAGCTTGCCCGCATAGTTGCCGACGACCCGCGGCCCGCCCTGGGCCCGGGCCGAGCCGGGGGCGAGCGCCGCCAGGCCCACCATCGCCAGGCCCAGCGCCGACCGCCGCCCGAGCCTCCGCCGGAAGAGGCCGAGCCAGGCCCCGCCGATGGCCAGCAGCGCCAGGCCCGGGGGCCCGGGGACGGCGTTGGGGGCGGCGGACGGGACCAGGCCGATCGTGAACGGGAGCGAGGGCTTGGAGACCAGGCCGAGCGAGACGAACAGCGAGTCGCCCGACGAGACCCGGCCGCCCGAGAAGACGGCCGAGCGGCCGTCGGCCGAGATCGCGACCGAGTAGCCCATCGCGTCGGTGAAGGTCCCGTGGCCGCCGAAGGGGTCGTTGGGGTCGACGAAGGTGGCCGAGCCGGACGTGACCGTCGCGGTGATCGCGCCCCAGGCCGAGCCGGTCCGGTTGACCTCGTTGCCGATCACGACGATCGGGTCGGTGCTCGTGGCGGTGGCCGAGAAGGCGATCGGGGCCAGGGCGGTGAAGTTGGTGTTGAGCGTCGCCGAGGTCGGGTCGCCGGGGTCGATCCCGGAGAAGGTGATCGTCCCCCCCGGGCCGCCCGGGACCGCCGGGCTGATCGACTGGAAGTCGGCACCGGCCGGGTGGGCCAGCGCCGCGAAACCGAAAAGGACCCCGATCGCCATCCCTGATCGTCGGCGCAACACGGCTCGCTCCCGCGGAGGTAAAGGCCCTCGGGGCGTCGCCTCGCGGCGCCGACCCCGTCGCGGCGGCCGATCACGACGGCCGCCGACTCCCCTCAAGCGAGACCATCTAATCGCACCGGGCGACCCGAAAGCAAGTCGCGATCATCAAAATGATTCGTTTTCACCTCGAATGTTTGATTAAGCCGCCCGCTTATATTAACCGGCCGCCGGACCCGGGCCGGCGCCCGCCTCAGCGGGCCGGGCCGAAGGCGCGGACCTCGGGGTGCATGGTGTAGAGGCGGAGGCGGCCGGCGTCGGGCACGACGAGGCTGCTCGACGAGTCGCCGCCGACCAGGGGGTTGCCGGGGTACTTCTCCCAGTGGACGAGGTCGGTCGATCGGGCGATGTTGGTGGTCCAGTCTTTTTGCCAGGGGTTGTGGCTGTTGGCGTGGTAATAGGCGTAATACGCGCCGTCGCGGCGAATGACCTGGTCGACGGCGATGGCGAAGCGGTCGTAGGCGTCGGGCCCCATCGCCAGGACCGGGTCGTCCTGGACGTGGGTCCAGACCTTGCGGTCCTTCGAGGTGGCCAGCCAGACCCCCCGGTCGCCCCGCTCGTACATCAGGTACCAGGTCCCCCCCTCGACCCAGGCGGTGGGCGTCCCCCGGGGGCCGGGCGCGATCGGCGAGCCGTCGACCTTGCGGATGTCGAGCGGGCCTTCCTCCTTCCAGTGGACCCGGTCGGTCGAGGTCATCAGGTGGGCGATGTCCCCCTTCCCCTCGGCGAACATGAAGTAAGTCCCGCCGTCCTTGACGACGCAGACGTCCTCGACCCAGGACGAGTCGACGATCGGGTTGGAGGGGTGGCGGATCCAGGAAATCCCGTCGACCGAGACCGCGTAGCCGAGGCTCCGGTTGGGCGAGCGGTCGTCGTTGTACCCGGTGTACCAGAGGTGGTAGACGCCGTCCTCGACCAGGATCCAGCCGCGCTCGCGGATCTTCCGGTCCCACCCCCGCTCCAGGCCCGTCCCGGCGAAGACCGGGTTGCCCGCCAGCGGCTTCCACGAGACGAGGTCCGCCGGGAAGTCGGCCGCCGGGGCGGACGCGGCGAGCCCGGCGAGGAGGGCGACGGTCCAGATCATCGGTTTCGGTCGCATGGGAGCTGTCCCCTGGGTTCGGGAGTCGGGATCCTCGAGGCCGACCAGAAGGGTAGGAGGGGCGCGACCCCCAAGGCAAGGGGCGCCCGCCCGGCTTGTGGACACCGAGCCTGCTCGCCCCGATCATGGGGCCGGCGGCGGTCTCCGGCGGGCGCCGGTCGGACCGCCCTGTCGCCGCGGGAAGGGGAAGGGATCGCATGGCCGAGGGTTTCGTCCGCCGGCTCGCCCGGAGGTTCCGCCTCCTGCCCGGTCGGGCCGAGGCCGAGCTTTCGCCCCCGCCCGACCCGGCGGCCCGGCCTGACGCGCTGGTGGTGGTTCTCGGGCCCGATCGACCCTCGGGTGATCGAGCGGCAGCTCGGGTGGGCGCGGGCCAAACGGCTTCGGCGGGGTCGAGATCGCCTGGGTCTACCCGCTCCGGAGGGGCCCCGAAGGGCCTCGCTGGCTCAGCCCGGAGTGGACCGCCGACGTCCTCCACGCCAAGCGGCCTGCCGGGCGGCTGGGCCTGGCCTGCGACTTCACCTTCGGCGCGCTCTGGCCCTTCGGCGGCTCGATCGTCCCGGCCGCAGACTCGCACCAGACCTTCGACGGGCCGACGCTCCGCCCCTTGGAGCAGACCTGGGAGGCCGGCCACCTGGACGTCGAGCCGGGCTACGTGCTCGACCACCTCAACTGCGACGCCCTGGCCCGCCACGCCCAGGTCATGGGAGCCGCCCTCACCCCGGCGCTGGTGGGGTCCAGGTCGGCCCTGTTCCGCGACTCGTGGGAGGTTTCGACCCGCGAGATGTGGTCGCCGAAGCTCTGGGGCCGGTTCGTCGAGCGGTTCGGCCACGACCACCTCGCCCGCCTCGACGACGACGAGGCGGTCCGTTACGACTACCGGACCTTGATCGCCGAGGCGGTCCTCGACGAGTTTTATCGGCCCTTCGCCGCGACCTGCCGGGACCTCGGGGCGCTTTCCCGGGTCCAGTGCCACGGGGCGCCGACCGACTTGCTGGCCGCCTATGCGGCGGTCGACATCCCCGAGACCGAGGCCCTCCTCGACGCTCGGGCAGGCCCGGTCCCTCCCGGCGGTCGAGCGCCCGATCGTCGTCCATTTCCGGGGCCGCCGGCACCCGGTCACGCTCCGGTTCCCGCCCGGCCGGTCGGTCCTCCTGAGCGTCGGGGAGGACGGCCCTCGGGTCGTCGACCTCGGCGGTCCGGACCTGGAGGTTGTGATCGCCGTGGGCGAGCATCTCGGCCAGGGCGTCGATGACGGCTTCGGGCACCTTCCAGTCGGGCTTGTCCCCCCGGTCGTTGACCAGGTCGGCGACGAACCGGGCGAAGCCGGCCGGGTCGGCGAGCGCCTCGATGGCGCGGGCGGCGGTCAGGCGGAGCCGAGGGGTCCGGCTCGACAGGCAAGACAGGGCGCGGTCGGCGGTCCCTCGGGGGGCCTTCCACTCCCGGATCATCAGTAGGAGCAGGGCCCGGGAGCGGACCTCGGCCTTGGGGTCGTCGAGGAAGACGACGAGCCGGCCCTCGCCCGGGTCGCCGAGGGCCAGCGCCGCGGCGACCTGGCCGCCGACGGAGATCACCTGGGCCCCGGCGTCGGAGAAGACCAGCGAGGCGACCGAGGCGTCGCCGAGGCAGGCGAGGCCGAAGGCGGCCCGGTATTTCACCTCGGGGTCGGCGTGCCGGAGCGCCAGGCGGAGCGGGTCGAGCCGGTCGACGGGCGAGACCCGGGCCAGGGCCAGCGCCGCCTCCTTCCGGAGCGCCCCGTGGGGGCTGTCCAGGGGCGGGATCAGGTGGGGCAGGGCGGCGGGGTCGCCCAGCTCGCCGAGGCCGTCGAGGGCGGATTCGGCGAGCTGGAGCCAGTCGGCCCGCCGCTCTTTCTCCTCGGGCTCGGGGGCCGTCGCCAGGGCGAGCAGGGGGGCGAGGGCCCGGGGGTCGCCGTGGCGGGCGAGGGCCTTGGCCGCGCGGAGCCGGACGTCGGGGTGGGCGTTGCCCAGGGCCCCGGCGAGGGTCGGCAGGGCGTCGGCGTCGACGAGCGAGGCCAGGGCCGCCCGGCGGACGGCCTTGTCCTCGTCGTCGAGGGCGCGGACGAGCAGGGCTTGGGCCGGGGCCGTGTGCTTCTTGATCAGCCCTTCGACCGCCTTCATCCGGAGGTCGGCGTGGCGCGAGCCGAGGGCGGCGTCGAGGAATTCGAGCCCCTTGGTCTTCTTGAGGGCGAAGGCGAACGCCTCGTCGCGGAGGCTCGGGTCGGGGTCGTTGAAGAACTCGAGGAGGAGGTCGAGGCCCCAAGGTTCGCCGACCTGGGCCATCACCTCGGTCAAGACCTCGCGGCGGACGTCGGCGTGGACGCTCCGGGCGGCGAACCGGAGCGTGCCGGCCGCCCCTCCGCCGCCCACTCGCAGGCTCAGGACCGACTTGAACGCCTCGGAGCGGACGCCAGCCGAGCTGTCGTTGAGGGCCCGGGCCAGGAGTCGGGTGGTGGACTCGACGCCGGGGGCCCGGCGGGCCTCGGCCACGAGCGCCTGGAGCCCCCGGCGGCGGACGTCCTCGTGGGTGGCGTCGAGGCCCGCCTCGGCGGCGAGCAGCGGCTCGCCCTGGTGGATCTTCGCCAGGGCGGTGAAGGCGGCGTCGCGGACCTCGGCCTCGCCGTCGTGGAGCAGCGAGCGGAGCCGCTCGATCGCCCGCGGGTCGTCGAGCGCCGCCATCGCCCGGCAGACCTCGGCGCGGGCGGTCTTGTCGTCCTCGCGGCTGAGCTGGAGCAGGAGGCCGAATGCCCGGGGTCGTTGAGCACGGCCAGCCCCCGGGCCCCCCGGAGGCACGAGTCGAGCGACCGGGCGGCCGAAGCCTGGAGCAGCGGCTCGGCGTCCCCCTCGTCGAGCGGGACGCCGGCGGCGGGGGAGGCGGCCTTCCCCTTCGGCTTCTTGGGTTCCTTGTCGGGGACGGCCGGCTTCTCGGGCGCCTGGGCCCCGGCCGGCCTCCCTTCCAGTTCGAGGAGCTGGCGTTGCTACTCCGGATCGCGCGACCGGAGGGCTTCGAGGAGCCGAGGTCGCGCCTGGAGGGCCAGGAGGAAGGCGACCTGGCGGAGTAGGGGGTCGGGGTCGTCGAAGGACCGGCGGAGGGCCGATTGGACGGTCGGGTCGGCCAGGAGCTTGCGGCGGTCGAGCCGGAGCAGGGCCCCCCGGCGGACGTCGGCCTGCTTCGAGCCCAGCGCGATCAAGTTCGCCTCGGGCGACTCGGCGTCGTAGGCCGATTCGAGCGCGACGAAGGCCGCCAGGCGGACCTCCGCCGTCCTCGAGTCGAGGGCGGAGGTGAGCCGGGCGAGGGCCAGGTCGTCCCCCTTGGCCAGCGGGGCGAGCGCCTCGACGGCGAGCTTGCCGACGTCGGCCTGCTCGGCCTTGAGCGCCAGGTCGATCGGCCGGAGGCTCGTCGGGCCGGAGTGGCGGCGGAGCCCCAGGAACGCGGCGACCCGGACGGCCTCGTCGCGGTGGCCGAGGCCGGGTTCGAGGAGCGTGGAGGCCCGGGGTCGGCCCGAGGCCCCGAGGATCTCGGCGGCCTGGAGCCGGAGCGCGTGGTCGGGGTCCGAGTCGACCTGCTGGGCGACCCGCTTGAGTGCCCGGTCGTCGCCGAGGCCGGCCAGGGCCCGGAGCGCGGCCTCGCGGCGGGGGGCCTCGGCCTGGTCGAGCTCGTGGGCGGCCTGGGCGTAGGCGTCGCCGACCCGGAGCGTCGGATCGCCGATCTTGCCCGCCTCGTCGAGCGGGAAGAACCGGAGCGTGTTGTCGTCGCGGGCCGCGACCAGCCTGGGCCGGCCGTGGACCGCGACCACCGCCAGGGCGACCACGCGGCCGACGCCCCCCTGGATCGTGCTCGGCTTGACCCCGCCGGCCCTCGGCCACGACTTGATCGAGCCGTCGATCCCGCCCGAATACAGCCGCTCGCCCGGGCCCCAGATCAGGGCCCGGACGAGGTCGGCGTGGTTGTTGGCCCGCCCCTTGTCCTCGGGCTCCAGCCGGCCCCGGGCGTGGGTCGAGAGGAGCTTGAGGTCGGCCCCGGCCGAGAAGAACCGGAGGTCGTCGGCCTCGAAGAGGAGCGCGGCGACGGCCCCCTCGTGCAACTTCGCCGACGCGCCCGGGGCGAACTCGGCCTTCCCCTCGGCGTCGAAGACCGCCACCGCCCCCTTGCTCGTCCCCGCCGCCAGCCAACGCCCGGTCGGGTCGACCGCCAGGCAGGTGCCCGGTTCGGGCAGGTCGAGGGCCTGGAGCACCTTGCCATCCTTGCCGGCGAGGATCAGGACCCGGGCCCCGACGCTCGCGGCCAGACGCCCGTCGGCCAGCGCGGCGAGGGCCGATGCCGGCCCTTCGAGCCTCGGCCCCCGGGCCTTGGGCGGCCCGTCGGCCGGAGCCCCGTGAACCTGGCCGTCGCCGCCGGCGATCCAGAGCGATCCGCCGTCGGCCGCCAGCGCGACCCCCCCGGCGGGCAAAGGGTCGAAGTCGAGGGCCAGGGTGTCGGCGTCGAGCCGGTAAAGGCCGCCGAAGCCGGTATCCAAGTCGGCGGTGACGAAGGCCAGGGTGGCGCCGAGCGGCGCCAGGGCCCGGATCTCGCCCCGATACGTCAGGAACTTCTCGGCGGTCACGACTCGCCCCCTCGGCCGATGCCTTCAACGCGGGGTGAACATGGCGGATCCGGGTCGCGGCCACGAGGCAGGCGTCGCGCTCGCTCCGCCCCCGGGAGCCCATGAACTCGTCCAGGAGTGGGACCACCCCCCGGGCGAAGCCGGCGTCCTCGAGCGCCAGGTCGCGCATCGTCTCGATGAGGGCCAGCTTCGCCTTGCGGGCGGCCAAAGGCTTGAGGCGATCGGCGGGGTCGGCCCCGGGGTCGGTCCGCTTCTCGGGCCGAGAGGGCGGGATCTCGAAGAGGGTCCGGCGGAGGAAGTACCAGAGGTCTTTCGGGGCCGCCGGCCGCCCCTCGGGCCGAGGGGGCGGGCCGGTCCCGAGGACTTCGGCGCGGGCGAGGGCCTTCTTCGCCGCGACGGCCCCGATCTCCGGCGCCGGGGGGATGGTGGGCTTCCAGTCGGCGGTGATCCCCCGGTCGCGGTAGAGCGACCAGAGGGCCCGGATCACGAACCCTCGGACCCGGCGGTCGGGGCTCTCGGTGAGGCGGAACAGCTCCTCGGGGAGCCGGAACCGGGGCGAGCGGTCGATCAGCCGCATCCCCAGGGCCCTCGACGACTCGTCGGCACTCTCGCAGAAGCGGGACACGGCGGCCGGGCCGAGCCCTTCGGGGTCGATCCGGTAGCGGCGGTGCTCGGGGGCCCCGTCGGCGAGCAGGGCTCCGGCGACGAACGCGCGGATGTCGGCGTGGGGGCTCTCGGCCATCCGGACCAGGGCGTCGGGCGAGGGCGACCAGCGGGCGAAGTCCCAGCGGGCCAGCTCGAGGGCCAGGTCGCGGAGCGGCT
>JAABUQ010012069.1_pt1 | contig 10841 bp, 7 predicted proteins | sample 5560001 | NCBI WGS metagenome assembly JAABUQ01 (sample SAMN10711888, study PRJNA513371) | rock metagenome | isolation source: Antarctica rocks | place: Antarctica: Victoria Land, Finger Mt nord | collected 2015-12-18
ACAAGATGCACGCCTACGTCCGCTTCCGCCTGGTCGACGAGGAGCGACGGTCGCCCGAGCCGGAAACCTACGTCTCCTGGTTCGAGCCACCGCACTTCGTGACCGTCCGCGCCCTGCCCTTCTTCGTCAAGCGCATGGCCAACCTGCGGTTCTCGATCCTTACGCCGGACCTGTGCGCGCACTGGAACGGGACGCAGGTCTCCACCACCCCCGGGGTCGGGCGCGAGGAGGCCCCGGCGGAGGACGTGCTGGAGGACTACTGGCGCACCTACTATGCCGGCATCTTCAACCCCGCGCGGCTGAACCCCAAGGTGATGACCCAGCACATGGCCCGCCACTACTGGCGGAACCTGCCGGAAGCGGCGCTCATTCCCGAGCTGATCGCCGCCGCCGAGACCCGGACCGCCGCCATGGTGCAAGCCCCGCCCACCGTTCCCTCGCCCCGCGCGTTGAAGGCGGCCGCCCGCGCCGAGCGCGACGTCCCGATCGACAGCGGCCTGCCCGCCGGCGACCTGGAAGAGGTGGCGGCGGGGGTGCAAGTGTGCCGCCGCTGCGACCTGTGGCGCGACGCCACCCAGGGTGTGCCGGGCGAGGGACCGCGCCAGGCGCCGATGATGTTCGTCGGCGAGCAGCCGGGCGACATGGAGGACCTGGCCGGGCGGCCCTTCATCGGCCCCGCGGGCCAGCTGTTCGGGGGTGCCGCGGGCGGAGGCGTACATCACCAACTCGGTCAAGCACTTCAAGCACGAGGTGCGCGGTAAGCGACGCATCCACGCCAAGCCCAACGCCGGCGAGGTCAAGGCGTGCAACTGGTGGCTGGAGAATGAGCGGCGGCTGGTCAAGCCGCAGGTGGTGGTGGCGCTCGGCGCGACCGCGGCGACCGCGATATTTAAGCGCAGCGTGGCGGTGACGCGCGAGCGCGGGCTGGTCGGCCTGCTGGAGGGCGGCGCGCACGGGTTCTTAACCGTGCACCCCAGCTTCCTGCTACGCCTGCCCGACGAGGAGTCGAAGACGCGCGAGTTCGACCTGTTCGTCCGCGACCTCGCCGCCGCCCACGCCCTGCTGAAAGCGGCTTGAGCCGTGCTGCTCGACAGGAGCGCCCACCGAGATGCGGCGCTCGACCCCATAGAGGCGGAGACGGGGGCGATCGAGCCCACCGCAGCCAGCGCCCGGCCGGCCGCCACCCAGACTGTCGAGGCGCCCGCCTTCCAGGCCTCTCCGCGGGGAATCAACCTGCCCGCCCTAGCGGTGGCGAGCGCGCTGTTCATGGAGTTCATCGACTCCACCTCGCTGTCGACCGCCCTGCCGACCCTGGCGCGCGACTTCCACAGCGACCCGGTCCACCTCAAGCTCGCCCTGACCAGCTATCTGTTGGCGCTGGCGGTGTTCACGCCCGCCAGCGGATGGGCGGCGGACCGGTTCGGCGCGCGCCGGGTGTTCCTGGTCGCGGTGGGCGTGTTCCTGGCGGGATCGGGCCTGTGCGGCCTGTCGCGGGACCTGGGCCAGATGGTCGCCGCGCGCATCGTCCAGGGGCTCGGCGGGGCGATGATGACCCCGGTCGGGCGGCTGATCGTGGTCGGCTCGTCACCGCGCAACCGGCTGGTCTCGGCGATGGGCTGGTTCACAACCCCCGCCCTGGTCGGACCGCCGATCGCGGGCTTTATCCTCAGCGTGGCAAGCTGGCCATGGATATTCTACGTCAACTTCCCGGTCGGGCTGATCGGCATGCTCGCGGTGGCGCGGTTCGTGCCGAGGCTGCGCCAGCCCGACCCCGGCCGGTTCGACTTCTTGGGCTTCGTGCTGTCGGCGCTGGCGGTCACCGGTCTGGTCGGCATGGCCGAGACGGTGGGCGCGGGCCTGATCCCGACCTGGGGCTCGCTGCTGCTGGGGGCGGTCGCGGTGGGCGCGGGCCTGGCGTTTGTGCGGCACGTGCGGCGCCGGCCCAAGCCCGTGCTGGACCTGCGCCTGCTCGCCAATCCGACCTTTCGCGCCAGCCTGACCGGCGGCACGCTGGTGCGGTTGGGCATCGGGGCCACGCCCTTCCTGCTGCCCCTGCTGCTGCAGGTGGGCCTGGGCTGGAGCCCGCTGCGGACCGCCTGGGTGACCATCTTCACCGGGGTCGGCGCCATCGCCGCCAAGTTCGCGATCCAGGGCATGATCCGGCGCTTCGGCTTCCGCACCATCCTGCTGGGCTCCGCGATCGGGGCCGCGGTGCTGAGCGCCGCGCCCGCCGCCTTCCGCGGCTGGACGCCCGAGGCGCTGATGGTCGGGGTCATGCTGCTGGGCGGGTTCGTGCGGTCGAGCCAGTTCACCTCGGCCAACACCATCGCCTATGCCGACATCCCGCCCGACCGGGTCAGCGCCGCCTCCACCCTGTCCACGGTGGTGCAGCAGCTGGGCCTGAGCCTGGGCGTCAGCTTCGGCGCGCTCAGCCTGCACCTCGCGAGAGGGGCGGACGGAGCGATGACGGCGGACCGCTTCACCGTGCCCTTCCTGCTGATCGGCCTGACCGCGGCGATGGCCGTGCCGATCTACTGGCGCCTGAACCGCGACGCGGGCGCGGAGATCAGCGGACGGCGGGCGTGATCAGCTGCGCCACCGCAGCACGCTCGCCTGCACGGGGTTGCTGAATGGACGCCCCTCACGCTTAGAGGCCAACCACTCGCGCTTGAGCGCCTGATACCACTTGGCCTGGCGGTCAGCGTCGTCGATCCAGAGCAGGGGCGGGTCGTAGCGCAGGCCCTGAGCCTGCAGGTTCACCATGTCGCCGTCCTGGCGCAGGAAGCGCCGCGCCGCGCGCTTCAGCCACGGCGTCAGCACGCTGAACACCGGATGGTCCGACCAGATCACCTGCAGGATGCGAGTCCGCCCCTCGTTCAGCGGGGTCAGGCAGGTCAGGGCCAATACGTGTCGCCGCCCCACCCGCACGTGCTCCCACCGCAGCCCCGGCAGGCGGAAGGTGATCTCGGTCTCCGGCGCGCCGCCGAGCAGGCGATAGATTCGCGAGTTCTTGGACGGGGCGTGGCGGCTCATGGCGAAGCCGTAGGGGCGCGGCTCGAACGCCTTGGCCTTGTCGAGCTGCTTGGACTGGGACCGCCACCACCACTGCTGATGCACGTAGGGGCCGTGGGCGGGATCCATCAAGCCGACGACCGCATGGTCGAGGTGGGCGGCGAAATCCATGCGCTCGACGATCCTGGGCGCGCCGACCACGCCCTCGAAGGTCGGGGGCTCGTGGTCGGGGGCTCCTTCCGCGCTATGGGCGTCTGAGCGGGGGTCGGCGGCCATCCAGACCCAGACCAGGCCCTGGCTCTCGCGGACGGGGTAGCGCCGCACGCGGATGCGCTCGGTCTGCACCGGCTGGTCCGGCGCGAGCGAGGGGATGAGCGAACAGGCGCCGTCGCCGGTGCGAAACAGCCAGCCGTGGTAGGGGCAAGCCACCGCCTCGGTCCCCGCCGGGTCGCGGGTCAGCTTGCCCGCCGACAGCGGCGCGGCCCGGTGCGGGCAGATGTCGCGCAGGCCGTACACCCCGCCCGACCGCTCGCGCCCCAGCAGCACCGGCTCGCCCAGCAGCTCGTAGCGCGCCAGCCTGCCCGCCTTCAACTCCGACGACAGGGCGGCGACGTACCAGCAGTCGCGCAGCAGTCCGCGCCCGAAGCCCGCCGTCCCAACGTCGCTCATCCCCGAGCGCCGACGAGAAGCAAGGCGAAGAAGTCCGTGAGTTCACTTACTGTGACCGTGCTCAGAGCGCGCAGGACGTCTTCGACCTCCGCTATCAGTTCGACGACATCCTGTTGCTCAAATTCGACGAAGGGGTCGTAATCCGCCAAGTGTCGCAATTCCTGCAGCGCCGCGAAGTTGTTGGCGAACCTCCTCAGGTCAGGGCCGAACTGCTGCCGCCGCAACTGTCGTTGGATGGTGGGCGCCAGTTTGTCCCGATCGACGTCTACGCAAGCCTGCTTCATGCGCCCATGCTGGAACCCGCGGTAGATCAGAGTGTAGGCGCCATGATCCGCAGAGCTCGGCCCGACAAATCTCTGAGCGGCAAGGGTCAGGAGGTGATGGAAAAGAGCGTAGTAGAGCGAAGAGACCGCGCGCCGAGTCGCTGCGTCTGAGGGCCGCTCAGAGCTAGCAACCAGTCCACGCGCGACTTCAAGGAGTTCAAGCGGACTCAAGGTCGCTCTGTTGATTACTATTCGCCGCTGAAGCGAACCGAATGTATGGGTAGCTTTCGTCACCCCGGTCGACCAGCTCATCGCGGATCGTTCGACTAATCCTCCATTTGTGGGCGGCGGCCTTGGCGCGTTGCGCAGCGTCGTCGAAACGGTAGGTGATAAACCAAGCGTCGTCGTCGGTGTGATCGGCGCCGGCGACCACCTCGACGTCCACCGGCTCGCCAAGAATGGCCCTGGCCGCGGCCAGGCTGATCTCTCGCGCTTGCTGGACGGTGAGGTGGGCCATGCGATCGGTGCCTCGCTGTCCAGCTCGGCGCTGAACACCGTTGGTTTACCACACGTCAGGGGTCGCCCCTAGGCCGCCTGACCACAGCCGCCATCGATCGCTCGTGGGCCGAGGCTCAATCGAACAGTTGCCCGCTCGGCGCAACGGGCGGCCGCTGAGCAGGCGAGACGGCGCTCCGACGGCGGCTCAACAGGAACAGGCCCTGCTCGGCGCGCCAGTTCTCGGCCGCGCGCCGGGGATCGATCGGGCGGGCGGGCCGATCCGTCGCCAGCGCCGCCGCCGCCTCGATGCGCAGGTCCAGCCCGTCGCACAGCTCGGTGAAGTCGCGCAGGGTGCACAGGTGGATGTTGGGCGTGGCCCACCACGGTTCGGGCAGGGCGTGGGTCTCGGGCATCCGCCCGCGCGCCAGCAAGGCCCACCGCACCCGCCAGTGGCCGAAGTTGGGGAAGCTGACCACCGCCCGCTCCGCCAGCCTCAGCAGGTCGGCCAGCACCCGGCGCGGCTCGCGCACCGCCTGCAGGGTCTGGGACAGCACCGCGTAATCGAACTGGCCAGCGGGGAACTCGGCCAGGTCGCGGTCGGCGTCGCCCTGCATCACCGACAGGCCGCGCGCGAGGCAGGCGGCGACCCCGCCCGCGCTGATCTCCAGCCCGCGTCCGTCCACGCCCTTCTCGCGCTCGAGCAGCTCCAGCAGGTCGCCCTCGCCGCAACCGACGTCCAGAACCCGCGCGCCGGGGCGGACCAGGCGCAGGATCTCGCGAAAGTCGGCGCGGGCGGCGGCGGGCGAGGCGGCGCGAGGCGCGGTCGGCTCCATAGCAGGATCAGGCCGGCCGCGGCATGGCCGTTTCGCCGCGTCGACCCGAGCCGCAGGCTCGCGCCGCCCCCGCGCGGACAGTCGACAGGGCCGGGCCGCACCCGCCCCCCTCTTCCAGCATCACCAGCTTAGCGAGGCGTAACCGAGCGCCGAGTCGTCGCTCAACCGGTCCCCGAAAGCGCCCTGATAGCGCACACCGAGCTTCCAGCGCGAGGTGGGGCTATAGCTGACGCCCACCCGGATGTCGGCCCAGGCGCCCGGCAGCGACGTGCCGCGGATCGCGAACGGCGTGGCCGGCGCGCCCACGAAGTTGAGCTGGCCGTTGGCGGTGCGGTCGCCTTCGAACAGCACGCCCGACACGCCGACATAGGGGTTCAAGACGGCCCCATTGGTCAGGCGGAAGGTGCGATCCAGCTTGACCCCCGCTTCGGCCGTGTAGTCGACCAGCTTGATCGACGAGACGTGCAGCGAAAACGGATCGGCCCCGCGCTCGGTGAAGGCCTGCTGCTCGGCGTCGCTGACGGTGAACGAGGCGGTAGCCGTCAGGCGGGTCTCCGGGGCCAGCCGGAAGCTGCGACCGCCCATCGCGCTCGCCTGAAAATCACTTTCCTGCGGCGAGCCGTTCGCCTGGCTGACGGGGCCGCCCGCCAGCGCCAGGGTGCGTCGCTCAGTGACGTCCCCCGAGCTGTAGCTCAGCACGCCGCCGACGAACCACGGGCCCGACTTGCGCGCGGCGTAGACCGATCCGTTGAAATAGTCCCCGTCCGACTTGGTGGCGAGCGCGCGGGTGTCGCTGTTTCCACGGGCGTAGCCGAAGGCCGCGCCCACCTTTGTATAGGGGTCGACCTTGCGCTCGAAACCCGCGGCGAACCCGGTCGCCCCGGACTTGACGCCGGCGTCTCCGCCCGACAGGCGCTCGCTGGCGGTGAACGGCTCGACCCAGGCCGTCGACACCGCTTCCGAACCGCCGCCGCCGGACGCCGAAGCGGCTGCGCGGTCGACGATGTCGGACATGGCCTGGCTGGTCGCGGCGCCCGATTGCAGCTTGTTCTCTGCGACCTGCACCGCGGCGGGGTCGGCCGAGGCCGCGCCGCCCAGATGGTCGCCGATCGCCGCCATGAACTGGTCGCCCACCAGCCGCGCGCCTTGGACGCCGTTGACCACGCCCTCACCCGACAAGGCGGCGAGCGAGGAAGCCGCCGGGGCGCCGCCGTTGTAGACGCCGTTGAGCCCGAGCAGGAAAGCGTCCGAGCCGGTCGTCTCGTTGGCGTTCAGCGCAGCGGCGACCGCGGCCTGGTTGCGGTTCTGCGCCACTCTGCTGAAATCTATCGGGTCGATCACCTCTAGCACCGCCGCGTTAGAGAGGAGGTCGTAACGCACCCGCTCCTGCAGCGCCGCGTTGGTCGGGTCGGTGGTGAACGCGCCGAGGTTGTTGAACTTGCCCGTCAAGGTCTGGGCCGTGACGATGGCGTAGCGCTGGTCGAACACCGAGCCCGCCCCCGGCAACGCCACCGGCTGCAAGGTCATGCCGGTCAGGTTGGCCGCGCCCGCGACCTGCAAGGCGTTGGACTGGGCGTTGTTGAACCCGATTTGCAGCACGCTGCCCGTACCCGCAGCGAAGCTGCCCGCCGAGAGCGCGCCGACGCCGATGACGCCGGGGGTCAGCGTGCCGTACACGGTCAGCTTGCCGCCGACCGAACCGGCGCCCGACATCGACGCGCCCGCCTCGACCAGGGTGTCGTTCAGCACCGAGCCGTTCAGCACGAACTGACCGGCCTTGATGTCTGAGCCGCCTGTATAGGTGGCCGCGCCATAGATGGTAAGCGTCCCGGAGCCGTACTTGATCAGCCGTCGGGCGCCGGTCAGAAGGCTTGCGTCGGGGTTGGAGTCGTTATTGGCCAAGCCGAACTGCAGAACGGTGGCGCTGCTGAAGTTGCTGGTCACGTCGTACAGCACAAAGGCGCCGCGGCCATAGGTGCCGACCGCCAGGGCGTCGAGGCTCGGCACATAGTCCAGCACGTCGATCAGGGCGTTGGGCAGGCCCAGGCCGAACCGCCGCCAGTTGGACAGCACGCCGGTCGCGCTGCTGTCGGCGACCACCAGCGGCGAGCCGACGTTGGCCGCGTCGTTCAGGCCCCCGATCAGCAGGTCGTTGACGCCGTTGTTGGAGATGAAGGCCAGCGACTGCGGCCGGATGAAATGGGCCGGCAGGTTGGCGGCCAGGTTCGTCCCGGTCGCCCCGCCGTCCACCGTCCCGTACAGTGCGTTGGTGTCGGTCGCGAAGAAGCGGCTCTGCGACCGCGGGTCGAACAGCACGGCGGCGGGCGCGAACCCGGTGTAGCTCAACACCGGCGTCAGATTGACGTTGGCGTAGCCCGTCGCGTTGCTGACGAACAGGCGGTGACCCTGATAGGCGGACCCGCCCGCCAGCAGGGCGAACTCGTTGTCGCGGGTTCCGAAGTCCAGCGCGGAGTTGAACCCGGTCGGACCGGCATAGTTGAGCTGAAGGATCACATACGAACCCGCGCCGCTGTAGCCGAACAGCGGCGTGGCCGAATACTTGGTCGCAGGATTCAGCACGTTGTCCTGCGCGAGGATGATGCCGGGCTGGACACCCAGCGCCTGAAAGTTGGGGTCGATGTTGTTCAGCTTCAGCTTCGGCGTAAAGATCACATCGGTGCTGTCGATGCCGATAATGCCGTTCGACGTGCCGTCGACTGAGTAATAGACATCGACCGGGTCGGCCTTGGTGAAGTTGCCGTTGAGGTCGGTCTGTATCCGGGTCGGCCCGCCGCACAGATACTGGCAGGCGACGTAGGTCCAGCTCGACTTCGGGTCGGTGATGCCGTTGGTGACTGCGATGGAGCCGTCTCCCCCGGCGACCTGGCGATAGGTCGTGCGGGTGGTCGGGCTCTGGATGGCGGTGCCGTTGTCCTGCGCGGCGACCGCGATCAGGCCGCTGTGCGGGTCCAGCGACAGGTCGTACACCTCCAGGGCCTGACGGCCCATGTTCAGGCCCCGCCACACGCCGGACGAGGTCTGCGGGTTGGAGCGGGTGTAGATGCCGCCGTCGGAGCTCACCACCAGATTGCCGGCGGCGTCGAACGTCATCGCCCGGCTGTCGGGGTGGTAGGTCGAGCCGTCGGCGGTGAACCTGTCGGTGATGGCGGCGTAGGTCACCGTGCCGTCGTTGTTCAGCACCGCCCGCAGGGCCGCCCCGGAGTAGCTGGTCGCGCCGGTCGGGCTCGGCATATCCTGGCGGTCGCCGGCCAAGTAGACGACGTTGGGGTTGTTCGGGTCGATCGAGATCACCGAATGGAAGGCCGCCTGCCCGCCCGGGTTGACCGACAAGTTCGGTAGGTCGCCGGCGTCGGCGACCACCCGAGTGAAGGGGTTGCCCGGATTGTCGACCTGATGCCCCCCGCCGCCCTCGTTCTCGGCCTGGGTTCCGTTGGCCGAGCCGGGGGTCAGGGCGACGCTGAGATTGCTCCAGCTGCCGCCGTTGTTCTTGGACAGGAAGACGCCCGTGACGGTTCCCGTCACGCCGTCGATCACCGCCAGCGCCACCGAACCGTTGGGGCCGGTCGCCAGGCGCAGGGCGGTCGGGTCCTTGGCGTTGATCGTGCCCGCGGCCTGGGTGGCGTCGAACACCTTGGTCCAGGTCTGGCCGCCGTCGACGGTGGTGTAGAGGCTGGTGCCGGCGTCGTTGCGGTTGCCCGAGGCCGCCGTGGTGATGCCGACATAGAAGCGGTTGGGGTTGGCCGGATCGCCGACGAGCGCGGTCGCCGCCCCGGCGGGCAGGCCCGCGGTCACCAGCGCAAACGACTTGCCGCCGTCGCTGCTGCGGTACAGGCCGCTGCCGGCCTCTACGCCCGTCCCCGACTGCCAGCCGCCGGCCTCGTTGAAGGCCGCCGCCAATATCGCGCCGCCCCGGATCGTCGCGCTCTGGATGCCCACCGTGCTGGGCAGGTTGGCGGTGACCCCCGTCCAGGTCGCGCCGGCGTCGCTGGAGACCAGCAGGCCGCTGAGCGCCCCGCCGCGGCTGCGGTTGAAAAACGGATTGAACGGGAAGGTCGCGCCCGCGCTGTCGTCGCTGATCCCCGCGACGACGGTGTTCCCGGTCGCGTCGGAACTGTCGAAGCTCAACGAGGCGATCGAGAGCGAGGCCTGCCTATCGGTCGTGGCCGTCCAGGTCTTGCCGCCGTCGGCGCTGCGGAAGACGCCGCCATTGGGCGAACCGGCGAGCAGGACGTTGAAGTTCTTGGGGTCGAACGCCAGCGCCTGGATCGCGCCCGACTGGGTGGCCAGTAGCGGCGGCACGCTGGTCGACTGCCCCGGCGCCGGAAGGTCGGCGCCGTTCATCAGCGGCGACGGTCCGATCTCCACCCCAGGTCCGGCCGGGACGAAGGTCTGCGCCGCCGCCAGGACGGGCAGGCCGAGCGCGGTCCCCGCGCACAGAGCCGCCAACCATGCCTTGCGCCCTGGCGCACTGTTACGACGGCCCATAATCGTCTTACTCCCCACCAGCTTGGTCGCGAAGCTGCCGCAATCCGTCGCGCCTCGAAAGTAGAGATTTCGTCGCAGCCATCGCGCCCCGGGAAGTGTGACGTGGCGGAAACAGGCGCACGGCCGGGCCGACGGCGGTGACGGCGCTCTGCTCAGTCCACGTCCGGGCGGCTCGTCGCCCCCGTGCCCGAACGCCCCGCCGCGGCGGGGGCTGGGCGGCCAAGCTCGGGTCGCGCTCGCACGGCGCGGTGAAAACCGGACACCGATGGGCTGGGGTCTGGCCGGAAAGCGGCGATTTCGGTCGCCGGGCTCGGTTCGGGCTGAAGCGGAGCGTAGAGGCAAGGCCGGGCGTGCCCGACCGAAGCCGGCGCTGAAGCACAGGGAGGCAGGTGGCGCTTCGACTTGGCGCCGACGGGAATAGGCCGCGCAGCGGCCAGGGTGGGCAGGACGTCGGCCGCCAGGGCCAGCGTGACGACCAGGAGCGCCTGGGCTTGGCGAACCTTCGTCACCGCGCCGTCTCCGCCGCGTCGAGGAAGCCGCGCAGGGCTTGCTCCATCACCGGCTCGTCCAGCAAAAAGGCGTCGTGGCCGCGGTCGCTCTCGACGTTCAGGGCGCGCACGATCGCGCGGCTTTCGGCGGTCGGGTACAGCCAGTCGCTGGTGAACGACAGCACGCAGCTGCGCAGGCCTCGTGCGCCGCGGAAGGCGTCGCCCAACACCCCGCCCCGCTCGGCGGCGAGGTCGAAATAGTCCATCGCTCGCGTGATATAGAGATAGCTGTTGGCGTCGAACCGATCGACGAAGCTCGCCCCCTGGTGGCGCAGATAGCTCTCCACCTGGAAGTCGGCGTCGAAGCCCCAGCTCAGCCCGTCGCGCTGCAGCTCGCGCCCAAACTTCCGCTGCAGGGCGGGCTCGGACAGGTAGGTGATGTGCGCGGCCATCCGCGCCACCGCCAAACCCTTCTCCGGCCGCTTCGACAGGCGCGCATAGTCGCCGCCGCGCCAGTCGGGGTCGGCCATGATCGACTGGCGCCCGACCTCGTGGAAGGCGATGTTCTGGGC
>JAABUQ010012070.1_pt1 | contig 10841 bp, 10 predicted proteins | sample 5560001 | NCBI WGS metagenome assembly JAABUQ01 (sample SAMN10711888, study PRJNA513371) | rock metagenome | isolation source: Antarctica rocks | place: Antarctica: Victoria Land, Finger Mt nord | collected 2015-12-18
GCGTGGCCACCCTGTTGAAAACGCTCGGCATGCCGCTGGCCTTCGACCCCCAGAAGGCCGATCTCTCGGGCATGGCCAAACCAGCCAAGACCGGCGAGCCGCCGCTGTACGTCGCCGACGTGATCCACCAGGCCAACATCACCGTGGATGAGAAGGGCACCGAGGCGGCCGCCGCCACCGCGGTGATGGTAGAGACCAGCGCCGCGCCCGCACCGAAGAAGCCGGTGGAGCTCACCGTCGACCGACCCTTCCTGTTCGTGGTGCAGCACGTGTCCACCCACACCCCGGTGTTCATGGGCCGGGTGACCGACCCCACCAAGAAGTAGCGCGTCAGGCGGGAAACAGCTCGTCCACCCGAAGGGCAAAGCCAGGCAGCAGCGGCGAGGTCAGAACCTCACCAGGGCGCACCGTGGTCTCTTGGTCGAAGCCGGTGTCGGGCTGCGATCGGCACAGGACGAGGACCGACTCGGCCACGGTGTCGACCAGCCACAGCTCGCTGGCGCCGGCCTCTTGGTAGCGGCGGCGCTTCACACCGGTGTCGTACCGCCAGGTGGACGGGGAACGGACCTCGACGACCAGGTCTGGGGTGCCGGCCAGCAAGTCGTCGAGACGGACCCGCGCCGGATCCTCCACCCACCACACATCGGGCGCGAAGACGTTGCGGTCATCGATCACCACGTCGGTCGGGATGCTGGCCAGCCCGGAGCCGGAGGGCGACTCGGTCCACTCGGCCAAGCGGCGGAAGATCAGGCCAACCAGGCGCTGGTGCCGGTACTTCGGCTCGTTCACGATGACCACCCCGTCGATGAGCTGGGTTCGGGGGTCGCCTTCGGTGGCGACGAAGTAGTCCTCGGCGGTCATGGTGCCGGGGTACGACGTGGGGCGCTCGGTCATCGCCATGAGGCCAACGCTACCCAGGGGGTGCGACAGGTTTCAGGGCCACGCCCGCCAGCGTTCGATGTCGATGGCGATCACTGCGCCGGGCGGCGGGTGGCGGCGGTACTGGTCGTACTTGGCGGCCAGCAACTCCAGCGCACCGGCTCGCTCTTCGGCGTCGTCGTCGGCGTCAAGCACCCGCGCTTCACCGTCGAGGCGCACCCACCACAACTCCGTCCAATCCTCGGCGTAGTGGTCGACCAGCAGGGAGACCGATGGGTTGTCCCGCAAATTGGCCAGGCGGCGCAGGGCCAGCGTCGACTTGGACTTCACGTCGTCCACCGCGGTGTAGGCGCGCTCAGTGGAGGGGTCGATGGCGAAGCAGCACGGCACCAGGTGAGGCCGACCCTGGGGGGTGATGGTGCCGAGCCGGCCCACGCGCGCGCTGGCGACGCGGGCGTGCTCGTCGAGCTGGGTCAGATCTCGCCGCTGAGGGCGGAGTAGTGCATGTAGTTGTCGCGGCTGCCGCCGGGGTTGACGTGGATGTGCTTGACCTGGCGGTAAGCGTCGTAGCCCTGGGTGCCGAGCTCGCGGCCGATGCCCGACTGCTTGTAGCCACCGAAGGGCCGCTTGGGGTCGATGAGGTGGTAGTCGTTGATCCACACGGTGCCGGTGCGCATGCCGCTCGCCACCTTGCGGGCCCGTTCGAGGTTGGTGGACTGCACGCCGCCGCCCAGCCCGTAGATGGAGTCGTTGGCGATGGCCACCGCTTCTTCGTCGGAGTCGAAGGGGATGACGCACAACACCGGCCCGAAGATCTCCTCCTGGGCGATCTTGGCCTTGTTGTCCACGCCGGCGAAGATGGTGGGCTGGAAGAAGGCCTCGTGGTCGAGGTCGTCGGCCAGACCGTCGGGGCGCCGGCCACCGCAGATGGGTTCGCCCACCTCGTCACGGCCGAGCTTGACGTAGCGCTCCACCGTCTCCACCTGGCCGCGTGAGACGAGCGGCCCGAGGTCGGTGGCGAAGTCCATCTGGTTGCCGATCACCATCTTGTTGGCCCGCTCCACCAGCAGCCCGGTGAAGTCGTCGTAGACACTGCGGTGCACCAGGGCGCGGGTGCCGGACTCACAGACCTGGCCGTTGTGGAAGAAGGTGCCGAACAGCACGGCGGCGGCGGCGATGTCGAGGTCGGCGTCGTCGAGGACGATGTTGGCCGACTTGCCGCCGAGCTCGAGGGTGACCGCCTTCACCGTGCCCGAGGCGAGCTGCATGATGCGCCGGCCGACCTCGGTGGAGCCGGTGAACGCCGTCTTGTCGACCATGGGATTGGAGGCCAGCTCCTCGCCCACCGTGCCGCCGGGACCGGCGATCACGTTGACCACACCGGGCGGGATGTCGGCTTCCTGGAAGATCTCACCGAGCATGAGGGCGGTCAGCGACGTGTATGAGGCCGGCTTGATGACCGAGCAGTTGCCGGCGGCCAGGGCCGGGGCGATCTTCCAGGCCGCCATGATCAGCGGGAAGTTCCACGGGATCACGCCGGTGCAGACGCCGTAGGGCTCCCACTCCAAGAAGTTGCTGGACGGCGGGAAGGGCGACCCTTCCAACTCGGTCTCGTTGGGTTGGGTCTCGGCCAAGTGGGCGAACCACTGGAACGCGCCCTGGGCGCCCGGCACGTCGGCGAAGGTGGCCTTCTTGATGGTGCCGCCACCGTCGCGCGCCTCCATCTCGGCGAACTTCTCCGCTTTGGCGCCAAGCAGCTCAGCCACCTGGTTGAGCTTGTCGGCCCGTTCCTTGCCGCTCATCTTGGGCCAGGGACCCTCGTCGAAGGCCTTGCGGGCGGCTTCGATGGCGCGCACCCCGTCCTCCTTGCCGGCCTTGGCCACCTCGCCGATGGGCGTGTTGGTGCCGGGGTCATAGGTGGTGAACGTCTCGCCTGACGCGGCGTCGGCGTACTCGCCTTCGATGAACAGTTGGTGGTCGGCCATGGTGTGGTCCCCTTGCGCTCTGCGGTGAAGTGATCGACTTGACCTACGGGCAACCGTAGTCGTGGGGTGGGGGTGCCGCTCGGGCGAGGCGCCACTGCATCTCAAGGTCGTGGCCGTCGCCGTCGGCGGTGACGACCTCTCCTTGTTGGCCAGCTTGGCAGGTGGCCCGGGGTTGATCACGACCACTCATCGTGGGTCACCAGGTAGGTGTTGGCTCCCGGGCCGGTCATCATCCCGGGGTTGGGCGCCAGGACGCTGGTCTCCGAGATGGTGTCCGAGCGTCTCCGTGGTGCGGCGCCCGCCTTTGTTCGGACCGCTTCCGCCCAGGAGCCCAGCATGGAGCTCGCTACGAATCTCGCTGGCACCAGCTCACTGGCCGAGCTCATCGACGCCACCGCACGACGAGACGCCGAGCTGGGCCGGCTCGACTTCAGGCGCTCGGTCGATGATGCGCTCCCGGAGAGCGGAGAGCTGACCTAGCGGCGACGGTCGAAACCGTGCAGGGATCAATGGTCCTCGTGGACTACTTGAGTCACCCGTTGCGTCGAAGCCGTCGTCCACGGCCGCGACCTCGTTGAACCAGTTGCGTCAGAACCGACCGCGGAAGCGATCGCACAGGCGCTGCTCGGCGCCTTAGCCGAACGAGCACCCCTTCTCGTGCCCTTGGCCCAAGACTTGCCGACCCAGGAGTGGATCGACGTGGCGACCGGACGCCGGTCTTGCTCAGGCGACCTGGCGATCGAGATGCCGGTGATGACCTGAGCGACCGACGAATGGCCTCCCACCAGCGGTAGAACAGCCTGCAAGACCCGGCATCGCGCCGGAGGCCCATGAGCCGGAGAGCGGAGAGCGGCTCGCGTCAATGCGGTCCAGGCTTGTGCGCAAACCGGGCATGGGTGCCACCCAGCGCACAACCCTTGGTCGAGCTGACCCACGGTCACTCGCCGGTGGTGCCGTCGAGGAGTTCACGAGTGGCGTCGACGTGACGCCGCTAGCCGACCCAGTCCGGATGATCACCGGAGAGGTCATCCCGGTCACCCCGCTGGTGCGCGGCGGCGGGCGTGGGCCAGTTGTCGAACGGATCCTCACCCTGGAATCCGTTGCCATACTCGGGGTCGCCGGGCAGCACGATCCGCATCCCGTGCCCGTCGCGAATGACCCGGGGCAGCACGGTCGGCACGTCGACGATCTCGCGGGCGGCGTCGAGCGCCTCGGCGACGGTCGTGAAGCGAGCGATGGCTCGCAGGCTGGCCATGGTGGGGGGCAGCATCTCGTAGGTGCCCGCCGTCTGCTGGTGGAGCGCGTCCTGGGGCCTGATCCAGAGGTTGGCGATGACCTCGCGGTCGTCGTGCAGCGGCGTCTGGGCCTCGGGCGCGGCGCCCACGAAGAACCGCGTGTCATAGCGGCGGGGCGCACCTTCGGGCGTGATCCAGTGCCCGAAGTAGTGCATGCCGTCGACGGCGAGGCGGAGCCGCTCTTCGGCGCAGACCTCCACCAGCCGGCGCTCACCTCGGTCGACGGCCCGCCGGTGGGCAGCGAAGCGGTCGATCACGTTGGGATCTTCTAGGCGGACGACGCGACCGGGCCGGTCATAGGCCAAGAGGACCCCGGCCTCTTCGAAGCTCTCGCGGATGGCCGCCACCCAGAACGCCAAGCCGCCGGACTCGACGTCCAACCGGCGAGACGCTTCCCGGTCGGTGCGACCCTCACAGAACGGTCCCAGGTCGGTGTGCCGGTCGGCCGGATCGACCGCACCGCCGGGGAACACGTAGGCGCCGCCCACGAAGTCGGAGTTGAGGTTGCGGCGCAGCATGAAGACCTCGACGCCGCGCTCGCCGTCACGGAGCAACAACACCGTTGCCGCGTCGCGCAACTGAACGGTTCTGCTTTGCCCTGTGTCACCACCCACCTCGACGCTGCGCTCCTCGCCGACCATCAGTAGCGGCCGGGGGGCAGCTCGCCACCGGGCCCGGGCCTTGCTGGCGGCGGCTGCGGCGCCTCGTGGCCGGTGGCGTCCGTGACCGGTCGGTCCGAGCTCCGCCGACGTCGACCGCCCGACCGGGCCATCCAGCCCACACCGCGGCCGAGGCGGCCGGTGAAGCGGCGCAACACCAGCGATCGGAAGAGCGACCGCGTGACCGGGATCAGCAACAGGTAGCCAACGATGTCGGTGAGGAAGCCGGGAGCCAGCATGAGGGCACCGGCCAACAGGATGAGGAACCCGTCCACCAGCTCGCGATGGGGGAGCTGATGGTTGCGCAGGGCAGCGTTGATCCGGTCCAGCACGCCGATGCCCTGGCGCTTCAGCAGCCACACACCGATGGCGCTCTCCACCACGAGCAGCGCCAGGGTCTGCCAACCACCGATCACATGAGCCACCTGGATGATGACGTACAGCTCCAGGATCGGCACGACCACGAATACCACGACCAGGGCCAACAGGACCATCGGTAGTCAGGGTACCGACCGTCAGGAACCCTCGGGATGCTCCCGATGCTCGCGCTGTGACGGGCCAGGCCGCGTGTCAGCCTCGGCGGCGGGCCCGCTGTTGGAGCCTGGCCAACCGATGGTCCCAGGCCGCGCCCACGTCGAGAATCCAAGCCACCGCGTCGGTGAAGGGTCCGGGTGTGAGCCGAAAGCGCTGCTCGCGACCACTCCGCTCGGACGTGACCAAGCCCGCCTCGCTCAACGCCTGGAGGTGCTTGACCACCGCCTGGCGGCTCACTGGCAGGCCGGCGGCGAGCTCGGTGGCCGTCGTCGTATCAACGGCGGCCACGGCCTCGAGGATCGACCGTCGGGTCGGGTCAGCCAGCGCCGAGAACACGGCTCCCGCGTCGCCCGGAACCGCTCGGCCCGACGCACTTGGCCTGCCGCTCACACCGTGGAGAGCTCCCGCGTCGCGGCGGGCGGCGCTGGGACCATCAGCCTGGCGACCAAGCCGTGCAAGCGCCGTTCCCACGTCGCGCCGAGCTCGCTGCCAGCCACCGCGCACGCACAGGCTCGGGCCCCGCCACCCGGGTGGGCACCCTGGGCCGGCCGCGTCTCGGTGACGGTGAGCTTCACCTGACCAGCCGTCTCCTCCAGGGAGAGCTGCACGGCGGACACCGCGTCGGGCTCATCGACATCCCACCACACGAAGCCCAACCGCCGGAGCGGCTCCACCGTGTCGACCACGCCGGTGCGGACCGTGCCGTCGGGCTGGACGAACCGGCTGGTTCCACCGGGCCTGGCATCGAGGGCAACGTCGGCGCCGAACCAGGCCGACAGCTCGTCGTCGTCGACGAGCAGGCGCCACGCCCCTTCCAGTGACGTGGCGAGGGTGACGGTGCGGATGACCATCAGTGGCTCCATCAGATGCTCCTGCGGCTCAACGGGCTGGACTTGACGCAACCTCATAGTTGCACATCAGCCGCTCCGCCGCTACATTCGCAACTCAACAGTTGCGCTTTGGGAGGAACGGTCATGAGCTTGCTGGTGCCGACGGTCATCGAGGACACGCCGCGCGGTGAGCGGGTGTTCGACATCTGGTCCCGACTGCTGAAGGAACGCATCGTGTTCTTCGGCACCGAGCTCGATGACACCGTCGCCAACCTGATCATCGCCCAGCTGCTGCACCTCGAAGCGGACGCGCCGGGCAAGGACATCCGCCTTTACATCAACTCGCCGGGCGGCGACATGACCGCCCTGTTCGCCATCTACGACACCATGCACCTGCTGCGCTGCGATGTCTCCACCGTGTGCATCGGCCAAGCGTCTTCGGCGGCGGCGGTGATCCTGGCCGGCGGAGCCAAGGACAAGCGCTTCGCCCTGCCGAACTCCCGGGTGCTCATCCACCAACCCCACGGCGGCGCCCAGGGTCAGTCCACCGACTTGGAGCTGGCGGTGAAGGAGATGGTGTTGCTGCGAGACCGGATGACCGAGTGCTTGGCTAGCGACACGGGCCAGACCTTGGCCCAGATCACCGCGGACATCGACCGCGACTTCATCTTGCGGGGAGCCGACGCGGTGGCCTACGGGCTGGTCGATCACATCCTCGAACGCCCCGAGCCCATGGCCGTGCCAGACCTCGCCCGGCCGGGTTGACGGTCAAGGCGACGCCGGGCGCAGGCAAGGGAGGCCCGGCCGGCTGGTGAGTTCCCAGCGGGCATACGGGTCGCTGACCGGCCATAGGCTCGGCGGCCGCGATGCGCGAGCCGACCGACCTCCCCGACCCATCCCTCATTGACCCACCCGTCGCTTCCAACGGACGGCCACCGTCGGTGGATGCGCTGGCCCGATCGCTGACGGGGACCGGCCTGCCCCATCCCCTGCTGGTCGATGCGGCCCGCCACGCCATCGCCGCCGGTGACCCCGAGCTCGCCTCGCGCGAGGCGGCGGTCCTGGCCAGAACCCTGCTGCAACCGGTGGTCAACGCCACCGGGGTGCTGCTGCACACCAACCTTGGTCGAGCACCCCTCGCCACCCGGCAGGAGGCCGCGTACTCCAACCTCGAGCTGGACCTCGGATCGGGCACCCGGGGTTCCCGCTCAGCCCACGCCGCCACCCTGCTGGCCCGGGCCGCGGGGGCGGAAGCCGGCCTCGTGGTGAACAACGGCGCCGCCGCCGTGCTGCTGGTGCTGGCCGCCCTCGCTCGACGGCGCCAGGTGGTGGTGTCACGCGGCGAGCTGGTGGAGATCGGCGGCGGCTTCCGGATCCCCGACGTGATGGCCGAGTCCGGCGCACGGCTGGTGGAGGTGGGCACCACCAACCGCACCCGGCGCGCCGACTATGAGGCCGCCCTGTCCGCCACCGACTCCGACGTGGCCCTGGTGATGAAAGTCCACCAGTCGAACTACCGGATCGAAGGCTTCACCGAGACGGTCGGGGTCGACGCATTGGCCGATCTGGGACCGCCGGTCGTGGTGGACCTGGGCTCGGGCCTGCTCGACGCCTCGTGCCCCTGGCTGGCGGGCGGTCCGCCGGACTGGCTGGTCCACGAGCCGGCAGTGCGCCAGACGCTCGCCGCCGGCGCAGACCTGGTGATCTTCTCCGGCGACAAGCTGCTCGGCGGCCCCCAAGCGGGAGTGGTGCTGGGCCGATCCGATCTGGTGGACCGGTGCGCCGCCCACCCCTTGGCCCGGGCCCTGCGGCCAGGGGGCCTGCTACTGGGCGCGCTTCAACAGGTGGCGCTGTCCTACCTCGACCGCACGGCGTCGTCGTTGCCGTTCTGGCACATGGCCACCACGCCGGTCGGAGCCCTGCACCAGCGGGCCGACGCCATCATCGCCGCGCTGGCGAGCGGTGGCAAAGGTCCGGTCCCCACCGCGGTGGCCTGCGAGTCGGTCACCGGCGGGGGCACCCTCCCCGGTGTCGTCATCGCGTCGGCCGGCGTGGCGATCGAGGGTGACCAACGGCCCGGGCTGCGGGCCCACGCGCCACCGGTCATCGCCCGCACCCGGGGCGAGCAGACGCTGCTCGACCTTCGCACCGTCGATCCCGATGAGGACGAAACCCTCATCCACGCCATCACCTCCGCCGCGGCCACCCGCGCATCACGGCCATGAAGGACGCGCTGTTTGTCCCTGACCACGACGGGCACCTGCTCCCCACGGACCTGACCCGAGGGCCATGGTCGCCCGACGCGCTGCACGGGGGCCCGTCGGCGGCGCTGCTGGGCGCGGCCGCCGAACCGCTCCTGGAGGGCATGCACCCGGCACGGGTCACCGTCGAGCTCCTGCGGCCCGTTCCCGTGGCGCCGCTCGTGACTCGAGCCGAGGTGATCCGGCCGGGTCGCAAGGTGCGCCTCGTGCGGGCCACGCTGGCTCAGGCCGCGGACGGCGTCGACGTGGCCACCGCGACCGTGCTCGGGATCCGCCTCGCCGACGTAGAGCTACCCGATGCCAGCTCCGCCGCCAAGCCGACGATCCCGCCCCCGCCTCCGTCGGTTGGGCGACCGCCAAGCGACCTGAACGGTCCGGCCGCCGCGTCGGACTTCGCCGCGTTCCACTCGGCCGGTGTCGAGCACCGTTTCGTGGCCGGTGACTTCGGCGCGCTGGGACCGGCCACCGACTGGATCCGGCTCCGCGTTCCGGTCGTGGCCGGTGAGCCGACCACGCCGTTGCAGCGGGTGCTGGCCGCTGCTGACTTCGGCAACGGCATCAGCGGCATCGCCGAGTTCGCCGAGCTCATGTACATCAACCCGGACCTCACCGTGTACCTGCACCGCCAGCCCGTGGGCGAGTGGGTGTGCCTCGACGCCATCTCCCGGCTCGAGACGACGGGCGTGGGACTGGCCGAGAGCGAGCTGTGGGACGAGCACGGCCGGATCGGCCGGTCGCTGCAGTCCCTGCTGGTCGAGCCCCGGAGCTGATGACCCACCGCGTCGTCGCCACGGCCGGTCACGTCGACCACGGCAAGTCCGCCTTGGTGCTGGCCCTCACCGGCACCGACCCCGACCGCTGGCCCGAGGAGAAGGCCCGGGGGCTCACCATCGACCTCGGGTTCGCTGCCACGTCGCTGCCGTCGGGACGAGAGGTGGCCTTCGTCGACGTGCCCGGCCACGTCCGCTTCCTGAAGAACATGCTCGCCGGAGTCGGTGCCGTCGACGCCTGCCTCTTCGTGGTGGCCGCCACCGAAGGCTGGAAGCCCCAGTCCGAGGAGCACCTCAGCATCCTGTCGGTGCTCGGCATGCGGACTGGTCTGGTGGCCCTCACCAAGGTCGGCTTGGTGGACGACGACCTGCGCGAGCTGGCCCGCATGGAGTTGGACGAGCACCTCACCGGCACCTTCCTGCACGACGCCGAGGTGGTGGAGGTGGACGCCCCCACCGGTCGAGGCGTCGATGCGGTGCGGGCCGCCCTCGACCGGCTCCTGGACCGCACCCCCACCGCCCACGATGCCGGGCGGCCCAGGCTCTGGGTGGACCGCTCCTTCTCGGCACGGGGCGCCGGGACGGTGGTCACCGGCACCCTGGCCGGCGGAGCGCTGTCCGTGGACGACGAGCTGGCGGTGGTGGGCGACGACCGGCCGCCGAGCCGGCGCCGTCGAGCTGAGAACGGTGAGCCGGTGCGAGCTCCCGCCGGCCACGCGGTGCGGGTGCGTGGCCTGCAGAGCCTCGGACGCACGCTTCGACAGGTTGGTCCCGGCCATCGGGTGGCCGTGAACCTGGCCGGGATCGACCATCGGCGGGTGGCCCGCGGCCACGCCCTCGTGCGCGCCGAGCAATGGCACGGCGCCACCGTCGTCGACGCCAGCCTGCAAGTGTTGGCCGCCCTCGACCATCCCATGTCGCGCCGGGGCGCCTACCTCGCCTACATCGGCTCGGGTGAGCACCCGGTGCGGCTGCGGGTGCTGGGTCCCGCCGCGGTGGCGCCGGGGACGACGGGACTGGTCCGGTTGCACCTGCCGGTGGCGCTCCCCCTCTCGCCGGGTGACCGGTACGTGTTGCGCGAGAGCGGGCGAGACGAGACGGTGGGCGGCGGCGAGGTGCTGGATGTGGCGCCCGTGCTGAAGGCTTCGGCGGCCCAGCCCGACCGGTCAGTCGACCGGGTCATCGCCGAACGCCGCTGGGTGCGGGCCGGCGACTTGGAGGTGCTCACCGGGGTCCAACGCCAGCCCGACCTCGGTCCGTGGGTGGTGGCGCCGGAGGCACGCCATCACGCCGCCGAGCGGATCGCGGCCCTGGTGGTCGACGCCGGGCCGCTGGGGCTGGCGCCGGCCTCGTTGAGCGAGCCCGACCGGCTGGTGCTGGCGTCCCTGGTGGGCCACGGCGTGGAGATGGTGGACGGTCGGGCCCGGCCCTCCGAGGCGGCGGATCCGCTGGCTGACCACCCCTACCTGGCCGCGCTGCGGGCCACTCCGTTCATGCCCCCGCCCCCTGACGGGGTGGACCGGGCCGAGCTGCGGGCGTCGGTGCAACGGGGGCTGGTGGTGGAGCGCGACGGCGTGTGGTTCGCGGCGTCGGCCGTGCAGCAGGCAATCGACGTCGTGGCGCGCCTG
>JAABUQ010012071.1_pt1 | contig 10840 bp, 11 predicted proteins | sample 5560001 | NCBI WGS metagenome assembly JAABUQ01 (sample SAMN10711888, study PRJNA513371) | rock metagenome | isolation source: Antarctica rocks | place: Antarctica: Victoria Land, Finger Mt nord | collected 2015-12-18
GTCCCGCACCACCCCCCGCCGTAGGCAATTGGGCCTTGTCCGATCCGTCCGTCGCAAACTGGTTTCAGAAAGGATCACCCCCATGCACTTCTCTCTCCATCGGCCCATCGGCTTCGGTGCCCCGAGCCGTCTTGCCCTGAGCCTCGCCGCGCTCGGTGTAGTCGCCTTGGCCCCCAGCGTCGCACAGGCCCAAACCTACACTCCCATCACCAACTTTGCTAAGAACGGCAACAGCCAGCAGGTCCTGCAAAAAACGTTCCCCAGCGGCTCTTTCACCGCCAATAACTCGTTCGCGACGCCCTTCCAGATCACAGCGGACGGGAGTGGCAACAACTTCGAGCAGATCAACAATTTTGGCACAACGCTGACCATTAACGTCGGGCTGTTCGGCGTCAGCGACGTTTATATTCCGAGCGGCAGAAAACCCCTGTGCTTGTCTATAGGGATGCAGAGACTTCGTAATGCCGCCTCGTCATTCCTATGGCGAGATATTGGGGGGCTTGATTCCCCGTCTAGGCTGTGGTAGAATGTCTCTGCTCGCGCCACAAGTCTGTCTTTGCGCCCGCACGAATAAAAATCCTTAACCAAGTGTCGGTTAGGAAGAGTCCCAGATGTTTTGGCATCGGCGACACCCGGAAAGTGACCGCAGGAAGTGCGGAAACAGTAGGCGAAGAGTCTACGAACGCCTCTGGAGAGAGTGTCAGACCTGAGACTTCAGGCAGTTCTCGTTGAAAGAGGAAGCCCCAACCCCTTGTGGGTGGGGTACTTCACACCCTGCTCAACGCCTACAGCCCGGTGAGTGGTGCCCAGATCGCCACGGTAGAGTTTGTCGGCAGCGGCGGGGCGGACCAGACCTTCTCGCTGATCGCAGGCAATCAGATCCGTGACTTCTACCAGGGCGCGTTTGCGAACACACTCAACGGCACTACCTCCAAAAATGTTTACAGCGTCTTCGGCCAGGGAGGGGCCGGCACCTCGAACTCGTCCACGGGAGCCACCGGGACGTATGTGGTAGACGAGCAGGCTTTCCACCTCGCTCCAGCCTTCGCCTCGCAGACCCTGAACAGCATCAAGATTGTCAACGCCGACTCAAGCAGAAGTGCCACGCCCCTCCTGCTCGGCGTGACCGCTGCCAGCAGCCCCGTCCCGGAAGCCTCCACGACCGTCTCCCTCGGCCTGCTGCTGGCCCTGGGCCTGGGCGGGCTGGTGGCCGCGCGGAAGCGGCGGAAGGTGGGCGCAGAGGAGTAGGCACGAACCCCTGGCCCTGTAAATGTGGATGAAGCCGGACCTGCCCCTGAAGGGGCAGGCTACACGGATGGACCGCCCCTTCGGGGCTGTAAAGCAGACCCCGTCAAAGGAAGTTTGTTCCAAAGCCCCGAAGGGGCGGCCTTTCCGAATAGGCCCGGCCTTCAGCCCGGGCTATGACTCCTGCCGGGCTTCCTCCGTTTCCAATCCCGCGTCGGGTATACTCACCTTGACTGAGTTTGCCGGCGCTGACTGCATCGGCGCTGACGCGGACACCCGACCCCAGGAGAGGCAGACCATGACCACTGTGACCCTTGATGACGCGCTCCAGGCCCGCATCCGGGCCGTCGCCGCCCCCGAAGAAGACCTCCAGACCTTCATCGCTGCCGCCGCCCAGGAGATGATCGCCCGGCGTGAGCGCCGGGCTGCCCAGGCGCAGGCGATCTTGAACGGGCCGCGCCGCCCACAGGCCGACGCGGACGCAGATTTCCGGCGTCGCCACAACCTCCCCGATTACGCGCCGGTGCCCCCGGACGACTTAGCGGACGATGCCGAGCGCATCATCGCCGGCATGGACCCCAAAGTGCGGGAGGAGATGGAACGCCAGGGGCTGCTTTGATGGCCTGGGAGATCAGAGGACCCCGATGAAGTACGTCTTGATCACCAGCGACCAGGCGGAGATGGACCGGGACAGGCTGTACCTGTCCCGCCTGCGCCAAGACCCGGACTACGCCAAGCGATGGGATGACGGTCTGACAGCGGCGCTGGATAATCTCCTCGGCTTTCCCGGCCCGCTGTCCCATGCCAAAGATGAAGCGGCATCTGCCCTGTTCGGCCGCGAGGTCCGCCGCCTGCTCTATTACGGCCCGACCCGGCGGCGGACGGGCGTCCCCTCCCGCATCCTGTTCACCCTCCTGCCGCCCGCCGAGGGCGAGCCGCCCGAAACCGCCGAAACGGCCATCCTGCTGCTCCGCCTGCTCCACGGGACGCAGGCGCTGCTCCCCGATGACCCCGAAGAAGACGCCCAGCCCTGAGCGGGAGGGGAAGCCGCTCAGGTTTTATTGAGGTTCCGGCGGGCTGGGTTCCCCCTCCCATTCTGACCCCCACCATGCAGGAAATTCCCCGCCGTTCGCGAATAAAGAGCCTACTATGGCTGCGTCCTCGCCCGCCGCGCGTGTCGCGGGAACCGACTTTCGACCGCCCCGGCTGCACCCGCCCACGCTGCGCCTGCTTCAGACGCTGCTGCCCGGCCTGCTGCGCTGGGTCTGCGGGGTGGAGGCGGTGGACATCCCCGCCGAGGACATCGGGCGGCTGCGCGCGCTGGCCGGGGAGCGGCTGCTGCTGGCCCCGAACCACCCGACTAACGACGACCCCGCCTTGCTGTTCGCCTTGGCGAAGGCGGCAGGGATGCCGTTCTATTACCTGTGCTGCCGGGAGGCGTTCGACCACCTGGGCGGCCTGTGGGGCGCGCTCATCCAGCGTCTCGGCGCGTACTCGGTCGTGCGCGGCACGACGGACCGGGACTCGTTTCGGACGACGCGGGCGCTGCTGGCCGCCCCGGCGGGCAAGGTCGTCATCTTCCCCGAAGGCGAGATGCACTCGCAGAACGACACCCTGCTGCCGTTCCACGCGGGCGTCGTGCAGCTCGCCTTCTGGGCGCTGGAAGACCTCCGCAAAGCGGGCGACACGGCGGCGTCCGTCTCGCTCCTGCCGGTCGGCCTGCGGTACTTCTTCACGCAGGACATGACGCCGGCCATTGACGACTCGCTGCGGCGGCTGGAGCGCGCCGTGCGCCCGCCCGACGCGGGCCAAGAGGCCGCAGTGGGCGACGCTTACGCGCGGATGCGCCGCGTCGGCGTCCAGATGCTCGAAGTCATGGAAGCCGAGTACGGGCTGAAAATCAAGCCCGCCGGAAACGACCTCGACCTGACGCCGCGCATGAACGCCCTGAAGTCCCTGCTGCTGGACCGCGCGGCGGGCCTGATCGGCGTCCCGCTGCCCGCCGACGCCACCCTGCCGGAGCGGATGCGGCTGCTGATCAACGCCGTCTACGCCGTCACCCATGAGGAGGCGGCGGCCCCGCGCTCCCCGTATCAGACCAGGGTGCATCGCCAGCAGGCCGCGCGGGCCGCGCCGCTGCTGGCTGACCTGAACCGCGTCGCCAACTGGATCGCCGTCCAGGACAACTACGTCCGTGCCCGCCCCACGCCGGAGCGCATGGCCGACACCCTGCGCCGCCTCGAAATCGAAGCCTTCGGCAAAGCGTCCCTCCACGGCCCCCGCCGCGCCCTGGTCCGCGTCGGCGAGCCGATTAATTTAGCTGCTTGCTACGACGCCTACCGCGCCGACAAGCGCGGCACGGTCGCGCGGGTGACGCACGCACTGGAAGCGGCGGTGCAAGGGCTTTTAGACACTGGAAGAACTATATCACCATGAGCCGTGACTTGTGCGGCTTGACGACAGCAAGCGGGTAGAATGACGCTCGGATTACACGGGGCTGAACCCCCGTGCTTCGGAAGTGCAAGCCCCCGCCTTCGCGGGCGCAGGAGAGGAGGGCGCAGCAAGCAGCGCCCTACGGATCGCTCTCATGCCCGCGCAGGCGGGGAGTTGCTCTGTTGAAGCCCAGGGGTTCAGCCCTGGGGAAGCATTGAGCAAGAGGTGTGGCAACCTTTAAGCTTGGTAGCCTTTGGGAGAGATCACAACATTATGAGCAACATCACCCTGCGCCGCGCCGGGCGCGCGGATGCCGAGGCGGTCATTGGGTTGATCCTCGCCCTGGCTGAATTCGAGGACCTGCCGCCGCCGGACGAGGAGGCGCGGGCGCGGCTGATCGAGCACGGCTTCGGGGACGAGCCGAAGTTTGAGGTCCTGCTGGCCGAGGTCGCGGGGGCGCCCGGCCCCGTCGGGTACGCGCTGCTGCTGCAAACGTACTCGACGTTTCTCGCCCAGCCGTCGCTGTACCTGGAAGACGTCTTCGTGCTGCCCGAATATCGCAAGCGGGGCATCGGGAAGGCGCTGCTGCGGCTGGGCGTCCGCACGGCCTTTGAGCGCGGCTGCGGGCGGATGGAGTGGACGTGCCTGGACTGGAACACCAACGCGCAGGCGCAGTACGAGCGCATGGGCGCGCGCCGCCTGTCCGAGTGGTATCTGTACCGGATGACGCGCGAAGCGATGGCGCGGATGCTGGAGGAGAATGAATGAAACTGTGGCTCTTGGCGGCGCTGCTGTGCCTGGGAGCGGGCATCGCCCAGGCCGACATCATGGTAGACGCCCGCCACGTCCTGCGCCAGAAGCCGCCCATTCTGGGCGGCGTGGTCATCAACGCGCACAGCCCGGAGTTCGCGACGAATGCGAACGGCATTGAGTTTCAGCGCGATCTCAAAGCGGCGGGCATCAGGCTGGTACGCAGCCAGGCGTACCCGGATGCGCGTGTTCCGGGCCATGACCTGACCTACTTCGACCGGAATGTGACGGCCATTTTGGGCACGGGCGCGGCCCCTCTGTTCATTCAAGGCATCAAGCCCGGCGCGGCGTATAAACAGGCCGATGGAACGCCCGGCGGCACAGTCGCCGGCAACCTGGTTTTTCTGGTCAAGCGCTATCTGGCCCCGCCGTACCAGTTGCAGACCCAATACTGGGAGATCGGCAATGAGCCGGACATGAAAGTGGACTACGCCGTCGCCACGCCTGAGGAATATGCGGTCCTCTTCAACGCCTGCGCCGAGGCGCTGACTCAGGCGGATCTGCGTGAGCATGTGGTCCTGTGCGGCCCCGCCATTGCCTACGGCTACCATGAGCCGTGGTGGGACAACGACCTGCACAACATGCGGAGCCGGATCATGGACACGTTTCTGGATCGGTGCCGGGGGAGTGTGGATGTCGTGACCTACCACGATTATTCCGGCGGCAAGGCCGGTGAAGATTTGCTGAACCCGCCGCGCCACCTGGACAACAAAGAAGACGCAGGCCGGGCCGTGACACCAGGCGACGCCGCGCCGGACTCGCCGACCAGTGATCGCGGCCTGGCCGCCCTGCTGGCCCGCATGAGGGCCATGACGTTCGCGCGGCCCCTGGTCGGCGTCGGCATTACGGAGCATAACACATATGGCAACCGGCACGAGGTCACCCAGGGCTTATGGAACCTGGCCCTGCTGCGGGACGCGCTGTACGACCCGCTGGGGCGTCTGTCCACGCTGTTTGTCTTTGACGACTACGGCGCGCAGCAGGGCTTTCCCGTTTATAATGAGAACAAGAAGCCAGATTATGCCTACTGGGCGTTGTGGATCAACGGCAACCTGCGCGGCCCCGATGTATTGGCACAAACGACAACCGGCCATCTCAACCCATACGGGCGGCCGTCTCTGCTGGCGACGGCTACGCAAGATCAGGCGCATCTGTTCGTCGAGGTCATCAACCGCAGCGACACGCCCATCATGGACACCGTGACGGTGACGGGCGAGGCACTCACCGGACAGGCGCAGGTTTCCACAATGGCGACCGGCATTCTGCCGAACGTCGCCAAGCCGGTCCGCTTGCGGCCGCGCTTCCCTTATGCCTTTCCGCCGCTGTCGGCGACCATGTTCCAATTCGTGCGAAGGCGACATTGAAATACTTGTGGAGATTCCTGATGGTCTGCGTTCTGGGGGCGAGCCTTGACCCCGCCGCCCTGTCTGCCGCGAAGATGCCGGCGCGGATCGTCCGGGACAGGGCGACGCTGACGCTGATCCAGCCGGGCGGGCGATACGGCCGCATGGTCCGCCGGCATGATGGCGTCATCCTGTGCAGTTACGAGAGGGGCGGCCGGGCCTGGGTTTGCGCCAGCCGGGACGGGGGCGGGTCTGGCAGGCGCCGGTCCACGCGGCCCAGCTCGCCCCCGGCAGCGCGGTCAAGGCAGCGCGGCCAAGCCCGAACTCTTCCATCTTCAGAATGGACTGGCAGGCCCGGAGGTCGGGAGGAGTACCCGCGTAGCGGGGGAGGTGGGTTCTTATGTTCAGACCCGGCGAGATTTGGAACGATACCGACGGCAAGCCGATCCAGGCGCACGGGGGCGGGGTCTTGTACGACAACGGAACCTACTACTGGTTCGGCGAGAACAAAGACGCGCCCAACACGAACGGGGCGCGCGTGGACGTGGTCGGCGTGTCCTGCTACTCATCCCAGGACTTGCGGCACTGGAAAAACGAGGGCGTCACGCTGCCCGCCGTGCCCGACGACCCCGCGCACGACCTGCACCCCAGCCGCGTCGCCGAGCGGCCCAAAGTCCTTTACAACGCCCGCACGAAGCAGTACGTCCTGTGGCTGCACGTTGACAGCGCGGATTACACCTACGCCCGCATGGGCCGCGCCGTCAGCGATTCGCCGACCGGCCCCTATCGCTACGTCGGCAGCATCGCCCCCGCCGGGGCCGACAGCCGGGACATGACCGTCTTCCAGGACGCGGACGGCGCGGCCTACGTCTTCTTCTCGTCGGACTGGAACAAGACGATCAAGATCGCCCGGCTGACGGACGACTACGTGGACACCACGAAGACGGTCGCCGAAGCCTTCGTCGGCCAATCCCGCGAAGCGCCCGCCGTGTGGACGCACGCGGGCCGCTACTACTTCGTCGGCTCCGGCTGCACCGGCTGGGCGCCCAACGAGGCGCAGTACGCCGTTGCCCCCGCGCCGCTCGGCCCGTGGGAGGTGAAGGGCAACCCCTGCATTGGGCCGGGGGCGGAAGACACGTTCGGCGCCCAAAGCACGTTCGTCCTGCCCGTGGCCGGAAAGCCCGGCGCGTTCCTCTTTCTGGCTGACCGCTGGAACGCGGGCAACCTGCAAGACTCGCGCTATGTCTGGCTGCCGCTGAACGTGGAGGGGGATCAGGTGACGGTTCGGTGGCGTGAGGAGTGGGACTTGTCGGTGTTTGGCGGGTGAACCAGCACCGGAACCCGGCCTAAAGGCCGGGTCTATTCAGAGGGGCCGCCCCTTTGGGGCTAGAGATAAGCCAACTAGAACTTTCCGAAGCCCCGAAGGGGCGGCCCATCGGTGTAGATCGGTGGTTCAGCACCGAGGTGGGCTATATCGCAGGAGCGTCCGCAAGACGCTCGACGAAGCCTCCCAAGCCAGATATTTTAATGCCCAACTATCCAGGAAAAACCACTTGTCAGAACGAACGTCCCTTTGATTTCCGTGGAAAGAGGTAGCGACACATGGCGGACATTGCGCGGCGGTTCGAAACGAACCCGATTTTGCGGCCCTCGGACGTGACGCCGAGCCGGGAGGGGCTGGCGGTGGAGTGCCTACTGAACCCCGGCGCGTTCCGGTGGCAGGGCAAGACGTGGCTGCTGCTGCGGGTGGCGGAGCGGCCCGTACAAACGGAAGGGCAAATCTCGACGCCCATTTTGGAGGCGGACGCGCCGGGCGGCATCGCCATCATCACATACAACTTGGACGATCCCGACGTGGTTTACAAGGACCCGCGCGCGTTCCAGTACAAAGGGGAAAGCTACCTGACCACGCTCTCTCACCTGCGGCTGGCGTCGTCGGAGGACGGCGTTCATTTCGAGGTGGAGGACTCGCCGACGCTGACGGGGCGGGGGGCGCTGGAATCGTTCGGCGTCGAAGACAGCCGCGTCACCAAAATTGACGGGCGGTTCTACCTGACCTACACCGCCGTGTCGCCCAACGGCATCGGGGTGGGGATGAGCAGTACGGACGACTGGAAGACGTTCACCGCCCACGGCATGATCATCCCGCCGTCCAACAAAGATTGTGCCCTGTTCCCCCAAAAGGTCGGCGGCGAGTATTTGTGCCTGCACCGGCCCTCGAACCTCTACATCGGCGGGCCGTTCATCTGGCTGGGGCATTCGCCGGATTTGGTTCATTGGGGCAGCCATCAGTGCCTGGCCTGGCCGCGGCCCGGCTTGTGGGACTCGGTGCGGATCGGGGCGGGCGCGGAGCCGATCCTGACCGAGCGCGGCTGGCTGGCGATCTACCACGGGGCGAACGAGCAGTCCCGCTACTGCCTCGGCGCGCTGCTGCTCGACCGCGACGATCCCAGCAAGGTCCTGGCCCGTTCCGAGGAGCCGATCATGGAGCCGACGGCCCCGTATGAGCTGACCGGCTTCTTCGGCAACGTCGTCTTCACGAACGGGCACACGCGGGACGGCGACACGATCACGATGTATTACGGCGCGTCGGACGAGGTGATCTGCGGGGCAATGCTGTCCATCCAGGAGATTCTGGATTCGCTGCCGGCGTGAGAGACCTATCTCCGCCCCAGTCGGACCTACCCCCGGCGCAAGCGCCGACCCCTCCCTGTTAGGGAAGGGTGAAGAGGTCTTTCTGCCTCCCCCTGCCTTAACAGGGAAGGGGGCCGGGGGGTTAGGTCCTTCCGGGCTTTTCGTTCACTGAGGAACGCTTATGAAAATCACAAACTGCCGGGTCATCGTCACCTGCCCCGGACGCAATTACGTTCTGCTGCGAATCGAAACCGACGAGCCGGGCTTGTACGGCGTCGGAGACGCGACGCTGAACGGGCGCGAGCTGGCCGTGGCGTCCGCCTTGCAGGACCATCTCTTCCCGCTCCTTATCGGGCGCGACCCTGACCGGATCGAGGATGTGTGGCAGTCGCTGTTTCGCGGCGCCTACTGGCGCGGCGGCCCCGTCCTGATGACCGCCCTCGCCGGCATTGACCTCGCGCTCTGGGACATCAAGGGCAAGCGCGCGGGACTGCCGCTTTACTCCCTGCTTGGCGGGAAAACGCGGGAAGGCGCGCTGGCCTACACCCATGTCGGCGGCCAGGACTTCGCTCAGGTCGAGGAGGGCGTTCGAGCGGCGATGGCGCGCGGCTTCCGGGTCGTCCGCGCCCAGGTCGCGATCCCCGGCAACCGGGGAACGTATGGAACGCAGATGCAGGACCCAAAAGCCGGGGCTGTCGAGGAAGGGCTGCCCGAAGTCGAGACGTGGGAGCCTGGCCCCTATCTGCGCACGATTCCCAAGCTGTTCGAACATCTGCGCGCGACCGTCGGGGAGGAGGTCGAGCTGATCCACGATGTCCACGAGCGTCTCAACCCGATCCAGGCTGCGCGTCTGGCGCAGGAACTGGAACCATGCCATCTGTTCTTCCTGGAAGACCCGCTGCGACCCGAGCACAAGGAAAGCTTCCGGCGCGTCCGCGAGGCGAGCACGACGCCGCTGGCGATGGGAGAGTTGTTCCACACGCGCTGGGACTGCCTGCCGCTGATCTCCGAGCAGCTCATTGATTATATCCGCTGCGACCTGGGGCACTGCGGGGGCGTCACCGAGGCGCGCAAGATCGCGGTTTTAGCCGAGACCTTTTCCGTCCAGACGGCCTGGCACGGGCCGGGCGACATCGCCCCCATTACGCATTCGGCGAACGTCCATCTGGACGTGGCGATCCCGAATTTCGGGGTCCAGGAAATGGTGTTCTTTCCCGACGCCGTCCAGGAAGTCATTCCCGGCGCCCCGGTCTACCGCGACGGAGCGCTTTGGCCGAATGAAGCGCCGGGGCTGGGCTGCGACATCGTCGAAGCGGCGGCGGCCAAATACCCGTACAAGCGCGCCTACCTGCCCACCACGCGGCGCGCGGACGGCAGCGTCCATGACTGGTGAAAGGAGAATTTTCTGCCATGCCTGTCTTCACCGCCGACGACCACGCCTTTTTCCAGGAAAACGGGTACGTCATCGCCCGCGATGTCGTGCCCGCCGAGAACCTTCGCGCGACGGTCGCGATGATCTGGGAATTCCTGGGGATGGACCCGACCGACCCCGGCGACTGGTATCGGCCGCCCCTTTCGCCCGGCGGGATGCTGGAAGTCTACCAACACCAGGCGCTCTGGAACAACCGCCAGGCCCCGCGTGTCCACCAGGCGTTCTCCGAACTGTTCGGGACCGAAAAGCTCTGGGTCAGCTTCGACCGGGCCAACATGAAGCCGCCCCGGCGCCCCGACCACCCCGAATACGACCACAAGGGCTTTATCCACTGGGACGCCGACACCCGCAAGCTGCCCAAACCCTTCAGCGTCCAGGGCGTGCTTGCCCTCACGGACACGACGGAAGAAATGGGCGGCTTCCAGGGCGTTCCCGAACTCTTTCGCGGCCTCGACTCCTGGCTCCCCACCCAGCCTGCCGACCGCAACCCGTTCGCGCCGGACCTGACCGGCTTCGGGATCACCCCCATCCCCGCCCGCGCCGGCGACCTGATCATCTGGAACGCGCTGCTGCCGCACGGCAACGGCCACAACGTCTCGGACCGGCCCCGCTTCGCCCAGTACATCTCCATGTTCCCCGCCCGGCCCGACGACTCGGGGTTGCGCCAGGACCGGATCATGCGCTGGCGCGACCGGCTGCCGCCCGCCGCCTCGTGGGCGCCGGGCGATCCCCGGCACTGGGAGAGGGAGCATAGCAGTACGGCGGAATTGACGCCCCTCGGCCGTAAACTCCTCGGCCTAGACCTCTGGGAAGACACGGACAGCGCATGAGGCACGGAGACGGGCGCCGCAGGGCTAGGCCGCCACTGCGGTCTGCGACGAGAGGCGGGTCAGGATGTCGCGGACGACGGCGTCTGCGCCGATGCCCTCGGCCTCGCCCTCGA
>JAABUQ010012074.1_pt1 | contig 10839 bp, 9 predicted proteins | sample 5560001 | NCBI WGS metagenome assembly JAABUQ01 (sample SAMN10711888, study PRJNA513371) | rock metagenome | isolation source: Antarctica rocks | place: Antarctica: Victoria Land, Finger Mt nord | collected 2015-12-18
CCGCTCCCGTCGGGTGACGAGCTGGCCGCCGAGCTCGAGCGCTTCCTGCGCGAGCACGGCAAGAACGACTAGGTCCCATGGCCCTTGTAGGGCCGCCCTGGCGGATGAGGGTCGGGGGTCGGATCGGGCAGAGGTCGAACGTCTATGGCGTCACGGAGCCCGTCGCTACTCGGTCGCGCCCTGCGTGCCCAAGGGCAGTGCGGAAGCGGGGACCTGGTCCCACGTAGCGCACAGACCTTCGGTTCGCGGCGCGCCGAGACGCGGCGCCGCGCTCGACGACACCGGCGGCTCCACCTGAGGTCCGAGGCGAGAGAACCCTCCTCCACGTTGCCTGGCGAACCAACGTGAGCCGCTCGTCGACCGCAGCATCACCACTACGGTGTCCAACCTTGCTCGTCGACGGTGGCCTCGGGTGGGACCTGACCACGGCGCCAGCGGCGGCCGCGAAAGCCGAAGACGCCGGCTACGACGGCGTGTGGACGGCCGAGACCAGCCACGACCCGTTCCTGCCTCTCTTGGCGGCGGCGCCAGCCACCTCCACGCTTCAGCTCGGCACCGGCATCGCTGTGGCCTTCGCCCGCAGCCCCATGACCCTCGCCCAGACGGCCAACGACCTGCAGGCGGCGTCGGCTGGTCGCTTCATCCTCGGCCTCGGCAGCCAGATCAAGCCCCACATCGAGAAGCGCTTCTCGATGCCGTGGTCGCACCCCGCGCCCCGCATGCGCGAGCTCATCCTGGCCCTGCGGGCCATCTGGGCCTGCTGGAACGATGGCACCAAGCTCGACTTCAGCGGCGACTTCTACACCCACACCCTGATGACGCCGTTCTTCAACCCTGGGCCGAACCCCCACGGCGCGCCCAAGGTGTTCCTCGCTGGCGTCGGTCAGCGCATGACCGAGGTGGCCGGTGAGGTGGCCGACGGGTTCTTGTGTCACGGCTTCACCACCGAGTCCTACCTGCGCGAGGTCACCCTGCCGGCGTTGCGACGGGGGCTGGCGGCGTCGGGTCGCACGCTCGACCAGTTCGAGATCTCCGGGCCGGCGTTCGTGGTGACCGGCGGCGACGAAGAGGAGATGGTCGCTTCAGCCAAGGGCACCCGTGACCAGATTGCCTTCTACGGTTCCACGCCGGCCTACCGGGGGGTGCTCGAGCACCACGGCTGGGGCGAGCTGCAGGACGAGCTCAACGCCTTGTCCAAGCAGGGCAAGTGGAGCGAGATGGGCGAGCTCATCGACGACGACATGCTGGCAACTTTCGCCGTGGTGGCCAAACCCGAGCAGGTGGCGGCCGGCCTCCACGAGCGCTACGGCGACGTCGTGGACCGCATCAGCTTCTACGCCCCCTACAGGAGCGACCCGGCCCGGTGGCGTCGCGTCATGGAACAGCTCCACGCCGCGTAAGGAGTAGCTCATGACCGAGAAGTGGGGACCGAATGTGACCGTGACGGTCGGTTTCCGTCCCCACCTCGCGCCCCGGGAGCCCCGGCGCCAGCCTGCGCCGTTGTGGCGCAGAGCGGCCCGGGCCTCCGTCGAGCCCGACCGTTAGCCCCACGACGAACGCTCAGCTCGAGCGGCAGGGCTGGCCGTTGCACACGTCGATGAGGCCGCCGTTGGGCTCCAGGAACGTGGCCGCCGCTCGGCGCACCTCCGGCACGATCGCCCCTTTGCCGTGGGGGTCCGAGCCCGCCCGGTTCGGCTGGTTCTCGACGGGCGGGGTGGGCGTGCCGAAGTCCCACACCAGCAGGGCCGAGCCCCGGTAGGGAAACGAACCAATCGGGTCGATCCCCCAGAACGGCTGCTTGGCTGAGCTGCGGCCCGGTGCCAACGCCGGCTGGCGCACTTTGGCCTTGATGGTGCGGGCCATCACCTCGGTGGTCACGTTGGTTACTTGGTGATCCCCGAACGCCTCCACCATCAGCACGGTGTGGTTCGGCGTGTGGGGGTACGGGTTCGCCGCGATGTGCTGGGCGTAGCCGTCGTTCTCGGCCCGGTCCCAGAGCTGTTGCACCAGCGCCAGCCCCACGTGCTGGTCGATCACGCTCGGGTAGGCGGGGGCGAGGATCTTGGCGTAGGTGTCGAAGTCGACGCTGCGATCGAGCAGGGTGTTGTAGTTCATGCCCGGCACGCCGAGCACGGCGCGGGTCCAGTCCTGGGCCACCGACGTGGTGGCGCCGCCGATGATGCCGCCCTGGCTGTTGCCCACGAACACCAGGTCCTTGGTGTCGAGCAACGAGCGGCCCTGGGCGTCCTGGAAGCTCTTGTCGGAAGACAAGCCCTGCGGGTGCTTCAGGGCGCGGCCGAGGAACAAGAAGTCGAGCATGGCCTGCTGGAGCCGGTCGGCCAGGGTGCGGAACTTGGACAGGTCCTTCAAGATGGCGACGGCGGTGGGGATGTCGGCCACCGACATGCCGATCCAGTCCGTGGCGCAGAAGGTGGTGTTGGACTCCGAGGCGAACACGGGGCCGGCCGCCTGCACCTCCGCCGCCGAGCCCAACAACCCATGGCCATAGAGCGACATGCGGGTGGGTACGGCCTTGCCGTCGGGGCCGACGGCCGACCTCGGGATCACGCAGGTGAAGTTGGCGTCCTGGGTGCCGTTGGCCTTGGGGAGCGGATCGTCTCTCGGGCCGGTGCCGTTGTTGAGGACGGTGCCGGTGGCGCCGTCTCCGGTGAGGTAGCGGGGCACCTGCACCGTGCCTTTCACGGTGCGCAGCACGGACCCTCCGCCGTTCTCGGACACCGACGTGACCGTGAACTTCGGGGCCTTGTCGCCGAGTTGGGCAAAGGCGTCGTCGCGCATGTGCAGGATCCGCTCGGACAGGCTGCGCTCGCTCATCACGGTGAAGTCCCACGCCAACGCCAGCTGCTTGCGGGCGACTCCCGCGTGGGCAAGATCGGCGAAGACCCGCTCCATGGCCGGCCGCCGCGCTTGCACGGCCTTGTCCTGCGAGGCCGACTTGTCGCGGTAGACGTCGAAGGCGGGGTTGTCGACCGCTCCCTTCGGGCCGACCAGGTGCCGGAACCCCACCGCGTAGCGGTGCCCCTCCAGGAAGTTCCTGGCCGGGCGCACGAACAGCAGTCGCTGATCGTCGCTGTGAGCCTTGGCGTCGAGCTCGGCCCAGTACGGCCAGCGCTCACCGGTCTGGGTGTCGACGATCACGATGGGAGCGTTGGGGTTGAGCGAGGCGCCGATGTCGGTAACCGGCGCGGCACCGCTGGCCTGCAGGTCGAGGCCGGGGATCTGGACGGTGAGCGCCGAGCCGGGCGAGAAGCCATCGTTGCGATTGATCTCGGTGGGGTCGACATGGGTGCCCTCAGCGTTGGCCGGCGTGGAGGACCGCTCGATGCGGACCCGCCGGCCCGTGGCGGTGCCGGCCTCGGGGACGGTGAAGTAGTCGTTGGGGAACGGCAGCAGGCACTGGGCACCACCCAGCGGGTCACACGGAGCCAGCGGTGCCGCCGCGCTGCTCTTGTGACCGACGTCTTGCGTCGCTCCGGTCGAGTCGGCGGCGCCGCTGCGCTCAGCGGCGTGACCGCCGCCGCTGCTCCCGCTGCACGCCGCCAGCAGCCCGACCGTCACCACTACCGCCGTCACCCGCGTCCCATGTCTCGACATGGCGTCGACGCTAGGACCGCGACGGTTCCCCCGCTTGTCGTCAGGCGGGGACGAGTTGATGGTCGTCCCAGCGCTGCTTGCACAGGGAACGCTGGAGCTTGCCCGAGCTGGTCTTGGGGAGTGACCCGGGAGCGACCAGCACGATCTCCTTGGTGGCCACCCCCGAGGCGGTCCGGACCTTGGAGGCCACCGCTCTGCGGACGTCGTCGCGCCGCTCCTCCTCGGCTTTGGACTCGGCCACCACCACCACCGAAGGCACGCCGCGCCGGCCGTCCACGCCGAAAGCGATCACGTTGCCGGCCCGCACCCCGTCCACCTCGGCGGCGGCCAGCTCGATGTCCTCGGGGAACACGTTGCGGCCGGCCACGATGATCACGTCCTTGATGCGTCCGCACATGACGAGCTCGCCGCCAACCAGGTAGGCGAGGTCGCCGGTACGCAGCCAACCGTCGTGGAACGCCGCCGCCGTGGCCTCGGGCCGCCGGTAGTACCCCGTGGTCAACGATGTCCCCCGCACCTCGAGCTCGCCCACCTCGCGCTCGTGACGCTCTTTGCCGGAGTCGGGGTCCACCACCCGCATCTCCAGTCCTGGCACCGGTCGGCCGAGCATGGCCAACGAACGCACACGATCGTTGCGCTGGTGGTCGTGCCGGCGGTCGCCAGTTCCACTGCCCTCCTCGGCGACCGGTGCGGCGTAGCGCTCGACCTCCAGGACCCGACGGTCGACGGTGTCCACCCGCAGCCCGCTCCCCGGTTCGCAGAAGGCGCCGGCGATGGCCAGCTCGGCCATGCCAAAGGCCGGGAAGATGGCTTCGGGGCGCAGACCGTGGCGTTCCCCCGCCTCCACGAACGCCTGCATGGTGGCCGGGCTCACCGGCTCGGCGCCGTTCAGCGCCAGCCGCACGCCTGAGAGGTCGAGCCCGTCGAGGCGCCGCAGGGCTCGGGTGGCCAGGGCGTAGGCGAAGTTGGGGCCGGCGGTGACGGTGCCGTGGTGGTCCGACAGCCACCGCATCCACTGGGCCGGCGAGGCCATGAAGTCCTGGGGAGCGCCCAGCACCAAGTCACAGCCGGTCGTCATCGGGATGCTCAGCATCCCCACCAACCCCATGTCGTGGTACAGGGGAAGCCAGGACACCAACACGTCGTGCTCCCGGTCGAGGTGGCCGGCCTCGGCGATGGCGTCGAGGTTGGCACCCACCACCCGGTCCGGGAGCATCACGCCTTTGGGATCAGACGTAGAGCCGCTGGTGAACTGCAAGATGGCCAGCCGGTCGAGATCATCCTCGGGCCGCTCCCAGGCGCCGGCCTCGGCCCTGCGGCGCGACGCCCGCTCGGCCAAGTCACCCAGCACCACCCAGGCGGGGTCGCCGGGCGCAGGCTCCAGGAAGGGAGCGAGCTCGGCGTCGACGGCCACGAGGGTGACGTCGGCATCGACGATATGCCGCCGGGTCTGGGCCAGGAGCTCCTCCACCGAGCTCACCCGCATGGGCAAGGGCAGCATCACCACCGTGGCCCCAGCCAGCCACACCGCTTGCAACGCGGTCACCAGCGGCCGCGACGTGGGACCCAGGAGGGCGACGTGGTCGCCTGGGGCCACACCCATCGACTGCAACACAATGGCCATCGCTCGTGCGTCGTCGTGCAGCTCGGCCCAGCTCACGGTGTCCGGCTGGGCCACACCCACGAAGGTCAGGTCACCGCCTCGACTGGTGGCGGCTTCGATGCGGGAGGGAAGGGTCTGCACGCGTGCTTCGACCCGGCTCCCCTGAGCCCGGTTACCGAAATCGGCCACCGAGCGGGATGGTTTGGGGACCGAGGACTCGGGCAGGGCCAAACCGTTGCACCAGCGCCCAGGAGGCCAGCGTTCCATGTCCGATCAACGCAGCGTGACCCAGGAACCGGGGATGGCCGAGCAGTCCAAGGGCGCGGCCAAAGACGTGGCTCAGACCGCCACCTCCCACGGCAAGGAGGTCGCCAACCAGGCCACCGACAAGGCGACCGAGGTGGCCGAGACGGCCAAGGCGCAGGTGCAGAGCTTGGCCGGCCAGGCCACCGACCACGTCCGCAAGGTGTCCTCGACGGCCGGCGACGAGGCGCGCCAGCAGGCCGATCAGCGTCTCAGCCAATTGGCGGGATCGGCTCGCCAGACCAGCGACCAGCTTCACGCCTTGCTCGACGGTCGCGTCGAGGAGGCGGGCGGCACCGCTGACCTCGTGCGTGATGCCGCCGAGCGCTTGGGCCGGTTCTCCGACCGGGTCGAGCAGGGCGGCCTGCAGGGCGTGGCCGACGATGTCAGCAGCTTCGCCCGTCGCCGTCCCCTGCTGTTCTTGGCCGGTGCCGGCCTGGCTGGTTTCGCGCTGAGCCGCACCCTTCGCAGCGCGTCCGGCTCGGGCTCCTCCAGTGGTTCCGGCTCGACGGCGCCGTCGGGTGCGGCGGGCGACGGCGTGGGCGCCATCGAGACCGGAACCCCCCAGCTGCCCGCCGGCTATGGGGTGGAACCGGGAGCACCGGGCCAGGCGGCCACGACCGGTCTGGCCACCGGCCCCACCGGCGCGCCGACGCTCACCCCAGGGACCCGTGATGCGGCCATCCATGGCGGCCCGGCTGCTGACCTCGACGTCGACACCGACACCGGGTTCCGCCGATGACGCCGGTGGAACCGTTCGAGCCCGCCCAAGCTGACCGTTCCCTCGGTGAGCTGTTCTCCGAGCTGGGTCAGGACCTGTCCAAACTGGTGCGCAAGGAACTGGAGCTGGCCCGCGAAGAGGTCAAGGCCGAGGTCCAGAAGGCCAGCAAGGCCGGAGGGATGCTGGGCGCCGCCGGTGTGCTGGCCCTCGACGCCTTGCTGCTCGTGTTGTTCGCGGCGGCGTGGGGCCTGGATGCGGTGCTGCCCACCGGCTGGGCCTTCCTCATCGTGGCCGTGGTCGTGGCCGCCGTCGCCGGTGTGCTGGCCCTGACCGGCAAGAAGCAGTTGCAGAGCGTGAACCCCAAGCCCGAACAGACCATCGAAACCCTGCAGGAGGACGCCCAATGGCTCAAAGACCAGAGGAGCTGAGGTCCGAGATCGAAGGCACCCGCGACGAGTTCGGACGCACCCTCGACGCCATCGGCGACCGAGTCAGCCCGGGCCGCATCGTGGAGCGCCGCGTCGGTGCGGCCCGTGCTCGCGCCGGGTCGGTGAAGGACAAGTTGATGGGTTCGGCGCAAACGGCCCGGGAACGCACCCTTGGCCGCACCGGTGACCTGACCGACAGCGGTCGCTCCACCGCCGGCACCATGGCCGACGCCGTCACCTCTGCGCCCGACCGGCTGAGTGAGCAGACCCAGGGCAGTCCCCTCGTGGTGGGAGCGCTGGCCTTTGGCGTCGGTTTCCTCGTCGGAGCCGCCCTGCCGCCCACCGAGACCGAGCAGAAGCTGGTTGGGGATCTAGCCGAGCCGATCAAGCAGGAGCTGACCGACGCCGGCAAGCAGGTGGGTCAAGCCGCTGGGGAGACGGCCAAGCAAGCGGTGCAGGACACCAAGGAGGCGGCCTCGCAGGCCGCGGCCGAGGTCAAGGGCCACGCCACCGACGCCGCGCAGCAGGTCAAGCAAGAAGCCAGCGACCGGGCCAGCGACGTCACCGACCAAGCCAAGCAACAGGCCCAGTCGGTGAAGTCCCAGCAGACCAGCTGACCCCTCCTACTACCGTGCGGGGCATGGCCTCGCCTGCCCAGCCGGACGTCCCGGGCCACGTCTCGGACCACCGTCTGGAGCAGGCTGGCGACCACGCTGACGAGCACGCCGCCGAGGCTCCGTCGGACCTGCCGCCCCACCGGTACACGGCCAGGTTGGCCGCCCAGATCGAGCACACCTGGCAGGACCGCTGGGAAGCCGACGGCACCTTCCACGCCGCCAACCCCGTCGGCCCCCTGAGCGACGGCTTCGAACCGGTCGCCGATCGAGCCAAGCTGTACGTGCTCGACATGTTCCCGTACCCGTCGGGCGCCGGCCTGCACGTGGGCCATCCCCTCGGTTACATCGGCACCGACGTCTACGCCCGGTACCAGCGCATGAACGGGCGCAACGTGTTGCACACCATGGGTTACGACGCCTTTGGCCTGCCGGCCGAGCAGTACGCGGTGCAGACCGGCCAACACCCGCGGGTCACCACCGAGGCCAACGTGGCCACCATGAGGCGCCAGCTGCGCCGGCTGGGCCTGGGCCACGATCCTCGCCGCAGCGTCTCCACCACCGATCCCTCTTACTACCGGTGGACCCAGTGGATCTTCCTGCAGATCTTCGGCTCCTGGTACGACCCCGAGGCCGACAAGGCCCGACCCATCGCCGAGCTCGTCGCCGAGCTGGAATCGGGCCGCCGTCAGCCTTCGGCGGGAACCAACCCCTCCGGCCGGCCGTGGGCCCAGTTGACCAAGGACGAGCGGCTCGACGTGATCGACGCCCACCGCTTGGCCTACCTGCACGAAGCCCCCGTCAACTGGTGTCCCGGGCTGGGCACGGTGCTGGCCAACGAAGAGGTCACCGCCGACGGTCGCAGCGAACGGGGCAACTTCCCGGTGTTCCGCAAGCCGCTGGAGCAGTGGATGCTGCGCATCACCGCCTACGCCGAGCGGCTGCTGTCCGACCTCGACTCCCTCGAGTGGCCCGAGTCGATCAAGCTCATGCAGCGCAACTGGATCGGGCGCAGCACCGGCGCCACCGTCTCTTTCGCCACGCCCACCGGTCCCGTCGAGGTGTTCACCACCCGGCCCGACACGCTGTTCGGGGCCACCTACGTGGTCCTGGCGCCCGAGCACCCGTTGGTGGCTGACCTAGTGGCCGACGGATGGCCGGAGGGCACCCTGCCGCCCTGGACCGCGGCTGCGGCCACGCCGGCCGACGCGGTCACCGCCTACCAGCGGGCCGCCAGCCAGCGCTCCGAGATGGACCGCCAAGCCGACACCCGGGACAAGACGGGCGTGTTCACCGGCTCGTTCGCCACCAACCCCGTGAACGGGCAGGCGGTGCCGATCTTCGTGGCCGACTACGTGCTGATGGGCTACGGCACGGGAGCCATCATGGCCGTACCGGCCCACGACCAGCGAGACTTCGACTTCGCCCGCAGCTTTGGCCTGCCGATCGTGAAGGTGGTGGAGCCTCCGGCCGGGTGGTTCTCCGAGCGCCACCTCCGCCCTGATGCTCCCACCGAGGAGTGGCCCGAGGCCTACAGCGGCGACGGGCGGGCGGTGGCGTCGGCCAACGCCGACGTGTCCCTCGACGGCCGCAGCGTGGACGACGCCAAGGCCGCCATCACGACGTGGCTGGAAGCCCAAGGAACCGGACGCGGCACCGTCACCTACAAGCTCCGCGACTGGCTGTTCAGCCGGCAGCGCTACTGGGGTGAGCCCTTCCCGATCGTCCGCGACGAGACCGGCCGTCCCCACGCCGTCCCCGAGGACATGCTGCCGGTGGAGCTTCCCGAGCTGGTCGACTACACGCCGGCCACGTCAGAGTCCGAGGACTCCCAGCCCGAACCTCCGCTCGGTCGCGCCGAAGGCTGGGGAGAGGTGATCCTCGACCTGGGCGACGGGCCCCGCCCTTACTGGCGTGAGCTCAACACCATGCCCCAGTGGGCCGGTTCCTGCTGGTATGAGCTGCGCTACCTCGACCCCACCAGCGAGAACGCCTTCGTGGACCCCGAGGTGGAGCGCTACTGGATGGGCCCCACCGAGCACCACGGTGGCGGCGTCGACCTCTACGTGGGTGGCGTCGAGCACGCCGTGCTGCACCTGCTGTACGCCCGCTTCTGGCACAAGGTGCTCTTCGACCTGGGCCACGTCAGCTCGCCGGAGCCGTTCCGCCGGTTGTTCAACCAGGGCTACGTGCAGGCGGCGGCCTTCACCGACGAGCGCGGCGTGTACGTGGAGGCGTCGACGGTGCGTGAGCGTGATGGTGAGTGGTGGGCCGACGGGAGCCGCCTGCGCCGCGAGTACGGGAAGATGGGTAAGTCGCTGAAGAACTCGGTGACGCCCGAGGAGATGTACGACCGCTACGGCGCTGACACGTTGCGCCTCTATGAGATGTGCACCGGTCCCCTCGACCAGAGCCGGCCGTGGGAGACCAAGGCGGTGGTGGGTGTGTACCGGTTGCTCCAGCGCATCTGGCGGTCGGTGATCGACGAGGACACGGGGCTGACCGCCGTTACCGACGACCCGGCCGACGACGACACCCGCCGACTGTTGCACCGCACCATCGCCGCTGTGCGAGACGGCATGGAGTCGTTGCGGTTCAACGTGTCCATCGCCAAGCTCACCGAGCTCAACAACCACCTCACGGCTTCGGGTGGTCCCACGCCTCGGGAGGTGGCCGAGCCGATGACCTTGCTGCTGGCTCCCTTGGCGCCTCACATCGCTGAGGAGCTTTGGCAGCGCCTCGGCCACGACACGTCGCTGGCATGGGAGCCGTTCCCCCGAGCCGACCCCACCCTGCTGGCCACCGACACCGCCGAGATCCCCGTGCAGGTGAACGGCAAAGTTCGGGCCCGGTTGCAGGTGGCGTCGGGCATGGGCACCGTCGAGCTCGAGGAGGCGGCCCGAGCCGACGCCAAGGTCGCTCGTCTGCTGGACGGGCACGAGGTGCAGCGGGTGGTGGTGATTCCGGACCGGCTGGTCAACTTCGTCCTGCGCTGAGCGGGGTAGGCGTTTGCTTCTCGCCTGGGTGGCAAGTCAGCCCCCCGTCGTCCAACACCGACCCGCGGAGGCACACACCCATGACCAAAGCCCGAGACATCATGACCGAGGGCGTGGAGTTCATCGCCGTGGATGCGACAGCGGCTGACGCCGCCCAGCAGATGGCCAGCCAGGGCGTGGGCGCCCTCCCGGTTTGTCGCACCGACGGCCACCTGGCCGGCATGGTCACCGACCGGGACCTGGTGGTCAAGGTGCTGGCCGCCGGCAAGACACCCAACTCGGTGACGGTGGGCGACCTGGCCGACCAGGACGAGGTGGTGACCATCGGCGCCGACGACAGCGTCGAGGAGGCCGTGCAGACCATGAAGGACCACAAGGTGCGCCGCCTGCCCGTGATCGACGGCGACCGCATGGTCGGTCTCATCTCTCAGGGTGATATCGCCACCGAGCTGTCAGCCGAGCAGGTGGGTGACCTCGTGGTCGCCATCTCCGAGGCCCCCTGAGTTTCTGCGCCACCAAGCCGTCAGCTGCCGGCCGTGCGCGTCACCGACCGAGCCGG
>JAABUQ010012075.1_pt1 | contig 10839 bp, 14 predicted proteins | sample 5560001 | NCBI WGS metagenome assembly JAABUQ01 (sample SAMN10711888, study PRJNA513371) | rock metagenome | isolation source: Antarctica rocks | place: Antarctica: Victoria Land, Finger Mt nord | collected 2015-12-18
AGCGTCTGATAAAACCGCTGCCCTAGCACCATCTGGGAGGGCCAGAGGGAGCGCTGGCGCTCCTGTCCCGGTATCCACGCCTCGAACTGCTCGATCGGGCTCCCGTGGAAGGTGTGGGCCTTCTCGCCAGCCGTAAAGCCGAGCGTGAGCGAGCACGCCGCCAGCGCCGAAACTTGGGTGCGGAACATGCGAAAGCCCTGCCCGCTTTTTTCGATGCCCAGTAATCTTAGCGCGTCGTTGGCGCTGTCGCCGAACGGGATGCACGCCGTTCGCTCCCGGACCGCGTAGGTGGAAATGAACGCCAGGACGAGGCGGGGGAACGGACCATAGGGGATCGGCTGCGGGAGCATCTGCTGGCCATTCCACACGCTGCCAGAGCTGACGATCATGGCGGCGTTCCCGTTACGACGCTCGAAGCGGTCGCCGGGCACTTTCGACCTTGGTAATCCGATCTGGCAAAGGATCGAATGCATGAACGATACGTCGTCGCCCTCGGGGCGCCCGTCCGCGATCTCAAGCCCACGGTCGATCAGCACGAGTTCCCGGCTCGTCTTGGGAGCGCTACGCTTCTCTAGCGATGCGAACAGGCCCGCCGCTACCGCTCCGATTGGCTTTGCTTCACCCTTCACCTGCCCGCCTCGCACTTAGCTGTTCCGATCGCCCTTGATGCCACTGAAACCGGACTCGAGCGCTTGGTAGATTGCCATGTTGATCAATGCCGCCCTGCTCTGCCCCATGCGACCCGCCAGCTCGTCTACTTGGTCTAGGATCGCGGGAGCTATGGTGAGCGTGATCTGCTCCTTCTTGCCCTTAGCTATTCCCCGCCCAGACGATACGGCCGCATCGGGCGCGCGCGCGATGAAGGCGTCTTCTCGCCCCCCTGCATTCGGCTCTATCCTCGGTTTTGGCCTCGTGATAGCCACTAACACTTCTCCACAATGGTAAAACAGGTGTTTTTCATATTAGAAAACTATGTTTATGATATTGTCAATCTCTGCAACGGCCTTGGCATCTCTCGGCTGCAACTCGTGAACGCACAAACCTTGTCCAGCAGCGTTGGCGAACGCCTTACGGCGGACAATCGGCGTCGGCAGATATTCGAGCTGGGGCCAGTCAGCAACGGCCGCCGCAGCATCCGTGTTGTCGCTTGAAGCATGGCCAGGGTCCGCGCTGTTGAGCACGGCAAAAGCCCGCAGCCCATCACGCACGCTACGCGCCTCATCGATCAATCCAGCGATCTGCTCCAACGCCCAAACGTCGAACGATCGGGGCTGAAAGGGAACAAGGAGCACGTTGGTAAGCAGCAACGCGGCACGCAATGCCGTCGAGTCCCTCCCGCCCACGTCGATCACCACGTCGTCGTATTTGCGGGCCTGCTGCTGAACCTGGCCCCTGAGCGTCGGACCGTCTGGATACTGCGATACGGCAATCCCCGGCTCTCGACCTGTTTCGAGCCGCACGCCGATCGCGGTCTGGGCGCTCCCCTGTCGGTCCCCGTCAACCAGCCACACGTCCCTGCCGCCGACAGCTCGGGCAATTGCCAGATTGATCGCAAGCGTCGTCTTACCGACTCCGCCCTTTGTGTTCCCAACCGTTAGGATCAATGCTTCAGCACCTGTCTTTCATATGCATTCAATATGTAACCCGCCATGGCATGTGTCAACCAATTCTCTTTCCGGCATCCTCGGATGAGGCGGGTGCTGGTGAGAGGAGCCATCTCGCCAGCACGTTGCGTACCTGCACCGCCTGCCACACGCCGCCGCGCGCTGTAGGCACCCCGCGCTGGTCCAGCTCGCGGGCAATGGCGCGAAGGCTCATGCCTTGGGCGGCCATGCCGCCGATCGCGGCGTGCACCGTGGCCGCGAACTTGTCTGCTGTGGCCCTGTGGGTCGCAGCGGCGCGCTCGCGGGCAAGAGCGGCGCGGGGATTGCCGAGCCTCACTCCGCGCGCCTTGGCAACCGCCAGCGCCGCCCTGGTCCTCGCCGATATCATCTCGCGCTCGTGCTCGGCGACGGCGGCAAGGATATGCAGCGTCAGCCGGGTCGCATGAGGGTTGTCGCACGCGACGAACTCGACACGAGCGTCCATGAGGTTGGCGATGAACGCCATGTTGCGGCTGAGCCGGTCGAGGCGGGCGATGATCAGGGTGGCGCGGTGACGCTTTGCCTCTGCCAGCGCCACGCGCAGCTCGGGCCGATCAGCGCGCTTGCCGCTCTCGATCTCGGTGAAGTCGGCGACGATCATGCCAGCGGCGCGGCGCACCTGGCCGGCGACCGCCTCGCGCTGCGCGTCGAGGCCAAGGCCGGACCGACCCTGACGATCGGTGCTGACGCGGTAGTATGCGACAAAGCGGCGTAGGGTAGGGGGCGTCATGCCCCCCTGATACACCCGTTAGCGATCTAAACCAACGTTTAGAGCTTTGACGGCCCGCCCGGGCGTTGCCTCACCGTCCGTCAATCAACTCGTCCGCACCCTCGTTGCCGAAGAGTTTCTTGGCCACTTTGGGGCGTGGCCGTCAGACGCTCGTTTGCAATCGCAATGTGAGAACCAGCGTTTGAAGCGCTAGCACATCGTTGACGCGCTAGAGCGCGTCGGGGTGCACACCCACCGGCCTCCATCCCCGATGCACAGGCTAAGCCAGACCTCAGCCGGATTGGCGTCCTCATGGGTTCGGGATAGTGACTAGCCGCTCAGTTAGTTTCTGTTTACGCTTTACCGCTTGCAGCGTTTCCGGAGTCATGAAACCATCTCCAGCGCGACACAAATTCATGGTCGCGAATTGTCGTGGGAGATAGATATGAAACTACTTAATTGTGCTCCTCTTCTCGCTCTTATTGTTAGTGGCCTTGCGGTATCAGCGCCTGCCTCGGCGGGTAGTCTTTCACTTAGCCCGGCAGCTCTAAGCGCTACCAATGGCACGCTCAGGGCATCGTTGCTCATGGGCGACATTGCGATCACTGCCGCTCCATCTAACCAGCAGCAGCAGCAGCAGCAGGTTCGTAATTTGCTGACCGGTGACGCTGGCATTGTTTACGGTGCGCCGCTTTCCGGGTTTGACATCTAAGACTTTTTTGTCAGCGCCTCACCGCATCAAGCGGTGAGGCGCTGACTGTTTGGAGGTTGTCGTGCGACAGGTCGTCTATGCACTAACGGGCAGCGAAAGCAGCCCGCCGATCCTCGATCGCCTACTTGAGCGTTTTGTACAACGAGTCCGTGATGATCTAGAGGATACGATTTGGGGTGCCCAGTTTCGGCAGTCTGGGCTAGCCGAGCCTTTATTCAAGGCCTATCGCGATCTCTCAGATCAGGCGAGGTTAAGGTTTTGTTTGAACCCCATGTTATTCGACGCTCTAAGCGCTGCATCTAAGGACTCATCAGATAGCAGATTCGAGGCGATTCTGACCGTAATAAAAGGGCGTCAGGCTGACGATCTTGAGAGCCGGGAGGAGTTTCTACTTGGCGGTACGATCGTTGTAGACGTTGGTACATCTGCCTGCCGAAGGGTCGACCCGACGAGTCCTGTCTTTATGCAACCCCTTGACCCGCTGAGCGATGAAGAAAAGGGCTGCGTTACATCAAAGCTGACCGCCGCTATGGCGGAGATCGATGAGACAGCTCCCGCATTCGCAAGAATGATCCGGAACTATACTCGACGCATTTTTATTAGAAAAATTCCCGCTCATGTTCCCGCGTCAGAACAGGTCGATACGGAACTTGGCGCGATTAGACTTCGGAATGTGCATTCCGATCTCTACTCGCATGACCAGCTGGTAGATGATTTAATACACGAGAGTACACACAACTTCCTGGGCGTGTTTGAGTATCTTGAGTTTCCCTTTAATCCTTTTGGACTTCGACCTGAAAGCTGGATACGTCCTGTTTCGCCATGGTCTATGCGGTCCATACAGTCGCTACCATTTGTGCACGCCTGCTTTGTGTACTTTGCAATGTATCATTATTGTGAACTCCGGCGACGGTCTGGTCTTCCCGACGACTCTCAGGTGCTGCGGTTGAAAGCGCGCCAGCATCGGTACGCTTCTGGCTTTCTTATGCCTGGGAGACTTTCCGAATGTGCCTCATCGCTCGGATTCGTCGACTCTAGGGTTTGCCAGGCTATGGACTGGATGGAAAGTATCATGCAGGATTATTATCAAATAAGGCAACGACCAGAAGCCGTTCAAGGCGAGCGGGCCCTGGAAGCAAGTGCAGCGTAGGAGTGTCACATGCCACGAGTATGGTCAAAGGTCTTTCCTGTCGCTTTGCTGACGACCGTGGCGGGTCTAGCGATGTACATTTCTTCAGCAATCGCTAAGGAGGCGGGTGGCGTGTCCACTGACCACAGGACAGGCGGCGCCTCTGTCGTAAGCGGTCATGGCACTCTCGAACTGCGGTCTTACCGTGGTGGCCTTATTGTCGATCGCCTATCTGGGGGCGCGGCTGCTTTAGACCTCCGAGCTGGTGACCTGATAAGGACCATTGATGGTCGTACCGTTACTACCCCAGAGGACCTAATGAGCGTCCTGAGGAGCGGGGCGAAGCAGGATTATACTGTCGGTTTAGTAAGGCAGGGCAAGGCGCTTTCCATTGTAGGAAATACGACGACGTGGCAACAATATCTCACCCCAGCGCCTCCCATTCCGCCACGCGTCGACAACGGTACGCCGCCCACGCCTCCACAGCCCCCAACGGCCAGTTATTAGAAGGCACAGACGGATGAGAGTTTTACTCGTTCACGACGACAAGGTCGGCGATCCGATTGCAGACGTTCTTATGAAATTTCCGATAAAGGAAGTCGAGTCAGTTGCATTATCCGATTTCCTAAAACGTTGCGGCGTCGAAATGTCTACGACGGATTGCACTGCAACCGTGGGTGATCTCGATGGGATTTATGATCGGGTAATTGACCGAGTCGTCGAGGTATCTCCTCGAACGCTTGAGGCTTTTGGCGGAAAGGGCGCTGGTCTGCAACGCGGTCAGGTGCTTGCCATCTATGAGCAACTTTTAGCTCGGACCGATCCCCCTGATATGGGTCGTCAATACTCGACCTTGGGAAAGCTTTTACCGCTACCAACCCAATGGTACCTGGTTAATAAATCGTTCCCAGCCTTGCGGACACCTGAGTTTCGATATGCCTATGGCCCTGAGATAATCGATGGGCAGGACATGTCTAGCCCGATCTTCAAGTCACCTTTTGACCTCTACACATGGAAGCCCAATGAGCGACCCGACAAACAAGCTTGGGACGATTTCATTGTCTCTAGGCCTTCTGGGATACCAGTGTTGTCATATAAACTTAACGACGAGGTTATTATTGAGTCTCTCCAACCGGTCTCGACGTTGATACCCCATACGTCTCTACTCCGGTCGGCGACTGTTGAGATACTGCAACTATTTTCTGCACGAGTAGGTGAGATTCTGTGGTACGTAACGGAAAGTGACGTAACTTTTGCGGCGTTTTCGCATTTTCTTGCAGGAGCGGCAATGTCGACTGAGTTTTCGGCTCAGGCTAGGGTCTATCTTGATAGTTTCCTATCCGAGCCGATTGCGCAAGAAGTGGAACTTGCCTAACCATAAAGCCTTCCACACGTTGCGGGTAACTTGGGTTTGTTCTTGCGCTGGAGACATAACGCACCCTTAGTGTGTGCGGCCTGCGCCGTTGTGGTAACCTCGCCTTGCGTTGCGCAGCGAGCTGGAGAGAACGTTGTCCTGTCGGCTGAGGACGGGTTTGGCACCGCAGTCGGGCGCGAGTCGATTGGCATCTATAGCTCCGACTCGGTTCGCGGGTTTTCGCCAAAGGTCGCCGGTAACGTTCGAGTGCAAGGGATCTATTTCGACCAGCAAGCCGGTCTTACAAGCCGCGTCAGAGATGGTTCAACAATCCGCATTGGCGTTGCTGCTCAGTCCGATCCATTCCCGGCTCCCACCGGCATTGTGGATGTCAGCTTGCGGCCAAGCGGGGGGGATAATTTATTGTCGGTCGTTCCGTCTTGGGGGCCATATGGTAGCGCGTCTCTCGAACTGGACGGCAAGCTCTCGGTTTCTGAGTCTCTTTCCACGGCGGTGGGCATTGCCGGCTTTCGTGATCACTATGGTAATGGCGGCTCTGGGCTATCAATGTCGATTGGAGCAGTTCCGCGATGGCGAGTGTCAGAGCACTTGACAATTACAGGCTTCTGGGGTCGCTCCCAAGTGTTTGGGGAGACGGCCTCGCCCATTTATATTCCGCAGAATACCTTCATATCTAGGCGAATAGCGCGTGATCGGTATCAAGGTCCAAGCTGGGCGAAAAATAGGAATGCCTCTGATAACGTTGGTATTATTGTCGACAGTTCTCTAGGGCCTTGGGACATTAAGAGTGGTATTTTCCGTTCGATCTTTTCGTCGCAGAGAAGCTTTAGTAATATTGTTGATCAAATCAGGAATGATGGTTCGGTCGAGCGAACACTTTTTGCGAATCCACAATCGCGATTTGAGTCTTTTAGCGGTGAATTGAGGGTGTCCAGAGGACTGTCCGAGGGTCCTCGCAAACACCTGTTCCTTGTCTCGCTTCGCGCGCGAACGGTTGGTAGCCGCTATGGCGGAAGTGACTTTATTGACTTCGGGCCATCCACGTTGGGTCGGCCCATTGAGCCTGCAGAGCCCCGCTTTGCTTTTACCGATCAGAATAGGGAGCGGGTGCGACAGGTTACAGGTGGGGGCTCGTACGGGTTGGAATGGGGGAAGTTGTTTGACATTAGAATAGGATTGCAACGTACAGCCTATAGTAAGAGTTCGGACTCGCCGGGATCGCCTGAAACTAAACGCTCCACTCCTGCATGGCTGCCAAACATAACAGCGGGTGTCCACGCGACGCCGAAGTTGACGATATACGGAAGTTTTGTCAGAGGTCTTGAAGAGAACGGTGTTGCCCCTGACTTTGCCGCTAATAGGCTAGAAACGCTACCCGCCCTCTTGACACGCCAGTTTGACGGGGGACTGCAGTGGAAACTAGGCTCCGATACAAGTCTGGTCTTGGGCTATTTCAATATTAGCAAGCCATACGTGACTCTTGATACTGCAAACATTTATCGTGCACTTGGGCAGGAGACTCATAGCGGTATTGAAGTTAGTCTATCAACCGCTGTGACAAGACACTTACGTGTAGTTGCAGGAGGTGCCTTTTCAAACCCAGTGGTAGACGTTCCGCTGAGATCGTCATTGGGAGTAGGCCGTCGTCCTGTTGGTCAGCCTCTCAATATCGCCCAGGTTTCAGTGGATTATCAACTTCCTTGGCTAAAGGGGTTTTCGATAGACTCCTCTGTCAACTACACGGGCAAACAGGCTTCCAACTTAGCAAACTCCTATTTTGTCCCGGCTTTAACTACGGCAGATGTAGGCGTGCGTTATCGGTTCAGGCTGAGTAAGACTCCAGCAACTCTACGTCTTTCGATCGGCAACATACTCGACACCTACCAATGGGTTTTGGTTGGGCCAGGTGCCTTTGAACCCCTTAACCCGCGATCGGTTAGCGCCTATTTAACCGTCGATATTTGATTATTATTTGCTATAGCTTGGCCTGAAGCCGCCCCCGAACTGACCCTGACAGGGGTGTGTCCTATCGGGGAGATAGGAGTACGCCTGTAGCGGCGCGTGGCGCTCGATGGTGCGGCTATGCATGTCGCCGCCTTGCACTTGGGCGCGGTACTCCCCTGGTCGCGCTGAAGCTGCGCCCAGCGGATCGCCGTCGCCACGCTGATCCCGAAGCGGATCGCTGCCCCACGCCCCACGCCCCACGCCGCGACATGCTCGCCCCGAATCGCCTCCACCCGCACCCCGCACCCGCAAATCCACGACAGCGCTTTGCCCATCACCACCGGCCTCCGTCCCCGGTGGCCAGCGTGAATCAGACCTCAGCGGGGATGGGCATTCCCCCATCGATGCACGACGGTGGATAAATGCTCTAGCTCGGCCCAGGAAGGTAGACGCTCTTAGACTGACACCCTAGCGGCTAAAGCCCCGCCCCTTGCTCAGCGCTACGATGCTCGGCACCTTGATGCTCTGTTTTGGAACGATCGTCGGCTCTGGCTTTACGGCTTGGCGCGCTAGCTCGCGCGCCTGTCGTTCTTGCCGCGCCGCCTCGGCAGCGTGTCGCTCCTGCGCCGCCTGGCGCAGCGTCTGCGCCGCGACCTCGGCCAGGCCCGCGATCCGCGCCGCCGGCTCCCGCGCGCGTCGCCCGATCTCGCGCAGCCATTCGGTGCCGCGCTCGATATAGACCGACAGTCGCCGGGCCTCCGTGACGGCGGCGTTGAACACCCCCCGCAGCGTCACCGGCGCATAGTCCCTGCCCGCGCGGCTTGTGCCGATCGCTGCTCGCGCCGCTCGATCGCCGCCGTCGCCGCCCCGAGCTTGATCGTCGGCTCGATCGCATTCCGGGTCCTGCGGCTGACAGGAACGGTGTACTGTCATAAGCGCAGCCCGGCGTCGATGCATCGATAGATGGTGGCGGGGTGGACGTTGAAGGTCCTGGCGACTTCGCTGACGGATTTGCCGTCGCGGATGAGGTCACGGGCGACCTCCTGCTGATCGGGGCGCATCTTGCGCGGTCGGCCGAATGCCACGCCACGCGCCTTAGCGGCGCGTCGTCCGTCATCGGTCCGGCTCAGGATGAGGGTGCGTTCGAACTCGGCGATACCGCTGAACACGGTCAGCACCATGCGGCCGGCGGGACTGGTGGTGTCGGCCCAAGGCTCGGCAAGCGACTGTAATCCTGCGTCTTTGTCGGCCAGCTGCTCGGCGATTCGCAGCAGCTCGCTGGTGGAGCGCGCGAGGCGATCGAGCCGCGTGACGACGAGGATATCGCCCTTGCGAAGCTGTCCGAGCAACTTGTCGAGTTCGGGTCGACTGCGGCGTGTGCCGGAGATTTTCTCCTCGACCATCGCCTTCTCCCCGTTCGGCATCGAGTGCCTGCAGGAGCTACTCGCCGACAGGATCGCTCCGCAGACGTAGAGCCATCACGATGACCTGCGGCCTTCGCCGGATGATTACCAATCTACCGCTGCATCGAAACCCAATGAGCTTATGGCAGTTTCCTGTTCCGCTCCGCCCCACGGGCCCTACCGTGGAGTTGGCGCGAGGCGAGCGCGCCGCTCGCGCAGGCAGCCTGACTTTGGCGGCGGTCAGCTCGGTATTCACCATCCGCTACGTCGCCGAGATGCTCGGCCAGGACGAGGATCTGCTCTGGAGCATCGCCGACGAGATGGAGCTGGAAGACGACTGCCTCCGCGTAATCGACCGAACCGACGAGCATGAGGGTGCCTCGACCATCGCCTTCTCCCCGTTCGGCATCGAGTGCCTGCAGGAGCTACTCGCCGACAGGATCGCTCCGCAGACGTAGAGCCATCACGATGACCTGCGGCCTTCGCCGGATGATTACTGATCTTCCACACTGCAATCGGGATGACGCGCGCGCTCGACGGCATCGCGGCCGACGGCTTGGGCGACGCCATCAGCGCCGAAGGGCTGGCGGGCCTGAGCCCATACCGGACCGAACACATCAACCGGTTCGGGAATTACGTGCTCGATATGTCGATCCCGCCCGCGCCGCTGCCCTTCACACTCCCGCAGCGGCGACAAACAAGCGGCCGAACGCCAGCGATGGCCGATGTGTGAGGATTTGGAGCGAATCCTTGCCGTGGCCCTTACCGGCTAAAGCCCCGCCCCTTGCTCGGTGTTGCGATGCTCGGTCCCTTGATGCCTAGTTTTGGAACGATCGTCGGCTCTGGCTTCACGGCCTGGCGCGCGAGCTCGCTCGCGTGGCGTTCCTGCCGGAGCTTCTCGCGCGCCGCCTCGGCCGCTTGTCGCTCCTGCGCCGCCTGGCGCAGCGTCTGCGCCGCGACCTCGGCCAGGCCCGCGATCCGCGCCGCCGGCTCACGCGCGCGCCGCCCGATCTCTCGCAGCCATTCGCTGCCGCGCTCGATATAGACCGACAGTCGCCGGGCCTCCGTGACGGCGGCGTTGAACACCCCCCGCAGCGTCACCGGCTCATAGTCCTTGCCCTCCGCCTTCGCCGATCGCTGCTCGCGCCGCTCGATCGCCGCCGTCGCGGCTCCGAGCTTGATCGTCGGCTCGATCGCCTTGCCCCGTCGCTCGTAGCTCCGGTGATCGACCCGCTCGACCACTTGCGCCTGCTCCAGGGCCGCGTTCACCCGCTCGGCCCAGTTCGCCCGCACCGCCTCCGCCTCGATGGATGCCGTCGTCGCCACGTCGAGCTGCCGCGTCTTGGATGTTAGCCCGCCCGGCTCCACCACCCGCGTCGTCGTCAAAAGATGCGCATGGTGGTTGCGATCGTCGCCATGATCGTGCGGCCTATGGATCGCCACGTCGACCGCCACGCCATAACGGTCGCGCAACTCCCCCGCGAACCCCTGCACCAACGCGCGCCGCTGCCCGGCGGTCAGCTCGTCGGGCAATGCGAGTTCATATTCGCGCGCGACCTTGGCGTCCTTGCGCTTCTCCGCCGCCTCGGCCGCGTTCCACAATGCCGAGCGGTCGTGCGCCCACGCCGCACCGTCAGGCGCGACGATGAAGGTGTCTTCTACGCCAGTGCGGTTGCGGTAATCGTGCGTCGCGCCGTCGCGCTCGTTCACGAGCCGCTCGCCCGAACGATAGGCGCTCGCCGCCACCGCGCTGCGTCCGGTCGTGCGCGATACCGATTTGATCGCCAGATGGTAGATCGCCACGTCGCTGCCCTGCCTGTCCTGCCTACGCTTCCTGCCTGCTTCCTTACTTCCTGAGCACGCATTGGCACAATGCTAAAGTGCGCCCTTAGATATTCTATCTGCGGGTGTCTTTCCCCTCCTA
>JAABUQ010012076.1_pt1 | contig 10838 bp, 14 predicted proteins | sample 5560001 | NCBI WGS metagenome assembly JAABUQ01 (sample SAMN10711888, study PRJNA513371) | rock metagenome | isolation source: Antarctica rocks | place: Antarctica: Victoria Land, Finger Mt nord | collected 2015-12-18
TTCCTGAGCGATGTGTGCTGGACACCGCGGCAGGTCCTGCATGCCCAGCCTCCAGGCAGCGGCAGCGTATATGCGCAAGCACCGGGCGCGCCTGGCCGGTGCAGCCGCGCCGGGGCCCACCAGGCACAGCAGCGCTGCGCAGCACCCAGCAGCCGCGCCCGCAGCTGGAACTGCGCGCGCGGCAGCGCGGGCGACTGCACCCCCCGGGGGCAACCAGGACGTCGCTCGGGTGCTCCAGCGCGAGCGCGCCGAAGGTGACGTGGCCGCCGCGCCGGCGCGCTCAGCTGAACAGCCTGAGTCAGCGTCCATGTGGCTGCTGGCCGGCCGCGGGCGCGACGGCGGCAACCCGGCGGCGGGTTGCTTGCGTTGCGGCACAGCTGCCAGCAATGATGTGGACATGTCCGATGGCTCGCACGCCCCCGGCACGTTCGACAGCGCTTCCGAGCCTGGCGGCGGTGCTGGCATCGCCCCGCATGCAGGTGGGGCACGCCGCCTGTCCCTGGCAGTGCACTTGAGTCTCGAAGCGCTGCCAAGCCCCAACTCATGGTGTCTTCTCATTGCTGCAAGAGAGTGTAAGGTTGACTCTAAGCAGGCTGTTTGGGCGGGCCTCAGGTAGCGCTGGCGGCAGTGCTGCCGACCCTGCGCGTGGCGCCCCTGCCACGGCAGCTCCGGCCGCCGAGGCGCGCCGCAAGCCCGACAAGCGGCGGGCGGCCGCAGGCAACGCGGCAGGGAGCAACGACTATGACAATGGAGCGCCCTCCGAGGGCAGGCCCGGCAAGCGGCACAGGGCCGCAGCGGCTGGAACACCCCGCGGTGACGATGCTGGCGTCGCGCGTGCGGCGCTGGATGCGGTTGAGGTGGAGGCACGCCTTGCTGGTGCGGCGGCCTACGAGGACGACGACGGAGGAGATGCGCGTGCGGCATTGCGCCATCTGGGCGTGCGCAGCGCGGACCCGCGCTTTGCGGCGGCGCTGGCGCATGAGCGCGCGGACTTTGCCAAGCAGGCGCGCAGCTTCTGGCTTTGCGCGGTGGTCAGCTGCAGTGCAGCAGTCAGCTCTGTCACGATTACTGTGCGAGGCTCTCGCATGGTCAGCCGCAAGACTGACAGACAGGCCCCCTGTACACTGCCATGCATGAGGGCAGCATGGGGCATGTCGTGGTGAGCTTGGCTGACACGGCAAGCGTGGCCCACAGCGTGCCGCGCCTTGCTGATCGGGCAGTCCTGCCTAGGTGCACCGGGCGCGCGCCGAGGCGCGCGCTGAGGCAGAGGCGGCAGCCGAGCAGCGCTTGGCCGCGGCGCTGGCGCATGAGCGCGCGGAGCTCATTAAGCAGGTGAGGACCTGACGGCTGCACATGCTCTGCCTTTGGTAGCATGGGCAACGGGGTTGTGGAACTGAGCTGGAGGCAAGCTTGCCTCTATATAATGTGGTATGCTTGCCTGACCGAGCGCTACCCTCCGTCCAGGTGCACCAAGCGCGCGCCGATGCGCGCGCCGAGGCGGAGGCGGCAGCTGAGCAGCAGCTGGCCGCGCTGGACCAGGCCCGCCGCGAGGAGATGGAGGCGGCCGTGCGCGCAGCCCTGGCGCTGGGCGCCCGGCCGGTGGGCGCTCGCCCGCCCGCATCCCTATCTGGCATGCCTCTTTATATATTTTCATAACACACAGTGCGACAGACATATCACCAAGCCGCTGAAAATCGCGCCCGCCGGGGGTCCTGGCATGGTTTCGCGGCGCGGCGGTGCATGCCGCAGGCTGCTGACAAGGGCACAGCCCGCCGTATATATGATTGTTTCATGGATATACTCTGTGACAGCGGAGTACTCTGCATCATATCAGGGCGTGGACCCTGCATGTTCTGCTCCGCCGGTGTACAGCACTCCTGCCTGTGCCTGCGCCAGGGCCTGGAGACTGCCACAACGGCCCGGGACGCGCTGCACGTTGAGCCGGATCCCCAGAGGCGCGCCGCTGCGGCTGCGCGCACTGAGGCTGATAAGCCCGCGCGCGTGAGGGAAGCCATGCTGGTACCTGGTGCGGCGCAGCCGGGTGCGCAGCGGGAGCCCTGGGCAGTGCCCGCCGCGCCGGCGCGCTCCGCTGCACGCCAAGGGACGGCACTGGTGTGGGGGCTCGCCGATTGCGGGCGCAGCGTCAGCGGCGCGGCGGCCGCGCCCATTGCCAACGCTGGGCGCACAGGGGTGCCGGCATGCGGCCAGCGCGGCGCGCGCGCGCGGGAGGCAGGCCCTGTATACACCTTTTCCGGCGGTCCCGGGCGTACAGCGACCCCTGCGCCGCCGCCGCGCTATGCACGTGCGGGCGCAATATGGCCGAGGGCGGAGGCTCGGGGCAGACCTGGCGCAGCGCGCACAGGCAGCAAGGCCGAGCGGCCGTCGGCGGGGGCAGCCCCAGCGGCGGCAGGAGGTATCTAGATGCATGTGGGGCTGGCTGGCTGGCGGCGGCCGCGACCCCGTGCGAGGCGAAGGCAAGCGCTGTGTTGGCAAGGGAGGGACGGACGCGGCCGCCTTGAAGCTTGCTGCAGCTTGCGCGCGCGCCGCGGCGTGCCGCTGTCGCGCCAATCCTCCTCATGTTGAGCGCTGGCGGCTTGCCCCTGCTGCCGGCGGGGCGCGCCGGCGACCTGTCAGGGGCAAGCGCGGCGGGTGACGGCCCTCACGCAGGCGCGCTTGACGGATCGCGTGCGCTGCAGCAGCTCTCCTCGCACTTGCATGCCGGAGCGGCTGCGGGTAGCTGCATGGTGGGCCAGCTCGCGTTTGCCAGTTGCATGGCTCAGCCATGCACTCACCGGTGTGGCAGGGCTGGATTTGCATGGCTCAGTCATGTCATCACCTGTGGGACTTGCGTAAGTGGGTTTGATGCATCAGTCACATATCAGCCAGCTCTTGCCAGCCGGAGGGTCTCAGGCTAAATTGTTAAGCCCCTGTGGGCAAGCGCCTGGCCACCTGCTCAATGCATGCGAGCACACAACCGCCAACTGCGTCTTTCCCGTCCTTATACAATGCCATGCTGCCACCACATGCATTTCTTCACAGAATGCTTGCCAGGGACTTTGCTTTATTCGTCAGTGCGACCCTGAGTTTGTCAAAAGCTGGCTCATGCAGAGACCTTCTTGCCAGCTGCACGGGAGCAAGTCTGGGCTCTGGGCCAACTCGGGCTGCTCAGGCGCTCAGCCCTCACATGGTGGCTGCCAAGCAGATAACGAAGCTGAGACAAACAAACTCACAGCCGTAGTAGATGAGCTGTTATTATCAACCGCACAGCCCTGTTGGGGAGAAACATCAACAGCCCAGCAAAATTTAAATATTGTACCCTAGCTTATACTTGCAAGCACTCGCCAGACCTGGTCCTGGACCAAGTAGCGAGCAAATGCGCATCAAGTACAATCCGCCGGACAGTTGCGCCGGGCGAGCACGACCTGTGCTACTCTGCTGAGGAACAGTGCTCCTGCGCCAGACAGCTGCGCGGTGATCACAAATGTGCCCTCAGCACTTGCGCGTCCTCCTCTGGAACAAGGACCTGCACCTGGTGCGCCTGTCCGCAGCCCTGGGCTGCTTATCGCAGCCTTGCACGGCCCGCCTCCTGCAAAGACCACTGGCTCTTCATGTTCAAGAGTGGCAGGGCGTTGAGGTCGCAGGGAGCCCGTCCTGCGCTGCACTCGTTGCAATCTTTCACGCCGACACCTTTGCCGCGCGCTTGACGACTTCCAAGGCAGTGTACCACGCGGCGCGCTTCGGCTCACCTGTGCGCTGGCATATGGCGCCGCACAGCCACGCCGACCTGCCCGTGCTTGAGGAGTGGCACTTGAGCGACCCACGCAAGCGACCCAAGGCGTGCGGCGTGGAGGGCTGCGCATTGCAGCCCGTCACAAAGAGACACATGCTGGCCCGCCTGTGCGATGCACACATCAAGTGCCTCGCGGTGCTGCGCGGCGGCATGCCGCAGCGCTGGTGTGGGAACTGCTACTGCTTCCACGCGCTCGGAGCATTTTATGGCAGCCAAATGTGCGCGCCTGCCTTGCACTGGTTGCGCACAGCGCTACCCAAACCTGATGCACCTGTTCGTCGACAGGTTCGTGCGCTATGTATAGCCAGGTTGATAGGCCGAGCAGTGTCGCATTCAAGAGGCATGACTCCGCAAGCATGCACATGTCCAAGGGGGTTGGAACACTGAATTTAGAGGAAAGCTTCTGACTATAGAAGTCATAACAATGAATGGGAAAGCAGGGGCAGGACATGTGCGATAGATGGCTGCATCTCTTGGCCGCTGGGAACGGCGTTAATGTCATTGTCATTTTGCAGTGATTTTGAATTGATTCAAAAGCCTGCCTGTCCTGTTCTGAGCGCTTTGCGCCGGACCCGCGGCAGGTCCTGCATGGCCAGCCTCAAGACAAAGCGCGAGGACCACATGCTCAAGCAGCGGGCGCGCCTGGCCAGTGCAGCCGCGCCGGGGCCCACCGGGCACAACAGCGCTGCGCACCCAGCAGCCGCACCCTCCGCTGAAGCTGCGCCTGCGGCAGCGCAGACACACGCACAAAGCCAGGTCACCCAGGACAGCACTCCTGTGTTCCAGACCTCGCGCGCCAGCGGCGACGCGGCGGTCACGCCGGCACGCTCTGCTAGGCAGCATGCAACACCGCTCGTGCAGTCGCGCGCCAAGCGCGCCTGCGTCACGAGTGCAGCAGCGAGGCGCCCGCGCAGCCGCGCAGCGGCCGATGATGTAGATGACACGTCTGGCTCAACTTCTGCCTCGTCATACGCCCCCAGCACTGCGGACGGCGCTCCCGAGCCTGGCAGCGATGCCGGCGACGGCCCGCGTGCAGGTGGGGCAAGCCATGTCGCCAACGCGCGGGGCTGCTGGCTCTCAGGGCATGGAGGGCGGGAACTTTGGGCTGTAGCCTCTGCTGCCTGGGCGCGCCAAGCCCTGCTGCGCGCCTTGACGAACACCGATGGGCATGCAGGAGGCGCGCTCTGTCCCACTTGCGTGCTGGCACGCAGGTGGCATGGCATCGCGCAGCCCCGATGTGCTGCCCGTGCTCGAGGAGTGGCACGACGGACTAGAGAGCGGCGTACGCCCATATGCCCGCCCGCGCGCATGCGGCGTGGTGGGCTGCGCGGAGCCGCTCGTGATAGCCAACCACCTGAAGTACCGCCTGTGCCCTGTCCACATCAAGTGCCCAGCGGTGCTGCGCCACGGCGTGCCGCAGCGCTGGTGCTCGTACTGCCGCAAGTTTCATGCGCTCGAGGCGTTCAGCGGCAGCCGCCAGTATGCGCCTGCCCACCTTGCGCTGGGAGCGCTGTGCTCACCCATAAACTGATGCTCCTCTGCAATGCACACTCATGCACTCCACAGAGCGAGGTGCTGCATTGAGATTGAGCAGAGCGCCCTTCTGCGTGCAAGAGGCAAACTGTGCATGTGCGTGAAGTTCCTGAGACAATGTGCATGCGACCTGCTGCAGGTCCTGCCAGGCCAGCCTCCCGGTAGCGGCAGCGCGTCAGCGTAAGCAATACCGGGCGCGCCTGGCCGGCGGCGCCGCGGCACGGCCCACCGAGAGCAGAAGCCCCCGTGCGCACCCAGCAGCCGCGCCCGCAGCTGGAGCTGCGCGCACGGCAGCGCGGACGGCTGTACCCGCCCAGGCCACCCAGGACATCACTCGGGTGGTGCAGCGCGAGCTCGCCGAAGATGACGCGGCCGCTGCGCCGGCGCGCTCTGCTGAACAGCACGAGTCAGCGCCATTGTGGCTGCTGGCTGAGCGCGCGCGCGATGGCGGCGACCTGGCAGCGGGCCGCTTGCCTCACGGCACGGCAGCCGGCAATGACATGGACATGTCGGATGGCTCGCACTCCCCCGGCACTTCTGACAGCGCTTCCGAGCCTGGCGGCGCTGCTGGCGATGGCCCACATGCAGGTGGGGCATGCTGCCTGTCCCTGGCTGTGCTCTCGAATTCAGAGCGCTGCCAAGCCCCAACGTGTTGTGTCATATTAATGTTTGGAATGCGAGTGTAAGCTTTGATTCCAAGCAAGCTTGGATTTTGCGGGCCTCAGGTAGCGCTGGCGGCAGCGCTGCCGGCCCTGAGCATGTCGCCCCTGCCACGGCCGTTCCGGCCGCAGAGGCGCGGTGCGAGGCCGACAAGCGGCGGGCGGCCGCGCGCGATGCGGCAGGGAGCAACGACTGTGACAGAGGAGCGCTGTCCGAGGGCAGGCCCAGCAAGCGGCACAGGGCCGCTGCGGCCGGGGAACCCCGCAGTGACGAGGCAGTCGTCGCGCGTGCGGCCCTGGGCGCGGCTGAGGCGGACGCGCGCTTTGCTGGTGCGGCAGTCGACGCAGACGACAACGAAAGAGACACGCGCGCGGCCTTGCGCCGCCTGGGCGTGCGCAACGCGGACCCGCGCTTTGCGGCGGCGCTGGCGCATGAGCGCGCGGACTTTGCCAAGCAGGCGCGCAGCGTAGGACCTTCTGCGGTGACTGGCTGCAGTGCATCGAGCCTGCTCATGCATGGTCGGTTGCGAGACTGAAGAGAGTTAAGCTACTGTTTGCTGGCCACGCATATGTGCAGCATGGGGCAAGTCATGGTGAGCTTGGCTGACACGGCAAGCGTGCCCCACAGCGTGCCGCGCCTTGCTGATCGGGCATTTCTGCCTAGGTGGACAAAGCGTGCGCCGAGGCGCGCGCTGAGGCGGAGGCAGCAGCCGAGCAGCGCGTTGCTGCGGCGCTGGCACTCCAGCGCGCGGAGCTTGACAAGCAGGCGCGCAGCCTGAGCATCGTGCACGTGCGGCACTTGGCCGTTCACAGAGTCGACACTCAGTGGTCTGTGAGCTCCGTGGCTGAAAATGTGTTTGCGCACCCTTTGGCATCTGCTGGTGAATGTGAGCCGCCATGAGTGCAAGTGCCGTCCTGCTCATGGCGTGCATGCTCTGCTTACCAAGGCAATGCGCCTAGGTGCACCAAGCACGCACCGTGGCGCGCTGTGAGGCGGAGGCAGCAGCCGAGCAGCACTTTGCGGCGGCGCTGGCGCTCGAACGTGCGGAGTTTGTCAAGCAGGCGCGCGGCCTGCTGCGCACATGCGGCACTAAAATGGTTACAGCATTAGTCTGCTTCCGCCGAGTTGATATGCGACATACTAATTACACACGTGCACATGCGATTCATGTGGCAGCATAGGGCATGGGTGGTAAATATGAGCGGCGATGAGTGCAAGCGCCATCCTCCTCATTATGATGTGCATGCACTGCTGACTAAAAAGTCTGCCCAGGTGTTGCTCGCACGCACCGAGGCGCTCGATGAGGTGGAGGCAGCAGCCGAGCAGCGCTTTGCGGCGGCGCTGGCGCGTGAGCGCGGGGAGCTCGACAAGCAGGCGCGCAGCCTGCGGTGCATGTGCAGCAGCTGGCTGCAACGCCCCAGCCTGGTTCTGCAGAGCATGTATGCGAAAGACCGTGAGCGAGATGGCTGTACATGCTCTGCATGGGGCAGCATGGAGCATTGGGTGGTGGTGCCGCTCAGCTGGAGGTAACCTTGTATTTTCACATGCTACTCTTTGCTGACCAAGCAAACACTTTGCTCAGGTGCACCAAGCGCGCGCCGAGGCGCGCGGTGAGGCAGAAGCGGCGGCCGAGCAGCGCATTGCCGCGGCGCTGGCGCATGAGCGCGCGGAGCTGGACGAGCAGGTGCTGCTCATGCTGGCTGTGCGGAATTGCAGAAGTGCACCCACTGCCCGGGCTCTGTTTGCAGAGTGTGTATGCGTCAGATAGTGGTTGAGCCGGCTGCACACGCCATGCCAGCGTGGCGGCATGGGGCACGCGTAAGAGGGGCTCAGCCGGAGAGAGGGTAAGCCGGTCCAATGAGATGTGCCACGCCTTACTGACCGAGCGCATTTGCGTAGGTGCACCAAGCATGCATAGAGGCGCGCGCTGAGGCGGAGGCGGCAGCCGAGCAGCGCTTCGCCGCCGCGCTGGCGCATGAGCGCACGAAGCTCGCCAAGCAGGCGAGCAGCCTGTCGTGCATGCAGCAGTTGGCTGCAACGCTCACGCCTGATCCCGGCACAGATTCTGTGCGGCACCGTGGAACGGCCATACATGCCATGCAGCATAGGCAATGTGGTGGCGCAGCTCAGCTGGGGTGAAGACAAGCTTGTCTCACCACAGAAGCGTCATGCTTTGCTGACCGAGCGCTACCCTCTGCCCAGGTGCAGCAAGCGCGGGTCGAGGCGCGCGCCGAGGCGGAGGCGGCAGCCGAGCAGCGGCTGGCCGCGCTGGACCAGGCGCGCCGCGAGGAGAGGGAGGCCACCGTGCGCGCGGCCCTGGCGCTGGGCGTACGGCGGGTGCGGGCACACCCTGGCCGCAGCGCAGGGGCCGCAGGCGCAGGGGCACACGCTTCACAGTGGGCGGCGCAGCAAGCCACCGTGCCCTGTTGTGGCCGTTCATGTGCACCCTCGCATCACGCGTTGCGCCAAGGGACAGAGCAAAGAACAGAGCGCCCGCCGGGGGTCCTGACATCGTTTCCTGGCGCGGCGGTGCTGTGCCGCACGCCACTGACAGGGGAATAGCCCGCCGTGGACATGCTGTATCTACCCTTCCACAGGTGAGACATTATGCCAGGGCGCACTCACCACAAGTTTCTGCTTGGCCGGAATGCAGTATTGCTGCCTGTGCCTGCGGCAGGGCGCGGATGCCGCAACGGCGGAGGGGAACGGGCGGCTGCGCGCTGCGCCGGAGGCTCAGGCGAGCGCGACCGCAGCCGCGCGCACTGAGGCTGACAGCGCCGCGCGCGAGAACAGCGCCATGCTGATTCAGGGGACGGCGCAGCCGGGTGCGCAGCGGGGGGCATGGGCAGCGGCCGCCGCGCCGGCGCGCTCCGCTGGACGCCACTGGGCGGCGCCCGTGTGGGTGCCCGCCGAGCGCGGGCGGCAGCGTCAGCGGCGCGGCGGCCGCGCCCATCGCGGGTCCTGGGCGCACAGGGGTGCTGGCATGCCGCCAGCGCGGCGCGCGCGCGCGGCAGACAGGCCCTGCGTATACCCTGTCCGGCGGTCCTGGACGCACGGCAACCCCCGCGCCGCCGCCGCTCTATGCGCGTGCGGGCGCGATGTGGCCAAGGGCGGAGGCTCGGGGCAGACCTGGCGCAGCGCGCACAGGCGGCAAGGCCGAGCGGCCGACGGCGGGCGCAGCCTCGTCGGCCGCAGCAGCTGTCTAAACGCGCGGGAGGCTGGCTGGGTGGCACCGGCCGCGGCTGCGCGCGCCGCGACACGCTTGCTGTATGTCAGGAAGGCAGGGGCGGATGTATCTGCCTCGCAGCTTGCTGCGGCTTGCGAGCGCGCGGCGAGCCAAGCTATCCCACTTTCAGCGCTGGCGGCCTGCCCTGCGCTGCTGTCGGGGCGCGCTGGCGATCTGGTCAGGTGCACGCACGGCGATCCGGGCGCCGGCGGCACTCACGCAGGCGCGCTCGGGGGGAGCACGAGCGCGGCGGCCCGGGCGCCACCATGCGGGGCTGCAAAGCTTGCGCACACTTGCGAGCCGGAGTGGCCGCGGGCAGCTGCGTGGTGGGGGGCTCTGGCCTGCTCAGTCATGGAATCACTGAATTTCACCGGAATCACTGAATTTCACCACGCCGGCCTTCGCCGTCCGCCTGACAACCTCCAAGGCAGTAGAGCACGCGGCGCGCTTTAGCTCACCTGTGCGCTGGCGCTCGTCTGGCACATTGCCGCACAGCCACGCTGATGTGCCCGTGCTTGAGGGGTGGCACGGGTTGACCCCACGCGTGCGGCGTGGTGGGCTGCACAGCGCACTTTGTCAAAATCTGACACCTGCAGGCCCACCTGTGCACCGCGCACAACAAGTGCTTGGCAGTGCTGCGCCGCGGCGTGCGGCAGCGCTGGTGTAAGCGCTGCCACTGCTTCTAAACGCTTGGAGCCTTTTCTGGCAGCCGAAGGTGTGCGCCTGCCTCATGCTTGCAGCGCGCTCGGCGCTGGCGCAGCAGTGACCCACCAATTCACCACCTGAGAAAGTCTGGCCTTAGCACTCTGTTGCCAGAGGCATGGACTTCATATGATGCATCATGCGAGGTCATCGTTGAGGTGCACCCTGCCGCAGCAGGAGCTGTGCAGCCAGCCTCAGCACGCAACGCGAGGCGGTCCGCCAGCGTTGAGCGCGCCGCGCCAGTGCGGCTGCGAGTCTCAAGCCGCAAAGTGAGCTTCGGTTGCGCAGCGAGGGGCACTGCGCTTCCGGTGGCCGCGACCGCTGCTACAGCGCACTGGAGGGTACCTGCTCAGGTCTTCCTGGACATGTCTCAGGTCCAATGCGGGGGCGCCGCCGGCGACGCGGACGCCGCGCTGGCCGTCTCTGGCCACGAGGCGGCGCCTGCGTCTTTGCCCGCTGAGCGCGCATGCGACGCCGCAGCAGCACGCTCGCACTGCCGCATGGCGATTGGTGATGTGGCCAATACGTCCGGCTCAGACGACTGTGGCACCACAGACGGCGCCTCTGAGTCTGACGGCACTCCTGGCTACGGCCCGCATGCAGGTAGTGCAATCAATCTCGCTGCTCTTCGGTTCTACAGGCCCTCAGGGCCTGCAGAGCGGCACATTTGAGCCAAGTTTATCAATGACTGAGCGTGCCAGGCCTGTGCTGTGCGCTTTGACAAACTCTGAGGGTTGTGCAGCCAGCAGCACTTTGTTTCACTTACATGCTGGCACGCAGGTGGCATGGCGGCGCGCAGTCGCGATGCGCTGCCCGTGCTCGAGGAGTGGTTTGACAGAGCAGTGAGCGGCCAGCGCCTACGTGACCGCCCTCGTATGTGCGGCGTGGCGGGCTGCGCCGAGCCGCTCATCAAAGCATACCACCTGG
>JAABUQ010012077.1_pt1 | contig 10838 bp, 10 predicted proteins | sample 5560001 | NCBI WGS metagenome assembly JAABUQ01 (sample SAMN10711888, study PRJNA513371) | rock metagenome | isolation source: Antarctica rocks | place: Antarctica: Victoria Land, Finger Mt nord | collected 2015-12-18
GTGCGTGATACGTTCGGCCGTCGCGCCGCTCGTCGTCCCGATCGTGAAGAGATGCTTGCGGCGACCGTCGAGGAGACCGTCGTCGTCGCTTTTGAACGGCAGCGCGCGAATGTGCCGCGCACCCGTGCGTTCGTCGTGCGCGATGCGGGCGGTCGCGGGATCGAGCGGCGCGGTTGCGACGAAGGCGAGCGTCGTCGAATCGGGCGACCACACGAGCGCGACGATCGCGTCATACGCGTCTCCGAGCGGCTGCGCCTCGCCGCCATCGAGCGGAACGACGTACACGCGCTTGCCATTGCCGCGATCGGAGACGAACGCGAGCCGCGAGCCGTCGGGCGCGACGCGAGGCAGACGGTCTTTCTCACCCGCGGTGAAGCGCGCGGGCGAACCGCCGTCGCGCACGCTCCAAATACACGCGTGCGTCTCGTTTTTTTCTTCCGACTGCGTCGTACGTACGTAGAAGACGCGCCCGTCGGGTGCGAGTTGCGGATCGCTCGCGAGGACGAGGGCGTAGAGATCGTTCGGGGTCAGCGGCGTCGTCATCGTGCGAAGGTATCCGTGATGGCATCGAAGAGCGCGCGCGCTTGCCGCGCTTCGAAGGTAGGGTCGGCGAGCGCGCGTTCTTGCCCAGGATTTGAAATGAAGCCGAGTTCGACCAGGACGGCGGGGACGCGCGCCTCGTTCGTCACCGCGAGATCGCGCGCGTGGAAGGCGGATTCGCCGAGATCGAGCGGTGCGAGCCGCGCACGCACGGCGTTCGCTAGCGGCACCGAATTCGGCCGTAACCAGAACACGCTCGTCCCGCGTACGCTGCGATCGGTCGATGCGTCGGCATGGATCGCGAGGAAGGCCGTCGCGTGCAATTTGTTCGCGAGCGTGGCTCGGCTGCGATTGTCGCGCCGTTTATCGCTCGAAACTCGGTAGGGATGCGCATACGAGCGCGTCAGCTGCACGCGCGCCCCCGCGCCACGCAAGAGCGTCGCGAGTTTTTCAGCGACGGCGAGCGTCACTACGTTCTCGAGAACCCCCGACGGACCCACCGCGCCGACGTTGTTGGGCGCGCCGTCCGGATAGCGCGTGCCGTGCCCAGGATCGAGGACGAACACATCGCCGGACAAACGTCCCGTCTCTGCCGCAGGAGCCACAACGCCCATCATTGTGACGGTTGCGACGACGAAGATCGCGATCGCGCACGCGAAAAACGCGGCTCTCAGACGGGACATGGGTTTGCCATGCGCGCGAGGATTTGGGAATCCCTCGGAGGGAAAGCGGGCTTCCGTGAACCGCACGGCTTTCGTTTTCGGGAGTGCCGCCGCACTCGCTGTGCCGGCCGTGGCTCGCGCCGCAACGCTCGAAGCCGCAATCCAGAGCCTCGCGGCGCGTTCGTCGGGCGTCGTGGGCGTTTACGCGCGCAAGCTCGGCGACCCCTCGGCGGTCGCGTATAACGCGAACGAGATCTTCCCGTCGGCATCGGTCATCAAGCTCGCGATCTTCGTCTCGCTCTTCCAATATGCCGAGCATCATCCGGGCGTCTTCAGCCAGGAATTCGTGCTCAAGCGATCTGATTTCGTCGACGGGTCGGAGATTCTCGACCGCTATAGTATCGGTCATACCATCAGCGTGGATACGCTCGCACATGCGATGATCGAGCAGAGCGACAACTCCGCATCGAACATCCTCATCAATTTTCTGGGCTTTTCGGCGATCGAAAAGACGATGGCCGCGGCCGGAATGACGAACACGCAACTCAAGCGACACTTCATGAGCCCCAACGCCCGCCCACACCACAGCGACAACCTCACGACGCCACGCGATATGGGCTCGCTGCTCTATCAGATCGAGCGCGGCGCGCACGAGGCCGTCTATACGGTCGCGTCGCCGAAATCGTGCCGCCGCGGGTTACCCAAGGGCATTCCGCTCGCGAACAAGACGGGCGAGATCGATGCCGTGCGCAACGACGTCGGCATCGTCGATCCGCTGGGCGATAAACCGTACATCATCGCGGTCCTCACGAAGGAACTGCGCGACTTTTCGCTCGGTAACATCGCGATCCGTAACGTCGCGCACGTCGTCCATCAAGCGCTGTACTAAAACAAGCTCGTCTGCACGATTCGCGTCGGACGCGCGTGCGCGACGCCGAGTGCGCCGTAGAGCGCGCGAACGATCGCGGGACTGTGCCCCGCGTAGTGATTATTGACGTAGCCGTAGACCACTTTCAAACGCGGTGACGCATGCGCGATCGCACGCGACCACCACGCGATTTCACCGTCGCGCGCGCGCTGCACTTCGTGGAATCGCGTGAAGGCATCGTGGTCGCCGATCCATCGGAGGTAGGCGAAATCGACGGTCGAGCGCGCGAGCACGCTCGGCAGGGCGTCGCGCGGAACGAACGATGCGTCGGCGACGGCGAGCGCGTGACCGCGAGCTTCCAAGAGCGCTTGAATATCCGCTTCGTACCAGGCTGGGTCACGGAATTCGAACGCGGTGCGCACCCGTGCGGGAAATGCGTCGAGCGCGGCGCGCAGCGTCGCCTCCTCCGTTTCACGAACGAACGCCGCGTCGAATTGTACGAGCACGCAGGCGAGTTTGTCGCCGAAGCCCGCCATCGCATCGTAGAATTCCGCAATGAGCCCGGCGCAATCGCGCAGGCGCCGCTCGTGCGTCACCTCGCGCGTCATCTTACACGAAAACGTGAAGCCCGCCGGAACGGTCGCCGCCCACTTGCGTGCGCGCTCGGGAGCGGGCGTGCCGTAAAATGTCGAGTCGATCTCGACGGTGCCGAACTCTTGCGCGTACGCGCGCAGGTACGATTCGGGACGCGCGGCGGCGTCGTACATGGTGCCGACCCAATCGTCGTACGCCCACCCTTGCGTCCCGAGCGCGTAGCGCAACGGCGAACTACGCCGCGACGGGCTCGATCGTGACCGACTCCATCACGTCGCCGACGCGAATCGCATCCACGACCGCTTGGCCTTCGACGGTCTGGCCGAAGACGGTGTAATTTTTATCGAGGAAACGCGCGTCGCCCAAGCAGATGTAGAACTGCGAACCCGCGGAATTGGGACTCTGGGCGCGGGCCATCGCAACCGTGCCCTTCACGTGGGGCTTATCGTTGAATTCGGCGTCGAGAAGGTAGCCCGGGCCACCCGTACCCGTGCCCTGCGGACAGCCGCCCTGGATCACGAAATTCGGCTCGACGCGATGGAACGTGAGGCCATCGTAGAACCCGGCGCGCGCGAGCTTGATGAACGCGGCGGTATGTTGCTTCGCATCGTGAGGATAGAACGAGAAGACGATATCGCCTTTCTTCGTTTTGATGCGGGCGCGTGCGGTTTCGGCCTCCAGCGCGAGCGTATCGAGTTCGGCTCCGGTGGGCGGGGTCTGGGTGGCCATGTTTCCTCCAAAACGAGCCGGATCGAGACCGGGCTCGAGAACGTCCGGGGCGTTGCGCAGGTCGCGTTCGAACACCTGTCCGCGCGCGAGCGCCGCGAGCTTCGCAACGCGCGGCAAACGCTTGAAGCGTAACTCTTCGCGCAGCGCCGTCTCGCGGTCGGGAACGCACCAAAACGCGCGCAAGCGCACGGGGAGGCGGGAGCGAACGTACCGAGATCCGAGACCACGGCGATGCGAGTCGATCCGCTTGGCGAGGTCCGTCGTCCAGCCGGTATAGAGCGTTCCATCCCCGCACGCGAGCACGTATACGAAAGCTGACACTAACTGCTACGCAATGCTGTTTATTGCTCTTCGGTTTTAGTTGCGAACGGCTTGGGAAATAGTTCCATAACTGTGATGGCAACCCACGACGCGGTGCTCGACTTCCGGGTTCCGCCGCAACCGCATCTGTCCCGCGTCGTGCGCGAAGGCGTGACGGACTTTGCGCGCGCGCACGCGGTGGGGGAAGACGACCTGGCCCACTTCCTCACCGCCCTCGGTGAAGCGATCGCCAACGCCATCGAACACTCGCATGCGAGCGCGGCCATCGAGATCGAGGTGCGCATCGGCGACGACCGCATCCTTGCGACCGTGCAGGATACCGGAATCGGATTCGACCCGGGACTCATCACCGAGCCCTCCCTCCCCGATCCAACCGCCGAGCGCGGCCGCGGCCTTCCGATCATGCGCCGCTGCTCCGACATTTTTGCCGTCAAGAGCCAGCCCGGGCAGGGCACTGCGGTCGTCCTCGGCCGCTACTTCCGCAAAACCGAGGGTCGCGGCATCGTCGCGTAGGCGGGTCTGGTGTCAGCGAGGGTTTGAACCGAAGGGCGAAGCCCAGTGACGGTTGTCACCGGTGGTCATCATTCTGAAGCCGCAAGATAACGCAAAGCGCGGCCTTGGAGTATGTCGGTGTTCGATTCGCAGGTTGATGTTCTCGAGCGTGACGATTTTTGTTCGCTCGCGCCCATCGGCTGGCTGCATCATAAGATGCAGGACAGTTTTTTTCTCGTCGTCGGCACCGGATCGTGTCAGGGCTTTCTCCAAACGGCCCTCGGCGTAATGATCTTCGCGAAGCCGCGCTTCGCAACCGCAATGCTCGACGAAGACGATCTCGGGGGGGCCGATCCGCTCGACGGCCTGCGGCCGCTGGTCGCGACCATCGTGGCCGAGCACGCCCCGCGCGCCATCTTCCTCGCATCGACGTGCACGCCGGAGATCCTCAAGATGAACATCGCGGGCTGCGCGAAGCCGCTCGAGGCGGAATTCGGCGTCCGCGTGTATCCGTGCCGGCTCGACGGCTTCGATCCCGCCTACACGCAAGGCGAGGATCACGTGCTGCAAGCGATGATCGATCGCGCCCCGCATACGGATGAAAAAAATCTCGTCATTCTCGGCTGCATTTCGCCGCTCGAGGAGGCCGAGATCCGCTTGGAGTGTGCCGAGATGGGCCTTCCCGCCCCGGCATTTTTGCCCGGCGAGAGCGCGCTCGACGTGCCCGCGATCGGACCAAATACCGTCCTCGCGCCCGTGCAACCGTATCTCTACGGCGCCGCGGCATACGCGCTGCGCGAACGCTTCACGCCGATGCACAAGACGCTCTTCCCGTTCGGTCCCGACGGAACGCGCGCGTTCTACGAAACGCTCGCGGAAGCGTTCGGCAAAACCGTCTCCTACGAAACGCGCGAACGCGAAGTGTGGGCGGCACTCGAACCCGCGCTCGCCGTGCTACGCGGAAAATCGATCGCGTTCTGCTCCGATGCGATGCTGGAATTGCCGATCGCACGCACGTTGCGCGCCGGCGGCGCGACGGTGCCGTTGCTCGGCACGCCAAACGTGTACAAGAAATTTCACGCACGCGAACTCGCGGCGCTCGAAGGCGTCGAGGTGCTCGAGCGGCCCGACCGTTTCGTGCTCTTCGCGAAGTTCCAGGCGGTCAAACCCGATCTCGTCGTCGCGAATCTCAACGTCGCGAACCCGCTCGAAGGCATGGGCTTCGCGGTCAAGTGGTCGACGGAACTCACGTTCCAGCCGATCCACGGCTTCAGCGGCGCATCGACGCTCTTCGGCATGTTCGCAAAATCGATCGAACGTCACGAAGCGCTCGCGAAACGTCGCGCGCGCGACGGCTCGATCGCAGCACCGATCGATCTCCACTATTTTCGTCAGGTCGAAAAGGTGGGCGCGTGAAGCTCGCGATCTGGAGCTATCAGGCGCCCGCCCACGTCGGCGTTTCAAAAGCCGCGGCATCGTTTGCCGACGTCCACTGCGTCGTGCGCGCGCCCAAGGGTGACGGCTACGGCACGATCATGCTCGCGATGTTCGAACGTCTCGGCGTCACGCCGCCGCTTTCGTTCTGCGCGATGTCGGAAGCGACGCTCGCTGGCGCGGCCGCGAATCTGCCGGCGTTGCTGCGCGAGATCGATCGGCGTGAAAAGCCGAAGATGATCGTGGTGACGCGCAGCGCCACGGCATCGGTCCTCCAAGAGCCGCTCGACGGCGAAATCGCGATGATGGCGCCGGGCGACGTCAACGCCGAAGTGTTCATGGCATCGACGCATCCGATGCGCGATAACGAAATTTCCGCGTTCGCGAAGACGACGCACGAGATCGTCGCTCACTTCGCGCAGGATTGCGCGCGCAGCGAGCGGCCGTCGGTCAACATCATCGGTCCCTCGCTCTTGGGCTTCCACGATCGCGCGAACATCGAATCGCTGCGCAAAACGCTCGCGGTGCTCGGCATCGACGTCAACGCCGTCGTACCGCTCGGCGCGTCGCCGGGCGATCTGCGCACCATCGGCCGCGCGTGGGTCAACATCCCGACCGCACACGAGCTCGCAATGCCGACCCTGCGGTATCTCAAAGAACGCTTCGGCACGCCCTTCGTCGACGAACTTCCGTACGGTGAAGCCGGAACGACGCGGTTCTTACGCGAGCTCTGCGGCTACTGCGAGATTCCGCAATCGAAGATCGCGCTCGCCTCGCGCGACGCACAATTGCTCTGGTACTCGCGCACCGTCGATGCGCACGCGCTCTCGACCAAACGCGTCGCCGTCTTCGGCGCTCCGACCGCAGTCGCGGGCATCGCGCGCGTGCTCCACGACGAACTCGACATGTCGGTGGAATTCGTCGGCACCTATGCACTCGAGTACGGCGATTGGTTGCGCGCGCGCGTCGCGGACATCACGTCGAACGTCCTCGTCACCGACGATTATCGCGCGGTCGCCGCCGAAATCGATCGCACGCGGCCCGACATCATGTTCGGCTCGCAGATGGAGCGCCACTCGGCATCGGGTTTCGGCGTACCGTGCGCCGTCGTCTCGCCCCCGTCGCACATCCTCAATTTCCCACTCGGCTACGCACCGTTCATGGGCTACGACGGTGCCAACCACATCGGCGATCTGGTCAACCAGACGCAGGTGCTCGGCCTCGAACATCACCTCATCGAAACGTTCGGCCCACGCGGTCAGGGTCGCTTCGCCGAAGCCGCGCCCGAACCGGAATTCGAGCCGGAAGCCGCGCGCGTGCCGGTGATGGCGGGCGGCGTTGCCGTTGAGGAAATCCGCTGGGACGCAGCGGCGGAGAAACTGCTCGGGCGCGTGCCGTTCTTCGTGCGCAAAAAGGCGCGCGCAAATATCGAGAAGTACGCACGCGAACGCGAGATCGCGCTCATCGATGAAACCGTGATGTTGCGCGCACGCGAACACGTGGGCGGTTAGCGCGGTGGACGAAACGCTCGCGCTCAACGCGATCCCGCAACCGACACCCGCGGCGCCATCGCCCTCGGCGCCCATCCCCGCCGCCGACAATGCGACGGACGGGCGCGCCACCTCGCGCGTTCTCGGTGACTCCGCGCGATCGGCTGTCGTGACCGCCGGTCAATTCGGCGCGATGATGTTGCCCTTCGCGAACCGCACGACGGGCGCGGCGCGCATCAACGCCTCGCTCAAGACCTTTGCGAAACCGGGCACCTGGTTCGCGCCGATGTGGGCGATGATCGTCGGCTGCGTCGCCTCAGGCAACGCCCACTGGCAGTTCGGCTCGGTCGGACGCGTGCTAGTCGGCATGATCCTTGCGGGCCCACTGCTCTGCGCGTTCTCGCAGGTGACGAACGACTGGTTCGATCGCGACGTCGACCGGATCAACGAACCCGACCGGCCGACCGCGGCGAACGCGCTCGCGCCGTCGACGGTCCTCGCAATTTCACTCGGGCTCGCGGCGGCCGCGCTCGGCCTCGCCTATGCGCTCGGCATCGTCGTCTTCTACCTCGCCCTCGGCGGCCTCGCGCTCGCGCTCGCCTATAGCGCACCGCCGCTACGGCTCAAAGCGCGCAACGGCTGGCTCGCAAACGCCGCGTGCGCGTTCGCGTACGAGGGTTTCGCCTGGATCGCAGGCGCCGCAATCTTCCACCACGTGACGGCCGGGACGGTCGTTCTCGCGACGCTGTACTCCCTCGGCTCGCACGGCCTCATGACGCTCAACGACTTCAAGAGCTACGAGGGCGACAAGCGCCTGGGTCTGCGATCGTTGCCCGTGATGCTCGGTCTCGACGGCGCGCTGCGCGCCGCGTTCGCGTTCATCGACATCTTCCAAGTCGCCGCCATCGCCTTCGTCTTCGCGCACCGCATGTATCTTGCCGGCGCGATCGTGACGCTGCTCTTCATCATCCAACTCCCCATGCAACGCAAACTCGCGACCGATCCCAAGGGCCTCGCGCCCTGGTATTGCGCGAGCGCGATCCCCCCGTTCGTCTGGGGCATGCTCGTTTGCGCACTCGCCGTTTCCGCCGGAGGTTTCTAAAGCAATGGACGTTATCGTAGTCGGTGCCAATATCGGCGGAAGCGTGACAGCGGGCGATCTCGCCGCCATCGGCGCGAACGTGACGCTGCTCGAGCGCGATTTCAAACGAAAGAAGCCGTGCGGCGGCGCGATCCCGCCGAAGGCGATCAGCGAATTCGGCGTTCCGGAACGCGTTATCGAACGCAAAACGACACGCGCGGTCATGATCGGTCCCAGCGGTTCGGAGACCGGCATGGCCGTGCGCGGCACGCGGGCACGCGAGGATGACTACATCTGCATGGTCACGCGCGAGAACCTCGATCGCGCGATGCGCGAGAAGGCGCAGGATGCGGGCGCCGATCTGCGTGAGGCGACGTTCCTTTCACACTCGGAGGATGCGTCGGGCAAGGTGCACGTGAAGGTGCGCTACCGCGATGGCCGCGAGGAAACGCTCGTCGCCGACGCCCTCGTCGGTGCCGACGGTGCGGGATCTGCGGTTGCAAAATCGTGCGGACGTCCCGCGATCAAGCACGCATCGGCGATTCAAGAGCGTCTCTACCTCCCCGACGACGCGATGAAATATTACGAGACGACAGCCGAACTCTATCTCGGCAACGACGTGTCGCCGGATTTCTACGGCTGGGTCTTTCCGAAATCGGATCACGTTGCCGTCGGAACGGGCTGCCGCCCCGAGCACGCGAACCGCTCGTACGCGTTCCTCGAGGGCGTGAAAGCGCGTGCGGGCGACAAGTTGCGCGGTGCGAAGCGCATCCTGCTCGAAGGGCATCCGCTTCCGATGCAGCGCTACAAGAAGCTCGTCTACGGTCGCACGTTGCTCGTCGGCGACGCGGGCGGCATGGTCGCGCACACGTCGGGCGAGGGCATCTACTTCTCGATGGCGGCCGGCCGTCTCGCGGCGCAGACGCTGCACGCGTACTTCGGCGATGCGAAGTTCAAGCTCGAGCGATACGAGAAGAGCTGGCAGAAGCGCTACGGCACGATGTTCGACTTCCTCGAAGTACTCGAAAAGCTCTCGTATCGTGGCGACAAGAATCGCGAGTTCTTCGTCGACATGTGCGGTACGAAAGAAGTTCAGGAACTGACCTTCGACAGCTATCTCTTCAAAGAGATGGCGAAAGTGACGCCGGCCCATCACGCGCGCATGGCGATCAGCGGCGTGAAGGCGGCTCTGAACAACTGGACGCAACCGCGCGCGCCGCTCTCCTCGGGCCCGCCGGACATCACCGCGAAACAGGCCCTCACGCTCACGCGCATGGCGGTCTCGGATGGCGTCGCGGTCGACGAAGCCGCCTTCGCCAATGCGTCGTAACGGGCTCGCGATCGTCGCGGCGGGTTTCGCCGCGATGATCGTGTCGCTCGTCATCATCGCGCTCGACGGTTTCCGTCGCCGCATCGAATTTGCGGCGATCTCGGCAGGCATCGCCCAGTAGCCGCAAGAGCGGGCGCCGTGTGCGCGGAATCGAGGACGATGCTCTTCACTTCGATCGTCCGCGCGCTCGTGGTAGCCGCGCTCGGCTCCGCGCTCACGGCGAGTGCCTTGCCCGCCGTCGCGGCGGATCCCGCTCGGGCTGCGGTCGTCGCTATCGACGATAGCGCCACGCCGAAGGTCGCCCTCGATCCCGCGATCGTCGCGGCACTCGCGCGCGTCTCGGCGGGCGACCTTCGCGCGATCGATACCAAGCTCGTGTCGTTCGGGACGCGCAACCTCTTCTCCGAAGGGCTTCACGATCCCAAACGTGGCGTCTACGCCGCGCGCGATTGGCTCGCCGCGCAGATGAAGGACGCCGCGAAGACGTCGGGGGGTCGCATGCGCGTCGATCTCGATACGTTCGTGCAAGAGAAGACGCCGCGCACACCGCGTGCCGTCGAAACCTCGAGCGTGTACGCGACGCTGCCCGGCGACGATCCGAGTCGCGGTACGATCGTCATCTCGAGCCACTACGACTCGCGCAATTCCGACGGCAGCGACGCGATCAAAGACGCCCCGGGAGCCGACGATAACGGCTCGGGCACCTCAGCCGTCGTGGAAGCCGCGCGCGTGCTCGCGCCGATGCACTTCAAAGCGACGATCGTCTTCGCGTGTTTCGATGGCGAAGAACAGGGACTTTTCGGCTCCGCGCATTTCGCGAAGATGCTCAAAGATGAAGGCGTGCGCGTCGAGGCCGATTTCAATAACGACATCATGGGTGCGTCGGTCGGCCACGATCGCGAGTCGCAACCGAACGACGTGCGGCTCTTCAGCGAAGCACTTCCGGTCGACGCGAAGCCGGCTCGCGTGAACGCGACGGGAACCGAAAACGATTCGCCTTCGCGCGAACTCGCACGGGCCGCGAAACGCACGGGCGAAGCATACGTGCCGCAGATGCACGTGAACCTCATTTATCGCGCGGACCGCTTCCTACGCGGCGGCGATCAGGAGTCGTTCGCGGAGCAAGAGTTTCCGGCGATTCGCTACGTGGAACCGCACGAGAATTTCGATCACCAGCACCAAGACGTCCGGGTCGAAAACGGTTTGCAGTACGGTGACTTGCTGCAATACGTCGATTTCGATTACGTTGCGCGCGTCACGCAACTAAACGTCGCCGCGCTCGCGACGCTCGCGCTCG
>JAABUQ010012078.1_pt1 | contig 10838 bp, 8 predicted proteins | sample 5560001 | NCBI WGS metagenome assembly JAABUQ01 (sample SAMN10711888, study PRJNA513371) | rock metagenome | isolation source: Antarctica rocks | place: Antarctica: Victoria Land, Finger Mt nord | collected 2015-12-18
GGCCGGAGGCCGTGCAAAGTGCTGCAACTGTCTATAAAGAAAGATAGGCTGCCGAATGCCGTGCATCGCATAAGGAAAGCAAGCAAAGAGGCACGAAGCAGCCAGAGCTACACGTCTGCTCATACCTGCTGCGCGGGCTTATCGAGCAGCCGGCGCTTTCTAAAACGACGGACGATACCTATGGCCTGTGACACAAGTATCAGGAAGCCGAATATACTGTATTGAACGATAGGTCCAAGCAAAACGAACTGTTGTACTGTCAGAATGTAGACAAGGAGTATGTTGAGCACCAGTGTGAGGGTCAATCCTACACCCCATAAAGCGGTAATGAACGCAAAGTATGAGCTGCCCGCCTCCTGCCAGCGTTTCTCAAATCGCTCGCGTTCAGCCAGGGGCGCATCGGCCAGCATATTCATAGCGAGCGTCATGAGCAGCGGCTTGCCAAGCAGAACCGAGACCAGCATCATAATACCATATACCCCGGTCATCAAAGAATCACTAATGAGGATCAATCTGATATCTTTAAAAAGCAAAGCACCAATGATTTTGATAGCGATCCCTACGAGTACAAGCGCGCCCAGCAGATTAAGGCGGTGGCGACGTACAAGTTCTATTGCCGTACTGGTAAGTGGGGGAATGGCGGCCAGCAGGAGAGCTGCCGCTGTTGACATATGTGGGCTGGCCAGGCGAAAGATTATATAGGGCAGAACAATAACATAGAGCAGCATTGGCAGCAGCGCCAGCCAGATGCGACTCTGTACATTTTGAGTAGACATTATTTTTCCTTTCATGGCAGGAATATAAGGGAGAGCCTGCCTTGTCTCATTGCTTCCCTTTGCTATTCCCGCCTGTTTAGCACAGTCATTTTGTATTGAAAGGGCAAGGAGCGTGATGCATATATATGAGCGACACTTTTCTCATGAAGAGTGTGTTTCACTCTTCAGCGTGCAGGATGCGCAACACCATCTCCATAGGGGGCAAATTGGCTTGAGAACGTACATTAAACTGTGACCCAATCACCAGTCCTTGAATACAGGCAAGATAGCACCGCGCAAGCTGATCGGGATCGCCAACGATTACCTGACCTGCCTCCTGGCCATCACTGATAAACTGGCGTATCACGTTGTAGATAACGTTACCCTGTTTCGCTGCCTGCGCACGTATATGCTCAGGCACATCTTCATTCGTCAATGCATGCAGCACAACCATAAAGTACCCTGGCCGATTACCAAGAGAAGTGCCGGGAAATATACGCTCAGTAATCCAGCAGATACGCTCCCAGGGTGTACCCGGCTGCGCCAGGGCAGATTGTGCCAGGCGTTCCGCATTAGCCAGCGACTGGTCAATTACTGCCGCGAACACCTCTTCCTTACTGGCAAAGTGGCGGTAGAGCAGGCCATGGCTCACACCAGCCTGGGCGGCGATATCGGTAATCGTCGCGGTAGCGAGTCCTTTGCGCGCAAACACCTGTGCCGCCGCCTGGAGAATTTGTTCTCTACGTTCCGTCCGAATCTGTTGGTATGCTTCTTCTGTCCGTGGCATCTTTTCCTCACTTTGCAATGAATGACTAGTTAGTCATTCATTGCAAAGTATAAAGAAGTGAGACTTCTTTGTCAAGGGATAAAAGGAGAAGAGGAGCTACAAAAGCTGGTTGAGCTCAGATGGCAACAACGGCTAAGCCACTTGGGGGATAAAAGTGGAAACCCATTGCCAAATGCGTTACAATGCCAGAGAAGGTATAGAACAAAGAAAATAGCTGGACACGTAACGTATTCCTCTGCTAGCCATTTTGTACCAATATACCAGCCAAAGAGAGGATAGTAATGGCAGGCGACTGTTCATTTGATATAGTATCGCAGTTCGACGAACAAGAACTCGTCAATGCGATCGATCAGACACGGCGTGATGTGCAGACGCGTTATGATCTCAAAGACACCAAAACAGAGATTGCACACAATAAAGACAACATAACCATTGTGACAGATAGTACCCTCACGCTGAAAAGCGTGCGCGACCTACTGGAGACAAAGGCGGTACGCCGCAATCTGTCGCTGAAAATCTTTAAGCCAGGGAAAGAGGAGAACGCCGCGGGTAGCCGGGTCCGCCAGGTTATCGAGTTGCAGCAAGGGCTCTCGCCAGAACTGGCCAAGGAGATCAGTAAGTTTATTCGCGACAACCACCCGAAGGTGAAAACCCAGATTCAGGGTGAGGCTGTACGCGTGACGGCAAAGAGCCGGGACGAGTTGCAGGGGATAATCGCATCACTCAAGCAAAAAGATTACCCGGTCCCCTTGCAATATATCAACTACCGAGGGTAGCCAGGCCGCACACGAGTACATGGACACGCTTTATCTCATAAAAGAGAGCACAATGAGTACTTTAGTACCAAAAGAAGTGTTCAGGTAGCAGATTTATTGTAACCTAATTTTGATAAGCATATGCCTACTGGCACGATTGGCAGGAAAGCACATGCAGGTGCAACAGCGCCGCCGTGTGCGCTCATGTTGAGAAAGTGGACCATTCATGCCTGGGAACAGACAAGTCTTTAGTGCAGCAATGAATGCCGCCGACCGCCACCGCTGGGATAGCGATTGGGCACAGGCATTGCAAGAGTACAAGCATGCGCTCGCCGAGTTCCCAGATGATGCCACAGCTCGTAGTGGATTGGGCTTCTGCTATATGCAGATGAAACAGTGGTCTCAGGCGCTCCATGAGTATACAGCTATTCTTGAGAGCGAGCCGAGCAATGTCATCGCGCTGAGCAAGACAGCAGAGTTGTATGGCATTCTGGGCAGGCGCACTGATGCATATAAAGCATACTTGCTCCTGGCCGATCTCTACGCTCAGGCTGGACAGGGGGCGCGGGCAGAAGCAGCCTGGCAAAAAGCAGTTCAGTTGTCCCCTGGGGACCCGGAGCCTCACGAGCGGCTCGCAGGTTACTATTTTGAGAAAAAAGATATCGCTCAGATGATTCAGCAGCGCCTCGCTGCGGCTGAGGGCTATCTACAACAAAATGAGCCTGGACCAGCACGTATACAGTGTGAAGAGGTATTACGCGCCGATAGGTCAAACGCTCAAGCACAGCACTTGCTGCTGAGAATCGCGGGCGGCGAGGGCAAAACAACCCTTACGCCACCTACGGCCGGAACACACAACTCAACACCAGATCAACTCGATACAAATACAGGCGATCCCACGCAAAGAGCTCTGGAGACTGGCGAGGACTCCAGACCCGACACATCCAGGGGGGACGCCGCAAGCGAAACAGTAATATCAGGAAATACAAGCGGAGGGAATACTAGCATCATGGGTAACATGGGTAGCGCGGGCAATTATGGCGGCATAGGCAATTCAGGGTCATCCCCGGCAATGGCCGGAAATGGTGGAGGAATGAATCCCGCCTCGCAAAAGAGAATTGCCGCCAACCAGGTCACAGGGGCATTGCAACAGGCGCAAACTTATCAAAACCAGGGCCGTTTCAATGATGCTATCGACCTCTGTGAGCAGATCCTGGCGAGTGGCTTTGAACGGCCAGATGCACGATACTTTCTAGGTTGGCTTTATCAGGAGCAGCAGCGTTGGGATGATGCGATTCAACAGTTTCAGCGCCTGCTCAATGATCCAGATTATGCGCTTTCTTGCTACTATGCACTGGGTCAGTGTTACCGGGCGCGCGGCGATCTGCGCACAGCAACAGTACATTTTGATGAAGCAGTTGATCGCGTGAATCTGGATGCATTGACGTCAGAGGAGTCGGACCAGCTCGTCCAGCTCTGTCAGGAGGCGGCGGAAGCCCACCGCTTGCTGGGAGAACAAGAGCAGGCACTCACAGTCTACAATGCGCTACTGGGCTTCTTGCGCAGTCGCGGCTGGAGTGATAAGGTAGCGCAGGTTGAGTTCATGCTCCAACAGGCACAGAATGGGCCAGCGCCAGCGCGGCCCATGACGCCTCCAGCCGGAATGACTCAGCCGCCAGTCGCCCCGCCACAACAGGCAAATCCTGCTTCGATCCCTGAAGCACCTACCATGGCTTTCAATGCCAATATGACCAACAGTGGAGCAACACCAACTGTAGCCGCGCCCGCCGCAGCGGGCAACAGTTCGGGGGATCTGCCAGATTGGCTCACCGGCATTTTAAACGATTCGGAAAAGACGCAGAAAGCCCCCGATCGGCCCGTAACCCCAGCACCGGCCGCTCAGGCAGCACCAGTTACCGAACAACCAACTATCGAGCAACGGCTCCCACCACCCGCGCCTGAAGCACCACAGCCTGCGGCACCGGTAGCACCACCGCCGGCTCCGGCACCAGTAGAGCAGCCATCAGCACCATCCTGGCTCATAGATGATGCGAGGCCGAATCCAACGCGCGTGCCAGAACCCCCAGCGCAACAGCCACTGCCGCCCGCTGCGCCTGTTTATACAACACCGCCAGCACCCGCACAGGCTGCGTTTGAACAACTGCCACCAGTTCCGGCTCCAGCACCGGCGCAGTATCCACCGGCGCTGGAACAGCCTTCGCTGCTCGTACCGGGCACACCACCGGCCGCGCCCACGCGGGAACAGAAACCTGGCCTGGAAGATCTGCTGAGCCAGATGGCAGGGCCACAGGGGAATGCCTTCGGGCAGGTGGCCGACGCGGTCCTCTATAGTACAGCAGCGCTGCCTGAGAATGTACGCGGCCAAGTCGTACGCTCTATGCAAGACATTCAGCGCTATATCAACCATGGACTGTTGACCCCAGCTACCGAGGAGTGCCTGCGCGTCATCGATCTAGCTCCACAGTATCTTGATGTGCACCAGGTATTGTGCGAGATTTATGTGCGCCAGGGCAAGATTGAGCAGGCGGTTACCAAGTACGGCATTCTCGTTGATACCTATATCGTCAATGGGCGTATCGATGATGCGATTGCGACCTATCGCCGTATCCTGCAGTTGGAACCGAATAATCTTACCTATCGTATGCGCCTGATCAGCCTGCTCTCCTCACAGGGGAACAAAGAAGACCTGCTGCGCGAGCGCACGCTTGCCGCCGAGTCCTACCTGCGCCTGGGCTATATGGATCGCGCGATGACCGAGCTGGAGCAAGCCCTGCAAGAGAGCCCCACCAGCGTCCCTACACGCCTGAACTACGCGCTGGCACTGCAAAAATTGGGCCGCACGCAGCAGGCAGTGGCGGAATATCAACGCGTCCTCCAGGTTGACCCGCGCAATCTCACCGCGCTTGTCCGCTGGCATATCGCTATGATTACAACGCTCAACACCGCGCGCGCGAATTCTCTGGAAGTGCTGACACGTATTCGCTGGCAACTGCGCGGCGAGGGGCAGCGCCACGCCGATGCGGTCATGCGCGAGTATCAACAGAACGCTGACCTCTATCCCAATAATGCCGATGTGCAGTTCGCACTCGGCCAGGTCAATCAGCAAAGTGGACACTACGATAAGGCCATCGACGCATACCTGCAAGCCACACGAGATAGCGCGGTCGAGCCGCTGGCACGGACGAGCGCGGCGCAGGTGTTCCTCTCGCAGGGCAAGCCGGAAGCGGCAATCCAACAGTTGGAGCAAGCTCTGCAACAGATACGTCACAATCCCAATGTGGTCGATCCCGCTACATGGGCCGCGCGGCCACGCGAAGAGGGCGAGGAACACCAGGCCCCCGAGGTGGAGATTGCCTTGCAACTCGCTAAAGCATACGGCCGCACAGGCCGGCAGGAGCAGATGCAGGCTATCCTGCGCCAGGTCAAACAGGCGAAGCCCGAACAGAACGAGGTTTCATCAACGCTCGCCGATATCTCCGCTCGCACAGGTGATATTAATGCCGCGCTGCAAGAATACCTGGACCTGATCCATCACTATCGCAATAACCGGCAGACCGATAACGCGATCAATGCCTTGAACGAGATGGTGCGCCTGGCCCCACAAGATCCACGCGCCCATGATGAACTGGCGGATATCTATGTCAATCGGGGACTGCTGGAAGAAGGTATAGCCGAACTGCGTGTGCTGGCAGATATCTACCTGCGGCGTGGTGAGTTGGAGCAGGCGGGCAATGCGGTGCAGCGTATCGGCAATATCTATGCTGAGATGGGCAACAACGAAGAGGCACTTACCAGCCTTTTCAGGGCCGCTGAACTGAATCCTGACTCGATGGATCTGCTGCGCGAGGTGGTTGGCTTCTGCCTGCAACTTGGCCGCAACCAGGATGCCGCCAGGTACCAGGTGAGTATCGCGCGCCACTACTTCGAGACAAACCAGGTCAAAGAAGCTGTTGCAGCCCTCCAGCAGCTCATCACAATTGATCGCTCGAACTACGAAGCTTATGATATGCTTGGTCAGACGTATCAATCAGTGGGTGAGTACGAGCAGGCCAGCCGCGTCTATCGCAACCTCGCCAAGGTCAATCCCGGCAGTTCAGTTGCACGCGAGCGGCTGGCGGCGCTGCAAGAGCTGCGCGCAAGGTAAACTAGAGGTAGCCTACCTCGTTTTGTGAAGCTGGTGATGCACATTTGTCGGCCAATGGCCGACAAATGTGCATCACCAGCTTCACACTGTTCTTCACATCACAGGCACGAGAAGGAGAGCATGAGGAGTTACTCCTTTTTTTATGAGCGTCCCCCCGGCAGTTCAATCTGTACCTTGACTGATGTCGGCCTCATGTTACAGGCATAGTCAAACGCCTGGATGCTCTCTTGAAAAGCAAAGGTATCAGTGATGAGCGGCCTGACGTCGATCTTGCCGCTGCTCATCAGAGCGAGCGCACGGGGATACACATGGGCGTAGCGGAAGACTGTCTCGATTCGCGCCTCTTTCACCTGCGCGGCAACGATATCGAGCGGGACCGGGGCACCCGGCATACCGATGAAAACGACGCAGCCGCCAGGGGCGAGCGGCGCGAACACGCCAGCTATCGATCTGGCATTGCCGCTCGCCTCAAAGACGATATCCGCTCCCCAGCCAGCGGTCAACTCCTCCACCACCTCAACCACGCTCTGTTGACTGACATTTACCGGAGTGATAGGCCCAAGCGCCGCCGCCAGATCAAGCTTGGGTTGCAACACATCGGTAATCACCACGCGCGCGCAGCCGCCAGCGAGCGCGGCCAGCGCGGTTACAATGCCAATCGGTCCCGCGCCCATTACAACCGCCAGGTCGCCAGGCTTGATACGGGCCTTCACGGCGGCGTGCATGCCTACTGCCAGCGGTTCGACCATCGCGCCCTCGGCAAAACTGATGTTGTCAGGCAGCTTAAAGGTAAAGGCGGCGGGATGCACGACATAGGGTGTAAGGCAACCATGTACCGGCGGCGTGGCCCAGAAGCGTACGGCGGGATCAAGGTTGTAGAGGCCCAATCGCGTCGCCTTATTATTCTGATCGGGTATGCCTGGTTCCATACACACCCGATCCCCCACCTTCAGATTCCGTACCGCGTCGCCTACTTCGACAACTGTGCCGGAGGCTTCATGTCCCAGTACCATCGGCTCACGGACCACGAACTGGCCGATTGCGCCATGCTGGTAGTAGTGCACATCGCTGCCACAGATCCCTACGGTGTGAATGGCGATGCGCACGTCATTCGGTCCCACTTCGTCGGGCAGCGCGATATCGCGCATAGAAAGTTCATGGGCTTTTTCGAGAACGACGGCGACCATCTCTGTTTCTCCTTTGGCAACTATTGAGGTCTCTTTGACGCCTGCGGCGTCCTGCTCCTTTTGTCTTTTATTGTGCCACATTTTTCTGTCAGGGACAGAAAAATGTGGCACAATAAAAGACAAAAGGAGACATTTAGCCCTCTTTTGGCAGAATGCTTGTACTCATCTAACAGGTCCGATATACTTGTATGTGCGGAGTGATCTCGTACGCCAAAGACGATATTGGCACAATCAGCCGCCAGGAAGGGAAGAATGGCTGGGGAGATCTGACGTTCGGCGTGCTGCGCCCGATGAATACAGGAGCACGTACCGTCCTCGCGCCATCACGCTTCGCAGGCATCCCTGATGTACGTGAGGCCGAAGAGGTGATGTTCCAGACCTTCAAACATATGGACGTACCCCCTGGTCCAGTTTCACCCCCGCCTGTCAGTTTCGTTCCGCCACCTGCCGATCCTGTTCCTCCACCGTCTGGACCGAGCGAACAGATTTTGCACGAACAGTAGGGGAGGGTGCGATACGCGCTCTCGTGCCCCACGCTCTGCTATATGAGCGCTCCCCAGGTTACTATCTGTGAAGGTAAGCCAGATAACCCAGATGCCTAGCAGTGTGAGAAATATTCCCAGGATCAGTGCAAGCACCGTTAGCACAATGATGATAAAGTGATCGATGGGCTGAGGTCGTGCCCATGAAAGCACCGTCTCACTCGGTTGACCTGGCTTATACCAGCAGGGATAGCTGTGCTCAGGTTTATAGCTATTTACAATAGCCTGTTGTTCCTCACGATCAGAGGAACCTCCAGACTGGTCGTAATGACCATTGCTTCGATAGCTATCCCCATATGTTGGATGAACGCTCAAAGTAAATTCGGGCCTGTAATAGGTAGATGTTGTACCATTTTCTGTATCATAATCACTTGTTTCGTCAAGGCGTGCAGATAGAATAGTGCAGGTTCCCTGTGTATATGCGGGTGGCTGCGTAAATTGTCGCCATTGAGAGCTTACTCCACTGATGCCCAGCCCTAAAAAACAGAGAGCGAAAGGAAAGATGCCAAGCACAGCGGGAAGCAACATCACTACCCAGTCCAGATGTCCATTTCTGGTAGAGGTTTCACGTTTTTTTTCTCTCACCTGGTTACTCCATTAACATAATGTGAGAAGAGTGGGATCTATTCTCATCTAAAAGTATACATGATGAGTCGCCAGCTTGCTATTATACAATTCACTTTTTCCTTTTCAACAGAGAAGAGGCATCTCCAAATCGAGCCTCCCCTATAGATACAATTGGCCATAAAGCAGACCGAGATTATAGCTAACTTGCCTGTATACTCGCGCGCTTAGAGCTTGCATATCTATGCTGATCAGGGTACAGTTAATGCTACCAGGTAAATAGGCTTTGGGATCATTCTGTGATCATTTGACAGATTTACGAGGCAATGTGGGCCTCGTGAGAAGGCATGGATACCTGATAAGAGGAGATTGAAGGAACAGATGGTTATCAAAATTGCGATGATCGGTGCAGGCTCAATAGGTTTTACACGTACGTTGATGCGTGATATTCTAGCGGTCCCCGAACTGGCGGATACGACATTCGCCCTCACCGATATTTCTGCCCAGAATCTTGATATGGTCGCCCAGTTGTGCCGACGCGAGATCGCCGCGAACGGGCTACCGGCTAAGATCGAAACAACGACAGAGCGGCGCGCGGCCGTGGCCGATAGCGACTATGTGATCAGCACAATTCGCCAGGGTGGACTGGAGGCGTTCCAGACCGATATCGATATTCCGCTGCAATATGGCGTTGATCAATGCGTCGGCGATACACTCTGCGCGGGTGGCATCATGTATGCACAACGTACTATCCCCGCCCTGCTCGACTTTTGTAAGGATATTCGTGAAGTTGCGAAACCTGATGCGTTGTTCCTGAATTACTCGAATCCCATGGCGATGAACACCTGGGCCTGCAATAAGTATGGCGGCGTGCAGACGATCGGGCTCTGCCACGGCGTACAGGGCGCGCACTGGCAGATCACACGCTGTATCGAGCTATGGGCTAAGCGGGAAGGGCTGCTCACAGAGGATGAGCACCTGCACCGCCGCGATGTGGATGTCATCGCCGCCGGCATCAACCACCAGACGTGGTTTATTAAAGTACAGTGGCGCGGCATGGATATGGTGCCCCGATTGCTGGAACTCTTTGAGGCACATCCAGAATATCCCCAGACGGAGAAGGTACGCATCGATGTCCTGCGCCGCTTCGGCTACTATAGCACCGAATCCAATGGGCACCTGAGCGAGTACCTGCCCTGGTATCGCAAGCGCGTCAACGAGATTCCGCAGTGGATCGATCTCTCTAGCTGGATCAATGGCGAGACCGGGGGCTACCTGCGCGTCTGTACCGAGGGACGCAACTGGTTCGAGACCGACTTCCCCAACTGGCTTAAAGAGGAACCACGCCCGATCACGGCCGACAAGCGCAGCGAAGAGCACGGTTCCTATATCATTGAGGCGCGCGAGACCGGCAGGACCTATCGCGGACACTTCAACATCGTCAACCAGAACCATATCACCAACCTGCCCAATGGCTGCGTGATCGAGATCCCCGGCTACGTGGACGGGACAGGCATCAACATGCCTGTGATCGGTGATCTGCCCCTGGCCTGCGCCGCGACCTGCTCCGCCAGTGTACGTGTGCAGGAGATGGGGATGGAGGCGGCGGTACACGGCGATGTGACGCTGCTCAAACAGGCCATGCTGCACGATCCGCTGGTCGGCGCGGTCTGCAATCCCGAGGAAGTATGGCAGATGACAGATGAGATGCTCGTCGCGCAGGCGAAATGGCTGCCACAATACCAGAACGAGGTCCCCAGAGCGCAGGAGCGCCTGGAGCAGGCTGTGCGCAGCGGGACTCGCGTCAGGATGGTACAGACGGAGGGAGCCGCGCGCCTGCACACGAAGACCGTCGAGGAGATGCTCCAGTCCAAAGAGGAGTCGCGCGCCAACGCCGCGGCCGCCGATAAGGGCAAAATGACAAAGGTTTCGTAGAAACCCTTTGTCTCTTTCCTCCTGTGGGTGCTCGCGCGTGGCGCTCGCACACATTTTTTCTTTTCTACTGCAAAACCTGTGCTTCGCACAGGTTTTGCAGTAGTGAATATTTTCAGGGTGGTTGTGCCCATTTTTTCGGCCTTCAGCC
>JAABUQ010012079.1_pt1 | contig 10836 bp, 9 predicted proteins | sample 5560001 | NCBI WGS metagenome assembly JAABUQ01 (sample SAMN10711888, study PRJNA513371) | rock metagenome | isolation source: Antarctica rocks | place: Antarctica: Victoria Land, Finger Mt nord | collected 2015-12-18
AACGCCAGGCCGCGCAAGACCCTGGGCTGGAGAACACCCGCCGAAGCGTTTGACCAGGTGCTGCGATCGGTTCACGCTGGTGTTGCGACGACCGGTTGAACCCAAGCAATACGCCTGCGGTGACTACCAGGCAGCACTGGCCCGCGCTGGCATCACTCCGTCCATGAGCCGCCGGGCCAACCCGCTGGACAACGCGCCGATGGAAAGCTTCTTCCACACGCTCAAGACCGAGCTGGTGCACCACAGAACCTATGCCACCCATGACGAGGCCAAGCGCGACCTGTTCTCTTGCATGGAGGAATTCTACAACCGAAGCCGGTTGCATTCTTCCCTCGGCTACCGAACTCCGGTCCAGGCCGAACAAAGAGCGCTCCGCGTAGCGTAAACCGTCCACGAAACTCGTGGAGGATCAGGATGCCGACCGTCACGGGAACACCAGCTTGCTGCGCTGCTGCCCGTCCCCGTCGAAGTTCTCCGGCCGCAGCCACGCCTCGTAGCCGGCCCGGAGACGCGGCCAGCCGGCATCGGTCATCGCGAACCAGGCCGTGTCGCGGTTGCGGCCCTTGGTGACCATATGCTGACGGAACACGCCTTCAGACTTGAACCCGAACCGCAAGGCGGCGCGCTTCGACGGCTCGTTAAGATCGTTGCATTTCCACTCAAAACGGCGATAGCCGAGCGTGTCGAACAGGTAGCGGGCAAACAGGAACAGGGCTTCGGTAACGACGCGCGTGCGGGCGATGGCCGGCCCCCACAGGATATGGCCGACTTCGATCACCCCATGAACCGGGTCGATCCGCATCAGGGACTGCCGGCCTTCCGCCCGCCCCGTCGCCCGGTCGACCACGGCAAAAAACAGCGGGTCAGACGATTTGGCGGCCTGTTCGAGCCAGGGGGTGAAATCGGCCATGTCGGCCGGGGTTTCCTCGAACAGGTAGCGGAAGCGGTCGTCGGCGCCGGGCTGCTGGGCCGAGGTGAGCAGGTCGGCACCGTGCCGGGTGGGCTCGAGCGGTTCGAGGCGGGTGTAGCCACTTTCCAGCATGATGTGCTTCGGGCGTGGCACGCCCTTCCAGGTGGTGAGGTCCATCGGCATTCCCTTGAAGTAAACGTTAGTCGGCGGGGACGGTGGCGGCCCAAAGCTCAGGCTGCAGCTCCTCTTTGCAGTCGGGGAAGAACAGCGCGCAGCCCAGCGTCACGGCGCTCACCCCCGCCAGCACCAGGGTCGGCATCGCCAGCGAGCCCGTGCGCTCGTACAGCAGCCCGACAAGCGGCGCCGCACCGGCCGCGCCCAGGAATCCCACGAAGAAGCGCACGGAGTATATCCGCGCCCGCAGCTCCGGCGAGATGTAGCGGGCCGTCATGGTCTCGTTCAGCGTCACCTGGCCAAACACCGCCGCCGACACCAGACCCGCTGCCGGCACCACCAACCAGCCTGGCACGAGCGCCACCGCGACCAGGCCCGGCACCAAGGCCAGGCTGACCGGCAGGAACAGGCGCTTGAGCCTCATGCGGTCGATCAGCCGCCCCACCGTGAACTGCGCTAACGCCCCGCACAGCGTCGTGGCGAAGGCGACCGCGCCGACCAAGGGCAGCGCTTCTCCGTCCAGCCGCTCCTGCATCAGCTTCGGCACCAGCAGGGTGAAGGCGTTGAACACCAGCCCCGACACGACCGCGACCAGCAGCAGCACGGCCACTGCCCGGCGGACCAATGCGCGCGGGATCGGCGCGAACGGCTGGGCTGCCCGGTGCCCAACCGTAGCGGCGGCCGGAACTCGCAGCCATGCCGCGCCGAGCGCCAGGAACACGAGGCCGGGCACGACGAAGGCTGCTTGCCAGCCGAACCGGGTGGCGAGCGCCGCCGTGGCCACCGGCGCCAGGGCGACCCCCACATTGCCGCACACACCGTTGGTGCCCAGCGACCGGCCGAGGCGGTCCCCTGCCAGCTCGACCAACATTGCCGTGCCGACCGGGTGATAGATGGCAGCGAAGGCGCCCGCCACGGCCAGCGCTAGCTCGAACGCCAGGGTCGTCGGGGCGAGGCCGCACGCGACCAACGCCGCGCCGACGCCGAAGAAGTAAATGCTGATCATGCGCTGCCGCCCGAAGCGGTCCGCAAGCCAGCCCTGCGGCAGCGACAGCAGGCCATAGAGCACGAACATGCCGGTTGCCATGGCGAGCACCGGCCCATACTCCCGACCAAACATGCCCCCCTTGGCCACCATCGCCAGCACCGCGGTCGGCAGGATCAGCAGGCAGTAATGGCAGAGCGCGTGTGCGGCGTTGATGAAGGCGATCAACCTGGCGTTCGACGGCATGGCGCTGTTCCACTCGGGGCTTACCGTTGTAGCTTGTGCCGATGACGATATCCGGCCATTTTCTGTCGGCAACCAGACAAGCTGTCATCCAGGCAGTCGAAACCGCGCCACGCCCGGTGGTCGGCTTCGCAATGGATTACCCGGCTGGGCTAGCTACAGGGCAGCACGCGCATCCGCGGGCGCAGCTGATCTATGCCGTGTCCGGCGTGATGCGGATCGACACGCCGGGCGCCGCCTACGTGGTGCCACCCTCCACGGCGCTGTTCCTGCCCGCGGATGCCCTGCACGCGGTGCGGATGGATGGCCCGGTCGCCATGCGTGCCCTATTTCTGCGCGAGGACGCGGCCAGCCGGGCGGGGTCGCGCACGGCCGTCATTGCCGTATCTCCCTTGCTGCGCGAGGTAATCCTGGCCGCGTGCGCCGAGCCGCTGCATTGGGAGCTGGGCGGGCGGGCCCACCACCTGACGGAGCTGGCTCTGGACGAAATCGCCCGGGCCACCGCCCTGCCGCTGCGGCTGGAGATGCCGCGCGACGATCGGCTGCTGCGGGTCGTAGTGGCGTTGCGCGCGCGCCCGGACGACCCGCGTGGCTTGGACGACCTAGCCGGCATGGCGGGTGCCTCCCCGCGCACGCTGGCCCGGCTGTTCCGGGCGGAAACGGGGCTGAGCTTCCGGCAATGGCGGCAGCAGGTGCGGATGACAGAGGCGCTGGGAGTGCTCAGCACCGGCGCCACCCCGTCCCGAGCCGCCACTATCGCAGGCTACGGAAGCCTGCCCGCCTTCGGCGCCGCGTTCCGCAGCTTGTTCGGCATGACGCCAGGCCAGGCCCGCCTATCCGGCAAAGGCCGAGAGACCTCGATGGCCGCTTGCGCGATAACCGGATCGTGTTCCGACTCTTGTGGAGTGTGACTCCTGATCCCCATATCCGATTATGGAACAGGGCTGGTGTGCCTTCGCCTGTTCAGCCGTTACACCGCGGTTCTGAAGATGTTGCGGTAGGCGGCCGGGCTGGTGCCGAGGTTGCTGCGAAAGCGATGGTAAAAGGTCGCTGGGGTGCCGAAGCCGCACGCGGCCGCCACATCGTCTCTATTGGTAGCGCTGATCTTCCCAGCAGGTCACATGCCCGCGCTGGGCGCTCGCCCAGGAGCCACACGCCGGGGCTGGTGCCGCAAGCGTCGCGGTAGGCCCCAATTTGTCAATTGGCCCTTTATTCGCGGGTGGCTGTCAACTCCTCTTCGTTGAGCTTTCTCCTGAGATGGCTGACCTTTGATGCATGTCAGTCGCGCCCGTAGCCGCGTGGTGGCTCGATGACGGTGAGGTCGTCGCAATCGAGGTCGGCGATAGTTTGCAGAGCATCAGCAGTGGCGGTGCCGCGTAGCCCCTCAGGCAGGGCCTACCAGTTCTGAGAGGCGACAGAGGAGCCCGCCCGTCGATAGCTTGCGTTCACGATGCAAGGTGGGTCCCTTACTTGAACAGGGTAGAACAAAATGATTACGGCACTTGCTGGCATCGGGGTGGGACCGGCCAATCTCAGCCTCGCTTCGCTTCTTGCTCCGACTGGTCTCTCCAATATGTTTTTCGAGCGGTCTCCCATTTTCAATTGGCACGGCGGCATGGATGTGGCGCAAGCAAACCTCCAGGTTTCCTTTCTCAAAGACCTCGTGACGCTATCCGACCCCACAAACTACTACTCGTTCTTGTCATATTTACATGAGAGCGGTCGGATATATCACTTCTTGAACGCCCGTTTTGAAGCTGTTACCCGTAAGGAATTTTCTCTCTACTTCGCTTGGGCCTGCGCTCAAAACAAGAACATCTATATGGGCGAGGAAGTCCAAGGCATCAGTTTCGATGGCGTGTTCCGGATCACGACCAGCAGCCGAACAATAATGGCGCACAATATTGCGCTCGGCCTTGGCCGGTCGCCATCGGTTCCGGACATAGCTAACGGTAAGATCGGGCCGTCGCTCTTTCATAGCGGGGAATTTATGACTCGGGCCTCCTCCCTTGTGGGAAAGCGCGTGACGGTGGTGGGCGGCGGGCAGTCCGGGGCCGAGGTTTTCCAGGAGCTGCTGTCCCGCCCTGACGGGCAGGCGCCGGATCATGTGAACTGGATCACCCGACGCCGCTGTTTCTGGCCAATCGACGATAGCGCGTTTACCAATGATCTCTACATGCCATGCTTTCAAGCATACTTCGGTACGCTTGGCAAAGACGAGCGTCAGCAGTTTTTGGAAGAAAACATACTCACCAGCGACGGAATTTCCGGAGAGACGCTGAAAAGGATTTATCAACTTCTCTATACTAAACGCTTCGTCGATGGCCGTCAGGACTTCGCAGCCTTGTTGCCGAACCGCGAGGTGGTGGGCATCGCGGACGATGCGGGGCGGTGGTCATTGCAGGTCAGGCACAAGGACCATGACGAAGGCGAGTTCCTACGCTCCGACGTGGTCATTTGGGCAACGGGGTATAAGAACCAGGCCTATGAGATCCTCGATAACCTAGCCGGACGGCTGCGATGGACCGGGGGCGAGGTCCAAGTCGATGCAAACTACGCGGCCGCGTGGGACGGTCCCACGGATCGCTCCATCTTCATCCAGAATGGCGCACGCCTGCAGAAAGGCCTGGCTGACCCTAATCTCAGCCTGCTGGCCTGGCGCAGTGAACGCATCGTTGAACGTCTGACCGGCACGCGCAGCAAGCGCACGCAGAGAGCCTCTATGATGGCTTGGGCGCCGATGCCTGTGGTCGAGCAGCGCCGGACGGCATGATGAGAACCGATCTTGCCATCGTTGGCGGCGGGATCGCCGGGCACATGATCGCAACCCAGTTCGCAGCAGCTGATCCGCACGCTGGCGTCGTGCTCGTCGAGCGTGATCTGCCCGGATCGGGCGCCACGGCGCGGTCGGCCGGCGCACATTTTCCGCTCGGCCGCACCGCCGCAGTGCGGGCCATGAGCCTGGAAAGCCAACGCTTTTATGAAGCTGAAGCTGCGCGCCGGCCCGGCTTTCCCATCCGCAAGTTGCCGATGCGCGTGCATTGTGCACCGGATCGGGAGGCGTGGCTGCTAGGCCTCTTTACCGAAGACGCCGCCCTCCGTCCGGACTGGAACGCGGCCCCCGGCTGCGCAGCCTGGTCCGTCACCGGCGCGCATCAGGCTGATGTGAGGGCCGTCGTGGACACCCTGCGCCGGGATTTACCGGACCGAGTGACGACGCTGAACGGCATTCGGGTCGTGGCTGTGACCGAGCAGACGAACGGGGTCCGCCTAGACTGTTCCGACGGGCAAAGCATCCAGGCCGACCGGGTTGTATTGGCCCCGGGTCCGTGGGCCCTCGCGCCGGAGTTCGCCGCCCTTACCGAACCGTTTGGCCTTCGGATCAAGCGGGTCATAGCGTTCGAAGTGGCGGAAGCGGACCGGGACTGCCTCGACCTGTTCATTGAGGACGACGCTTTCCTGATGCCCCATCCCGCCGGGCCGAACACCCTCTTCAGCATCACCTCCAATACGTGGGACGTGAACCCGGCCACGGTCGGGCAGGGTGCCACCGCCGTAGACCGGACGATCGCGGAACGGGTTTTGGCCCGTGTGGCCCCGCACATGCAAGGCACACTGCGCGGCGCCCGCGTGTTCTGCGATGCCTACAGTCCAGACCGCATCCCGGTCGTGCAACGGGTCGGCCAGTCCGGGCGGATCGTATTCACCGGCGGGGCCAATGGCTCAGGATACCGGCTTGCACCATCCATGGCCACGCGGACGCTAGAACAACTCAGCATGCACCATCAAGCAGAGATTATCTAAATGCCCGTTTTAGAAGTCATGGAGCGGGTAGCCGTTTACGGTTTGGGTGGACAGTGCCATGGACTATGAGGCGGATCATGGCGAGGTTGACCATGGCTTCGGAAACCTCGGGCGGGCGCTCGTAGTCCTTAGACAGATGCCGCTGGCGACCGAGCCAGCCGAACATCCGTTCGACCACCCACCTGCGTGGCAGGACGACAAAACCCTTCATGCCCGGGATGCGGCGAATAATGAACAGTGTCAGGCCGAGCAGAAAGCAGGCAAGCAGGGCTGCCACGCGGTTGTAGATGCCGTCAGCGAACACGGTCCGGAGCCAACAGTAGAGTGGCTTGATCCGCCGGAGCAGGTCGCCTGCGCCGTCGGCGTCCTGGATGAAGGCGGCATGCACAAGCACGCCGAGCAGCAGCCCCTGCGTGTCCACCACGATGTGGCGCTTGCGTCCGTTGACCTTCTTGGCAGCGTCGTAGCCACGCGGGCTACCGCTTTCCGTGGCTTTCACGCTCTGGGTGTCGATGAGCGCGGCCGTGGGGCTTGGCTCGTGTCCAGCACCCTCGCGCAGCATGACCACGAGGTGATGGCGCATGCTGTCCCATACACCGACGCTGAGGAAGGCGCGAAAGTAGCCGTATACGGTCGGCTATGGCGAGAACGCCGGAGGTGGGGCAGGTTGCCGCCACTGGCAGCCGGTGCGCAGCAAGTAGAACAGGCCGTCCAGCAGGCGCCGCATATCGATGGCTCGCGGGCGATCTCCGGCTTTGGCGGGCGCGATCAACGGCGCCAGCAATCGGTACTGGTCATCGCTTAGGAGTTGGCCAGACCCGTAGTCTCCGACCAACGCGCGATCCTCAGGCGTCCACATGGCAAGCTCCGAAAAGGGAAAGCCTTCTGGAACGCCGCCAGGACAGCCTCAGTTAGCCCGTCACGTCAACTAAACCAACTTTTCAAAATGGGACCTAAATGCGGATTGCACGATTCGACGATAGCGAGTTCAAAGCGGCCTATGGCATTCGCATGGCCCATTTGGAGCTGTCGGCCAGCGCCTGTGGCGCCGCCGTGGGCATCTCGCACGGTATCGTGGACCCTGGCACAGAAAGCGCCTTGCACCACCATGACGAGAGCGAGGCGTTTGTGGTGATCAGCGGCAGCGGCCTGCTTCTCGGTGGTGCCACGCCCATGCCGGTGTGTAGCGGGGATGTGGTGACGTTCGATCCGTTCGAGACGCACATCCTGCGCAACGATGGAGACGTGCCGCTGGTGTTCGCTGATCTCTATTGGCGGGATTCGGTCCGGGCCGTCGCCGCAGCCACCGAGAACGGCATGGCCGCCTATGCCAACCGCCCCGTCTTCGTGTTCTCGACCCCGCCCACACCCAACGGAGATCTCCATCTCGGCCATCTTTCCGGCCCGTACCTAGGGGCTGACGTCTTCACCCGATTTCAAGTCCAAAACGGTCATCCCGCCGTGCACATCACTGGCAGCGATGACTTCCAAAGCTATATCCTGCTGAAAGCCCGGCAGCTTGGCCAGGAACCGGAAACAGTGGTCGCGAATTTTGCACAAGAGATTGCCGAGACCTTGGCGCTCTGCGACATCCATGTGGACCAATACACGCTGACCTCTAAGGCGCCAGGCTATCGGGAGGGCCTGCAAGCCTTCTTCGCCCGGCTGACGGAAGGCGGGATCGTCCACCCTGCGACGGGCTTGGCCGCGTTCGACGGCCGAAGCGGTGCCTACCTGTACGAGCCGGATATTGGCGGCAACTGCCCCGGTTGCGGCGCTCCCTGCAGCGGCAACATTTGCGAGGAGTGCGGTGAGCCCAACCTGTGCACCGATCTGGTCAATCCGGTGGCCCGTGGGTCCGGCGAGGCGCCCCAGCTTAGTATGCTGAAGCGTCACGTCCTGCCGCTGGGTGCGCTGCAGGAGAGGGTGCTGGCGCTCCTGCGCCGGGGAAAGGCCTCACCGCGCTTGCACGCCTTAGCCGCGCGGGTATTCGCCCGGGACGGACTGGAGTTTCCCGTCACGCATCCGCAGCCTTGGGGCGTGCCACCACTACAACCGGCCGGGGCGGACCAAGTCATTTGGGTCTGGCCGGAGATGTCTTACGGCTTCCTATACGGAATCGAGGCGCTCGGTGGCCGTTTGGGCAAGAACTGGAAGGCGAATGCGCCGCAGGATGAATGGAAGTTCGTGCACTTCTTTGGCTATGACAACAGTTTCTACCATACTGTGCTGTACCCTGCCCTGTATAGCGCCGCCTTTCCGGAGTGGGAACCTGAAATTGATTATAATGTTAACGAGTTCTATTTGTTGGAAGGCCAGAAATTTTCCACGAGCCGCCGGCACGCGGTATGGGGCAAGGAGGTGCTCGCGGCCAGCACGGTGGATGCGGTCCGCTACCATCTCTGCCTCACGCGGGGCGAGGTAGAGCGGGCGAACTTCACCGTATCCGCACTCGACCACACTTATGATGCCATATTGCGGCCTTGGGATGAGTGGCTGGCTCAGCTGGGAGACACCGTTACTACCCTGTATAATGGACGGGCGCCGGATGCCGGAGATTGGATGGCCGAGCATCGCGCCTTCCTCGCGCGCTTAGAAGGCCGCCGGGTCGCGGTCGAAGCGGCCCTATCGCCGCAAGGCTTTACCCTGAACGTGGCTGCAACCGAACTGGACGGCATCGTGCAGGACGCGGTCCGTTTTGCGCGGGATCAGGCGCATCTCGCGGCAGTTCCGGCGGCGGCCGGCCTGAGCCGCACGGCGGTCGCGCTGCAACTCGCCGCGGCGAAGCTGCTGGCGACCTGTGGCGTGCCGGTTCTGCCGCGCTTCGCGGGCCGGCTGGCCAGCGGTTTAGGATTGGAGACGGAGACCGGCAAGTGGCCGCGCACGGTCACGCTTATCGCGCCTGGCAGCTCCGTCAGCCTCGGGCAAGCCCCTTTCTTTGCGGAGCGCCCCAGCGCGCGGAAGGCCGGCTCCACTCTGGCCGCGAAACCCGCCTATTTAGCCTAACCCGCGCATGCAAACCTACCCGCAAAGAAGCCTGAACGGCGTGGTTCAGAATCCGCCCTTTTTGGGTTACACGAGACGCGCGGAAACTGCCGACCTGTGAGGGTCGGATTTCGTTTGGAAAGGGGTTGGTTGCGGGAAGCGGTTAGCCTCCTGGGGTCAAGCTCGCTGGGTCTGAAGCGGTCCCAGGCCCATATGTGGACATCGGGTAATCGCGGCGGGGGCATAAGCCATCCATGATGCCGCGATCCGGGCGCTGTCGCCCGGCGGTTCGCACCATGGGAGGCGGTTCGATGACCTGGTTTGTTAGTTTGGATGTGTCACAGAAGCTGACGGCGATCTGCGTCGTCGACGAGACCGGCCGCAGGCTCTGGCGCGGGCAGTGCGCCACGGACCCAGGGCAGATCGAGCGGATAGTGAGGGGGCATGCGGGAGAGGACGCCAGGATCGGCGTCGAGACCGGCCCCATGACGCCGTGGCTTGTGCATGAGCTGCGCGGCCGAGGGCTCGACGTCACCTGCCTTGATGCGAGGCACGCCAGCGCTGCGCTGAAGATGCAGATGAACAAGACCGACCAGAACGACGCCGAGGGCCTGGCGCAGATCATGCGCACGGGATGGTATCGGCCTGTGCACGTGAAGTCGCTCGACGCTCACCGCGCGCGTGCCCTGCTGGGTGCGAGGGCGCAGCTCGTCGGCATGACGACGCGGCTGTCGAACCACGTCCGGGGGGTGCTCAAGACGTTCGGGATGCTGCCCGGCGCGATGCGGGGGCTTCCATTTGACCGACGCGTCGAGGAGCTGCTCGCCGACCGCGATGACCTGGCGCCGATCGTTCGACCTATGCTTGAGGCATGGCGGAAGCTGCGCGAGCAGATCGCCGCGTTCGACAAGGCGGTGCGCGCGCTGGCAAAGGCGGACCCGACCTGCCGCCTGCTGATGAGCGTGCCTGGTATTGGCGTCTTGTCCGTGCTGGCCTACGTGAGCACGATCGAGGACCAGGCGCGCTTTGCCCGATCACGGTCGGTGGGCGCGCACATGGGCCTGACGCCACGGCAGTATCAGTCAGGCGAGGTGGACCGCAGCGGCCGGATATCCAAGTGCGGCGACACGCTGGCCCGCACGCTGCTGTATGAGGCGGCCGTCGTGCTGCTGACGCGGGTCAAGCGGGCCTCAAGCCTGAAGGACTGGGCGCAGGCCATTGCGAAGCGATCAGGCCCTGGCAAAGCGCGCGTGGCCTTGGCCCGCAAGCTGTCCGTAATTCTGCATAGCATCTGGCGGTCGGGCGAGCCGTTCCGCTGGTCAGAGCAAGAGCAGGTCCAGGCCGCGTAGCGAGACGACCGAGATCCATCCGGACGGCAGCGCGGATGTGAGGGTTGCCCACCGGGGCGAGGGTGCAGGCCAGCTGCGAGGGAGGCCGTTGGGCCGCGTGTGTTGCACGCGAGCCCGTTGTGGACATTGCAGCGCCTGTGCTTCGGACCCGATGTTGCGGCGGCAAACGCCGACCGCGGAGAGAACCGTGACCCCGGCATGGCAACGACAGCAGCAGCAAGCAAAAGGCAGTTGACAAGGGAGGCGCAATTAGAGAACGGCCCCCTCCTTGCAAGGTGTTTTGCAGGGCTTTGATCAGATCGCTTGCGTCCATATGTCCGGCCTCACATGAGGGCCGTTCTCGTCAAGCTATTTCATGGCGTAATCCTTCAGGCTTGAGCATCGTG
>JAABUQ010012080.1_pt1 | contig 10836 bp, 9 predicted proteins | sample 5560001 | NCBI WGS metagenome assembly JAABUQ01 (sample SAMN10711888, study PRJNA513371) | rock metagenome | isolation source: Antarctica rocks | place: Antarctica: Victoria Land, Finger Mt nord | collected 2015-12-18
CGCCGTCGCGCTGTAAAAATAAGCACACAGGAGCGCGAACAGGCCGTAAAGATATGGGAGCGGCCCGGACCCTATCCCGACGACAATGCCGACCAGAGCACCGATACCCAGCGCTGCCAGGCCGGTCGTTAAGACGCGCGTTGGCCTGACGTATCCCTGCTGAATTAAGCCGCCCGGACCAAGCACATTACCAGTATCTATACCGCGCAGGTAGTCATAATAATCGTTCACCAGTTGCGCACCTACCTGGAGCAGGATGACTACGAGGAGCGCACCCAGGAAGTGCGTAAGATGGAAATGACCAAACGGCGTTTGTGTGTTTATGGACTGTGTCCATGCCAGCACACTGCCCAGGATAACTGGCATCAAGGAGAGCGGGAGATAGCCGGGGCGGATGCCATCCCACCAGACCCCCAACCATTCTCCAAGACTGCGACGATACTCCGACGGTTGCACAACTAATGGTGTTGGCATGCTGACTGCTTCTGTCGCGGCGACTGAATGAACAGAGACCTCTGGTTGCAGTGTGCTGAGGGCTTGCAGTGAGCCTATCGGGACTGTAGGGACGTCCTCCGCCTGCACCGACTCGGCTGTAACGATCTGTGTCGCGTTGCCTGGTTTCGCGATCGTAGGGACGTTCTCGCCCTGCACCGCCCTGGCTGTAACGATCTGTGCCGCGCTACCTGGTTTCGGGCGCGCACCTTCCTGGTCAATGTTTTTCTGCTCTTCGCTTTCCATACGCTCCCCTTTTAGCGCCGTAATGAGCGATCATCGCTTTCCCGCTGCGAACTTCCTGTCTGATGACTGATATAGTAATAGACGTCTTGCATGAAAAAATAGTTTCCAGATGCTTAATAAATCGACTTTTTAGCCATACCTGTGTATACTTTGCCTGTGTACAGCGGTTTGCCCACGATGATCTATATATAAGGATGCTGCAAATAGTATACAAAATATAGGAAGCTCATTGCTTGCTGAGGGTGATATCTCCTATGTTCTCCAATATTTATTGTTGCTCCAGTTGTGTTTGTAGATCACGCATTGAGCGCTGCAATTGAGCCTGAACGACTGCTGAGGTAAGATCGCCACGTGTTTTCTCAAGGATGCCGCGTGCTGCGTCGGTTGTGCGCCTGAGTCCGCTTGTAATCGCATCGGGGAAGTCGATGGTAATCAGGACGGCGTAGATATCGTCCATGGCGTTCAGGAACACTTCACAGTTGTCGATATTGCCGCGCCGCAGCTGATCGAGCACGTAGCGCCTCAGTTCGCCGATCGCTTCAGCCAGGCCGTTCAGATAGGCAGCGTAGCCGATCGCGAGTTCATCCGGGGTGGGCACCGGGCGTTGTTGTGCCAGCGCGGCGAAGCTCGCGGCTTCCGCGTACTCTTTTTGCGCGTCCTGCACAAAGCCGGCGTAATAAATATCGCGATGCTCCTGTAAATCTGTCTCCATCTCTGTGAGCATGCTTGCGGCCTGGCTGATCAGGTTCTGGGCCGTGTCAAACTCCTGGCGGTGGGTCGCGCGAATGCTGTTGGCGCAATAGCGAATGGCGGTACGCGATTTAGGCAGCGCTCGCTCACGTGCCGCGTGTTTGAGTGTGAAATAGTCCAGCGCTTTTCGTCCAATGTTCTCAATATATTCAGGCATACAAACCGTTCGTCCTTTCTATGATATCCATAGTGTATCATAGAAAGGAACAAAAATGATTGTACGCCGTATCCGTTCATGTTTCTGCCTGCGGTAGAAATTGTCAACGACCTCCGGTCTGAGACCGGAGGCTTGTTACATCTGGACTCCACCGCACCTCGGCATACCTTCGCAGGCGTGCCGCTTTGGCTTCATGGTCCGATGCATCAGGGGTGGTTGACAAGCACCCCGTCGTGCTCCAATCCTGTCGAAGCACGAGCGTTCGCAGCGTGACATTTCTTGCACCAACCAGATCAGCATGGAGCGTGTACCGACAGTCCGGGTTCTGACAGACAAACAGTAATCCTTTGCGCGGACGGTTCTCATCGACGGTATGCCCGCACATGGGGCATGCTTTTGAGGTGTAATCTGCATCCACCTTGATGGCGAGCGATCCCGCAAGCGTGGCCTTGTACCTGATGAGCGCATGCAGTTCGGCAAAGGACCATTGCGAGTACACGCGATTGGCTTTGCGTGCCTTTGCTGAGACCTGCTCGGTCCCTTTGCCATTCTTCTTGCGTGTGCGTTTTCTCCGCTTCGTCCGCTCTCGGATGTCGGTCAACTGTTCCAACCCAATCAAGGCATGAGGATACTGTGCGATAATCTGTTTGCTGATCTGATGGTTGGCTTGCTGCTTTAACCGTCTCTCTCGCTGCTCGATCCGTCTCAACCGACGTTTCGCGCCGCGAGTGCCTTTGTGCTGCAAGCGTTTGCGTAATCGTGCGTAATGGTTTGCGTGATGTCGAACTCGTTTCCCTGGATGAAAGGTGGCCTTGCCTGTCGAAGTAGAAGTTACTGCCAGATAGCGGATACCGACATCGACGCCGACAACCTCGCTCAGGTGTTCACAGGTTGGCTCAGGTACGTCAATCTCTAAGGAAACGAGCAAATAGAAGGTTTTCCTGGGTGTATCGTACCAGAGCCTGGCATCACCAATGCTTGCTCCATGCCCAATGAGCGCAAGATGCTTCTGGTAGCCCTGGTACGGGATGCTGATACGTCCGTTAAGCGTGCCAATACTGACCTGCTGGTTTCGCCCAAAGGTGTAGTCGCGCTCATAGGTATACTGGACGGTGGGAGAACTGTACGTGGGAGGCTTATCCAGACCCTTAAAGCGTTTTTTGGTGATCTTTTTCCTACGATGCTCGGCATTCTTTTTGAGCTTCGTCCAGAGTCCCTTGTACGTAGCGGCCACCTGTCGTTCCACGCTACAGGCCAGTTGCGAAGGAAGGTGATAGCGTGCGCGCAATTGGGCATACATCCCTTTGTGCAGCGTGATATGACTACTGGTTTTGCCATGCTCAAAAGCGTAGTGACTCACCGCATTGAGGCCGTCACGATAGGCCAGTTGGGTCTGGCGTAACGCGTGCAACTGGACTGGCGTGGTGTTGAGCTTGAGTTTTGCGGTGATGATCTGCTGCATGCTGTGTGCTTCCGAAGAGGGACGGGAAACGGTCCCGCCCTTCTCATTCTCTACAGAGCTATTCCGGTTGAGCAGGCTTCTTCCGGTAGGATCGTCACCCCCTCCATACGGTCCTCTCGCTCCTGTGGGGGTTGCGCGACGACGAAGCACTCGGCCTGGCGCTGCTGATACTCCTCTGAGGTCTCCTCGTACAAGGGACCAGCTAGATAGCCAGTCAGCACGCCGATCATCTCTTCGACTCCCTCTCGAAAATCAGTGGCTTCTATCCCATCATCCAATTGGTAATGCCCCTGTTCGTCGGGAACGGCAACCAGACGCAGCATATCAGCTACAGTGATGGGGTCAGATGCCTGCTTCTGCTCGGAGCAATCTTCAAAGAAATAGCGGCGTCCTCGTTGATAGCCTTGCTCGAAGCGGTCCTGGTTGAGCAGGAAGGAAACATTTCCCCACGAAATCTGTTGTGCCATGTGACAAGCTCTCCTTTCGCTTGACTACTGGCTCTCCTGCCGCTATGATGCGACGTGTGGAGAGTCTAGAGGTATCTTTACGCGCTAGTCTCTTCATGCTGGCTCTCTGCGAGAACAGTAGAGCCAGCATTTCAATACGGGTGCAGCGTGAAAGAGCGATTTTCTCTCTTTCTACTTTCTGCAAGAACCGCAAAGACTGTACAGACTTGCCATGCAACGAGTATACCTTCCCCTCTTCTGTCTGTCAAGACTACGTTGACTTTGTTTTCTGACTATGTTACTTTGTTCTGTGTAATCTGTGAAAGGAGGTTGAGTATGTTCAGTGGCGACAGAAAGACCGATAGATACGAAAGAAGTTGCTGATATGTTGGGAGTCACCCCTCGAACAGTGACGAGGTTAGCCGAGAGGGGTGAAATTCCCGGTTTTAAGGTGGGCGATGTCTGGCGGTTTCATCGTCAGGATATTCTGGACTACATAGAGAAACAGAAACAGAAACGGCGACCTTCCTCGTAAGAGTGAGTGCTTACCTTTGCCCGTTAATCCTGTCCCAATTCGATATATTTGAGCACCGTATCCACGCTCATATCTCCGACACTGCCCACGTAGTACGACCGAGACCAGAAAGCACCGCCCCATAAGTGTTTCTTCACTTCGGGAAAGCGTTGAAACACACGACGGGCGGTGCTTCCTTTTATCGTATGAGCAATCTGTGAGGGAGCAACAGAGGGAGGGCTACTTACAAAGAGATGCACATGATCTGCTTGCACGTTGAGCGCACCTATCGCCCAGGTGTTCGCTTCACAGATGCGACGGATTTCCTGTTCGATAAACAGGACAAGTTTCCCTGTGAGAAGTTTCTTCCGATATTTCGGACACCAGACAAAATGGTACGCAAGCTTGTAGGTGACATGTTTGCTGTGGTGCGCATCCATACCAAACAGTATAACAAATGTTCTAGCTTTCTGGAAGGGCCACATTGGGCCGCCTTACCCCTACTTGAAAGATAGGGGTATCCGGCGGCCCGAATCATGAAAAGCAGGTGAAGGGATTCGGCACCTGTATCACTGTCTCTCTTTCATGAACGGATACAGCGTGCAATCATTTTAGCGGAACTTCTTTTTGCCTGTCTTTTTTTCATCGTGCACCAGCAGTGGGTACACCTCTATCTCCTGCGGGAAGCTCATGCGCTGGAGGTCGCCGGACCAGAACAGTTGCTTCATCATCTCGGCCACCGCGTACAGCAGATGCTGCATTGTCGCCTCGCGATTGTGCTCATACGCGGCGCTCCCTTCATACGTGGACATATCAAAAAAGCAGCCATTGAGTGGTGTGTGATTGCTCAGGCGCACCAGGTAACTATCCATCTTGACAAGGCCAGTATCAACGGGAATAAAGACACGCAGTTCAGGCTTCTGGTCAATGATGTCCAGGCGATAGAAGACGCCATAATGATCACGCGAGGCCTGGTGAATGGTGATTTCTGGGACGGAGTCACCATCAAAATGCCTGTCTTCTGCTCGTTCCATTTCTACTCCTAACTCTGCCAGAAAATTATCAAACTGCTCGTCGATGTTCATCTTGATCCTCTCTCGTTCGTACATCATAGTGCTCATAAACACCAGTAACCTTGACCTTATCTCTCTATTCCGTCTTGACGATAAAAAAACGGTAATCAAAATGGCGTGGTTACTCTCTAGACAGGGGCGCGTATTATCGTTACAATCAACGCATGCAAAATCTGGAGCCGCACAATCTTATCGGGGCCAGCCCGCTCTTCGCGCAGATGCAGCCGCACGAGGTAGAGACAATTCTTGAGCGGCTGCGTCCTTCTTTCTATGCGCGTGGCACACGTATCCTTGAACAGGGCGTCTGGCATGGCACGCTCTATATTATTGCCTCTGGCCTGGTCAATGTCCTGCTCAAAGATGAGAGCAGAGAGCAGGAGAAGACTGAGGACTACGTGGTAGCACGCCTGGGACCCGGCGAGTGCTTTGGTGAGATGTCGCTGATTACCGGTGAACCGCCAGGCGCGACCGTACACGCGGAGGAGGATGTTACGCTCTGGTCGCTCACACAGGCGGATTTTCATACGCTTATGAGCAGTTGCCCCACCCTGCTGCGCAATATCAATACGATCCTCTCACAACGCCTGGCACGTATGAACCAGCAGTTTATCGCGACCCCCATCGCCGAAGTATGCCTGCTCACCCTTATTGACACGCCCGGCGCTCCGCCAGAGCGGGAACTGGCATATCACATCGCGTCAGCGCTGGCAGACTGTAGTCGCAAGCGTATCCTCCTGCTTGAACTGTGTGGCGCTGACCAGGCGGCGGCGGCCCATTTCGCTGCACAACTGCGTCCCGCGCTGCTGACATGCGCCCGCGAGCATGCGCGCCTGCAAGCTCACCATGCAGCGGGCGCACAATCCATCCCCGCGCTTGCCGCCCTTACCGATACGCAAGAGCAGGCGCTGAGCGTAGATGCTGACTTGCTTGCATCTCTGGCTGAACTGACGCCCCTGTACGAGTACATCCTGCTGGTAGCAACTGCACGCACTCCCGTACATATTATGGAAGCATTGTTGAATGATAAGCGTGCGCAGCCATATACGCCCAGACAAAAAATCGCGCTGGTAGCAGGGGGAGCACTGAGCGCCGTGCAGACGAACGCGCTGCTCATAGGTCCAGCGGAGCATTCCGCGCCACCGGCTGTCTTTATCGTGCACGAGGAGGGCAAGCCAACGATCGCCGAACAAGAGCGCTACACGCGGCACCTGGGCTATGAGGTGACGCGTCTGCTGCCAGCCGACAACGGGCTGCTGGCAGAGAGCTGGCGGGAAAAACGAGCGCTGGCTCAACACGCTCCCCAGGCCGCTTTAAACAAAGCTGTAGATTTTGTGGCACGTTACATCGCGCAACAAACTGTTGGCATCGCCTTCGGCGGTGGGGGAGCGCGCGGCTTCGCCCATCTAGGTGTGCTTGATAGCCTGCTGGAGCACGGTGTGCCGCTGGACTATATCGCAGCATGCAGCAGTGGTATTATCGCCTCGGGGATGTACCTGGTGGGCAAGTCGATCACTGAGAGTGAAGAAATTTTTCTGGATATCCAGCGTAACATCGCGTATTGGCGCTTCCCGCGCACATCGCTCTTTTCAAATCGGGGCATCAAACGGATGCTGCGCCAGATATGCGGCGACCTGCGCTTTGAGGACCTGACGACCCCTTTCGCGATGGTCGCGGTAGACCTGACGACGCAGGCGGGGGTGGTGCTGGAGCGTGGTCCCATCTGGCAGGCGGCATTAGCCAGCGTGGCGCTGCCGGGCATCTTCCCGCCTGTCATGATTGGCGAACATGTACTGATGGATGCCGGGCTGCACGACCCGGTGCCGGTGCGGCTGGCACGGCGTATGGGGGCGCACATCCTGCTGGCCGTTGAACTGGGCGGACACGAACCGCCGGCATTTACCAGTGCGACGCCCTGGCTGGAGGAGGCCGCCAACATGCGCACCAGCCTGAGCAGAGACGCATCGCGTTCCCCACATATCGTGGATCTCCTGCTGCGCAGCTATGAGCTAACGATGGCGACGATCGGCATGCACAGTATTCGTGAGGCCGACGTGGTGATTCGTCCCGAGCTGCATCATGTCTCGCTGCGCCAGTTCTCGCAGGGGCGCAAGTTCGTGCAGGCTGGTCGTGATGCTGTTGAGCAGGCACTGCCGCAGTTGCGTGAACGCCTGCCGTGGCTACCACCTGAAAAGCTGTAAACTACTATGGTACAATGCCCGGCGTAACGTCTATGAAGAGAGGAAGAGAGAGCATATGCCAGATCGTCTTGTTTTTTCAACCGATAGCGGCCGCGTCGATACCTGTCCCACCTGCGGGCAAGCATACAAACACTGTCGCTGCGCGGGACCAGGGGAAGCGAAGCGCAAGAGCGATGGCATCGTGCGCGTATCGCGTGACCGCAAACACAGGGGCGGCAAGACTGTTACGGTCATTGATGGCATCGTTGGCTCTGAAAGCGAATTTAGCACGCTCGCGCAACAACTGAAAAAGCTCTGCGGCTCCGGTGGTACGATAAAAGACGGGACGATCGAGATTCAGGGCGACCACTGCGATAAGGTGATCGCGAAATTGACGACGCTGGGCTACAAGGTCAAGCGCGCGGGTGGGTAACAGGAACATACACGAAGTTCCTATTCAGGAACCTATCCTGAGACTAATGATAAAATCTAACCGTGTACTAGAGTGGGGGAAGAGTGGAAATACAATTGAAACACGGTGACGGCATGCAAGAATTAGCAGGTAGCCAGATCGGCCGCTACCAGATACAGCGCCGCCTGGCACGTGGAGGCATGAGCGAGATTTATCTCGCACGCGATAGCGAGACGGATCACCAGCTGGCAATCAAAATGGTACATACGAGCGCCAGTGAGTATTGCGAACGCTTCCAGCGCGAAGTAAAGGCGATGGCCGGGCTAACGCATGATCATATTTTGCCGGCTCTGGACTATGGAGAATACGAGTCGTGGTGCTACCTGGTAATGCCCTATATCGAACATGGCACGCTGAGTGAACGTATCGCGCAGGGTCCAATCTCTCTTGAGGAGACGGGGCGTATCCTTGAGCAGCTTTGCTGTGCACTGCAATATGCGCATGAGCAGGGTATTGTGCACCGCGATATCAAGCCCTCCAATGTGCTGCTGCGCGATGGTTACCACGTCTATCTGGCAGACTTTGGCCTGGTCAAACGGGTAGGGGAGGATACTGGCCTCACCATCACGGGCTTTCTCATCGGCACGCCTGAATACATGGCCCCGGAACTGGCGGAAGAGGAGGCATCGCCGCGCTGCGATATTTATGCCCTTGGCGTACTGCTTTATTACATGCTGACCGGGCGTGTCCCTTTTAAGGCGAGCACTCCGATGGGCGTCTACCTCAAGCATATCCGCGAATTGCCGACACCTCCAGCAGAGCTCAATCCCGCTATCCCCGCCCCTGTTGAGCAGGTTATCCTGCGCGCGATGGATAAGAATCCGCAGCAGCGCTACCAGTCGGCTCAGGAACTCTCCCAGGGGTATCAGCAGGCGCTGGCACACGAAGAGCAGCAGCGTCATGCTATGGAGGAGGTCACCCGCGCGCGTATGGCCGCGCTGGAGGCCCCACAGGTCCGGCTGGTGAAACAGAAACCCCGCAAATGGCGGTCGCTGTTGGCGGTCGCGCTGCTCCCTGTGTTTCTCCTTATGATAGCGCTCCTGCCCGGCCTGCTTTCCCCTTCACAGACGGGGAAACCGGCAGTCGCCCAGGGAGTACATGCGAACACACACAGACCGATCAAACCAATAGCAAGGCCAATTCCATCCCCTACTCCTACTCCCAAACCGTCGCCCACGCCCGCGAAATCCGTCTCGTCGCCTGCGAATACTTCCACGCAGCAATCACAGAACAACACTGGCGGAAATAGTAGTGACACCAGTAACGCAAATAACAGTAGCCAGGGCGGTGGTACTACTGACACGAACAGTAGCAGCCAGAGCAATAATGGGAGTGGTACTAACGCAAATAATAATAGTGGTCAGAATAATGGCAATGGTAGTGGAAATAATGATGGTGGGAACAAGAATAAAGGCAAAGATAATGAGCAGGGGAATGATGGTGGTAGCGTCAAGAAAAAAGGCAAAGATTAGCTTTACTGTATAGCCAGACAGGCCAGATTTTACCCCTCTGGGGTAAAATCTGGCCTGTCTGGCTATACAGTAAAAATACCAGGACGAAAACCTCAAAACCCTATACTATTCCAGGCTGCCTTAGAAGGTTTATATAGATTTCCTGTTGTCACACAGCCATAACCACGCTATTATATGTAGTACGTATTCAGACATGATCCTGCGGGTCGCTTCAATGCCTATCAGCGTCGAGAATGCTGAGCGAGACCCCGAAGAGTTACCAGAAAACAATACATGAAAAAGGATAACTTATGCAGCCATATACATCTTCTGCCATTTCTTCATTGCCGCCGCACAGCGGGGTTGCCCGTTTCCTCGATGCCTGTCATCTGCGGCAGCCCGATGCGACGCCGATCTGGTTTATGCGCCAGGCCGGGCGCTGCCTGGCCGAGTATCGCGAACTGCGCAAACAATACGATATTTTGACGATGGCAAAAACGCCCGAGCTCTGTACAATGGTCACCCTCATGCCGGTCCACACCTTTGGCGTTGACGCGGCAGTGCTCTACGCGGACATCATGCTGCCTCTGGAGGGGATGGGCGTCTCGCTGGAGATCCAGCCCGATCTCGGTCCGGTTATCCATAATCCCATCCGTACGATGAAGGATGTCGAGGCCCTACGCGTCATCGACGCTGAAGAGTCGGTCCCCTATGTGATGGAGGCGATCCGCATGGTGCGCCGTGAACTGGAAGGCAAACAGGCGGTGATTGGCTTCTCGGGTGCGCCGTATACGCTGGCCTGCTATATGATCGAGGGTCGCCCCTCGCGCGATTATGCGCTGGCCAAGTCGTTGATGTACGGGCAGCCCGGGGTATGGGACGCGCTGATGAATAAGCTCACCACTGTCGTTTCAGACTATCTGGTGGCGCAGGTGCACGCGGGCGCGGATGTCGTCCAGCTCTTCGATAGCTGGGTCGGTGCGCTCAGTCCCAGCGTCTACCGGCGCTTTGTGCTGCCCTATACGCAGCGCATCTTCCAGGCGGTCAAGGCGACGGGGACGCCCTCCATCCACTTTGGCACAGGCACGGCCGCGCTGCTGGAATTGATGACCGAGGCCGGCGGCGATGTGATCAGCATTGACTGGCGCGTGGACCTCGATGAGGCATGGCCACGCATCGGCTACGATCACGGCATCCAGGGCAATCTCGACCCTACCTTGATGCTGACCCCCTGGTCAGTGATCGAAGACGGTATGCATGATGTCCTGCGCCGCACGGGGAACCGGCCCGGCCACATCTTCAACCTTGGCCACGGTGTCCTCGCACCGACCGATCCCGATCTGCTCCGTCGCCTGGTTGATGCTGTCCACGAAACGACACAGCGCTAGAGCTCTCTCCCCGAGAGAAACGTTGTTCGAGGGAAGTGTGAGGGGAATGTTGGGTGGTGGGGCGAGCAAGCGGGCATGGTAAGGCGGAAGTTGGGCGACGCGGGCGAGGGAACAGACGTGCGAGCACGGGCGCAATGAATATGGGCCCAATACGCATCAAGCGAAGCACAAAGGGGAAGTTGAGCGAAAGCCGAGTAAGCGGGCGCGG
>JAABUQ010012082.1_pt1 | contig 10833 bp, 10 predicted proteins | sample 5560001 | NCBI WGS metagenome assembly JAABUQ01 (sample SAMN10711888, study PRJNA513371) | rock metagenome | isolation source: Antarctica rocks | place: Antarctica: Victoria Land, Finger Mt nord | collected 2015-12-18
GAAAGATCGGTTGCGTACGGTCCAGCGCTTGGACTTGCGATTTCTCATCGACGCACAAGACCAGCGCATTTTCCGGCGGCGACATGTACAGTCCCACGATGTCGCGAGTCTTCTCGATAAATAGCGGATCTGTGGAGAGTTTGAACTTCTCGGAGCGGTGCGGCTGCAGACCAAAGGTATGCCAGACGCGCACGATCGTCGATTGCGAAAGACCGGTCTCGGCTGCCAACTCGCGCGTACTCCAATGCGTCGAGCCTTTCGGCCGCGACGTCAACGTCTTGGCGACGACCGCTTCGATTACGTCGTCGCCGATTTTGCGAGGTGGTCCCGAACGCGGTGCATCGCTCAGGCCCTGCAGCCGCTCGTGACGAAAGCGCGATCGCCACGTGCCCACGGTCGCGCTCGCGATGCCAAGACGGTCGGCCACCTCGTTATTCGAGAGGCCCTCGGCACGGTGCAGTAAGGTGCTTGCTCGTTGCGCCAACGCTTGCGCAGACTTGGGCCGACGCGCTAAACGCTTGAGCTTGCCGCGCTCGGCTTCGGTAATCTGTAAGTCGCGCAAGGGACGTCCGGCCATAACCAATGATAGCAAAAACTTGCGCTAATAATCAACTGACTTACGACTCAGAACACTAGATCAGTCGCAATCCCGCAAAGGCGAGCACGCCTGCGACGACGTAGCGCAGCGCTCCATCCTCGACGCGCCGGACGAGCCAGCTCCCGAGGGCAACACCGGGTAACGACCCGAGCAAGAGTGCGAACGTCACGCGTGCATCGACGGTGCCGAGCGAGACATGCCCCGCGGCCGCGAGCGGCACGAGCATCGCCGCGAACGCGATCTCCGAGCCGATCAGCCGCCGCAGTGAAACCGCAGGCAACGCGAACAGCAGCAGCGGCAGCGTCAACGATCCGCTGCCGATCGAGGTTGCGGCAACGAGGAATCCGACGAGCGCACCGATCGCGAGGATCACCGGTCGCCGCACGTCGATGGTGGCCCTGTCGTCGGCGGCGGCAGCAGCGTTTGCCGCGCCTCGAAAGATGAAGCGCGTCGCGAGCGCGCTCGCCGCGGCGCACAGGATCGCGACGCCGATCGCATGACGCACGATCGTTTCCAGCGACGGTTCGTCGACGTGCGCGCGTGCGTACGCGAGTGCACCGAGCCCCAGCAGCGCGCCGGGAATGCCGCCGAGCAACAACAGCCCCGTAATGCGCCAATCGACGGTGCCGCGCCGCGCGTGCAGCCCGAACGCGAGTAGCTTCGTCGGCACGCTGTAGAGCAGATCGGTTCCGACCGCGATCATCGGTTTGATGCCGAGCAACAGGATGAGAATCGGTGCGAGCACGGAGCTGCCGCCGACGCCCGTCAAGCCGACGAGCGTACCCACAACGAGGCCCGCAACGGAAAAGCGGTAGTCGATCACGCCTTCTCGCTACCCGGTACGTGCAGACCGCACTCCGTCTTCGCGAAGCCGCTCCAGCGGCCCGACCGCGCATCCGCATCCGGCTCGACGCGCCGCGTGCAGGGTGCACAGCCGATGCTCGGATAGCCTTGATCCAGCAAGGGGTTGTACGGCACGTCGAAGCGGTGAATGTACGTCCAGACGTCGCGTTCGGTCCAGTCGACGAGCGGTGCGATCTTCGCAAGCCCGCTCTCATTGGGGTCCCACTCGACATAACTCGCCTGCGCGCGCGTTTGGCTCTGGTCGCGACGGATACCCGTGATCCAAGCGCCATACTGCGCGAGGAACGACCGCTGCGGCTCGACTTTGCGGACCGCGCAACAGGCGTCCGGATCGCGCTCCCACAACGCCTCGCCGTGCTCGCGCGCTTGCGCGTCCAGCGTTAGCTGCGAGCGAACCGGCAGCGGCTCGATGCCGTACCGCTCCCGGACGCGGTCGACGAGCGCATAGGTTTCCTCGAAGAGCACGCCCGTGTCGAGGTAGTACACCGGCACGTCGCGTTTCCGCCGCGCGAGCAGATCGACGAGCACCATTCCGGAGGCACCACCGAACGAACATGCGAGCACGATGCGGTCGCGGTAGGTCGTCGTGGCCCAGTCGAGGATTCGCTCAGCCCGCGTCTCGGGTGTCGCCGTGATTGCCATGTCCTGTAATTGCCTCCGGTGAGATGGGAGAGCATGAAAAGAGCCCCCGCCGACCGGCGAGAGCTCCCGAGTATCTGCGATACCGCTCGAGCGTCTAAGCCGATCCGATCGATCCGCTACAACAACACATCCGGCGACAACGCATGATTCTTTCCATTGCGCCGTTTATAGCATGGTGTCGGCGGTGCGGTCAACCGCTACGCGCGTGCAACCAATGCTCGGCAGCGGCGGTTTCGCTCGCACAGCAATGGTTATCCGATGAACCTCCTGGACGAACTCGAAGCGCGCTCGGTCGCGATCTTGCGTGAAGCGTACTTTCGCATCGCACCGCTCGGGATGTTGTGGTCGATGGGGAAAGACAGCACCGCGCTGTTATGGCTCGCGCGCAAAGCATTTTTCGGTGTCGTGCCGTTCCCGGTCGTCTTGCTGGACACCGGCATGGAATTTCCCGAGGTGTACCAGTTCCGCGACGAGATCGCGGCGGCGTGGAACCTCGAACTGCGCAATGAGCCGTGTCCGCCGGAGTCGTCGATCGATCCGACCCTGCCGCCCGCGACGCGTGCCGCGGCGCGCAAGACGGCGGGCCTGCGCGCGCTGCTCGAGCGGGAGAAGTTCAAAGGCATCATCGTCGGTATCCGCCGCGACGAGCAGGCGACGCGTGCCAAAGAACGCGTCTTCTCGCCCCGGATGGCCGACGGCGCATGGGATGTGAAGCACCAACCGCCGGAGCTGTGGGACGTCTACCATACCGACGTCCCCGACGGCGCGCACGTCCGCGTCCATCCGTTGTTGCATTGGACCGAAGCCGACATCTGGCGCTACACCCGGCGCGAGAACATTCCGATCGTCCCGCTCTATCTCGCCCGTGACGGAAAACGGTACCGGTCGCTCGGCGAGAAGAACATCACCGTGCCGATCGACTCCGAGGCGTCGACGATCGACGAGATCATCGTCGAACTCGAAACGACCAAGCAGCCCGAACGCGCGGGCCGCGTAATGGACAACGAAACCGAAGATGCCTTCGAGCGCCTGCGCACAGGCGGCTACATGTGATGACGCAATTGCGATCCGTGCCTGCCGAACCCGCGCGCGGCACGCCGCACGGTCAAGTGCGGATCGTCGCGGTCGGCCACGTCGATCACGGTAAATCGACGCTCATCGGCCGGCTGTTGCACGACACCGGCAACTTGCCCGACGGCAAAGTCGACGAATTACGCGTCGTCAGCGACCGTCGCGGCGCGGCGTTCGAATGGTCGTTCGTCCTCGACGCGTTGCAGAGCGAACGCGATCAAGCCGTCACGATCGACACGACGCGGATCTGGATGCGCACGCCGCAGCGCGAGATCGTGCTGATCGACGCGCCGGGCCACAAAGAGTTCCTGCGCAACATGGTCACGGGCGCGAGCGACGCCGACGCCGCGATGCTGCTCGTCGACGCGCACGACGGCGTCAGCGAACAGACCCGCCGCCACGCCCTGTTATTGGAGCTGATCGGCGTCCCGCGGGTCGTCGTCGTCGTCAATAAGATGGATCGCGTCGGGTACGACGAGCGCCGCTACGAGGCGATTTGCGCGGAACTCGCGACGTTGCTAGACCGCGTCGGCGTCATCGCTACCGCCTACGTGCCCGCATGCGCGCGCGAGGGCGAAAACCTCGCCGCCCGAGCGCCGGATCGCATGCCGTGGTACGCGGGCCCAACCGTGCTCGAAGCGATGCTCGCCTTGCCGAACGCTGGCCGCACAGCCGTCGACGCCGTACGGATCGCCGTGCAAGGCGTCGTGCGACGCGACCTGCGGCGTATCGTCGTCGGTCGCATCGAATCGGGTGTGCTCGCGGTCGGCGACGATGTGATCATCGCGCCGTCGCGCCGCACCGCGCGCATCGCGTCGTTCGAAACGTGGCCCGAGAGCGGCGAGCCGAAGACCGAAGCGCATGCGGGCGAGTCCGTCGGATTCACGTTGGACGGACCGCTCTTCGTCGACCGTGGCGACGTGATCGCGGACAGCGCCCATCCTCCGGCGCTCGCGACGGCATTTCGCGCGCGGCTCCTGTGGCTCGGCGAACGTCCGCTGCAGGCTGGATCGTCGTACCGCATCCGCTTCGGGACACGCACCGCGACCGCGAGCGTCACGACCTTCGAGCGCGTCATCGGCATCGAAGCGCTCGAGGCGGCCGCCGCCGATCGCGCGCAGATGAACGACGTCGCCGAAGTCGTCTTTACGAGCCGCGAGCTGTTGCCGCTCGATACCGTCGCGCAACATCCGGGCCTCGGCCGCTTCATCGTGCTCGATGGGATCGACATCGTCGCGGGCGGGACCGTGCTCGAAGCACTCTCGCCACGGTCGGCCGACATCGTCCCGGCGCAGCATCACGTCGATCTCGCAGCGCGCGTGCGCCGCAACGGCCATCGCGGCGCCGTCATCTGGCTCACGGGTCTGCCCGGCGCCGGCAAATCGACGCTCGCGATGGCGACCGAGCGTCGCCTCTTCGATCGGGGTCTGAACGTCTACGTCCTCGACGGCGATAATTTGCGTGCCGGATTGAACGCCGGCCTCGGCTTCTCGCCGGCCGATCGCAGCGAGAACATCCGCCGCGCGGGTGAAGTCGCGGCACTGTTCGCCGACGCGGGCACGATCGTGCTCGCCGCGTTTATCAGCCCATTCGCAGCCGATCGTGCGCTCGCGCGCGCCGCCGCGGGCGATGCCTTTTCCGAAGTGTACGTCGCGGCCGATCGCGCTGTCTGCGAAGCGCGCGACCCGAAGGGGCATTACGAGCGCGCTCGCGCCGGGAAGCTGGCCGGGTTCACCGGCATCGACGGCTCCTATGAGGTGCCGGCCGCGCCCGATCTCACGCTCGACACGGCGGCACTGCCGCTCGATGAAGCCGTCGCTCGACTCGCCGCGTTCGTCGATCGCGTCGCCGTCGACCCGGTTCGCGACGCACGCGAACCCGCCTCACCGTAGAACGTCTGCAGCCCTCCCCGAAAGGATGGATCGCGTGAGCGCGATCGACGAGTACCTGACCAACAATCAGAGCTATAAAGCAATAACGGTAACGGCGCGTTGCCGATGCCGCCGGCGCGCCACGTCGCCGTCGTCGCATGCGTGGACGCGCGACTCGATGTGTACCGCATGCTCGGCTTGCACGAAGGCGAAGCGCACGTCATTCGCAACCCGGGCGGCGTCGTGACCGAAGATGCCCTGCGCTCCCTCGTGATCTCGCAGCGCCTGCTCGGGACGACCGAGATAGCGCTGATCCATAGGGAGTACGCCGATGCTCATCAATGCTGTCACGCTAACCTTTCCTGCTGAGAGCGCGGACGCAGCAGCCGAGTTGTTGCGCCAGCTGCGTGCGGCTTCACTGCAAGAACCCGGTTGCCATGGCTACGATGTAAGCCGCTGCATTGATGAACCACACATGTTCGTGCTCCACGAAACGTATGCTGACGAAGCGGCGCTTGACTCACATTACGCGACCGAACACTTCAAGCGCTTCGGCGAGGACGGTTTCCGCCCGTTTCTCGAGTCACGAACTGTTCTTCTCTGCTCGCCCATCGACGAGGAGGTCAGCCTAGGTGTTGAACTGTTGTGAGAGCCCCTCGGGCGTGCACCAGCCGAGGCCTCCGTGCGGGCGCTCGCGATTGTAATGCTCACGCCATTGCGAACGTGTTTGCCGAACGTCGGGAGCGATTTGAAGTCGTGCCACTCGTCGTTCTGTTCGAGCAGCAGCGCGCCGACGAGGCGCACGATCGCGGGATCGTTGGGAAAGATACCGACGACGTCGGTGCGCCGTTTGATTTCGGCATTGAGCCGTTCGAGGGGATTCGTCGAGGCGATTTGCTTACGGTGCGTTTTGGGGAAGTCCATGAACGCGAGAACATCGTTTTCTGCGTCATCGAGATACTTTTCGAGCTTGGGAAATTTCTCACCGAGTTGTGCAGCGACAGCCCGCCACTGCTGATGCGCGCCTTCCGCCGTTTCTTGCGCGAATACCGTGTTGATCATCGCAACGACCATCTGGCGCTGACCCTTGCCGGCGTAGGCGAGCGCGTTGCGCATGAAGTGCACACGGCAGCGTTGCCACGTGCCTGCGATTCCTTTCGCAATCGCCGCTTTGAGTCCCAAATGCGCATCGGAAATGACCAGCTTCACGCCGCGCAGGCCGCGACGCGTGAGGCTGCGGAGAAACTCCGTCCAGAACGGTTCGGCTTCACTCGGACCAGCCGTAAGACCGAGGATTTCCCTTGAGCCATCCGTGTTTACGCCGACGGCCACTATCACAGCCACCGAGACGATGTGGCCACCTTGCCGCACCTTGACGTAGGTCGCGTCGATCCAGATATACGGCCAGTCGCCTTCGATCGGCCGGTCCAAGAAGGCGTTGACGCGCTCACCGATTTCCGAGCAGAGTCGCGAGACCTGACTTTTGGAGATGCCCGTCATCCCCATCGCTTCGACGAGTTCGTCAACTGAGCGCGTCGAGACGCCCTGAATGTAGGCTTCCTGCACGACCGCGACGAGTGCTTTCTCAGCCGTGCGACGCGGTTCGAGGAATGCCGGTAGATACGAGCCATGACGCAGCTTCGGTATTCGTAGATCAATCGAGCCGGCGCGCGTTTCCCACAGTCGATCGCGGTAGCCGTTACGGCTCTTGCTACGATCGATGCTGCGCTCGCCATATTCGGCGCCGTGCGCTGCTCGATTTCGAAATCCATGAGTCGCCCGGCAACGTGCCCGAGCAACTCGCGAACGATGTCGTCCTGAGCCCCCTTTTCAACGAGCTCGGCAAGTGCCATACTGGGCTTGGCCATCGTGATGTCCTTTCGCGGAAGTGGTTCTGCAAAAACAACCTTCGCCAAGAGCCACGATGGCCGCCCTCTACTCTATCGATTTAGGCAACTAAGCTCGTACACCAACTCCTGGGATACGATCCAAGCGCACAATGGGACGTCGTCGCGGATCAGCTCGCCTCGAAGTTTCCGAAGCTCGCGGTCATGCTCGGCGATGCCAAGCACGACGTGTTGGCGTTCATGGGCTTTCCCAAAGCGCATCGCACACAGATCGCATCGACGAACCCACTCGAGCGAGTCAACGCGGAGATCAAGCGACGCACCGACGTCGTCGGCATCTTCCCCAACGACGCGGCGATCGTCCGGCTCATCGGCGCGCTCTTACTCGAGCAGAACGACGAGTGGCAATTACAGCGTCGCTATATGCAGCTCGAAGGACTCCAAACCGTGAGCGATAACGGCCTTCATCGCATCTCAGCCGTCGCTAAGTAGCCTCGACTCGTACACCACGTCCTGGGATACGATCGCGGCGGGCATGACATTGCAGTGAAGTGAGTCGATATGGAACCGAAACTTCGAACATCACCGTACCGTGTCGTGCGCAACTCGGGATGCCCGACGCTCGTACGTCATATAACGAGTGCGGTCTCGCCAGCGCGCGTGCGTGATGTTCACGGCCCACGGTCGTGAGCGTATGCTCTGCTATAAGCCGGGCAGCCATGCTCCATGGAATCCGCCCGGGACTCGTTGCGGGAGTTGCACGGTTGCGATACGCGTGAGACCGCGCGCGTCCACGATGACGAAGTCACTCCCGTCGCGCGTCTGATCGTAAACTAAACCGAGTATCCACCCGTCGTCTTCTGCCTTCGCGTCAGCAGCCGCGACGAACACGAACTCGCCAGCAATCTGACCGTCGTCGCAAACGAAGCTCGATTTTCGGTTGGTCGCAAAGTCGTGCTTCACGATGCCGCTGCGAGCCTCTCCGAGATCAGCGAGGGCGTACCCGTAGCGGTACGACAACCCCGTCCGCGACTCGTCGATTCGCGGAAACTCGACCGGCGTGTCGTCGAGCGGCTGTTCACGCACCGCGCTGCTTGCAAGGTCCAACGTCCAACGATGCAGCTTCGCCTCGCCGAAATCATTTGCATTGTTGCGCCAAAGTTCTTTATAACGCGCCGCATCGAGCACGATTCGGTCTCCGTCCTCGAACGCGTTGACGACGTGAAATACATAGCACGGTTCGATATCGAACCACCTGACGGTCTCGTTGCCCGCGCGGTTCATAACCCCGAGGCGGGCGCCGTAGTCATCGCTCCAGCGAAACGGCATCGTTCCTTGCATCGCTCGCTGCGGGTCGAAGACGACCGGAAGATCCATGAAGATCACGTAGTTCGGCGTGATTGCGAAATCGTGCATCATCGTCCGTCCGGGAATGTCAATGATACGCGATTCGACAAGCGCGCCGGCGGAGTCGACGCGGTGGTATGCCAGCGCGGGCAACTGCGGCATGGCGGAATAGCCGAAGAAGTGCAACTCGCCCGTGACGGGACAACGCTTCGGATGCGCCGTCATCGCGGTATGTAAGCGGCCGTCGAAATCGTACGCACCGACCGTCTCGAGTTGCGGCGTAATCTCGCACGGAAAGGACGACTCCACGAGCGCAAAAATTCGCCCGGCGTGCTCGACCACGCTCGTATTTGCGCTGCCGGCGCGTAGATCGACGCGCCGGTCCGCTCCAATCACGGGCCCGCCCGTCTCGAACGTCTTCGTGCGCACCCAACGGTTCGCGTATCGCTGAGCGCGACCGTCCGAGAGACGAATGCCGTGAAGCATACCGTCGCCCATGAACCAGTGAGCCGAAGCGCCGTTGCGCGGGTTTGGGCCGTTCCGTACATATGAGCCGCTAAGCTCCAGCGGAATTTCACCAACGACGGGCAGATCGTCCGATTCGACCTCCCGCTCGAGCGGCGCGTGGTAGCGAGGAATGTCTAGTGCAAGCGTGCTGATGGCAACCTCCGACTGACGGCGGAGCCGTCGAAACGGGAGACAAGAACGGTCGGTCCATTCATTTTTTGAAATACCATGGTCCGTCGAGATCGGAAATTAGTGTGGGACCAGTTGGGTGCCATCCCAGGCATTCTTGAGTTAACGCGCTGGACGTCGGGTTGTCGACCGGAAGGATCGGTGCCAGCCAGCTGAGGGTTTTCGCGGCCTCAGCCGGTGACTTGCTGACAACTGGAACATTGAGGCGTCGTCCGATAACCTCTGCAATCGTATGAAACGGTACGCCCTCTTCGGCAACGCCGTGATACGTGCCAGAACCTTTTTCGAGCGCCAATCGAAAAAGACGGGCAGCATCGAGCCGGTGAACGGCTGGCCAAACGTTCAGGCCGTCTCCGACGGTCGCCGAAGCGCCGTTCTTCCGTGCGATCGCGATGAGGCGCGGAACGAAGCCGGTACGATCGCCATCGCCATGAACCACTGGGGGAAGGCGCACAGCGGATGTGCGCAGGCCGGACGAGTTCATCTCCAGCATCGCCGCTTCTGACGCGGCACGCAGCGCGCCGAAGCCGCTCAGGTCGGCCGCGTCGTCCTCCGTCGCGAGGTGGCCTGGCCGAAGGCCCAGCGTCCCAAACGTCGCGACGAGGGAGCGGTCAGTGCCGGCGAGGGCCCGACCGATGGTCTCAATGGCGCGCCTGTCCGTTTCGGCGGCCGCCGCCATGAACCGAGATACGATCGCGCCGGGCGCGCCGCCGAAGAGTACGCGCAGTCGCGTGGCAAGCCTCGCATGCGTAAACTCGTGGAAGAAGGCAGTGTGAATCGCGCCCTCCGACGCAGCCGCTCCACGGCGCAGACTTTCGAGATCTTCGAGAGACCCGCGATGGACGCGCGCACCGGCGGCAATCAGCGATTGAGCGGAAGTATCTGAGCGTGCAAGTCCGAGTACCTGATGGCCCGCGCCGATCAATTCTTTGATGATGGCAGAACCGATGAACCCGGTCGCCCCGGTAACGAACACGCGCATGGGCCTAAGCTCGGACCGAAAACGTCGACGTTAAGGCTCGCTCCACGGCTTGGCGGTAGGATACCGGTTTTGAGCGTTCGTTGAGGACGCGGCCAACGTCGCGACATCATACTCCACGTATGCTTCCCATAACGATCGCGGGCACTTGGGCAGCGACGCAACCGACGGTTGCCTCGCGACGCTGGGTTCGGACCGCCCCAGATCTCACCGCGCACTATTTTCTCGTGGTCTCCCATGGACCACACGGCACAACCGCCTTCGTGCGCAATCCCGAAGCGAACGCGGGTGCGTTCCTCGGCACGCGCGATGTTTCGTTGGTGGGCACGCACCTTCGCCTGAAGCGGCGAGGCCGTCCCGACGTCGCGGGGGCGCTCAATGCCGACGGAACGCTGACCCTAAACCAGGTCGCGATCGACGGAGCCAACGTGCGTTTCCACCGCGCGACGGCGCGTGATCTGCGCTGGTTCTATCCCGCGGCGTCGTCGACGTGGACGTATCACAAGCCGGTGCCGCTGAGCGACGGTTGGCGCGTCGCGACGTTTGGCGACGTCGGGATGCGCCCCGGCCCCATCGCTCCCATCATGAACGCGGTCCTATCCCAACGCTCCCCTGCGCTACGCTCGCCCTACATTCAAAGCGTTACGATCGAACGGCATGGCCGCTTAGTGCTCGACGACTACTTCTACGGCTTCGGTCCGAGCTTGCCACACGACGTCCGCTCCGCTGGCAAGAGCGTGACAACGCTGATCGTGGGTCGTGCGATTGCGGAAACGGGCATGTTTTCTGCAGCCTCTCGCGTGCTGCCGTTGCTTCCGCAGTATCGCAACGTGCGCAACGACGACGCGCGTAAAGGCCGCATGACCGTCGCGAATCTCATGACGATGGCCTCGGGTCTTGCGTGCGATGACAACGACG
>JAABUQ010012084.1_pt1 | contig 10832 bp, 11 predicted proteins | sample 5560001 | NCBI WGS metagenome assembly JAABUQ01 (sample SAMN10711888, study PRJNA513371) | rock metagenome | isolation source: Antarctica rocks | place: Antarctica: Victoria Land, Finger Mt nord | collected 2015-12-18
AAGAGATCGTGTTCGTTCTGCGCACGCACGTGCGGCACGAAACGTGCGTCGCGCACGATCGAAACGGGGGCGCGAACGCCCAAACCCACAAGCGTCCCTTCCGGTTCGCTCGCGCCCGCTCGCACGCCGAGAACGATCCACCCGACGAAGCCCATCGCACATAAAACGACCGGCACGAGCGCGAGTCCGGCGAGGGCGGCGATGCGACGCACGAGGGCGCCCGCGCGCGCGCCCGGCTCTCGCGTGCTCAAAACGGGCGATCGAAGGTGTACTTCGGCACGTCGCTCGGAAAATGAAAGTCAACGAGGTCGATCTCGAATTTCGGGATCGTCGTTTCGAATCCGAAGTTCAGCGGCTCGTCCGCAACGATCTGTTGCACGTATTGCCGTCCTTCAACGATGATGTAGTGAATCGTCCAGGCGATGCCATCGTACGGTTTTCCATCGAGGAGGCCTTGCACGCGCGCCTGCACCGTACGATACGTCGTCGGCTCGAGCCAGAGATCGCGCAAGCGATTGAGCTTGGGATCGCGTAGCGGCACGAGCGTGAGATGGAGTGCGGGCGCGCCTGCGATCGTCTCCGTTCCGGCCAGGTGGATATCGTACGCGCGCGTGTTCGATTCGATCCGTCCGATCTCGCGCAGATCGTCGGTGGGCTCCGGCGACGGCGACGGCGCGCGCGAATCGGGCAGCGTGCCGAAAGCGGCGGAGGCTTGCGGATGCGGCACGTAGGGCTTGCCGAAGCGCGTGATGACGCCGAACGAGGACGCCGGATCGACGCGCGGATCGTCGAGCCGAATCGGCTCGGCGTCTTTGTTCGTATCGAAGATCTTGACGCCGAAAATCGAGAACGGTACGCCACCTAAGCGGTGACGATCTTCATCGGCATCGACGAGACGCATCAGCGAGAGCGCGCCGTCGCGCGAGCGATAATTCGCGTCCCACCAATTGTCGAACACGTGTCCGTTGTGCAAGTAGCGCACGAGCGCACCGTAGCGCACGTAGGGCACGCCGGTCCGCGCGCGCCACCACTCACGCGCCCGCACGAAATCGCGCTCGGCTTCGGGATCTTGCGTCGGCGCGGCCGTCGGCGATGGCGAGGCGGCCGCAATCGCGCGCGTCGGCAGCGACGACGCCGCGAGCCCGAGCGCCAGCGCGCCAATCGTGAACCACGAGGCGATCGATCGGCGCTCGGTCACGGAACGCTCACGCCGGCGATGAGTTCGGCCACGATCGTTTCGCGATGGACGTTCTCCACTTGCGTGCGATAGTTGTAGGCGAGCCGGTGCCGCAACACCGCGGGTGCCGCGGCTCGGACGTCGTCGGGTACGACGAACGTGCGCGCGTCGCAGAGTGCGCGCGCGCGCGCGAGCGCGGCGAGGGCGAGCGTCGCGCGCGGGCTCGCGCCTCGATCGAGATACTCGTGTTTGCGACGCGTCGCCTGAACGAGCGCGACGATGTAGCGCGAGATCTTCGCCTCGACGAACACGGCGCGCGCATCGTGGCGCCAGCGTACGACATCGTCCATCGTCGCGATGTCGGCCGGCAACGGCGGCGTTTTGCCGCCGAATCGTTCGAGGATACCGAGTTCTTCCTCGGCGCTGGGATAATCGACGAGAACGTTCACGAGAAATCGATCCATCTGCGCGAGCGGGAGTGCGTAGGTGCCGTCGCTATCGAGCGGATTCATCGTCGCCGTCACGAGAAACGGATCGGGGAGCGGAAAACTCTGCGGCCCGATCGTCACCTGATGCTCCTGCATCGCCTCGAGGAGTGCCGACTGCACCTTGGCCGGGGCGCGATTGATCTCGTCGGCGAGGACGATGTTCGCGAAGATCGGGCCGCGCGCGGTCGTAAACTCGCTGCTGCGTTGATCGAAGATGCGCGTCCCGACGATATCGCTCGGTAAGAGGTCGGGCGTAAATTGCACGCGCTTGAACGTACCGCCGAGCGCGGCGGCGAGGGCGCGACACGCGAGCGTTTTTGCAAGGCCCGGTGGCCCTTCGAGCACCACGTGACCGCCTGCGATCGTCGCGTGCAGGAGCGCTTCGAGCGTCGCACGCTGCCCGACGATCGTCGCTTCGAGTGCCGCAAGCAGCGCGCTCGGCTTCAGAATTGCAGCGATGGCAGCGCCTCCTCGACGGCTTGCGCGACGCGAGCGTCTTCGCAGAACGACGCGCGTTCGATCGCGCGCAACGCCGCGAGCACGCGTTCGCGTCCCGCCATCTCGCGCCGCTCCGCAATATCCGCAAGCGTTTCATCCGCTCGCGCACCGACGCGAGCGCGCAGCGCCGCACGTACCGCAAGCGCGCGCGTACGCGTCGGGTCGCGCGCCAATTCCGCGATGAGTTCGCGCAAGCGCGCGTCGTGGTCGACGACGACGGGCGCGCTCGCCGGTACTGCGGCGGCCACCACCGATGCTGCGGGCGAGCCGCGACGGAATCCCCAGATGAGCGCCCATGCGGCAACGACGACGAATGCGAGGGGAAGCAGCGCGAACAAGATCGACCACAGCAGCGATCCGAGCCACGAGGGGACGTGCGGCGCTGCAGGCGCGATGCGCAGCGCAAGCGTGTTCGTTGCGAAGCGCGATGCTTTATTGTTGCGCGCGTCGATCGCGTCCATGACGGTCGCTGCGATCGTCCGATCGCCCGCGACCGTCGGTTCGAGCGTGAGCGTTTCCGTGCAGTCGCTGCCACCCGAGGTTGCGGTGCAACGTCGTTCGTCGCCGAGTGTATCGAAGCCCGAAAGGTCGGGCAGCGTCACGTTGTCGAGTTCGAGCACGCGTTCGTCGACGTGCGCCGTAATCGTAAGATGGAGTTGCTCGCCAAGACGCAGGTGCGTCCGATCCGCCGACATGGCGAAACTTCGGACGTGAAGCGAGAGGAACTGCGCGTTCGCGACGGCGGGCGACCACGCGGTGAGCGCGATCGCGGCGGTCGCGGCGCGCGCTATAGCGAGCCGAGCCACTCGGCGAAGAGATACCGCGCGTCGAAGGGACCGGGCGACGCTTCGGGATGAAATTGCACGGCCGAAATCGGCAGCGACGTATGGCGGAAGCCCTCGTTCGTGCCATCATTGAGGTTGATCATCGTCGCTTCGAGATCGCGCGGCAGCGTCGCGCCGTCGACTGCGTAGCCATGATTGTGCGCGGTGACGAGCACGCGATCGTGCAGCACGTCCTTCACCGGCTGATTTCCGCCGCGATGCCCGTACGGCAATTTGTACGTCTTCGCGCCGAGTGCGAGCGCGAGCATCTGGTGGCCCAGACACACACCGAACATCGGCGTCCGGCCGACGAGATTGCGCAGCGTGTCGATCGTTTCCGGAAGATCGGTCGGATCGCCCGGACCGGGTGAGATCACGACGGCGTCGGGTTTACGCGCGAGAATCTCTTCCGACGACACGCCGTAGGGCACGACGGTGATCCGTGCGCCCAGGGCCGTGAGCTCCCGGACGATCGCGCGCTTCACGCCGCAATCGATGATGACGACGTGCGGCCCGGTCGCCGCGGGCGAGGGCGATTGCACCGTCCGCGTCGCGACGTCGGCGACGAGGCCCACCGTCGACGTCTCGCGCGCGTAGGGCGCGAGCGCGGCTTCCATCTTCTCGATTTGCGGCGCACCGACGGCCAACGCGGCGCGAATCGTGCCGTGTTCGCGAAGCGCGATCGTGAGCGCGCGCGTATCGATGCCGACGAGCGTGGGCACGCGTTGTGCCGCAAGCCACGATGCGAGGTCCTCGGTCATCGCGTAGTGCGAGGGATGCGCCGAGATGCGCTTCATCACCGCGCCGGCCACACACGCGCGGCCGTGTTGTGCGGCCGAGCCCGAGATGCCGTAATTGCCGATCATCGGGTAGGTGAACGTCAACAGTTGGCCCGCGTACGATGGATCGGTCAGCGCTTCTTCATAACCGGTCATGCCGGTGAAGAAAACGGCTTCGCCGAGGGCCAGCGCATCGTAACCGATGCCTTCGCCGTCGAAGCGCGTGCCGTCGGCGAGAAGCAACGAGGCCGGTTTCATCATTTCGAACGTAAGATGTTTGGCTTTGCGCGGCCGCGCGCCTCTCTCAGAGCATTCGCTCGAAGGTCATGTTGGGCAACGTTGCGGGAAACTCGTAGGCGACGAAGTCGAATTCCAGGCCGTCGACCACACGATCGAGCCCGAAGCGTAGCGGATCGTCGGTGTGAATTTGCTGCACGTACGTGCGACCGTCGATGCGCGTGTAGCCGATCGTCCAGCGCGCGTCGGCGTAGGGTTTCCCATCGAAGATGCCCTGCACCACGACCTGCACGGTTGCGTAATCGCCGGTATCGACCCAGAGCTCGCGCAGCCGGTACACGTGCGGGTCGCGCAACGGCCGGAGCGTGAGATGGTACGTGTCGTTGCCGCGCACGCGCTCGGTGCCGCTGAGCGCGATCGCATAGTCGCGCGAGGTCGCTTCGATACGCGCCACTTCGCGCAACGGCTTCTCCGTCGCGTACGCGCCGGGCGACGGCGTCGCGCTCGCCACGGGGCTCGGACTCGCGCTCGGAACGATCGCTGGCAGGCCGGTCGAAGGCGTGGGCGACGCGTTGCCGACGAGTGCGACCTTCGGCTCGCGCTTGAGCAATCCGAAGGACGCGTTGGGTTCGATCTGCGGATCGAGGATGGGGAACGCATCGGCGTCGGCGTTGGTCTCGAGGGAGTTCGCCTTGACCTTGCCCGTGCGGAGGCGCAGGTTGATGCCGATCGCCGAACCGCGCAGCCGCTTGGCTTCGTCTTCCGCGACGATCGTGCGATGCAAGACGAGCGCCCGATCGCGATCGCGGTACGCGACCTGCCACCAGTTATCGTGCGTCCGTCCGCGCCAGTTGTAGCGCTCCCGCAGGTTGAACTGCACGAACGGCAGGTCGACGCGTGCGCGCCATGCGGATTTGGCGGACGAGAAAATCGAGTCGGCAGAGGGAGCATCCGCGCGCGCTGGCCCGCTCGCAGCGGCAGCCACGGCGAGGGCCGACACAATGGCGAGCGTGAGGCGCATACGTGTCGCTAACGTACCCGGGGCGGAAATAATTCAGCCAGCGGGCGAAACCGGAATGGCGACCCGGCCATCGTGCATGACCACGCGTCCGCCGACGACCGTCGCGATCGCGCGCCGTTCGAAGGTGTCGCCCTCGAACGGCGTGTTTTTTCCGAGCGAATAGAAGGCGCTCGAATCGACGGTCCAGGTCCGTTCGGCAAAAACGGTGAGGTCCGCGGGTTCCCCGAAACGCAGCGAACCGCCGGGGATGCCGAGGATGCGCGCCGGATTCGTGGAGAGCAATGCGACGAAACGTTCGAGCGGCAGATCGGGAAGTGCGTGCGCGTAGGCGCCGACCGCGGTTTCGAGGCCCGAGAAGCCGACGGGTGCGTCCGCGAGCAGTTGCGCCTTCTCTTCGCGCGTGTGCGGTGCGTGATCGGTTGCGAACACGTCGATCGTTCCGTCGCGGACGGCCGCGCGTAGTGCGCCGATGTCGCGCTCGAGGCGAAGCGGCGGATTGACTTTCGCATCGGCGCGAAAATTCTCGAAGTGATCGTCGCCGTGCAAGAGATGGTGTGGCGTGACCTCGCAGGTAATCGCGATGCCTTGCGCGCGCCCAAAGCGTACGAGTTCCGCCGACATCGTCGTGGAGAGATGGGCGATGTGGAACGGCTTCTTCGTATCGCCGCCGATGAGGATATCGCGCGCGACGTGCACTTCTTCTGCAAGGCCCGGCGCCCCGGCGAGGCCCAGATCGAAGCTGCGCGCGCCCTCGTTCATCACGGCGTCGCCGCGCAAGTCGCCGTCCTCGCAGTGCGAGATGAAGACGCCGGGTACATCGCGTGCGTAGAGCGCGGCCTGTCGCAGCACGCGCGCGTTCTTCACGGCGAAGCCGTCGTCGGAGAATGCGACGGCGCCCGCGTCATGCAGACGCCAGTACGGCGCAAGCTCGTTGCCCGCGCGCGCGCGGGTGAGCGCGGCGATCGGATAGACGCGCGCGAGCCCGGCGGCGGCGGCGAGCCGCTTTACTTCTGCGATGAGCGCGGGAGAGTCGAGGGCGGGTTCGGTGTTGGGCATGCACGCAACGGCCGTGAAGCCGCCGGCGACGGCTGCGGCGCTACCGGTCGCGATCGTCTCTTTGTGCGTTTGACCCGGCTCGCGCAAGTGGACGTGCATATCGATAAAACCGGGCGCGACGATCGCGTTCGTCGCATCGAGCGTCTCCACGCCCGGTACCGCGAGGTGCTCGCCGATTTCGGCGATGCGTCCGTCGCGCACGAGCACGTCGCGCACCGCATCGAGGCCTTGCGCGGGATCGACGACGCGCCCGCCGCGGATGAGGAGATCGCTCACGAGGCTCGCCCGTTCGGGCGCGTTCGAAGCAGGACCCGCCTTTCGTTCGTCGCCGAGGCGCTCGAAGCGAACGTTTGCGACGCGGGGCGGCCGTTTTCGGGACATCGGGGCACTGTCGCGTTGGCATGGAGAGCGTCGTTGCGAACGAGCTAGGCGCGTACGAGCGGCAACGTGGTTTCACGGTCGTCGAGATGGTGGTCGTCGCCGCCGTTCTCTCGATCATGCTGCTCGCGGTCGGTGTCGCGGGAGCGAAGCGTCAACAGACGCATCCGGCAGGCCTCGCCTTGCAGGCCGCGCTCGCCGAAGCGCGCGCGCTGGCGATGAGCACGGGTAACGCCGCCGATTCCGTCGTGCCGACCGGAGCGACCGTTTCGATCGCGCCGGATCCGTTCGCGAAATCCGGACACGGCAGCATCATCCGCGTGTATCGCTCGCGTCCGATCGTGTATACCGGCGTCGGCCCCGGTCGCGGCACGGCGGCCGCGCCGCTCGTGCAAGACGTGGGTTTTCCGACGGCGCGCGTGGGTGCGTCGATCCGGCTGACGCAAGCCTCGGGCGCGACGATCGTAACCCCGATGACGATCCTCGTCTCGCAGTCGGGCTACACGAGCATCATCGGCGGCTACGCGTACGATCCGGCCAACTCGCGCATATTTCGCATCGATCCCGGTTGCGACGAACGCGGCGTCACGATCACGACCGACGACGGCTCGCCGCGTACCGAGACGTACCCGTTCACGTGTCGCGACGCCGTGCTGTCGGTGGACCATCCGGTCATTCCCTATGGTACGTAACGAACGCGGCTTCTCGCTGATCGAGGTCGTCGTCGCAGCGGGCCTGACGTCGTTTGTCGTCATCGCGATCGCGAGTGCCGTTGCGAATGCCGCGCACGCGAGTGGACTTGCGAAAGTCAAGAGTGCGATGCGAGCGGATGCGCTCAACGTTCTCGCCGACCTTCGTGCGTCGACAGCGTATGACGGCGCGGCGCTCGCGCGCATGCAAGGTCGTACGGCGACGACCACGATTACGCATAGCGCGAACGATCTCGAGCGGATCGCCGTGCGCGTATTCGTCGACACGGCGTCGCGACCCAACGTCCTTGGCGCGAATGGCAAGACGAACGCCGATGCGATCGACGTGGCCGAGGTGACGGTCTCGGAATTCGGCGAGACGGTCACCGAACGCGAGACACTGTACAACGAAGCCCCCGCACCCGGATCGTCGGTGGATCAATGACGCCTTCGTCGATGCGCGCGCAGCGCGGCTTCACGTTACCCGAGTTATTGGTCGCGATGGGACTGCTCTCGGTGCTCATCCTCGTCTCGCTCGGCGCGCTGCAATTCTTCACGAAGACGGTCGATGCACGCACGTATAATGACAGCGGCGCGACGTCGGTCGAACGGACGCTCGCAACGATGCGCACCGACGCGGATACGGCATTCGCCGTTTTCGTGCCGAAGAACGACGTCTTCGGCGCACCCAATACGGTCGCCGGAAACGCGCACGAAGTCGACTACTACGCAAAGACCGATACGGGAACGGAAACGTGGTGGGCGTATCATTATGACGCGAACGCGCAGACGTTGCAGCGCTACGATTACGACCCGACGGCACGGACGCACGGTGTGTTCGATCGCGCAACGGGCGCCGTCGATCCGACCGGCCACTATCCGAAGGTGACGGGGATTTCGGCGTTCGCCGCGAGCCCGCTACAAGCCGATACGCTGACCAATGTTGGAAAGAATCCCTACGCTCCGCTCGTGCAGACGATGGTTGGCGCTGGCGCGACGCCGCAAGCCGATCCGGTCGGATTCGTCCCCGCGAATGGCCAAGCGCGCACCGATCTCTACGGCGGCAATACGACGGTCCAGGTTACGCTCACGGGTCGCGACGGTCCGCACATCTTGCACCTGACGACCGGCACGATGCCGAGCGGCTTCACGGTGCACGAAAGCTTTGCGATCAAGGCGCTCGTCTATCGTCTCGATACGATTCACCGTTCGTGGCTCGGCTTCGCGCAGAAAACGCACGCACAGATCTTCGAGCAACTGCAGTATAGTTTTCATCCGAAAACCGATCCGGCGTCAAAGTGGAAAGTCTGGTGTGATTTTCAGGTCTACGGCTACGGTTCCGGCGGCCTCGCACTCAACGACCCGAACGCTTCGTATCGTCCGTACCAGAATTGGGATGAAGCCGCGAGCGCGATTTACTATAACGTAACGCACGGCGAAGCGCAGAAACTGAATCCGCTCGGCTGCAACCAGAAGGTGCCGAGCATTACGAGCACGCCGGCGCCGCAATATACTGGCACATCACCTGACGTAACCGACACGCCGCCCCCGTGCTTCCTCGCGGGCGTCTGTTGGCCGGATAACGCGCCACCGAACTGGTCGCCGCCATCGCCATGGCCCATGGCCACGCCTCCGCCCGCATGGTGCGCGACGCACCAACAATCGACGCTATGCGGCGGCGGCGGAGGAACACCCGTGCCGGTCACGTCGTTACCACCGGCCGTCATTTACTCAGACGCGCCCACCGCATCGCCCACGTCAGGAAACACGCAAGCGACGATGCCAACCGGTCGCATCAAACCACCCGATCGACCAGTTGTGCCGCTGCGTTTCGGTGGCGGAATACTTTCTCAATAGCGAGGATTCGCATGCTTCTTCAATCGCTCGTGCTTATCGCCGCCATCGTTGTCGTCTCGGCATCGATCATGACGAGCATGCTCGTCTCAGCGAAATCGAGCTTGCATAACACGACCGCAGCGCTGACGCAAACCGCGATGAACATGGCCCTTGCAGACTTCAGCGCATGGGCTGCTTCTGAAGTACAAAAACAAAACTCGCAAGCGGTGTGGCCGAAGACATTTACGACAGAGTTTCGGCCTATGTGTCCAGCGTCGACAGCACAATGTTCAAATTATATGCTGGCGAAGTGGATCGTGACCGGTGCGACGACGGTCGGCGGTGCAAGCGCAGGTGCCGGCGCTGTCGTTCGTCCTCACATCGCAATCGCTACGAACCTTGCGGCTCCCATCGATGAGCAAAGAATTTCCGCTACGATCGCCATTGACGTTGACGATGCGACGGGACGTCAAAGAAAAGCTAGCGCAACGCGAGAGATGACGGCGAGGCTCTTTGATGCAAAGCCGTTTGTAGCGATTACCGGCGTGCGCGACTCCTCCGCGAACAACGGAACCGATTCTTCTTCCGAGGGCGATTCCGGCGGCAATCCCGCTGTTGCAGGCGTTAAACCCACTCAGCCCAAGTCTTCTTATCCAAGCGATTATGTTGACACGCGTTTAGCAACGTCCGTAGAATGCGTCAACTCCAAAGTTGCATCGAATCAACGTGACCCGTTTAATGATCCCGGTGTCGTAATGCAATATGTTCGAGGGTATGGCAATCTGAGTTGGTCGTTCGAGGCCCCATGTGTGCCGCTATATCCAGTGCCACCAACTAACGCAGTCGGATATATTGTGCCAACTAATGCGACATACTCAACGGTCGACGGTTCTAATGCCTCAGATCCCTGGACCAAAGGCGATCAGAGCGCCGGTTTCCGTAATTAGCTTACTGGAAGTTGAATTGAACCGTCTGTGGGCACACAATCTGTTAACGTTGCACCCTTACCATTACTCGCAGCAACAAAGATCCCAAATTTCGGAATCGCCGATCCGCTTGCAACATTGATTGCGGTTAGAAATATCGTTTCGGAGATCACGTTTCCACTTACAGAAGCAACCGCTTCCGAAGATGGATTCGGGCTACCACTGTAAATTGGTATTCCGGACGGTCCAATTATCGAGTAGTTCCCGTCGGAGAGGCGATTTGGATTGACTCCTACATCCACAAGATACTCAAACGATGTAAAATTTGCGTTTTGACGACAATCCGCAAAATTACCAGTATTAAGATTGTTATCAGAATCAAATCCGATCGCGACGCCGACTTGATTCCCCGAACTATCCAAAGGTTGCCCCGGCGCAGGTAGTGCTTTTGAAACGTCTTGCGCGAAAGTTACATCGACTTGCAGTGTGTCATAAGCGTTCCCAAAGCCGCCGCCCAAGCGGCCAGTGAGCGTTGTCTTGACGCCGATAATGTCCCAAGCGATTCCACCATTTGGCGCGCTGGCTCTTCCAGGCGCGAAGGTATAGTTGCGCACGATCGGCGGCGGTGGCGTTGCTGATGGCGCAGACGGGGTGTTGCCACCTCCGCCGCTGCAGCCGGCGAGAAGAAAACACATCAGCACGTTTGATGACGGAATAACCTTACGCACGCACGTACCTTTCATCGATAGAACTGATTACAATTGTTTCGACTTTCCTCTCGACATTTCCGGCTCAATTCATCAATCTCCGGAACACCATCTTTCCAATTTTTCACGACGGGTTTCTGCTTCAGGATAGTCTCGACGGCCGCATCGGTTCTGATCGGAGCTCAAAGTCTTCACGGTAAAAGAATCACCACGATC
>JAABUQ010012085.1_pt1 | contig 10831 bp, 13 predicted proteins | sample 5560001 | NCBI WGS metagenome assembly JAABUQ01 (sample SAMN10711888, study PRJNA513371) | rock metagenome | isolation source: Antarctica rocks | place: Antarctica: Victoria Land, Finger Mt nord | collected 2015-12-18
TTCGAGCCCGACACCGGAGTGGTGTGGCTGCATATGCGCGGGGCCTGCTCGGGCTGCCCCTCGTCGGCCGCCACGCTGAAGGCCGGGGTGGAAAATATGCTGAAGCATTACGTCCCCGAAGTGACCCGCGTGGAGCAGACCCTGTGAGCGACGCCGCGACCATGATGCGCCCTCTGGACGGGGTGGCGCTGGACGGGGCGGCGCTGGACCGGCTGTTCCGTGAGGCGCGGACCCGCAATAGCTGGGTGAAGGAGACCTTGCCCGAACAGACCTGGCGCGACCTGTACGACCTGATGAGGATGGGTCCCACGGCGGCCAACGCGTCACCCGCCCGCCTCGTCTTCGTCACCAGCGAAGAGGGTAAGCAGCGCCTGGCGCCGCACCTGTCGGAGACCAACCGGGCCAAGACCCTGGGCGCGCCCGCCATCGCCATCGTCGCCTACGACCTCGACTTTCCCGAGCAGATGGGCAAGCTGTTCCCGCACAATCCGGGCGCGAAGCGCTGGTTCGACGATCCGGCCGCGCGCCAGGCCACCGCCTTCCGCAACGGCTCGATGCAGGGCGGCTATCTGGTGATCGCGGCTCGCGCCATGGGGCTGGACGCCGGCCCGATGTCCGGCTTCGACAACGCCGGGGTGGACGCCGAGTTCTTCGCCGGGATCAACGTGAGGTCCAACTTCATCTGCGCGCTCGGCCACGGCGCCGACGAGCCCTTCCCCCGCAACCCGCGCCTCGCGTTCGAGGAGGCGTGCCGGATCGTCTGAGGCGCGGCTTGCGGATGGGCATGGCGCGGTCTAGCCCCGGCCGATGATCGTGCTGGCCCTCGACACCGCGCTCGCCGCCTGTTCGGCCGCGGTGGTCGACGAGCACGCCGTGCGCGCGGCGCATTCCGAGCCCATGACGCGCGGACATCAGGAGCGGCTGGCGCCCCTGGTTCAAGAGACGATGGCGGAGGCGGGCCTGGCCTTCTTCGCGCTGGATCGGGTCGGCTGCACCGTCGGTCCGGGCTCGTTTACGGGCCTGCGGGTCGGGCTGGCCTTCGCCAAGGCGCTGGGGCTGGCGCTGGACCGGCCGTGCATCGGCGTGGGCACGCTGGAGTCGCTGGCGGCCGGCCTGGACGGGTTCGTCGCGGCGGCGATCGAAGCGCGGGGCGAGCAGCTGTATTTTCAGGTCTTCGAGTCTGGCGTCGCGCTGACGGCGCCCAACCTGCTGAGCGTGGATGCGGCGGCGGCGCGGTTGGCCGAGCTGCGGTCCGGCGGCCCGGTCCGGATCGTCGGCCCCGGCGCCGCGCGGTTGGCCGGCGTGATCGGGGGCGCCGAGGTCGACCCGGTCCCGGCGCCCGATCCCGTCGCCCTGGCCCGGCTGGTCGCCCGGCGCGCGCCGACCGCGGCAGGCCCGAGCCCGCTTTACCTGCGCCCGCCCGACGCCCGCACGATAGCCGAGCGCGCGGCCGACCGCGCCGGCGCTCCGCCTTGACGCCGCCGCGCCGGATCGGGCCGGAGGCGGCGCCCGCCCTCGCCCCCCTGCACGCCCGGGCGTTCGCCCCCGGCTGGAGCCGTTCGGCGCTGGCGCAGATGATCGCCTCGCCCGGGGTGCTGGCCCTGGCCGCGAGCCCAGCCGGCGAGGCGGAAGACGCGCTGGCGGGCTTTATTCTGGTGCGGGCGGTGGCGGGCGAGGCGGAGGTGCTGACCCTGGCCGTCGAGCCCGGCGCCCGTCGCACCGGCGTGGGCCGCACCCTGGTGGAAGCCGCCTGCGACCTCGCCTCCGACGCGGGTGCGCAGACCCTGTGGCTGGAGGTCGCCGTCGACAACGCGGCCGCCCGAGCCCTCTACGCCGCAGCGGGCTTCGAGCCGATGGGCGCGCGGCGCGGCTACTACGCCCGTCCCGAGGGCCGGGTGGATGCGCTGGTGCTGCGCCGAGCTTTACGTTCTCCGGCCTGACTCCGCCTGCGGCCGTTCACACCGGGCGCGGAGCCGCCTATGCTGGACGCCATGCCCGACGCCGACGGACGTATAGAGCAGCTCTGCGCCGACAAGGGCTTGCGCATGACCGATCAGCGCCGGGTGGTCGCGCGCGTGCTGGCCCAGGCGGTCGACCATCCCGATGTGGAGGAGCTGTACCGCCGGGCCTCGCTCATCGACCCGCACATCTCCATCGCCACGGTCTACCGCACGGTGCGCCTGTTCGAGGACGCCGGGGTGATCGCCCGCCACGACTTCCAGGGCGGCCGCTCGCGCTATGAGCCCGCGTCCGACCAGCACCACGATCACCTGATCGACCTGAAGACCGGCCAGGTGGTGGAGTTCGTCGACGAGGAGATCGAGCGGCTGCAGGCCGCCATAGCCCGCCGCCTCGGCTACCGCCTGATCGATCACCGGCTGGAACTGTACGGCGTGCCCGTCGACGACGAAGCGGGCTGACGGCGGCGTGCTAGGAGGCACGGTCATGGGCAAGTACGATCTCGACCTCCATGCCTGGGCGGCGGAGCAGGCGGACGCGCTGAAGCGCAGGTCGGCCCATGAACTCGACTGGGACAACTTGGCCGAGGAGATCGACGCCTTGGGCAAGTCGACGGCTTGGGAGCTCTACTCGCGCTACGTCGTGCTTCTGACCCACTTGCTCGAGTGGGAATATCAGCCCAACCGCCGCAGTCGAAGCTGGAGCCTGACCATCGCCGTCCAGCGGCGGGAGATCGCCAAGCACATCCGCCGCAACCCGAGCCTGAAGTCCGTCGAGCAGGACGAGTTCGACGAGGCGTACGGGACGGCGCGGATGCAGGCGTCCGCGGAGACTCACCTGGACCTGCGGGTTTTTCCCGAGCAGGCTCGGCTCACACCCGATCAGGCCAAGTCCGACGACTGGTGGCCCGGTACGGACGGCGACCCCGGGTCGCTCCCCTAGCGCTGCGGGGCGGCGGCGACGCGAGCGTTTCGACGCCCGTCGAAAACGCCAGGCCCGCGAAGCTCGCCTCGAACTCGGCCAGGCTCAGCAGGCCGACCGCGGGCCGGGCGCCGGGCGACAGAGCGCCGTCGGCCAGCTTGCGCGCCAGCAGCGGGGCGGCGAGGCAGGGCGTCTGCGGCCCGTCCCCGCGCTCGGCGATCAGCGTCCACCGCCGCTCGACCGGCCGCCCGTCCAGCAGGCCCAGCACCCTCACTTCCATGCCCGAGCGGTCGCCGCCGAGGCCGCGGGTGGCGCGCAGCACGCCGGCCATCGGCGGGGCCAGCCCGCGCAGGTCCCGCACCCAGCCCCACCGCACGGAGAAGCTCAGCGCCCACAGGGCCAGGTTCAGCACGGCGAACTCCGCACCCGCCCTGAACACGACCAGCGGGCGGCCCGGGCAGCGATCGCCGAGCAGCTCCAGGTCGGGCACGTCGCACAGGGCGACCAGCCGCGGCGGCAGCGACGGCCCGCCCGCGACCGACAGCCGCCGCCAGGCCAGATCGCTCCAGCCCGGCCGAAGGAATCGCCGCCCCGCCTGCCTCAGCTCCACCGGCCGGCCCGCATAGGACAGGATGGCCTCGACCACTGCCGCGCCGCCGGTGGCGCGGTGGCTGGCCGTGAGCGCGGCCTCGATCAGGGTCACGCGCTCCAGCCCCGCCGCCAGGGCGTCGACCACCGCGCTGGACAGGGCCGGCACGGTGCTGGCGCCCGAGACCACCGCCACCCCCGCCGCGACCGCCTCGGCGTCGAGCGGGTCGATTCCCGCCACGAAGGCGCGCCCATCGGCGATGTCGAGATAGTGCGCCCCGACTGCGATGCAGGCGCGCGGGACGGCGTAGTCGGCGCCCTGGAACGGCCCGGCGGCGTCCACGACGAGCCAGGGCCTGAGCCGCGCCAGCACCGGCCCCAGCGGCGCGGCCCGGTCGACCGCCGCGGGCGTGAGCCTCGCGTCGGGATGGGTGGCGCAGAACGCCTGCGCCTTAAGCAGGCTGCGGCCCGCGACGACGACCTCGAACCCCTCCCGCGCCAGGCGCACGGCGATACGTCCGCCGAAGCCGCCATAGCCACCGAGGACCAGGGCGCGCCTCACACCCGCTCGAAGTCCAGGAAGATCGGGGCGATGTCGCCCAGCCGCTTGCGCTCATAGCGGGTGGTGACGTGGTCGGCGGGGGGCAGGCGCCAGTCGTCGGCGCGCGCCGCGGTCCAGCGGAACGCGCCCGAGGCGAGCAGCCGCTCAAGCGCCCGGTCGGCGTAGTCGGCCCAGTCGGTGGCGAAGCGCACGCGCGCGCCGGGCCTAGTCACCCGCGCCAGGGCCGCGACGAAGTCGGCCTGGATCAGCCGCCGCTTGTGGTGCCGCGCCTTGGGCCAGGGGTCGGGGAACAGGATGAACACCCGGTCCAGCGAAGCGTCGGGCAGGGCGTCGAGCAGGGCGCGGGCGTCGCCGACGTGCAGGCGCACGTTGCCCAGCCCCCCCTGATCGATGTGGCGCAGGGCGCTGGCGGCCCCGTTCAGGAACGGCTCGGCCCCCAGCACCAGCACGTCGGGGCGGGGCGCGGCCTGGGCGGCCATGTGCTCGCCGCCGCCGAAGCCGATCTCCAGCCAGACCTCGGCGGCCTCATCGGCGCCGAAAGGAGCGGGTGAGAGCGCGCGCGGGTCGATCGGCCCGGCCGCCAGGTCGGGCAGGGCGAGGCGCGGCAGCAGGGTCTCCATCAGCCCCGCCTGGCGCGGCTTGATGGCGCGCGATCGGATGCGGCCGAAGCTGCGGACCGGCGGATGGGCCTCGCTCACCGGGCGGAACTCACGATAAGCGGCTCACGCGACGGCCCAGCGCTCGCCGCGGGCGGCCTGGATGGCGGTCTTCAGCGCGTCGGCGAAGTCGGTGCGTTCGCCGGGGCTGAGGGCCGCCGCCAGCGTCAGCGCCTGGCCGCGCAGGCGCAGGCACACCCGCGCCTCGTGCTCGCCCGGCGCCTCGACATCCACCCGGGTGAAGGCGGTGGGCGAGCGCCAGACCTCGACCCCGCCGCGCGGGAACTCGTGGCGCACCACCACCTGCTCGGCCGAGACCTGCACCCGCTCCGCCGCGTCGCCGCGCCGGTAGCTGACCCGGAAGGCGATGTAGAGCCCCAGGAAGTCCAGCCCCAGGAACACCGGGATCGGCAAGGCCCCGATCACCAAGAAGAACAACGCCATCACCCCGTCGAACCAGGCCAGGATCGCCAGCATGACGAAGAAGCCGCGCTTGGACAGCGAGCGGTTGGGCCGCAAGGTCGCATCCATGTAGAGCTTGGCGGGGCTCGCGGCGGCGTCCATCGGCGGCATATAGGACGCCGATGCCGCCCGACGCCAAGCCCACCCCCAAGAAGGTCAAGCGCAAGCCGACCGCCCCGCGCCTGACCGCGGTCGAGCGGGCGCGCATCGGCGAGATCTTCGCCCGGTTCGCCGCGCACGGGCCCGAGCCGCGGGCGGAGCTGGCCTATCAGGACCCCTTCACCCTGCTGGTGGCGGTGGTGCTGTCGGCGCAGGCCACCGACAAGTCGGTGAACAAGGCCACCGGCCCGCTCTACGCCCTCGCCGACACGCCCGCGGCGATGGCGAGCCTCGGCGAAGAGCGCGTGGCCGAGCTGATCAAGACCATCGGCCTGTACCGCACCAAGGCCAAGAACGTGGTCGCCCTGTCGCGCCTGATCGTCGAGCGCTACGGCGGGGCGGTCCCGCTGAACCGCGAGGCGCTGCAGGCCCTGCCCGGCGTCGGCCGCAAGACCGCCAGCGTGGTGCTGAACGAGCTGGGCGTCGAGCCGGCCATCGCCGTCGACACCCATGTTTTCCGCGTCAGCCACCGCCTGCGCCTGTCCCGCGCCCCGACCCCCGACGGGGTGGAGCGCGACCTGATGGCGCGCGTCCCCGCCGAATACCGCACCCGAGCCCACCACTGGCTGATCCTGCACGGCCGCTACGTCTGCGTGGCGCGACGGCCCAGGTGCGAGGCGTGCCTGCTGGCCGACCTGTGCCCCTCGCGGGTGGATGGGGTGGTCGGAGGGTGACGCACACCGCTGCGGCGTCGTCTCCGCCCGGCGCACCCCACTTCGTCATGCTGAGGAGGCCCGAAGGGCCGTCTCGAAGCACGCACCCGGGTTCAGCGCTTCGCCCGTGACCCCAGCCGTGTGATCGTCGCCCAGTCCCCCGCCACCAGCGCCTGCTTCTTCGCCCGGGACCAGCCCTTGACGCGGCGCTCAGCGGCGATGGCGTCGTCGATGTGCTGGAACTCCTCGGCCCAGACCAACTCGACCGGGCGCCGAGTCGAGGTGTAGCCTGCATACGTCCCGGCGTGATGGTGGCCGATGCGTCCGTCCAGGTCGGTGGTGCAACCCGTGTAGAACGACCCGTCGGCGCAGAGCAGCATATAGGCCCAGGACGCCACGGCCGACCTCGGTGCGTGCTTCGAGACGCGTCGCGTTCCGCGCCGCTCCTCAGCATGACGACGTTGGGAAAAGATGTCACCAACGCCGACCACTCTCATTCCGCGTCGGCCTGCCGCCAAGGTGACATCCCCGCCCCGCCCCGCTAGCCTCCCCGTTCACTCGGGGGAGCGTCATGAGCCTGGCGTCGGAGTTTCGGGAGTTCATCGCGCGGGGCAATGTCGTCGACCTGGCGGTGGGCGTCATCGTCGGGGGCGCGTTCGGCAAGATCGTCACCAGCCTGGTCGATCAGGTGGTCATGCCGCCGATCGGCGTGCTGACCGGCGGGGTCGACTTCTCGGATCTCAAGCTCGTGCTGCGCGCCGCCGACTCGGTGACCCACAAGCCCGCGGCGGTGATCGCCTATGGCGCCTTCCTGAACACGCTGATCCAGTTCCTCATCATCGCCGCGGTGATCTTCCTGATAGTCAAGGGCATCAACGCGCTCCGCCGCAAGCAGGCCGAGACCCCCGCCGAGCCCAAGGCGCCCACCACCGAAGAGCAGCTGCTGGGCGAGATCCGCGACCTGCTCAAGGCCGGGCGATAGCGCGCCCGCGACTTCGGCGGCCGGATCGCGCTACAGCCCTCGCATGACCCGGCGAGACGTCCCCAACCTGCTGACCGCGCTCCGCATCGTGCTGGCGGCCGCCACCTTCGCCGCCCTGGCCCTGGTCGCGGCGGGGCGAGGCGCGGGCTGGGCGGACGCGGGGCTGGCGGCGTTCGTGGTGTGCGCGGCGACCGACTGGTTCGACGGCTGGCTGGCGCGGCGGTGGGACGCCCAGTCGGCCTGGGGCGCGATCCTGGACCCCGTCGCCGACAAGATCGCGGTGGCCGCGGTGCTGCTGGGCCTGCTGCTGGTCGAGCCGCGCTGGAGCCCCGCCCTGGCCGGCCTGCTGATCCTGGCCCGCGAGCTGTTCGTCTCGGGCCTGCGCGAAGTCGGGGCCGCGCGGGGGGTGCGCTTCCCCGTGACCCGGCTCGCCAAGTGGAAGACCACCGTCCAGCTGGTCGCCCTGGCGCTGGAGATCGCCGGCGCGACCCGCCCCGGCCCCCTGCGGCTCGCCGCCGACGCCCTGCTGTGGCCGGCCGCCGCTCTGACCCTGTGGACCGGCTGGGAATACGCCCGGGCCGCGCGAGGTCGGATGGCCGGCTGAGTCCGTCTGCAACGGGCTCGGGGTGCAACCTTGTCAACACCCCATTCCGTCGCCCTCGGACTTGATCCGAGGGCCTATCGGCCGGGGGGCGCTCGCGGACGCAGGTCCTCGGGTCAAGCCCGAGGACGACGGGTTGGGGAGGGCTTCGTGTGGTGGGAAGCGGAAACGGCCCAAGCTGCAGACTCCGGGTTTGTGGCGGTCCCGGACAAGCGCTTGCGCGCTTTCCGGGATGACAGGGGAAGTGAGCGCTCCTCCGTGACCCCGCCACTCGCGCCCGCTATGCTCCGGCCATGAGCGACGCCGCCGTGATCGAGCTGACCGACTCGCCGTCCGAGGGGGTGGCGCCGCCCGCTGCGGTGGACCCTGCGCAGCCCATGCGGCTCTATCTGGTGGACGGGTCGGGGTATATCTTCCGCGCCTTCCACGCCTTGCCGCCGCTGGCGCGCAAGTCGGACGGGCTGCCGGTCGGGGCGGTTTCGGGCTTTTGCAACATGCTGTGGAAGCTGATCGTCGACACCCGCCACGGCCAAGCCGACAAGGCGCTGGGCGCCCCCACCCACCTGGCGGTGGTGTTCGACGCCAGCGAGCGCACCTTCCGCAGCGCGCTGTACGCCGACTACAAGGCGCACCGGCCGCCGCCGCCGCCCGACCTGATCCCCCAGTTCCCGCTGATCCGCGAGGCGACCCGCGCCTTCGGCGTGCCCGCCATCGAGCTGGACGGCTACGAGGCCGACGACGTCATCGCCACCTACACCCGCCAGGCGGTGGAGGCCGGGGGCGAGGTGGTGATCGTCAGCTCCGACAAGGACCTGATGCAGCTGGTCGGCGACCAGGTCTGCCTGTTGGAGCCGGTCAAGCAGGTGAAGATCTGCCGCGCCGAGGTGATCGAGAAGTTCGGACTGGGCCCCGAAAAGGTGGTCGAGATCCAGGCGCTGGCGGGCGACAGCGTCGACAACGTACCGGGCGCGCCGGGCATCGGCATCAAGACCGCCGCAGCGCTCCTGACCGAGTACGGCGACCTCGACACCCTGCTGGAGCGGGCGGGCGAGATCAAGCAGCCGAAGCGCCGCGAGACCCTGCTGGCCTTCGCCGACCAGGTGCGGCTGTCGCGCGAGCTGGTGCGGCTGGCCGACGACGCGCCGGTCGAGCCCGGCATCGACAGCTTCGCCGTGCGCGACCCCGATGCGCCGACGCTCGCCGCCTTCTTGGAGGCGATGGAGTTTCGAACCCTGGCTCGCCGCGTGGCCGACGAGGCGCCCCGCGCCCCCGCCCCGACCCCCGAGCAGGCCGCCGCCGTCGTGGTGATCGACGCCACGACCCACGCGACGATCCAGGACGAGGCGGCGCTGGACGAGTGGATCGCCCGCGCCCACCGTACCGGGCGGGTGGCGATCGGCGTGCAGACCGACGCGGCGTGCGGGGTGGACGGGCTGTACGGCGTGGCGCTGGCGACCGGGCCGGGCTACGCCGCCTACCTGCCGCTCGGCCACTGCGCCCGCGAGGGCCTGCTGGGCCCCCGCTTATCAAACGAGGGCGAGGAGGCGGCCCGGCGACAGGTCCCGGCCGAGGTCGCCCTGGCCAAGCTCAAGCCTCTGCTGGAAGCGCCGGGCGTGCTGAAGGTCGGGCACAACGTCAAGGCCGCCGTGCGCGCCCTGGCCGCCCAGGGGATCCAGCTCGGCCCGGTCGAGGACGTCATGCTGGTCAGCTATGTGCTGGAGGGCGGGCTGCACGGCCACGGGCTGGACGAGCTCAGCGCGCTCCACTTCGGCCACACGCCCATCCCCTACAAGCAGGTGGCGGGGGTCGGGCAGAAGCAGGTGGGCTTCGCGGAAGTCGAGCTGGCCGCCGCCACCGCCTACGCCGCCCAGGACGCCGACCTGGCGCTGCGCCTGCACGACCTGCTGCGCCCGCGCCTGTCGGCCGAGGGCCTGCTCACCGTCTACGAGACGCTGGAGCGCGGCCTGCCCGCCGTGCTGGCGCAGATGGAGGCGGCGGGAATCAAGGTCGACCCCGTGCGCCTGGCGCAGATCAGCCACGACTTCGGCCTCATCATGCACGCCAAGGAGGCGGAGGCGCACCGGCTGGCGGGCCACCCCTTCAACCTGGGCAGCCCCAAGCAGATCGGCGACGTGCTGTTCGGCGAACAAGGCCTGCCCGGAGGCCGCCGCACCGCCACCGGCGCCTGGTCCACCGACGCCGACACGCTGGAGGCGCTGGGCGCGACCGGCCACCCCCTGCCGCTGGCCATCCTGGAGCACCGCCAGATCGCCAAGCTGAAGAACACCTATGCCGACGCCCTGACCGCCGCTCTGCACCCCCGACCGGGGCAGACGGGCGACGGGCGGGTGCGCTGCACCTTCATGCTGGCGTCCAGCTCGACCGGGCGGCTGTCGGCCACCGACCCCAATCTGCAGACCATCCCCATCCGCACCGAGGTCGGCCGCCGCCTGCGCACCGTGTTCGTGTCCGAGCCCGGGTGCGTGCTCGTCAGCGCCGACTACAGCCAGATCGAGCTGCGCCTGCTGGCCCACATCGGCGACATCCCGCAGCTTAAGGCGGCCTTCGCGGCGGGGGTCGACATCCACGCCCAGACCGCCAGCGAGATGTTCGGCGTCCCCGTCGAGGGTATGCCGAGCGAGGTCCGCTCGCGCGCCAAGGCCATCAACTTCGGCATCGTCTACGGCATCAGCGCCTTCGGCCTGTCCAACCAGCTGGGCATCCCGCAGGACGAGGCGGGGGCTTACATCAAGACCTATTTCGAGCGCTTCCCCGGCATCCGCGCCTACATGGACCGGGCGCGGGCGGAGGCGCGGGAGCACGGGTATGTGACGACCCTGTTCGGGCGGCGGGTCCACATCCCCGACATCCGCGCCAAGTCGATGGGCCAGCGCCAGGCGGGCGAGCGCCAGGCCATCAACGCCCCGATCCAGGGCGCCGCCGCCGACATCATCCGCCGCGCTATGGTCCGCATCCCCGCCGCCCTCGCCGCCGAGGGCCTGCGCGCCAGAATGCTGCTGCAAGTCCACGACGAACTGGTGTTCGAGGCCCCCGAGGACGAAGCGGAGGCCGTCTGCGCGCTGGCCCGCCGCGTCATGGAGAACGCCCCCGAACCGGCGGTGGCGCTGAGCGTGCCCCTGGTGGTCGACGCGAGAGCCGCCCACGACTGGGACGAGGCGCATTGAGGAGTGAAGCCGCGCCATGAGTAGGCACGATGCAGCCACGATCTTCCCGGCACTTTTCCCCTTCCTCTTCGTAGGGATGTGGCTGGCCATCACCACGATGCTC
>JAABUQ010012086.1_pt1 | contig 10831 bp, 13 predicted proteins | sample 5560001 | NCBI WGS metagenome assembly JAABUQ01 (sample SAMN10711888, study PRJNA513371) | rock metagenome | isolation source: Antarctica rocks | place: Antarctica: Victoria Land, Finger Mt nord | collected 2015-12-18
GCCACAAACTCATCTGTCCCACCCATGCTCGCCATCACGAACTCTTCTATTCCGCTACCCCTCACATCTTTTGTATCCGCTGTGAACAAATCACGGCGGATATGCTCTCTCCTGAGTAGGGCTCCCCCTCTCGCTGCTCGCAAACCTCATGCACCCTCACGAGTGAGACAGAATGAATTGAGTTTCTGAGACAGCGTGCTCACCTGGATAATTGTGTGGTTTTCGCCAAGATAAAGGCTCTTACGCAACCTCGATACCACTGGCGAACTCTCGAAAGAGTGGAGACAAAGCCATGCACGAAATGCAACGGCGACATCTGCGCAGAGAAACCACCTGCTCTTGCTCAACTGATGAGAGTGATACCACACCATTGAGCTTGAATTGCTGAGCTAAAGCAGAGCTCCAAAGAGGTGGAGCGTTCTTCCATCTGGGCATCTTCAGCATGCTCTCTCTTTCTCCCATAAATAAGGGATTGAGAGGGATTCGCCAGCGGTATCAAACTTGAGGGAGAACCAAGGAATGACTGCAACTTTGGTGAAAGCTCTTCAGTAAGATAAGAGCAGGGTTTCTGTTTTGTGCTTAAAGAGAAAATGGTTTTTGCCTGATAAACTCATCATTCATCAAAGTTGATGGAGTTCCATATAATCGCCTAGCTCTCCTACTGACGTCTATTGGCCCCGTTCTGGCAATTCATTCAGTCAACCTACAAAAGTCCCCAACAACGCTGTCGATTTCGCTTCTTGCTATTCGTCGTTCTGCTAGAAAGACGAAATTGAGCGCCTTTCTGATAAGAAGAAGGAGAAACAACGATGGCAACATTTGGACTCTTGTATATCGGAGGCGGCGTGCCTGAGAATGAAGCCGAACGAGCAGCGACGATGAAAGCATGGGGAGCCTGGTTTGGAGGACTTGGCAGTGCTCTCGTCGATGGGGGCAATGCGTTTACACCGAACGCAAAAAGCATCACTTCCAACGGAACCCTCAGTGATGGCCCTACAGACCTGCCAGTCACTGGTTACTCGATTGTCAAAGCTGACTCGCTGGATGTGGCAGTTGCGCTAGCGAAGGACTGTCCACTTCTCAGAAGTGGCAGCCGCGGCCAGATCACGGTATACCAGGTAGACGAAACCCTCGCGATGTAGGGATTGTCGCAGACAACGGGAAGCCTGACCGTTTTCTGGGGAAGCAAAAGTGCTGCCAGAGTTGCACTTTTGCTTCCCCTTGAGACTACTGCCCCTTATAGGGCTGTGTTGCAAGAAATATGAAGAAAAGAGATTGAGCGTAGGGTTTTCTTGTGGTTCAGCTTAGGCAACTCCTCCAAACAGCTGAGCTACCAATGTAACCTGCTCTCTTACATCTCCTTTTGCCACGTCTTGCATTTGCCCTTTCCTGATCATATTCATGATCTCAAATCCTTGCAGGGTTCGCCATGCCGTCTCGAACGAGAAAAAGCCAGGGATGGGCTTTGTCAGGCGTTTGATACAGCGGTGATCTGTCGTTTGAACTAATTATTTACTCTGCCCACGGGATGCGCAACGAGATGTCAGCAAGCTAGCAGCAAAAAGAAAAAGAGATCTCTAATGAGAAGGAACTGGTAAATACCCTGAAACCTGGGTCTGGCACGCTTTTGGTGATGCCAACCGACGATCTCTACTACCCTTATCTGGTGAGCAAGTCCTTTCAAATGGCTAGAGAGCATGGAGAACACGTTGACGGAGAAGAGCAAAACCTGCTCGACCATATTCCATGCGCTTGATGAGCTTGAGCTTGTGGACCTTGCCCTCGACGATTCCATTGCTGATGGGTAATGTCAGGCCAGCTTTGACGGCATCTTTGTCTCGTCCAATCCCTTGGACGAAGCTCCGAAATTCGGGGATCTGGCTGGCTGAGGCCTTGGCCAGCTAGTCATCGAGGTCTTGCCCCGTACGCGTGCGCAGCATCTGAACAAACTCCTGAACGAGATCATAAGCTAGGTCCACCTCTGGATGGCTTTGGCGAAGATGACGAACCGTCTCTTACTGATAGAGCATGTACTTTGATTGAAGGGCAATGTTGTAAAACGTATGCTTTTTCTTAATGAAGGAGAGATATAATGTTCAGCGCATCCCATGAACCATACTCACAAGAACAATTGCAAGCAGCATTGAATAGGCATTTTAGCACAATACAAGGGAGAGAAGTGATTATCACAATTCTTGGTACCCAGCGTGTCCAGAACACAGGCTTCCCAGAATGGCAAAGCCGCATCAGATATAAGAACCAAGAAGGCCAAACAATTGAGCGTGAAGTGCGCTTTGTCATGGAAGAGGGGATGCCTTGCGTCCAAGAAGTCACAGAAGCACGCTTGGTCTCTATTAATTGAATGCGAAGGGGGTTCATAATTGATACAACATCTTTGCTAGTATGAGGGGCCAAAACCGAGAGCCTAGTCAGGGAAGAAGATGAATACGAGTGGAAGCTGTGTCCACAACGGCTTCCTCACATTTCTTCTTCAAGCGCGGCGACGCGTAGCTCACCTAGTCCTAGTGGAACGGCCCACAGCAGCTCTTCGTCTGCCTCACCAAAATCTCCAATTCCAATCAATCCGAGCTCACGATCCACCTGAGCGATCGTCCGCCAAGTCGGAATGGTGGCAAGCTGACCATCATCGAGCCTCACAGTTCCACGCACTGCAAGCTGCGCAATAACGCCATACTGATCCAGATACTCCTCTGCTGCCCGATTGATTGTGATCACGTCGGAGGGTAACGAGAGAATAATAACCTCATCATCGATCACAGCCGTTCTCCGGACCACGAAAGAGTTATGCCGTGAGTTTTTGGCCTCGATTTTATGAGGGCATCGGAGGCAATTGAAGACGATCGCGCTGACATCATGCTCACTTTCCACAAACAGTGCAGCGTGTCACTGAAAAACTCACCGCATAATGTCTATTATGCCATGAGTCGTAGTATACCAGAACACGCGTTCTTCGTCTACCTTTTTTGGAAATCTCACCAGGAGCAGAGTGGGATTTCTCTATGATACAATAAGAGCAGAGAGGTGCTGAGAAGAAGGAGCGTGGGATGCGCGAGAAAAGGAGAGACTCATACGAAAGAACGATCGGTTTTATCTTCGTGTGCTGGCACAGTGTCAGTCCGCTGATCTCCAGCAGCGTCTGGATGCTTGGCGCGATCTGGGCAAGCACGAGTACTTGGACTTGGTAGAGTCCCAATTTCTCCTGGATCGACTCAACTCAACGTCACATTGGCAAGAGCAGACGGCCATTCTGCAACTCATGAGCCAGATCAAAAAGCCACTCCCCATTGATGCCCTGATGGTGATCCTCGCTGACGCTGAGACCTCCACGATCTTTCTGCGCATGGAGGTGGCCCATACCCTGGCGGTAGCGCGAGCAGAGGAAGCGATTGATCTCTTCATTCGTTTGGTCTTGGACACGCGCGAACATCCCTGGTTACGCGAAGCACTGACGGGGGATCTAGCCATCTGGCGTGAGCGGATTGCTGACGAGCTGCTCCTCACGCTGCTTGCCGATCCCGAACCGGCGGTCTGTACTGCCGCGCTGGATGTATTACGCGATCGGCCCGCCCAAGCCATTCCTCTTGATCTCGTGTTGCCCTGTCTCCAGCGGGAGGAAAAGTACATACGCGAAGCAGCCATTAAAACGCTCATGGCTACAGAGCAACGCGTTCCCATCGATCCAATCCTCTCAGCCCTCCATGCCTCTGAACCAGAAGTGCGCGCTGCTGCCTCACATGCCTGTATGTCCCTCGTAGAGTGGTTTCCAGACCAGATCCCACTCGAACCACTGCTTCATGTCCTACACGACGGGTATGCTGCGGTACGGGAAGATGTGTTGGATGCCTTCGGCAAAACCCCTCTTCGCGTTCCTGTAGAGCCAGTAATCACCGCCCTGACCGATCCAGTTTCCTACGTGCGATGCGCCGCCGTCGAGACACTCGGCCTCATGAGTGAGGGTGTCCCTCTTTCCATCTATCCTATACTGCGAGAGATGTCCGAATCTGATGATTCCGCCCACGTGCGTCAACGCGCCACGCGAACCTTACTCCTGCTCCACGGAATGCAACTTGCGCCACTCAGAATGCCAATCATCGATATCACCCTTGAGGAGCTGGAGGAATAAGGGGTCGAGATCTTCCCCGGTCGCGCGGGGCGTTTGGAGTGAGCATTGCGTGTCCTCTCATTTGTAAATCTCACCAGAAGAATACCGGGATGGACACCCTTTTCCAGGCGAATTGGTATCGGCCAGAGAAGTATTCTCTCACAACACTAGGAACATCCTCCAACTTCCTAGTACTGAAGTTCAAAGCTCTCATGCGTATTATGGAAGATGATGGAGAGCCTGCCCACATCCACAACCACGTCGGGATAGCGAGTATGATGAGGATCGCGAACAGTGAGAGTCGCCGGAATGAGATTGGCATCACTTTCGCTCAACTGGGGACCAAGGAAGATACGAGCATGAGTCGCATCATCTCCAGGGAACTCGATAAGTTCGATCCGACCACGGTTGTTGAGCACAAGGAAATGGGATGGCGGCTGGCCTGCTTGTTCATGACCGACATAGGCGTCTGCTTGTGTGATCCTGGGGCGTCCGTAGTGCCAATCGTCCCATGTCACCCTCGCCCAACTCATGGCTACCTGCCCAAGCACAATGAGGACCAACGCGATCGCCATCCCACATCCGACGGTTGCGGCCAACGATCCCGGCGATGACGCCCTTCTTCCTCTTCTTGACCTCGCTGTCTGTGATGACGACCGATGGTGCCAGGGCGGGATCTCAGGCTGATCTGTCTCAGGTACTATCGGACGGTGGCGCGGAATGCTGCGCGGGACAATATGATTGGCCTGGGCCTGTGTAGACATAGCTTCCCCCTTATAGTTTGAACAACAACAAAGCCAGGATGAAATAGGAGAATGGAGCGAAGAGGGGATCTAGAGAAAGTATACCCAGGCTTCGACGTGGGAGCTAGTGGTTTATCCACCAACGTGAGAGCAAAAATGGGGAGAACATGTGGAGAAGAGGAAAAGGTTGTGGAAAAAAGGGGATGGGAGTATAATCCGCTCCTAATCCCCATGTCGGCTATTGATGTTGATGTCTCAAATCGGCGGTTAACGCGTCCATCTGGACATGTGTATTCTACTATAGAAATAGATAGATAACATGAAAGTCTATTCATTCAGAGGGCGTGGTTGAGGCAGAAACCTCTCTCGACGAGTATGACAATATCTTCATAGAGAGTGGGGAATGAGCACACGAGGTTCATCGACTTCTGGATAGTTAATAAAGCCCTCAGAAGGATCAAGTTCCTTCTCATGATCCTGCTGAACTTCATGTGAAGCCAGCGTTTGTGTCTTTGCCATCCTCTTCCGGCCTTTTCTCCTCATAGTACCTCTCTCATTAGGAAGCAGAGGAAGCCTCTTCTTTTGACTGAGTGCTTTTCTTTCGCAGCGAAGCAGCAGAAGCTAACTCCTTTAAACAATGACTCTGACGAAGCCACATCGTATCTGGCGTCTCTGGATTTTCAAAAATACTATCTTGCATCGCCTGGGCAGCATGAGCACTCACGCAAAACATGATCTCACATAATTCGCAGAGCTGCCCATACTGATCAAAATAGGTACCTGCCTTCTCTGCAAAGGCGTTGATCCCTGCAAAGAGCTGATCAATCTCTTGGTACAGTCTCTCTAGCTTTGCTTTCAGTAGCTCACTTTCTTTGTGGCGACCAGTGTCTTTGGACTGGCAATCTTCACAGGTACCACAATGCTCATCATAGGCGTCGAACTTCTCAAGCGCAACAAAGAGCGTGCGCCAGCGGTTCAAGACCACGTAGGGATCATGTGAATCCCCTCTGGTCCCGGTTGTGTTGCAAAAAGGGTGAAGAAAAGAACGTGAGCGTGAGGAGTCATCTGGATGTTTCTTAGGCTGCTACCCCAAAGAGTCGAGCGATCAGTACGACCTGCCCTTTCACCTCTCCTTTTCCCACCCCTTGCACTTGTCCTTTTCTGATCATATTCATCACCTCGAATCCTTGGAGGGTTCGCCACGCTGTCTCGAAGGAGAAGAAACCCATCCCTGGCGCGCGTCAAGCGTTTGACGAACCGATGATCCTGTTCAATAAGATTATTGAGATACTTCACCTGCCGTAGTTCACAATGTTCGGGGATGAGTCCTTCTGCCTTAAGCTCATTGAGCGCTTTGGGATACGCCGCGTTTTTGTCGACGTTGATCACGCGAGGCTCGCTGCTATGAGAGGCCGCAAGCATTTTGAGAAAGAAGGTTTTGGCAGCGTGCGCATCTCTCGTTGAGCTCAAGAAGAAATCGAGCGTGTTTCCTTGAGAGTCGACAGCTCTATAGAGGTACACCCACTCTTTTTTGACTTTGATGGACGTCTCATCGACCTTCCAGGAATCGGTTGTCGCCTTCAAGTAGGGACGGCACCGCTGTTCAAGCACGGGAGCATAGTGCTGGACGAGAGCCGATAGATGGTGGTATGATCAACCTGCAAACCACGTTCCAGCATCATCTCTTCGAGATCTCGATAGCTGAGCGAATACCGAAGATACCAGCGCACACACAGGAGAATGAGGTCAGCCTGGAAGTGACGCCATTTAAAAGGATTCTGGTTTTGATTACTCATGACGGAGATCTCTTTCGCTCTTTTCTCTCCACTCTACCAGATTAGCTTCCTTCTTTGCAACACAACCGCCATAAGAGCCGATCAAGCTATTAATAAGTCTCTTACATTTTATATGCACTATTGTTTAGAGGTAGGAACTTCGCTCAGAGGAACAAAGCGACCCAGGAGTTGATACATGAATGTCTGCATCGCGTTGAATCTATAGCATAAGGTAGTTCTTCCTGCATGTGCTCCATTAGCAAATATGCCTCGTCGTTCTTCTGCCAAACGTTCGAGGCTAAGACGTTGGTTGTCCCAGCCTCGAAATTGTTAATGAGCTTGACGGAGATATCGGGCTCCTGAACAATGTGCATGCCATAGTGCCGGAACAAGATGATGACCTTGTTCCGGCACTATGGCATTTTTAGAATGGAGACAAAGCCACCTGTCTTCGCCTGCATTTGCTGTCCACCCACTCTATACGTAATCGTGCGGTGGAATCGTGTGAAATCTCCACATGATTCAAGCGCACAAGCATGAAGGTTTCAGAAGATTCCACGTAGTATCACAAATAGCCAGCTTTTGTTTAGGTCGCGCTCTTGTCTCGTGGGCTATCCGGGAGCGCGATCTGGTACATGCCTACACGTGCGAGGACCGCTGCTGTCCGCTCCTGATCGACCTGGCTTGACATATTGATAGGTGGGAGGGTGCGTGCCGGAGCTGGCTGGCCCAATTCAAAAATGACCTGCTCGAAGCCTGACGGGGCGTAGAAGTTGAGCAGACGGATCATGCTACTCACTATCCGAAACGAATGGACGGTACCGGCAGGAATGAAGATGAACGCGCCTGCCTTTGCATTGAAGGTCTGGCTGCCAACGAAAAAGGTAGCCTCGCCCTCAAGCATATAGACCATCTCATCCTGCTCATTGACGTGGGGAGGTGGTTCCGCCTGTTGCCGACACTGTTCTTCCAGTAGCGTGTACGAGCCACCCGTTTGTTCACTGGTTGCCAGCGGTGTCCAGAGACAACCGTCATACCAGTAGGCGGGAGCTTCGGAGACGTTGATGCTATACGGTGTAATAGGATTTGTCTTACTTGGCATGGTTGCCAGGTTGTGTTCGTTGGGCGCGTCTGCAAATGGCAGACCAAGCACCTTGATCTGACCATACTCACGAGACAGCTCTTCAGCCATCCAGCGTGGCGGAACGGGGACCGCATCCAGAGCAGGAATAGACCTGTCTTTCGCCGGAGTAGCGAGGCCCATCAGGATCATCTCGAAACCCGCAGGCACGTAAAAGTTCAGCACGCGGCTCGGATCGCCATCGATCGTGAAGCTGTGGGGCGTCTCGCGGGGCACGGAGATAAAGGTTCCTCCGCTTGCCTTGATGGTCTGACCGCCGGCATTGAATGTACACGAGCCATCCAGTAAGTAGAAGCCCTCGTCCTGCACGTGATAGTGGGTCGGTGGACCACCCCCGCTGTGCATCCGCTGCTCAAGCAGAGTCAATCGATTATTTGTAAGCACTCCCGTCGCCAGTGGTTCCCAGATAATACCATTGATCCAGAAAGCCGGGGAAGTGTCATTGGTGAGCATATAAGGTTTGGTGCTCATACTCTACGCTGTCATCCTTTCACTTACTGATGTTCTTCTTCACCTTGAGAAGCCTCATACCTCTGTCTCGTCAAGGAAGGAAATACGCTGAACCCTCAGGATGGATAGGCCGAAAAGGTCCCATCTTTTTAAGTCTAGTCCGCCTAGCCCCCTCTGTCTATCGTATTCTTGCTGTCTTGTATATATTGGAGAGGCGTGACCCCAACAAGGCGCTTAAAGTGCATGCCGAAGTGACTCTGACTTGCAAAGCCGGTCGCCAGGGCCGTCTGTGCAATCGAATGCTGTTGAGCAAGCAGCACCTTGGCGCGAGCAATACGCAGGTGCATCTGATAGACATGAGGGGGGAGTCCGACTTCGGCGCGAAAGATGCGGCTGAGATGGAACACACTCCGCTGAGTCACAGCTGCCAACTGCTCCAGAGAGACCTGCTGTGCGTAATGTTCCTGCAAATACTCCTGTGTTCGCTTCACCACTGTCTGTTCTTTTGCAAATGGTCGCTCGGCGTAGTGCTCTTGCGAAAAGCGCGTAATCAGTTGAGCCAGCGCATCAAGCACCATCCCCTCCTGCTCCAGGCGTGATGCCTCGTCTTTTCTCAACGCTGCGTGTAATTGCGTCAAAGAGGTCGAGAGCTGTTCATCCACAAAGAGTGGATTGACAAAGTGAGGCATGCTCCTCTGGTGCCCGATCATCTCACCAGTAACCTGCTGTATAAAAGATGAAGCGATGCGTAGTCCGAGAAAGACGCTCTCTCCCTCTCCAGACGTAGAGGATACATGTGGTTCGCCCGGCGGAGTAACCAGAGCGGCGCTGGCAGGAACGCGGTAATTGTTTCCTCGCGAGGAGTAGAGCCAGCCACTTTTTTGATTGACAGAGATTTCCATATCTTCATGAAAGTGACGCGGTGTCGAATAAAAAGCAGAGGTGCCATAGATGAGTTCGACATCCCTTATGACTTGAGGACGCCACACTTTTAAATCACGGGAGGCATGTGTCTTCATAGGTACAACCTTACAATGGAAGTGTGATGTGTCAGATAACTTGCCACACTACGAAGCGGCTTCAAGAGATTGTTTCTGCCACATAAAGTAGCGTAGCATCGTAAAAGGTCTGAATACTACTCAAAAATGCTTTTAGAACCACATTTTTGCAGAATCACGTCAAGTATCTGTACATATGGAAATTCGATGACTCTCCTTCATCTTTCACACAAAGTGAGGGAGAGTCATCGAATTTCCATATGTACAGTAGCAGAAATGCTTTTCATGAGATAGCAGCAACGTTAGCAGAAAAAAGTCCTACCAAATGCCTCATCTACTTCTGCAAGGGTATAGTAGCAGAAATCAATGGCTGTGTCCAGTTGGAGACTGCCATATGTGGAAGTGTGACGCCTATGACCGCAATTGAGCGAACGGCCTATCCTCGCTTTAAGCAGATCCTCTCAGCCAAGGATTTCGCTGATGTCTATACTCCCACGTCTCAAGAACGTTTGGTCACCCATCGTTCCACCAAAGGTCGTGTGGCAGAAGTCGGGTTTCTTGTGCTACTCAAAACCTATCAACGCCTGGGGCGTTTTGTTCCTCTGAGTGAAGTCCCTTCCTCTATCATTGAGCATATTGCCAAGCCTTTTGCGCCTCAACTACACATTTCCGACCTGAACACCTATGACAGGCCCTTGAGTATGAACGGACCGGATTACCACGCTAAGCACTTAGCGTGGTAATCCGGTCCGTTCATACTCAAGTCCAGCAATGCCACTATTTCTAGCTCAATAGCCCACTCAAAAAGACGATATAACAAATTGCTCTATGAGTGGTTTTTCGTAACTATTCAGTAGGGTGGCGTAAAAGCTGGAAGAACAGGAGACCCGGCAAGCGTCTGGTCGAGTGCAGAAAAGAGCGCAATACTTTGTTTTCGTAGCGTCGAGAGGTAGCTGCGAATGCGACAAAACATGGCAATTCCTTGCTCCGTTCGGAAGCAGCCAGAGACTTTTTGCTGCACTTTCATCATGCGAAGATCTCTCTCCGCCTGGTTGTTGTCAAAAGGCACTGCAAAATCGTGCAGGAACCGCAGCACCTGCCATTTGTTCGTGGAGAACCGATCCAGCAGATTGCGAGCAGGGCTTTGTTTGGCTCGCCCTGGTTTGCGCTTCGACTGCTCAGACTTCCTCGGAGGTGGGGGAGGGGGATTGGCTTGGTAGCCTTCCTTGAGAATCTCATCATAGCGACACAGCAAACGTGCCAGCACCAGTCCATCAAGTTCGTGTTGGCCTAACGCTTTGGCCGGTTGTGTTGCAAGAAATTGAAGGAAGGCAAAATGAATAGGAGGAGGTTCTGATTGTTGAGTTTATCCTGCGATTCCAAAGAGCCTGGCGATCAATGTCACTTGCCCTCTCACGTCTCCTTTTGTCACGCCTTGCATTTGCCCTTTCCTGATCATGTTCATCGCCTCGAAGCTGAGCTTGCCCCATTTTCGTAGAGTCTCTAGGTGGTGAGAGCTGAGGAGAACGTACTACGTTTTTACGTTACATTACGTAATACGTACTTATTCTACCATAGAAAACGTACTACGTCAAACGTTA
>JAABUQ010012087.1_pt1 | contig 10831 bp, 11 predicted proteins | sample 5560001 | NCBI WGS metagenome assembly JAABUQ01 (sample SAMN10711888, study PRJNA513371) | rock metagenome | isolation source: Antarctica rocks | place: Antarctica: Victoria Land, Finger Mt nord | collected 2015-12-18
GGGGAGATGCTGTGGTTGGTTTTGTGGGATGAGATGCTGACTTTTGTGGTGGGTAGGGTGTTTAAAACGATTAGTGTTTGACTGTGAAGTTACGATGGGGAGGGCCGGTGGAGGAGTGAAGGGGGAAGGAGGGGTATTGGAATTGGATGAGGATGGGTGTGAGAGGATATATACCGACATTGATTATGGGCCGTTCAACAATGATGGAATGGGAACGGATCAGATATGCTTGACGTGGACGTGCCATATCGGCATAATCTTCGAGAGACGAGCAGTAGGTATTAAGCTAACAACTAGAATGGCCATCTCAACCACGATACTCTCTCTCTCTCCAATCCCAATCCCATCTCCACATCCATTCCTTCCTCTCTACCTCGCTCCACTTCACTTTAGCCGAACAAGGCTCAGCCTCCGTAACTTTCTCCGCTACTGTGCGCTCATCAATTAAAAGCCATCAGTGCGAAGCACTTACCTCGAGACACGACGGTTCCTTGACCATAGGTACTGCAGCTTTTGGAATGTTGGAGGGTGCCTAGTTATCGCGAGCGTGAGCCCCGGTGTGGAAATTTGAAAGGTGTGTGTGACGGAGGCGTGCGAGGGGGTCCTGTCATTGTCAAACGGGATCTTATTACGCTTTCTACTGAGGTGCTGGTCCAGGGCATTGCCTGTTCGACGCTGGAGGGATGAGAACAGGTTTAGCGCATCAAAGGTGTCGGCACTCGGGCAACTTTTCATTTTGATTCTGGATAGTCAAATCTCGTGGTGAGTTGTGTTTTGGATGGTTATGTGGAGTACTGGAGATGCTTGAACAAGGGCTGAAGGCATGGGTCACGACTTGCCCGGCGACTCGGTCGGAGTATGTACTCTCGTACTCAAATCGAGAGATTCCGAGGCGCGGACTCATCATCGCGGTTGTTGTCGACTACTCTCGCACACACATGTGCGTTTGGTGGCTGACCGTGCTTTCCCCCAGACTCGAGCCAGCAGATCCTCGCCGTCATGACAAGCCCGCTAGAAATGGCTTGAACTATGATGAGATGTGATGAGTAACAGCACTTGGCTCATGAGCATTATGTATGCAAGGACAATCTCGATGACAATCTTGACGCAGTGGATGAATGTCAATTTGTTCTCGGCTGAGATAACCTTAACCCCGTGGGCGAAGTGGGGCACATCCTTGCATTCATTTTCGCGCGAAGTGGGCTGGAGAAAGAAAGACCGCAGGAGGTCATGCAAGATGCGAATATAAAGTGCATTTGAGAGGTGCATCACCGTTGCAGTAGAGCGGCAGCAGCTTCGCAATCTGTCTGAACGTGCGGGTTGTCACTCGTCCGCCTCCAGCGCGAGAGCAAGGTCCCTTGACCATAGGCGTCACTGTTGTCGTGCTAAAGGTTGATACTTTTTCTACGAGTAGAATCAAGAGAAGCTAGGGCCACCAGGGTGAGCCAGCCGTGGAACATTCCCGAGCTTTGCTGGGTGCAACGATTCGTACGAGTCCTGAGCGCAAATAAAAAAAGAATTTCGATTCGATTCACATGCAGAGAGGAACGTGGGATCTCGATGGGCGCAATGGACTGACCTTTGCATGCATCGTCCGAGGTATCCAATGGAACACTCTCGTGGCTGTCTGTGCCCGTATGTGAGCATCAATTGATGCGACAAGATTTTATCAGGTCAGTGGATGAGGTCTGAAGAATGGCTCAGACAAAGATGATTGTCCCATTCAGACACTTCGATTGGCTTTTGCGAAGTGCGCGGGTGGCCGTGAGCTAGGAAAATAAATTTGAATAGCATGATGGACGAACATGAAGACTACGGCTACACAAGGTTAAGAGTTTTTCGTGGTCATGTGTTCCTTTCTTTGGTCGACCACACCACTTAAGCTGATGGAGCGATGGACCCGTGGTACTGGCCTTTTCAGCAATTTACTTTTTGCTTACAGCGCGGCTGACCTCGTGCTCAGGCCCCCAGTGCATTTGTGGAAGATGAAGCCCTTGCTGGTGAAGCCCCCCCCCAAGTATACAGAGGTTGAATTATGCACTCTCGAATATCTTTGCGGGTGCTTGTCTATCCGGCACAGTCGAACTCGCACATAATCTCTCCGGGCGATCATTGCAAGCGAATCCGCCTGGCTGCCTGTAGCTGGAAAGCCAGAAAAGTCTTGTCATGAGAAAGGAGAGAAAGAGGAAACGTTCCAGCCCTAGTTTCAGGCAAATCGACGGGCTCCGGGCGGATGCAAGACACGAGTCGTTCAGGATTGCGCTACCCCGGATTTTTTGTCATGCTATCGTGATACTATTACTATTAGGCTAGCCAATTGCCCGAGCTGATGAAGCAGCAAGCGGTCTTGTCCGTGTTCTGGAAAGGACCCAGCGTAGGAAGTAGATTCCACCCTGCCATTCAGTGCATGAGGGGGAGAGAAATCGAGGGAGCATCAGTAGTATCAGTACCCGGTATTTCCTAAGCGACCGTTGCTTGATGGTACATCTGCAAGACTCTCACTCATGCAAAAGGGAGAGGTAGTGAGGACGCATGTGATAAGCATCACGGCTGAGCAGGACACTGGTCACGGTGATGATCCAAGTCGAGAGCTTCGCCCGAGCATTTTGGCTTGTTTGGCCTCGTTTCGTTGATTGCAAGTCCCGTGGTCACGGAGATGGCGAAATGTCTCCCGCTGCTTTTGCCCAGCCGCCCGACTTCCATTACCCATGCCCTTGTTTGGCATCGTCGTCCGCCACCTTCAAGAAGGTTGAAAAAGTGTTGCTGATCCCTGTAGTTAGCGGCCTAGCACGTCTCGCCCATCACGACAAGTCTCGGGGGGTTGGTGATCCATGCTCACACTTGTCTTTTGCTCAGAGATGAAAGTGCTGCTGCATTCGTCAAGCGCAAACACTGTGGGTTTTGTAGGACTCGCGGACTCGGTAAGACTTCTTGGTGCAGGTTACGTACTAGCCTCAGGTGCTCACATCTCAACCTGAACAGTTTAGGTCGCTTAGTTATCTACCCTACCTCCTGCAATTCTAACAAGCTCCACGCTTTCTCTTTTGGTCTAGGCACCCCGGCCGGTCCTTGATCTCTTAGACTCTTGCAAGCTGCTGAGCAGCAAATATTAATTGGGGCAATCGTATCCCCAAGGAGTCGAGGCGACCGTTGTACGTACCTGTTATTCCCAGGAACTATTCACCTTCAATCCCCGAACACCCACACGAATCTTCCGCAGCCAGTCAGCTTGTGAGGTAGCGTACGGACGGTCGATCGCAACTATCCCATTTGCAGTGCTGGTCTGCTTGATCACCCGCCAATAGATTGGCCGCGGTAAAAGAATTCGCCTCTCTCTGACGCTGAAGTGCCGTATCAACCACCATACCTTCTCAACTTGAACTGGAGTGTTTGCTTGCGCTGGGAGGTTCAATTGATGGCTTCACCTGCTTGATTTCCACTTCCCTTTTCGTTTTCGTTACTTTGCAAACCTCTGACGGACTTTGGCGGAGCCCACTGAATAACTAGGCTCATTCGAGAACGCCCACTCGCGACCAACGGTATAAACAAGCCCAACTACGGAGGCTTTCTGGCACCAATTGAACAAGTCAAAGTGAAGAACATCATCTGTACACATCTCCCATATAATCACAAACATTACCGGCCTCGCTGCCTGGTCTCGTGCATACTCACGGTGTCCTGAAACCAAAGCCCAGCGCTTCGCCGTGTTGGTTGATAACCCGCGATTTCTCAACTCCTCGACCCCCAACCTCCTTGGAAAAGTACAACTTGGTCGGATGCATACATCTTCTTCATCAATCTAGCGTGCAGTCCAAGTAGCCTGGAGCTGCTCCCTCCTTTGAAATTGTGCATATTGATTGCGGGTGACTGCGGGCTGGACCTGCGCCCCAACAACTTTCCTGGTTTCCGGCAGACAAAGCAACGGTACAACTCTCTCCTCTCTATCTAGATGTACTGGCATTGACTTAGCAATAGAGAAGCATTTGGTGGAGAAAATCTATAGACTCTCTTCCGAACGTAAGGACTGCTGCTACTGCCTTGCCTCTGTGCAGCTTTGTATCTGGACGACAAAGACCAACCCCCTGTTTCAAGAGCTCAGGACGAATGATCAGATACTCCATGGAAGAGGTTATACGCCAATAACACATAAGGACACCTACCCACACCTACCGCAATACTAATCTATGCGCATTGGGGCGCCTAGGAAATGCGCTCAGATGCAATTACGCTGAATGGATTGACAATGACACCTCTTACCATGGACGCCGACTCTGCTGCTAGTGCGACGCGCGCTCGAAATGGATTCGGACAGGAGGATGCGCCGAAAAGTGGTACGTGTATCTGATCGAGAAATTGTCGAGCTTCAACGGAGAATGAAAAGCTGACATTCAGGTTCAGCTCGTCCACACGCCAAGTCCTTGAATGGAGCTCAAGAGGTCAAACCCAACTTTCCACCCCCGAAGACCGACAAACCAAGGCCTCACGTGTGTGCCACATGCACTCGGTCATTCGCCCGACTTGAACATCTCAAGAGACACGAGCGCTCGCACACGAAAGAGAAACCATTTGCCTGCAATGAATGTACTCGGTGTTTCGCACGTCGAGATCTTCTATTACGGCATCAACAAAAGCTCCATATGACTGTACCCCCCTCCCGCTCCCGGGGTACAAGGAGGGAGAGCAGCAGTAGCACAGCTACAGGCGGATCTGGGAGGGTCCGAAAAAACTCAATGGCTAACTCTGCAGTACCCTTGGGATCAAGCTCAATGCGTCCGAGAGCAAATACGATCAGTCATGTAGACCATGGAACGCTAGGGATGATTGCAGCGGCCAACACTTCCGCCTCGCACCACGACTACTCGGGATTTGGTCTGGGACACTCTGGCATGCATGGCCTATCTGGAGTCAATGGCTACCACTTTCGAGGCATGTCGACCGCCGCTGGCCATCATGGTAATCCTCATGTGCTGCCCAAAATAGACACCAAAAGTGGCTATGTTGATGTAAACTCCAGTCTGCGTACAGCACCTCCACCCGGTGGCTTCGGTGGAGATATGAATCCTGATAATATGTTCTTTGGACCTGGGTCAACGATCAATCCCGCCCAATTGCACTTTTCCAACTCCCCTCAGGCTTTTGCGTTCGAGGAGCCTCCTTCACCATTTCCCCAAAGCTTTGCAGGATACCCTCCTAATCAAGGATTTATGGACTCCGATGGAAGCTTCCCTTGGTTGACCAGCTTTGACCATCAGATGTCGTTCAATAATGAGCAGGCCGTCGATGGTTCTTCGCCGTCAGCAAACAGCGACGGTAGCCCGGACGGCATGAGTGAAGTGATGCTTGACGGTTCGAGCAATCCCACCCATAATTCATTAATGTGGCGAAATCCCATGATGTCTCAGCCTTCATTCGCATCGTCCTATTCGATGGACCTCTCGGGTCAATCGTTCCCGGAATTATATCCCACCGGCCAACTCTCCCCCAAGACTTTGAATTCACAATTCGAAAACCCTGATCAATACTTTTCTTCGTCAGCATTGAATTCACAGCCGCCGATGCCAATGTTCACTGGTATAGGTAATCAATCATTCCAGTCTCCTGTGCCCACGAAGCCCGAGACGCCTAGCAATTCAGCCGCGTCAATCAGTAGCAGCAATCGGCAGAGCTCTGTGACTTCTATCTCGACCGATTCCATTACCGAAGTAACCCGACAAGCTCTCATTTCTAGTCTATCACAGCCTTACACATATGGCCTCAAGACTTCTCAGCCTCAGGTCTCATCGCCTTTGTCGCCAGGGTTTACTGGAAGATCGAGAAGCATGAGCAGCCTGCCATTGCCAAGTACATATGATCTCCAGCGGTACGTTGGTGCTTATATCCAGTATTTTCATCCCCATCTTCCATTCTTGCACATTGCATCACTTTCCTTTGACTCTCCAGCCTTCACGAGCAACCTTCGAGCTTCGAGCGGCCATTTTGCCCTTGGCCAAGCTGGTATCGTTGGAGGTGGAGGCTCACTTATCCTTGCCATGGCTGCGATCGGAGCTCTCTATGAATATGACCTCGGCCCCTCCAAGGAGCTTTTCGAAATGGCCAAGAATATGATACAGCTGTATCTCCAAGAACGCCGCAAAACAGACATGGCGGCTGCACCTAGTGCCAATCAGAGTCCATCCGAGGCTTCCATGCAAAATACTCCACTGTGGTTGGTTCAGGCTATGCTATTAAATGTGATTTATGGCCACAATTCCGGAGACAAGACAGCAGCTGGGATTGCCAACACACATTGTGCAGCTCTTGTCAGCTTAGCCCGAGGAGCAGACCTTGTAATGCCGTCATCGAACGTGCCAGTATCACAGGGGATCCCCCAGAATATGAAGCACGAAGACATCCACATGGGCGGAGAAGGTGCAAGTCCTTTGGTCTGGAACGGATACAATACTCAAAGCACATTGGATGCCGAGACCGAATGGCATAATTGGAAGATTGCCGAGGAGCGGAAACGTACGCTGTATGCGATATTCATCCTGTCAAGCCTACTGGTGTCAGCCTACAATTGCACTCCTGCACTTATGAATTCCGAGATAAGACTGGACCTTCCTTGTGACGAAGGCTTATGGGCAGCCGAATCCGCTGATTCATGGCGTGCGCTAGGTGGATCTGGGTTTGCGGAACAGAACGCAACTTCTTTCGCATCTTCCCTTAGCTCCTTGCTGACAGCCGGCCAACGGCAACAGCAAATGCAGCAACGCATGTCACAACCATTGGACCAATCCGGATCGACGTTCGAGAATCTTCCTGATAGTGATGTGCGGCCAAGTACTTTTGGCTGTCTTGTACTCATCAACGCTCTACACAATTACATCTGGGAGACCAGACAACGGCACATGGGCCGGCAATGGACCACGCCCGAGACTGAAGCAATGCATGCCCACATTGAACCGGCTTTGAGGGCTTGGCAAGCAGCATGGTCGAGCAATACAGAGCACAGCCTTGAACGGCCGAATCCTTCCGGTGCAAGCTCTCTCTCCGCAGACTGTATTCCTCTCCTGGATCTTGCATACGTCCGACTTTTCGTGAATCTTGGTCGGTCGAAAGAGTCGTTCTTCTTGCGTGATTTTGATGCCATGGCAGACGAATTAGCCCACGGCACTGAGATCGTCCAGCATGCTGAACACTCTGGTAGTTCAAGCCCTAGCCTGAATGCATCTGCAGCTGTATCCATCACAAGCGCGAGCTCGCCTAGTGCGGAAGGCAGTTGGGTTAAGGTCGAGAGTGACAGCTCCACGTCCGCAGGAAAGCAGCACCAACTTTTTGGCCAGTGCTCTGGGAAGTGTTCGCGACGAGAACGACATCTTCGAAAGGCGGCCTTCTATGCTGCCAACTCATTGACCATGTCTGACCGTTTGAACGTTACCTTTGCAGATTTCAATTCTCGGGAACTGCCACTCCAATCCGCGCTATGTGCCTTCGACTGTGCGCAGATCCTAGCAGAGTGGGTCTCTACCGTGCAGCAGAGAGTTGGCCGTTACTTGGGAGTTCTTGGTAGAGATGAGATTGATTACAGCCAGGCCCCAGGATGCATCTTCCTGGAAGAGGATGACGCCAAGCTCCTTGAGAAGATCAGGGAAATTTTGAACAATGCGAAAATCAAACTGGGCGTGAATGTCGATACTATGGCATCTTTGGTGACTACGAATGGGCTCAATCTGGAGGACTGCGGATACGGCAGCAAAATCCTCCTTCTTCATGCTCGGATGTTCGAGAAAGAATCTGTTTGGCCCCGTAAGCTTCTCCATCCCATAACTGCCCCAAAACCAGCTGACCTTGACTAGTCACTCGCGAGATGTCTCTAGCACTGCGGACACAAGCTGCCCATATCAAAGAGAAGGCAGACGCTTCTCTCAACCCTACGACATAGCATCCACGCAAGTTGCATACATCACTAGCATATGGCCTTTGGAACAACGAATGTAGGATCGATCCTATCGCCATGATACTCCAGAATACATTCTTCTAAAATCTGACTGCGAAAAGGCGGTCATGCATCAACGGCGGAGACTTGAACACGACCTTCGGCTCACGAAGTATTTGTCAAATTTTCCAATTCATGTATTATATTCCTTCAATTATCAAAAAGTGTGTGCTCTGATGTACTGGGCGAAGAAGGCAAAGGAATGGTGAAAAGGATTTCACGAATCATGAAAAGGCGCTCTTGTTTTTCTCTTCTGGCACCGGCCTCGGGCTACCATGGTGGCTCTGATGGCATAGATAAAGACAGGACTTTGAGTGGTTTTCATATTGGGCAACTTGATAGTTATGGGAATTGAGCACATGTCCTCCTGACTCTGGGGGACACATTCACGGACAAAGCTTCAATTGAAACCATGTCGACTTTGCTTCTGGCTTTCAGGCGTGTGTGTCCCATGAATGCAGAACGTCGAGAGCCAGGGAGTAGACTTATGCCATACGTACGATTTCTTGCAAAGGCAGTCCACTTCCATCCATCTATCGAGGCCATTTCCTCAGTGTCCATGAGTAGGCTTTGACTAGAATATGCTGATCGAGAGTAACATCAGGGTAGTCTCCCCAGTAGTGAAGCTTCTTCTGCCCTGCCCCTCGTGCACTACCCGCCAACACTAACATCTTAGATGGGCTCGATGCGTACCACTCTCAAAGGTTGAATCCAGAGCCAGTACCTCGTCCTTGTCAGTGTCACTCAGAAGCCACGTCAGTCGTTTCTGGAAGTACCGCATTTCGAAGGAATGGCTCCCTTGAAGCCTCTACATACAAGCTCCTGCGCTATCCCTCAGCCTGCATGTGAATGCACAGCCCTCCACGCCCACAAAAACAAGCCCCGCCATATCTCTATCATTAATCCTTCCCACACTTTGTCTACAGTACTTTCGCCAAGCTGAAGCCGGACTGTGCAGTGTCGAGTCAACCGAAAGACGATGCTAAAAGGCCAACATGGCTGAAGAGGGTCAAACGCAGTCCATCCAAGCCAGAATCAGAGCCATCAACCTGGCAGGAAATCTGGACCATGTCGGCCGGGCTCCTATAACAGCAAATGACCCGCACGCGTTGGAGAGACCTGCCTTGAATCAGAGAAGCCAAACTGTCAGCGGACCCTCGCCTCTACACAACCGCGCCTGCAGCAATGGCATCGGTAACGAGCCGAATGCCCCACGAAGAGAGGGCGTGCTTCCCCCGCCTTCCAATATCATCCGAACTGGTCAATTGGCTCAGCAGCCCAGTAAGCCTCCTCGCAAGCCTGCTCCTCCACCAAGCAAAGCTGCTCCTCCACCTATACTGCCACCCAGGAAGCAGTCCACCCTACCTTCGCCGGTATTACCACCTCGACGAACTTCCGATCATTTGAACAGGAAGGCTAGTAATGAGTCGATGTCGTCTACGGTCTCTACCATTTCAAATATATCTGGCCTGTCAAATGGCACAGCTAGGACGGCGGGATCGAGAACGTCTTCAATGGACGCAAGTAGAATCAAAGCCCCAGCTTACGATCCTTCATCTCTACCACCCCTTCCCCCCAAAAGGACTCAAGCAGAGAAAGACCAACGGCTGCAAGATATTGAAAAATCGAAGGCTTTCCCCGGTTACCGAGATGCTGAAAAGGCAAGAAACCCATTGAACGGCACAAAATCGACCTCGTCAGTTGCGACTGTCGAGGTACAACCTGTACCCACAACTCCATCACTCCCGCCGAGGCGCTCTTCAAGACCAGATTCTAGATCAGCCGCGAGAAAAGAGCAACCACCCCCAACGCCAGCACGTTCCGCCCTCACACTCGGCATGAACAAACCCGACGAACCCTCATTCACGAATGGCCGAGACCCAAGCCCCAACCCCTCCAAAAACGGCCCTCCCCCCGTCCCCCTCTCTTCTCGGCCAGACTTCTCGAAACTCCAATCCACCAAACCCACCCCGGCCGCTTCTTCCTCCTGCCTCATCTGCCGCGACTTCACCGTCCCAGACGCACACGCCCAAAAGTTCCCCCGCCAATCCGTCCCCTCCCTCGACTGGCTCGCAACTCAACTCACCTCCCCTTTCCCTTCCCCCACCGACCAAGCCCGCTGCATATTCACTTGGCTCCACCAAAACATATCCTACGACACTGTCTCCTTCTTCAACAATGCCGTCCGTCCGTCCACCCCCGCCTCCACGCTCTCCTCAGGGCTGGCGGTGTGCGAGGGCTATGCCGGGCTATTCACCGCTTTAGCCACGAAGGCCGGCCTCCAGTCAGTCGTAATAGGGGGCCACGGGAAAGGCTTCGGCTTCAGCGCCCTCCAGCCCGGCGACCCCATCCCCGCCGAATCCCAAGGCCACGCCTGGAACGCCGTCAAAATCGACCACGGGTACTGGAAGCTGATCGACCCCTGCTGGGGCGCGGGCAACGTCGCCGGCAAGGGCCAGCCCTACAACAAACACTTCTCCCCGCGGATGTTCACCATGTCGAACGAAGACTTCGGGCTCCGGCACTTCCCGCAGGACCGCCGGTACTTCCACCAGGACGACGGGCGCAGCGTTTCCTGGGAGGAGTATGTGGTCGGCGACCCCGGCGGGGAAACCCTCCGCGTCTACGCCGGCGTCGCGGAGAAGGAAGGAATTAGCGAAACCTCCTTCGAGCCGCGGTACTTGAAGCTTCCCACGGCGGGGGGCGGCACCATCCGCTTCTCCTTCTCCCGCGTCTGCGCCCACTGGACCCCCGAGCGGAATGGCGGCGGGAAGGTCTATGTGTTCGTGTTGGCAATTCATGGGTTGGACGGGCGGGAGGATGATTTCGTGGCGTTCGAGACGAATGGGCGGGGGT
>JAABUQ010012088.1_pt1 | contig 10831 bp, 10 predicted proteins | sample 5560001 | NCBI WGS metagenome assembly JAABUQ01 (sample SAMN10711888, study PRJNA513371) | rock metagenome | isolation source: Antarctica rocks | place: Antarctica: Victoria Land, Finger Mt nord | collected 2015-12-18
AGCCGACCGAGGCGAACGCGCCGTCGCCCGAATGCGACTTGGCGCGCAGGACCAGCCACGGGATCGAGCCGGCTGCGGGAGACGGGCTGGCGACCAGCGTTTCGCCGACCACCGTGCTGCCGTCCTTCGCCTGCCAGCTCGGCCCGGCGAAGTGCCGGCCCATTTCGGCGCCCGCGTCATTTGTCAGCACGGCGTCCGGCCCCTTCAGGTGCCAGGCGAACGCGCCGGCGGCCTGCGCGCAGGCGTAGACCTGGAAGCCCCGCGCGCGCAGCTCGATCGCACTGCCGCCCGCCTGTGCCGGGATGCAGCCCCCGAGAACGCCGATGAACGCCGCCAGATATCCGCACCCTCGCATCCGATGTCTCCCGGTCTGCTTGCTTGGCCCCACTGGGGAACGCAACTTACCACCACCTTGTTCTCCAGAGGCATTCCCGTGGCTGCGGCAAATGGCCTGACCACCACCGTATCGACACTTCGTGACCTTTGATCGACGCTTCGCGCGCACCGCCAACAAGTTCGGCGTCGTCCGCGTTCGCGTGCTGTGGCATGCGTGTGGTAATCTCATACCACACACTCACAACCTTGACGCCGCAGCGCTTTCTCACCATACACCGCTCCTGTTTCAAAGGATCCGGTCATGCTGAAGGCCACCCTCTCGCTCAAACCGGCGGAGGTGAACAAGGACTGGGTGTTGATCGACGCCGAGGGCGTGGTGCTCGGCCGGCTCGCGGCGCTCGTGGCCCAGCGGCTGCGCGGCAAGCACAAGCCGCAGTTCACACCGCACGTCGATTGCGGCGACAACGTCGTAATCGTCAATGCCGCCAAGGTGCGGGTGACCGGCAACAAGGCCGAGCAGTCGATCTTCTACTACCACACCGGCTATCCGGGCGGCATCAAGGGCCGCAGCGTCCGGCAGATCCTGGACGGCAAGCACCCCGAGCGCGTGGTGGAAAAGGCGATCGAGCGCATGATCACGCGCGGCCCGCTGCAGCGTCAGCAGATGAAGCACCTGCACGTCTACGGTGGGGCCGCGCACCCGCATGAGGGCCAGCAGCCGCGGGTGCTCGACGTCGCCGCGATGAACCCGAAGAACAAGAGGGCCTGATGTCCGGAACCCAGACCCGCACGCTCGCCGACCTGAAAGACCTTGCGGTCGCCACCGCCTCGGCGACCAGCCCCGACGCGGCGGTCAGGCGCGAGCCGAAACGCGACGCGCTCGGTCGCAGCTACGCCACCGGTCGGCGCAAGAACGCCTCGGCCCGCGTCTGGGTCAAGCCGGGCAAGGGCGAGATCACCGTCAACGGCAAGCGCGTGACGCAATATTTCGCCCGCCCGGTGCTGCGTATGCTCATCACCCAGCCGTTCCTGGTCGCCGACCGCTACAACCAGTTCGACGTGTTCTGCACCGTGGCCGGCGGCGGGCTCTCGGGCCAGGCCGGCGCGGTGCGCCACGGCATCAGCCGCGCGCTGACCAACTACGAGCCCGAGTTGCGGCCCATCCTCAAGGTTGCCGGGTTCCTCACCCGCGACTCGCGCGTGGTCGAGCGCAAGAAGTACGGACGCGCCAAGGCCCGCCGCAGCTTCCAGTTCAGCAAACGTTAACCGGCTTACCCCCTTCGATTGGTACTAGGGGCGGGTCCGCCGGGGACCCGCCCCTTTTTGTTTCAAACCGGCTCGATCGCTCGCAGGAGGAGCGACCATGCGCAAACCCGATCCGACCGAAGCCCGCGCCCGCGATCTGGCAATCGTCGCTGGGATTGATCCCGATTCCCGCATCCCCAAGCTGGGGAGCGAGCGAGGCATGCCGGCGTGGTGCGGCTTTCGCGACGCCGCGCGCGCCGAGCTGAACGCGCGGGAGGCGGCCGCGATATCCGCTGCCCTCGCCGCCGAACGGCCGCAGCCGCCCGCCTACCGGGACAGCCCGCTCACCGTGATCGGCACGCATGCCGAGGCGACGGTGGCGCAGATGCGCAACTGCATGAGCGTGGCCAACGCGGTCGCCGGCGTGATCTGCGCCGACGGGCATCTCGGCTACGCCCAGCCGGTGGGCGGGGTGATCGCCTACGAGGGTCAGATCAGCATCTCCGGCGTCGGCTTCGACATCGGCTGCGGCAACATGGCCGCCCGGCTCGACACGCCATTCGCGGCAGTCGCGGATCGCGTCGGGCCGATCATCCGCGATGTGGCGCGCGTGGTCTCCTTCGGCATCGGCCGCGCCAACGCCGAGCGCGTGCAGCACGCGCTGCTCGACGACGCCGAGGCCTGGCACGCGTCCGACATGGGCGACTACCGCGCCAAGGCGGCGGCGCAGCTCGGCACCGTCGGCGGGGGCAACCACTACGTCGACCTCATGCGCGACGAGAGCGGGTTCGTGTGGATCGGCGTGCATTTCGGCAGCCGCGGCCTCGGGCACACGAGTGCCACGCGCTATCTCAAGGCGGCCGGGGGCCAGGACGGGTTCAACGTGCCCCCTGCAGTGGTGGACGAGGACAGCGAGATCGGCCAGCGCTACATCGCCGCGATGCAACTCGCCGGCCGCTACGCCCATGCCGGCCGCGAGTGGGTGGTGGAGCGGGTGCGCCGCATCATCGGCGGCGCGGTAACGCAGACGGTGCACAACCACCACAACTACGCGTGGCGCGAGACCCACGGCGGGCGCGATCTCTGGGTGGTGCGCAAGGGAGCCACCCCCGCCTTCCCGGGCCAGCGCGGCTTCGTGGGCGGCAGCATGGGCGACGACGCGGTGATCCTCGAAGGGGTCGACAGCCCCGAAGCGGAAGCCTCGCTCTACTCCACGGTCCACGGCGCCGGCCGGCTGTTCGGCCGCAAGGAAGCCAAGCGGCGCTTCACCCGCGCCGCGATGGACCAGTGGCTGGTAGAGCGCGGCGTGGTGCTGATCGGCGCCGACCTCGACGAGAGCCCGATGGCGTACCGCCGTCTGCCCGAGGTGCTGGCGCATCACGCGGGGAGCGTGCGGGTGCTGCACAGCTTGCGGCCGTTCGCGGTGGCGATGGCGGGGGCCGGCGAGTTTGACCCGTTCCGGGACTGAGGGGCTAATGTTCCGGCGCGCGGAAGGAGCCAGCGACATGAAGGTGTTCATCGACGGCGAGGCGGGCACCACGGGCCTCGGCATCCGCGAGCGCCTGCAAGCGGTGCCGGAGATCGACCTGCGCAGCCTGCCCGCCGACCGGCGCAAGGACCCGGACGCGCGGCAGGCGCTGATGGACGAGGTGGACCTGGTCGTGCTCTGCCTGCCCGACGAGGCGGCGCGCGAGAGCACGCGCCTCGCCGACGAGCTCGGCCCGCGCGGCCCGAAGCTGCTCGACGCCAGCACCGCCCATCGGGTGCACCCCGACTGGACCTACGGCTTCGCCGAGCTGCAGCCCGCCCAGGGGAGGCGGATTGCCGAGGCGAACCGGGTGGCCAATCCGGGCTGCTACCCCACCGGCGCGATCGCGCTGATCCGGCCGCTGGTCGATGCCGGTCTGCTGCCGCCCGACTACCCGGTCACCATCAACGCGGTCAGCGGCTACTCGGGCGGCGGGCGGTCGATGATCGAGGCGCATGAGCGCGAGGGCGGCCCGGCGTTCGAGCTCTACGCGCTCGGCCTCGAACACAAGCACGTGCCCGAGACGCAGCGCTACGCCGGCCTCACGCGCCGGCCGATCTTCGTGCCCTCGGTCGGGCATTTCCGGCAGGGGATGCTGGTGTCGGTGCCGCTGCATCTCGACACGCTCCCCGGCGCGCCGACCGGGTCCGACCTGAGCGACGTGCTTGCCGCGCGCTATCGCGGCTGCGATCAGGTCAGGACGCCGCCGCCCGAGGCCGCGGGCACGCTCGAGCCGGAGGCGCTGAACCACACCGACGAGCTGGAGTTGCGCGTGTTCGCCCACCCGACGCACCGGCACGCCATCCTGGTTGCGCGCCTCGACAATCTGGGCAAGGGCGCATCCGGCGCCGCGGTGCAGAACATCCGCCTCATGCTCGGCCTCGGCGCCGCGCGCGCCCTTGCAAAGGAACCGGCCCATGCCTGACATGCCCATCCACGCGGGCACCGGCCCGCTCTACGCGCTGGACGGTATCGCGCCCAAGGTAGACGCCTCCGCGTGGGTGGCGCCGACGGCGGCGGTGATCGGCAATGTCGAGATCGGCCCGCACTCGGGCATCTGGTTTCACTGCGTGCTGCGCGGCGACACCAACGTCATCCGCATCGGCGCGCGGGTGAACGTCCAGGACGGCACCATCCTGCACGTCAATCGCGGCATGTTCGCGACGATCCTCGATGACGACGTGACGGTCGGCCACGCCTGCATCATCCACGCCTGCACCCTCAAGCGGCGCGCCTTTGTCGGCATGGGGGCGACGGTGCTCGACGGCGCGGTGATCGAGGAGGGCGGCATGCTCGCCGCCGGCGCGCTGCTGACGCCCAACAAGGTGATCGGGCCGAACGAGCTGTGGAGCGGCTCGCCGGCCAAGCTGTGGCGGGTGATGTCGGCCGAGGAGCGCACCGGCTTCGACCAGACCGCCGTGCACTACGCCGAGCTCGCGGCGCGCTTCAAGGCGGGGCTGCGCTCCGTCGGCTGATCGGTGCGCCGCTCCGCGATCCTGTTCCTTGCCGGCTTGACGGTCGCCGGCTGCGTCGGCGGGCCGCCGCCTCCGGCGCGACTGCCGCCCGACGCCTTCGGCGGCATCAATCTCGACAACGACATCGGCGCGATCAACCTCGCGCAATGGGCGTTCGCCGACGCCGCCCGGCTCCGCGGCGACCCGGTGGATGCGGCCCGCGCAGCGGCGGCGGTGGACTATCTGGCGGACGAGTTGGACCAGAGCCCGCGCTGGGTTGCCTTGTCGCCGATCGTCAAGTTGCAGATGCAACAGGCGCGGATCGAGGTGCGCGGCGCGCTCGGCATCGTACCGAACGCGCCGTCCCAGGCAGTCACGAACGGGCTGCTCGGCGCCGCCGCCTGGCTGCAGGCCGGCAATGGCGCCGGCGCGTTGGCGGCGCTCGCCACGCCGGTGTTCACGCTCGGACCGCAGGCGACCCTGGCCCGCCTCACCGACCTGCCGTTCCTGCGCGCCGCCAACATCGCGACCCAGCGCGCTGCTCTCTACAGGAACTTCCCCGGCTGCCCTGGCTGCCGCTGACGTTGCTCTGCCGCCGGCATAAACCTGCCGTTGACGGCTTCCTGCGAGGCTCGTGCTTCCGCAGGAGGCGCTGGTGGACCGGACGTTGTGGCTGCACTTCCCCGACTACCGCGCGAGCGACCCGTATCAGGCGCTGCTCGCCGAGGCGCTCGCCCGCACGATCGAGGCGCGCGCGGGCAGCGTGACGGACGCCCTTGAAGCCTGCGCCGAGCGGGACGTGGTGTTCCACCTGCACTGGGAGGATGCGGTCTACGCCGGCGCGACGAGCCAGGGGGAGGCGCGCGAGCGAATCGCGGGGTTCCTCGCCGAGCTCGCGGCGTTGCGCGCCTGCGGCGGCCGTGTGGTCTGGACGCGGCACAACGCGGCACCGCACGAGGACCGCTTTCCGGCGGCGTCGCTCGAACTGCGACGCGGCCTCGCGGCGGAGGCCGACCTGCTGCACGTGCACGGCGCGACCGCCGCGGCGCTGATGCGAGCGGACGGGGCGGCCGACGATCGCATCCTGGTGCTCCGCAACCCCGACATCGCGCCCGGCTACCCGAACGACATCGGCGACGCGGCGGCCCGCCGCTACTTCCATCTGGACGAGGGATCGACGGTGTTCGCGTTCCTCGGCGCCATGCGCGGCTACAAGGGGCTGGAGACGCTGCTGCACGCCTTCGCCGCCGTCCACGAGCGTGACCGCACGGCGCAGCTCATCATCGGCGGCCGGCAGCCGAACAGCCGCGAGGGCCGCTACGTGATGACCGCGCCGGGCGTGCGCCTCATTCCGCACTTCGTCGATGACGCGGTGGTGCAGTACGTGCTGCGCGCCGCGGATTTCGTGGTGGCGCCGTATCGCCGCACGCTCACCTCCGGCGCCGTCGCGCTGGCACTCGGGTTCGGCCGCCCGGTCATCGCGCCGGCGTTGCCGCCGATCCTCGAAGTGGTCCGTCCCGGCCGCGAGGCGCTGCTGTATCGCGCCGAGGACGCGGCGGACCTCGCCCGCGCCATGCGGGACGCCTGCGCGCTCGGCCCGGCGGAGCGGCTGCGGATGCGCGAGCACGCGTTGCGTTCCGCCGGCGCGGTCACGTTCGCTGATCTCGCCGGCGCGCTCGTCGACCGGGTCGGCGCCGCCGCGACGCTCTCAGAAGGCGAGGAAGGTGTCGCCCAACGCGACATTGCCGAGGTGATCGGCGCTGGGTTGAAAATGCCGGTCGAGTCGATCACACCGGAGAGGCGCCGGAGTACTTCGGCTGGTCGGCGAACCGCGCCCAGATCGATCTTGCGGCCTCCAGCGCGCTGACGCGTCAACAGCTGGGCTGGAACCCTACCGGGCCGGACCTGCTGACCGACCTGCGCAACATGGATTACAGCGTGGCCTAGAGTCAGCCGCCTTAGACTAGCTCCAGCCGACCGCTGAACCGACGAAGGATGTCGCGCATGTGCCCTCCACAGTCACTTGACCAAGCCGCTTCCACGATCCTGATCATCGGCGCTTCTCGGGGCCTCGGCCACGCCATGGCCGCCGAGTTCCTGGAGAAGGGTTGGCGCGTCGTTGGCACGGTCCGGGCTCGGACAGGCCGGACCAAGTTGCACGATCTGGCGGAGGCCTCTGAAGGCCGATTGGAGATCGAAACGCTCGACATCAACGAGCCGGAGCAGATCGCGGCGCTTCGAGGCCGCCTGTCAGGCCGCATGTTCGACATCCTGTTCGTGAACGCCGGGACCACCACGCAGGACGAGCACGTGAAGGTCGGGGAGGTGACCACCGACGAGTTCATGCGCGTCATGGTCACGAACGCCTTGAGCCCGATGCGCGTCATCGAAGCGCTTCAGGACTCTGTTCCTGCCACGGGCATGATCGGCGTGATGTCATCCGGGCAAGGCAGCATCACCAACAACGTGACGGGGATGCGAGAAGTCTACCGAGGCAGCAAAGCGGCCCTGAATATGTTCATGCGCAGCTTCGCGGCCCGGCCATCCAGCGCGTCGCGTGCGATGGTGCTGATGGCGCCAGGTTGGGTCCGCACCGACTTGGGGGGACCGGATGCGCACCTCAGCATCGAGGAGAGCGTCCCAAACTTGGTGAACGTGTTGCTCGCGAAGCGCCAAAGCTCCGGCCTACATTACCTCGACTATCTCTGCCGGGTCGTTCCCTGGTGAGACCCATGCCCGCAAAGGAGGCTGACGGCGTGGATTGCCGGGTCAAGCCCCGGGCAATGACGATGAGGGCGTTGATACGAGCAGGATAAGACCGCTCGAACGTTAGTCACGCGCGGTCCCGAACGCCCAGCGCGTGAGCACTGCGGCGGTCGAGGGTTGACGGGCGTTCCGGGATGCCGCACCTCGCACCCGTCGCCAGGAGAACACCGCCATGCGCTTCGGTCTGCTGTACGAGCTGCAACTGCCGCGCCCCTGGGACGAGCGGGCCGAGCATCGCATGATCCATGAGGCGCTGAGCGAGGTGGAGCTGGCCGACCGGCTCGGCTTTGACTGCGTGTGGGCCAACGAGCATCATTTCTTGGAAGAGTACTCGCACAGCTCGGCGCCCGAGGTGTTCCTGGCCGCCGCAGCGGCGCGCACCAGCCGCATCCATGTCGGCCACGCCGTCGTGCTGTCGCCCCCCGGCTACAACCCGCCGGCCCGTGTGGCCGAGCGCATCGCCACCCTGGACCTCGTCTCCAGCGGCCGGGCCGAGTGGGGCACCGGCGCGTCCTCCTCGCGCTCCGAGCTCGAAGGCTTCGCCATCGACGCCGCCCAGAAGAAGGCGATGTGGGCCGAGGCGACCGAGCAGACCGCCAACATGCTGGCCATGTCGCCCTATCCCGGCTTCGAGGGGCAGTTCTTCTCGATGCCGACGCGCAACGTGATCCCCAAGCCGTACCAGAAGCCGCACCCGCCGATCTGGGTGGCGTGCTCCAACCGCGAGACCATCCATGTGGCGGCGCGCAACGGCATCGGCGCGCTGGCCTTTGCCTTCGTCGACCCGGAAGAGGCGGCGAAGTGGGCGGGCGAGTACTACGAGATCATCAAGTCCGAGGAATGCGTGCCGATCGGGCACAGCGTCAACGCTAACATCGCGATGGCGACCGGCTTCTCGGTGCATCACTCGGAGGCGGAGGCCCGCGCGCGCGGCCAGGAAGGTTTTCAGTATTTCGGCTTCGCGCTCGGCCATTTCTACGTCTACGGCCAGCACAAGCCGGGCGTGACCAAGGTGTGGGACCGCTTCGAGCGCGCCCGCGACGCACTGCCGGCGACGCAGGGCAACGGCATCGGCACGCCGGCGCAGCTCCTCAGCCGCATGCAGCAGTATCAGGACGTCGGCATCGACCAGGTGATCTTCATCCAGCAGGCCGGGCGCAATCGCCACGAGCACATCGTCAGCTCGCTCGAGCTGTTCGCCGCCGAGGTGATGCCGGCGCTCAAGGCCGACCAGGCGGAGCGGGACACACGCAAGCAGGCGGAACTGGCGCCGTTCATCGCGGCGGCGCTGAAGCGCAAGACCTGGATGGCCCCGCTCGCCGAGGACCAGATCCCGAGCATCGCCGCCTACGGCCGCACCGTGGTCGCCGGCGCCCCGACCGCCGCGCTGAGCGCCCGCCGCGGCGGCGGCATCGCGATCCCGACCGAGGACCTGTCGGAGAGGAAGCGCGCCGCGGGGGACTAGCCTCTCAGGCACTCCCGTCACCCCGGCGACGGCCGGGGTCCAGGAAGCATGCTAAGGTCGGAGCGATTGGCGCTGGATTCCGGCTTTCGCCGGAATGACGGGCGGGTAGCCAGCCGCTTGGCATCGCGGCGATGTTTCCAGACGGAGTCTTACTCGCCGAGCCCGTAAACCCATCCGGCATGGAACTTGCTGCGCCCCGTTCCGCGATCGAGCGGCACGGAGGCGGCCTTGGCGGCGATTCCGGCGGAGCCCTACAGCCTCCAACTGGACCTGGCGCGCGCCGCCCTGCTCATCATCGACATGCAGCGCGACTTCCTCGATCCGGGCGGCTTCGGCGAGATGCTCGGCAACGACGTGGCGCAGCTGCGCGGCGCGATCGAGCCGAACCGCAAGCTGCTGCGAGCCTGGCGGGCCGCCGGCCTGCCCGTCATCCACACCCGCGAGGGTCACCGCGCCGACCTCGCCGACCTGCCGCCCTCCAAGCGGGATCGCGGCCGGAGCGCCGTGAGCATCGGCGACGCCGGCCCGATGGGGCGCATCCTGGTGCGCGGCGAAGCCGGCCACGACATAATCCCCGAGCTCCATCCCGAACCGGGCGAGCCGGTGATCGACAAGCCCGGCAAGGGCGCGTTCTTCGCCACCGACCTGCAGGCCATCCTGCTGCACCGAGGCATCCGGCAGCTCGTGGTTACCGGCGTCACCACCGAGGTCTGCGTCAACACCACGGTGCGCGAGGCGAACGATCGCGGCTACGAGTGCCTGGTGCTGGCGGATTGCGTGGCCTCCTACTTCCCGGAGTTTCATGCAGTCGGCCTCAGGATGATCGCCGCCCAGGGCGGCATCTTCGGCTGGGTCGGCCACTCCGCCGACGTGATCGCCGCGCTCGCGAGCGTGCAGCGATGAGCGCCGCGCCGGCGGTCAAACCGAGGCTGTGGGTTCCGGGCGACTGGAACGCGCTGTTCGGCTTCGGCACCAACATCCTGGTCAACGTGCTGGTGCTGACCGGGCTGCTGCGCTTCGTGCTCAAGATGCCGGACGACCTGGTGTTCGGCCGCATCCTGCCGGCCCTCGGCCTCATGCTCTGCCTCAGCACCGGCTACTACGCCTTCCTCGCCTACCGCGTGGCGCGCAAGACCGGGCGCGACGACGTGTGCGCGCTGCCGTCCGGCATCAGCGTGCCGCACATGTTCGTCGTGACATTTGTCGTCATGCTGCCGATCCTGCTCGCCACGCACGACCCGGTGCAGGCCTGGGAGGCCGGGCTCACCTGGGTGTTCGTGCAGAGCTTCGTGCTGATGATCGGCGGCTTCATCGGCCCGGTGATCCGCCGCATCACGCCGCGCGCGGCCCTGCTCGGCTCGCTCGCGGGCATCTCGATCACCTTCATCTCGATGAACCCGGCCGCGCAGGTATTCGCGACGCCGGTCATCGGCATCGTGTGCTTCGCGATCATCCTGGCGGACTGGTTTGGCGGCGTGCGCTACTTCGGCGGCGTGCCCGGCGGCCTGGTCGCCATCGCCGTCGGCACGGTCATCGCCTGGGCATCGACCGCGCTCGGCCTCGGCTACGGTCAGCTCACCGTCGCCAATGTCGGCGCGTCGCTCGCCCATTTCGGCTTCGAGTTCCCGCTGCCTGCGCTCGGGCACGTGTTCTCGGGCTTCAAGTTCCTCGGCGTGATCCTGGTCACCGCGATCCCGTTCGGCATCTACGATCTGATCGAGGCGCTCGACAACGTGGAAAGCGCCGCCGCCGCCGGCGACAGCTTCCCGACGACGCGCGTGCTGACCGCGGACGGCGTGATCAGCCTGATCGGCTGCCTGCTCGGCAACCCGTTCATCAACGCGGTCTACATCGGCCATCCCGGCTGGAAGGCGATGGGCGGACGCATCGGCTACTCCGCCGCCACCGGCGTGATCGTGCTCGTGCTGACCTGGCTCGGCATCATCGCGCTGATGATGGCGGTGATCCCGGTGGTCGCGATCCTGCCGATCCTGCTCTACATCGGCATGCTGATCGGCTCGCAGGCGTTCCAGGAAA
>JAABUQ010012090.1_pt1 | contig 10829 bp, 12 predicted proteins | sample 5560001 | NCBI WGS metagenome assembly JAABUQ01 (sample SAMN10711888, study PRJNA513371) | rock metagenome | isolation source: Antarctica rocks | place: Antarctica: Victoria Land, Finger Mt nord | collected 2015-12-18
CGTCTCGGGAAATTCCACATCGACCGGGGCGAGGCACGATGCGAACTGATCAACAACTCCGACCTCGCGATCCTGACCGGATACAATGCGCTGATGCGGGGGCTGGCCGAATACTACAAGCTCGGTTGGTGGCACGGGAAGATGTTATCATGGATCAGTCGGAAGGAAGGGCGTGTTCGTTCGCGCCGACATCAAGGACGAGGCTGGTGTGGAGGGTCGATAACGCAGCTGTAAATGCGTTCGGCCGCCTCACATCCGTTTCAGCAACGCCAGCGCCGTCGACTACGACGATCGAGACGTTCACCCCAGCCACTGCCGATACGGCGGGCGCGCACACGAAGTTTATTCGGCGATGAAATTCAGCCGATCGGGTCTGACAATCAACAGTATAGCCCTGGTCGCAGTTGCCAAACCGATCTTCTTCTGTGGCTCGGCGGCAGTCAACGAACTCGATCCGGCGCACACGGCAGTCAACCCCGCCGAGCTGAACGTGAGCCTCGGTAAGACGACCCTACGCCTGGTGCTCGGCCTGCCCGAAACTATTTGGGGCAGCGCTGTTCCTGCGAGCGACGATGCGGCGCACCTCTACGGTCACAAACTCGTGGTCGATGGCGATCTGATCGCCGGCGGCTGTGTTAACTAAGAGTAGCGCGAATGCCCGGCTTCATTCCCCAGATCAGGCTTTACCAGGAGTGGTTGCTCAAAGAGCGCGGGCTGGCGTTCGACGGTTTTTCAGAGCTTCGGGAATGGTCGGTCACCGACCTGGAGGCATTTTGGCGTAGTATCTGGGAACATCACGATCTGCGCTCGCCGACGCCGTTCGCGCGTGCTCTTGGCCTTGAGGTGATGCCGGGCGCGGTCTGGTTTGACGGCGTACAGCTCAACTACGCCAAGCAGGTGTTGCGCCATGGCGAGACCGCGGCAGCCGCAGGCCAGCCGGCGATTATCGCTGAGGACGAGCGGGGTGCAGTGCGCACGATCGCGTGGCCTGAGTTACGCCGCCAAGTCGCCGCATTTGCGGTGACGCTGCGCAAGCTCGGAATCCAGCCGGGCGATCGTGTCGTCGCCTATTTACCGAATATCCCGGAAACTGTGGTAGCATTCTAGCTTGCGCCAGTGTTGGCGCGATATGGAGCGTTTGCGCGCCTGACATGGGAGTGTCGGCGATACAGAACCGCTTTAGCCAGGTCGCTCCGAAGCTGCTGATCGCGGCCGATGGCGTGTTCTATGCCGGGCGGGCGCTGGATCGCGGCACGGTGATCGAAGGTCTGCGCGCTGCGTTGCCGACGCTTGAGGCGACGATTGTGCTAGCGACACCGCATGCCCTCCGGACGGTCGAGTGCACGCTGAGCTTCGCCGAGGCAGTGGCCACACTGGTCGAAGCCGACGTCTTCGAGCCGCTGCCGCTGCCGTTCGACCACCCGCTCTGGATACTCTACTCCAGCGGGACCACGGGCCTGCCCAAAGCGCTGGTTCATAGCCACGGAGGCGTCGTGCTGACGGCGCTGGCGGGCGGTCTGCACACCGACCTTGGACCGAGCTATGCTGCGAACAGCAGGGGCGAGCGATTCCATTGGTACAGCACCACCGGCTGGGTAATGTGGAACGCCCAGATCGCGGGACTGCTCACCGGCACCACCATATGCCTGTTCGACGGCAGCCCGAGCGGCGCAAAAGACCGGCCGGACTGGTCGCTGCTCTGGCGGTTTGCTGCGCGCCACCGGGTCACCTTCTTCGGCGCGGGCGCCGCGTTCCACATCGGCTGCATGAAAGCGGGGCTAGATCTTGCCCGCTGTGGCGACTTGTCGGGCGTTCGGACCCTCGGCAGCACGGGCTCGCCCCTGCCGGCGGACACGCAAGAATGGGGTACAACCCAGTTCGCGCGCCTGGGGACACCGGACATATGGTGGTGCAACATCTCGGGCGGAACGGACCTGTGCAGTAACTTCATTACTGGCAGCCGGGAGCTCCCCCAACGACCCGGTGCCATGCAGTGCCGTCAGCTCGGAGCGGCAGTCGAGGCTTGGGACGAGGCCGGGCAGCCGGTCATTGGCAAGGTCGGCGAGCTGGTGTGCACGCGGCCAATCCCCGCGATGCCGATCTATTTGTGGGGAGACGCCGACGGATCGCGCTATCATGATGCATATTTTGCGACGTATCCGGGCGTCTGGCGCCATGGGGACTGGCTGCGTATCGACGCCGATGAGAGCTGTACGATCAGCGGGCGCAGCGACGCCACCATTAATCGGGCAGGGCTGCGAATGGGGACCAGCGAGATCTATGCCGCGGTCGAGCGACTCGCGGAAGTCCTCGACTCGCTGGCGGTCGAGGTCCAGGCAGGTGCCACGGCGGCGGAAGCGCGGCTCGTGCTATTCGTCGTACTAGCGGCCGACGCAATCCTCGACACATCGCTGAGGGTCCGGATCGGCGACGCGATCCGTATGTCCTTGTCCCCCCGATTTGTGCCCGATCTCGTCATTGCCGCACCGGCAATCCCACGAACGCTGTCGGGCAAGAAGCAGGAGCTCCCGGTGAAGCGCATTCTTCAAGGCGCGGACTTGCAGCGCGTAGTCGACCGGTCGGCCATGGCCAATCCGGCATGCCTGGACTGGTATGTCGCAATTGCGGCGACGATCGGCAGGGCAAACGGCTAGGCGAACGACTTGTCAATCAGCACGGCGATGCCGCGGGATACGCCGAACTTGCCAGTGCCGGAAGGATGCTGCCGGTGGCCTCTCCAAAGCCGATCGACACATTGCCATCGCGCGAAGCCCGCCCGCGCAGCGTGATGGAGTCGCCGTCCTCGAGCCACATTCGCGTCTCGCCATTGGGCAATGTGAGCGGCCCGTTGAGATTCGCCTCCACGAGGCACGCCGCCTCGCTGAGGCCTGGACCCGAGCAGGTGCCGCTGCCGATCAGATCGCCTGACCCCATTTCGCAGCCGTTGCTCGCGTGGTGCGCCAGCATCTGGGCAAACGTCCAGTACATGTGGCGGAAGTTGGTGCGGCAGATCACAGCTTCATCGCCGTTGCCGTGCATCTTGCTTGTCCGGAGCCGCGCTTCGAGTGCGATATCGAAGCCGCCCGCCTGCTGGTCGGCGACCGAGCGGAGGTGCGCGGGAACAGCGGGATCGCCGTCCGGCCGGGCGAAGGCGGGAACGCGGAACGGCGCCAGCGCCTCGGCGGTGACGATCCACGGCGACACCGTCGTTGCCAGGCTCTTGCCCAGGAACGGCCCCAGCATCGTCTCCCAGAGCTGGATACCCCGCGCCGACCAGTCGTTGAGCAGGCAAAAGCCGAACACCGCGTCGGCGGCAGCGTCGATGGGGATTGGAATGCCATGGGTGTTGCCGGGGCCGCCAAACCAGACGCCCATCTCCAGCTCATAATCCTGTCGCGGCTCCGCGCCATAGTGCAGTCCACTGGAGCCGCCGAACTCGGCCGTCCAAGTCCCGTATGGCCGACGCACCGGAGTGCCCGACACGATTACCGAGCTGGCGCGGCCGTCATAGCCGACCGGCACCGTCCGGAAGACCGGCGGGCAGATCGGCTGCCCGCGATCGTCGTTGCCCGCACGCCGCCCGATGTGGAAGGTCGACACGCACATGTCACTGAACTGGCGCACCTTCGTCGGCAGTAGCAACTCGACGTCTGCCTGGGCAACCAGCAGCTGGTCCGCGAGTGTCTCCACGCGGGCACGTTCCGGCGCGTCCTCCCGCAACAGATCGGACAGCCGTGCGCGAAGCGCGGAGGCCGCGCCGCCGCCCAGCCCGAGCAGCGGCAGGAGGTCGTCGCCCGCAGCCGCGCGTGCGGCTTGCTGCGCCTCGCCATCGAGGAGCCCCGCCTTCAAGGCGACGGCGAGATTGACGATGAGATGGCCGATGGCGACACCACCCTGCATTGGACCACCGGGTCGTCGAAAACGTCCAAACGGCAGATTCTGGATTGGGAAGTCTGCGTCCGGCATGTTCGCCGAGCTGACCCAGCTCCGCCGTGCGGGATCATGCGTAGCGTTCAAGGCGTGCATGGTAGAGTTTCTCCTAGACCAGCCGGTTTACAGAGCACGGCGTCGCGATACATGCAGCTAAGATGACCAACACCGGAATCGGAGGGGAATCCCCGGTCGGGGCGGAGACGCGCCGCAAGCTGATCGAGACCGCCGTGCGACATTTCGCCGAACACGGCTTCGAGGCTGCGAGCCAGCGCGCCATCCAGCGTGATGCCGGGGTCAACCCGGCGTCGGCACATTATTATTTCGGATCCAAGGAAGCGATGTACCGCGCCGTTATCGCCACCTTCATCCACGACGTCCAGAAGGAGCGAGTGCGGCTTCATACTGCGTTGCCGGAGGGGCTTACCGGGCCCGCGCGACTCCACCGGTTGCTGCGCGATTACTTCTTGCCGGGCTATGCGATCGCGACGAACTCCCACGGGTTCCACTATACGCGCATTCTCGCGCGCGTGCAGGGAGAGCGCGGTATGTCGACTCAGGCGATCTTCACAGACATCGCGCGCCCAGTCCGTACCCTCTACCTCGACAGTCTTCGCCAGCTCTTTCCCGGCGCGGACACCGACGATATCGAGGAGGCGCTGCTGATGGGAGTAGCCCTGATGTCGATCACGGCGGTCGGTCGTGGCAATGGCGACCTGTCCCCCGTCGCATCGCCCGTCGAGGCGGCGGAGCAATTGGCGACATTCATGGCGGCGGGATTTCAGGCGCGGTTCGGCCCGGTGCATCAGTCCTGAAGCACCGCAACGGCGCGAAGCCAGCCCGCGCTGGCCGCCTTGATCTTGACAGGGAAACAGATGAGATCGAATCCGGTCGACGGAAGAGTCTCCAGGTTGTGGAGCTTCTCCATCTGAAAATAGCCGATCTCGCGGCCGGCCTTGTGCCCTTCCCAGATGATCGACGGGTCGCGATCTTCGCTCCAGCGCCGGGCGGTGTAGACAAACGGCGCGTCCCATGACCAGCCGTCGGTGCCGACGATCCTGACTCCACTCGATGCCAGGAAAATCGTTGCTTCTCGCCCCATGCCGCACCCCGAAGCCAGGTAGCCTGGCCGGCCATAAATCGCGCCCGCCGAGGTGTTGACGACGACGATGTCGAACGGCTGCAGCGTGTGCCCGATCCGCGCAAGTTCCGCCTCGATATCTGCCTGCGTGACGACATAGCCGTCGGCGAAATGGCGGAAGTCGAGCTTCACCCCCGGTCGCCAGCACCAGTCGAGCGGCAGCTCGTCGATCGTCATCGATCGCCGGCTGCCTGAGGGCAGTGCCGCGTCCTGCGTCGAGTGGAAATGCCAGGGTGCGTCCATATGGGTACCATTGTGCGTGCTGACATCGATCCGCTCGACCGCCCAGCCCTCGCCGTCGGGCAGGTCTTCTGGGCGCAGCCCCGGGAAGAATGCTGCCATTTGGTTCACCGTCTCGCGATGATTAAAATAGCTGATGCGCGGCTCGGAACCGGGTGGATCCGATTCGACGCCGTTCTCGAGCGAAATCGACAGGTCGATGAGCGTGCTCGGCATGACCATCAGAATTTCTTTTCGAGCTGGAGGCCAGCGCTGCGTGACTTGTTGAAGCTGACGTCGGGATAGGAGAAGTTGATATTGATGCCGTTGACCGAACGCCCATTGTTAACGTTAGTCGCGAACGCGGTAATGCTGAGCTGCTCGGGGACGAAGGTCAGTCCCGCACGCAGCCCGAGTTCGCCGACCGGTTCACCCTGAGTAGGATAGCCGGTCTGGTAGAAATAAATGCGGCTGTGGAAGCGGAACGACGCCTCGAACAGTCCGGTCACCTTGTCGGTGAGTGGGGGCGTTGAGCTGGCCAACAGGTAGAATTGCCACGCTGGTGTGCGCGGCAGCTTGTTGCCCGACGCGTCGAACGGTCCCTGGTTGAGCAGGTTGCGCGCAAGCGGAAAACTGGTAAATCTCGCATTTGTATAGGCAATATTTCCCGAGAGACTGAGCGCTGAAATTGGGCGCAGCGTTCCCTCGAGCTCAAATCCGTCAATCTTCGAATTGGCTGCGTTGGTGATCGCAACACCGCCGCTCGGCACCCCGACCCGAACCTGGAGATCATCATAACGGTTGGTATAGCCGGCAATCGCAATGCTAGCGCGACGATCCAAGAAATCCGCCTTGACGCCAGCCTCGGCCGAGCTCAGTTTTTCTGGATTAAGCGCGGGGTCCGCGCCGAACGCATTGAACCCGCCGCCCTTGAAGCCGGTACTGTAGCTGGCATAGAGCAGTATGTCGCTCGTCGGCTGGTACGTCAGCTTTGCCCGATAGGACGTGTTCCTGAAGACCGCCTGCGCCGGCCGATACTGGACTAATGGTACGATCGGGACGAGCGTGTCGTAATTGTAAGTCACGGTATGAAGACTGAAGTTCTTGGTTTCGCGGGTGTAGCGGACGCCGCCGATCACCGCGAGCTCCGGCGTGAGATGAAATGTCCCGTCGGCGAAGGCGGCATAAGACTTCGTGTCCTGAAACGCGGTAAATCTCGATGTGCGCCGGTCTGCAGTCGTAAATTGCAGGTTGTTGATGAAGAAATCCATATCCTGTTCGGAATTAGAGAAGTAACCACCAAGGATCCACGTGAGGCGACGATGTCCGTTGGATTGAAGACGGAACTCCTGACTGACGTTCTCGGTCGGGAGCGTCCCGGTATTGAAGCCGTACCGATCAGTGATGCCAAGCCCATCGCTGTCGGTTGCGCCGCGATTGCCGATCTTGTCGTAACCCGTGACGGACACAAGATCGATAGTACCCAAGCTGTAGGTCGCATCGAGGGCCAAGCTGTTGTCGTCGATCCGGTTGAACGTCGGGCTGTTGAGTGAGAAGTTATTGTCGTTCTTGACCGCGTCGATCTGCGTCTGTGTCAAAGGAACCGCCGGCGTTGCCGTGCCCGGCAGAACCAGCGGACCAGTCGGCAACGTGCTGAGGGACGTCGCCGCCCATCGGATGAGCGCCGGCTTGGCATAGGTCAGGGTGCGCCCGGCAATGAACCGGAGGTCGAGCTTGTCCGTCGGCCGCCAGCGCAGCGTACCGCGCACCGCATAGCCATGCCCGCCACCGATATGGTCGCCATTGAAGGTATTGTACGCCCAGCCACGCTCGTCGAAGAAGTTACCCGCAACGCGAAAGCCCAGCGTGTCGTTCAACGGGCCGCCGACCGCGGCCTCGCCGCGCACCTCCTGCGGATCGGCGATCGAGAATCGCGCGTAGCCACCAAGGGTCGAGGTCGGATCGGCGGTGCGGACGAGTACCGCGCCCGCGGTCGCGTTGCGGCCCTGCAGCGTTCCCTGCGGTCCGCGTACGATCTCGATGCTGCCAACATCGAGGAAACTCGTGCCGCTGAACGCTCCTGATGCCTGATAGACGCCGTTGACATAGACGGCTACCGGATCATCGAGCAGTGTCGAATTGGTGCCCGCGGTGCCGCGGATCGAGATCGGCGAGCCCCCATAGCTGGTGTTGCCCGAGACGAAGATTCCCGGCGCCAAGCCCTGAAGCTCGGTCAGATTCTTTGCGCCCGAGCGATTGAGCGCTTCACCGCTGACGACGGTGATCGCAATCGGCACGTCCTGTATGCGCTCTGCGCGCTTCTGCGCGGTGACGATAATGTCGGGGCTGGAGTCGCCCGTCGCTTGTGGGTCGACGGCCGCCACGCTCCGCGGCTGAGCTGCGGGATTCTGCGACGTAGGTACGGTGGGAGGCGGAGTTGCCGAACTGACAGGCTGTGATTGAGCTATGGCAGTAGCCGGCGCGATGGTCGACAGCAGAGACGCAAATAAGATTTTGCTTCGCATCCGGCTTCCCCTCAGACTTATATTTATCTATCATCCGATTGGTAGATAGGACTTTACAGCGCGTCAAGCGCAAGGAGAGCCGAGATGGGGGTCGATGGGGATTGGCGGCGCGACGCCCTGACGGAGCTTCGGCAGGGCTGGCCGACCCTGTGCGGCGCGACACTAGGGGTTGCGGTCGGTGCCGCGGCGTTGCCATTCTACACCGCCGGCGTGTTCGTCCGGTCGCTCCAACAGGATTTCGGCTGGTCGCGCGCCAGCTGTCGGCGGTGTCGCTCGCGGCCACCCTGACCGTCGTATTCTGCGCACCCGTGGCGGGGCTAGCAGTCGACCGGTTCGGGGTTCGCTTCCCCGCTGCATTTAGCCTGGCGGCGCTGGCGCTGGGCTTCCTGGGGCTGGCGTCGATGACGGGCAGCATTGCTCAATATACGGTGATCCAGGTCGCGCTATTCGCCTTTGCGATCGCGTCCACGCCGATAAGCTTCACGCGCGCTGTCAACGAGCGCTTCGTCGCCGCGCGCGGACTTGCGCTCGGCCTGACGCTTGCGGGCACCGGAATCACCGCCGCGATCGCGCCGCTGGCGGTCGCAGCGATCATCGCCGACCAAGGCTGGCGCACCGCCTATATCCGCCTGGCGATGGTGGTCGCGCTGTCGATCCCGGCCGTCCTGTTGCTGCTGCGGCCTAAACGGCATTCGACCAAGCCAATCCTGATCGTCGCGCTGCCAGTCGCCGCCTCGACGGGATCGCTATCAACCCTACGCCTGCAGCTGAACGACCGCCGGTTCGTTCGGCTCTACGCTGCTTTCTTCTTCCTTGCGCTGGGCGTGTCTGGGTTCGTGCTTCACTTGGTCCCGATGTTAAACGATGCGGGGATGACGCTCGTCGAAGTGGCCGCTATCCAGGCACGGCTGGGACTGGCGGTGATCGCGGGACGGCTCGTAATCGGAGTCGCTGTCGATCATTTTTTCGCACCGCGCGTTGCGGCGTTGTCGCTCTGCGCCACCATCGGGGGGATGGTGGCGCTTGCGGTGTTCGGGACACCGGCAGCGCCTTGGTCGGCCTTCGCGATCGGTTTCGCGCTTGGAGCGGAAGTCGACCTGATCGGCTACCTGACAGTTCGCTATTTCGGGCTTGCCGCTTATGGTCGGCTCTACGGCCTGCTCTACGGTTCCTTCCTTCTCGGAACCGGACTCAGTCCCCTTGTCATCGCTACGATCGCGGCAGGGTCCGGCGGCTATTCGTCGGCCCTGTGGGTGTGCGCGACCTTCGTTGGCATTACAGTGGCGCTGCTTGCCACCGCCCCCCGGTTCCCCGCAGCGGACGAATACTTCGAACGGCGCACCAGCGCCGATGAACGCGCCGCTCCATCGGACCACGGGAGCCAATCCGACCCGGCTTGGCCCCTCAGGCTCGCGGGTGCCATCAATCACTAGGAAGGAACGACCATGAGCCTCAAGTTATATCATCATCCCGTTTCCACCTGCTCGCAGAAGGTCCGCCTCGCGTTGGCCGAGAAGGGCCTGACCTTCGATCAGCACATCATCGACTGGTCCATCATCGAGCACCTGTCGGACTGGTACCTGAGGATCAATCCCAACGGGGTGGTGCCAGCTCTGGTTCACGACGGCAATGCGGTCGTCGACTCGTCGGTTATCTGCGAGTATGTTGATGAAGCGTTTGGTGAGCGTGAGATCTCTCCGCACGACGTTCTCGGCCGCGCGGAGATGCGCGCGTGGATGCGCTATTTCGAGGAGGTGCCGACGGTCGCGATAAGGTTCTCCTCATTTAACAAGCTGTTTGCGAAGGCATTGAAGGAAAGGACGGCATCCGAGTTCGACGAGATGACGAACAAGATGCCGCTCAGGGCGCATTTCTACAGGCAGATGGGAGCGCAAGGGTTTTCGGAGAAGCTGGTTACGGAGTCGCTTGAGAAGCTGCACAAATGCCTGACGCGCGTCGCCGATCGCCTCGGGGATGGACGCTCGTTTCTGCTGGGGGATTGCTACTCGATCGCCGACATCGTGCTCGTCCCCTCCGTCGTTCGAATGGAAGACCTTGGCCTGGCATACGTGTGGGAAGACCTGCTTCACGTTCAGCTGTGGTTTGAACGAGTGCAGAGCCGCCCGTCTTTCGATATCGCTTATATGACGGGTTCGCGAGTGGACCCCTCGAATTATATAATAACGCAGGGCCACAGCAAGACAGCTAGCGCCTGAAAATTCTTTGCGCCGGGTAGCGATGGCTGCTCTTATCAGATGGTCCCGGCCGTTCGGAAGTTGTCGGCTAAGATAAGCTAGTCCCGAGCTGGCTTATTCCATCGGTTTCAGGAGAGCCGGGGCGGGACTGTCCCTCGTCCCCAACTCCCAGTCTAGGGATAGCGGCTCGTTCAATCCCACCCGTGTCGCAATCGGACGGTGCTCTGCGGAGGAGCCGCCATTCACGGGGTCTGGGGAGCAATGGAACAGAAAAAGCGCACAGCGACCTTGCCAACTACGGTTGAGCCCTGACGCATCGACCAGCCGCCCTGTTTACCAGCGAGCTTCAGCTCGCCCATCAGCGCGATAATATCGTGCCGCTCCATCAGGCCGCCTTGCGGATCGGCAGCAGCCGATCGTAGCGCGCAGCGTCGGCGAGCGGCTCGATCGTGAGCCGAAGATGGACGGGGGTCGCGATGGCGGGGACAATCGGCGCCGACCGGGACCGGGCGAGGATGTTGAGCACGACGTCGGCGCTGGTGACCCCTTGCACGAGCGCCTCGGCGGCCGCCGCCTCGAGCGCGTCCAATCCGTCGATCGTCGCTGCGGTCATCCGGCGCAACGCCTTATGCTGACGGTCGGAGAGCTTGGGCTTCTTGCCACGCAGCTTCCCGGGGCTCCGTAAGAGTCTCTTCAGCCTTGTACGCTCTCATGACTGCCATCTGTGGCACTGACCGCACGTTCCCGTCCGACAGTTACGCAACTGCCGGTGCTTGTAAACCGGGCAGGTGTGCCGCGGGCTCCTGATCGACGACGATT
>JAABUQ010012091.1_pt1 | contig 10829 bp, 10 predicted proteins | sample 5560001 | NCBI WGS metagenome assembly JAABUQ01 (sample SAMN10711888, study PRJNA513371) | rock metagenome | isolation source: Antarctica rocks | place: Antarctica: Victoria Land, Finger Mt nord | collected 2015-12-18
TACGACGACCTCGGCCTCGCCGTCGCCAACACCCTGGCCGCCTGCGAGGTCGGCGCCCGCCAGGTCGAATGCACGATCAACGGGATCGGCGAGCGCGCCGGCAACGCCGCGCTCGAGGAGGTCGTCATGGCCTTGAAGACCCGGGAGGATTTCTACGGCCTATCCACCCACATCAAGACCGAGCGGCTGTACCCGATCAGCCGGATGGTCTCGACGATCACCGGGATGACCGTCCAGCGGAACAAGGCGATCGTGGGGCGGAACGCCTTCGCCCACGAATCCGGGATCCACCAGGACGGGATGCTCAAGGAGCGGTCGACGTACGAGATCATGCGGCCCGAGGACGTCGGCGTGCCCAAGACCGACCTCGTCCTGGGCAAGCACTCCGGCCGCCACGCGCTCCGCGACCGCGTGGTCGAGCTCGGCTATCACCTCAACGACGGACAATTGAACACCGTCTTCGACGACTTCAAGGCCCTCGCCGACAAGAAGAAGGAAGTCTACGACGAGGACCTGATCGTCCTGATCGAGATGCACATCCAGGACGTCACCCCGGTCTGGCAGCTCGTCAGCCTGCACACCACCGCCGGGACCGGCATCCTGCCGACAGCGACGATCGCGATCCGCAACCCCGAGGGCCAGGTGATCCAGGACGCCGCGATCGGCGATGGCCCGGTCGACGCGATCTTCAAGGCGGTCGAGCGCGTCACCGGGATCGCCGCCAACCTCAAGGCATTCGCCGTCCGGGGCGTCACCGCCGGCAAGGACGCCCAGGGCGAGGTCTCCCTCGAACTCGAAGTGACCAGCGCCGACCGCGCCTTCCGAGGCCGGGCCGCCTCGACCGACATCATCGAAGCCTCCGCCCAAGCCTACATCAACGCCGTCAACGCCATCGTCGCCCGCCGCGAGCGGAGCCATGCCGGCGAGGTCATCGGCCGACCAGGCGCGGGGGCCTGAGCGTTTGACGCGGGCCCCTCTCGATCGGTACATTTCCGCCGGCCGGATGTTCGAACAGCATGGGCCGCGACCCCGATCGAGGAACACCGATGTCCAATGAGCCGTCCGCCCGAATCGTCACGCCGGCCGGGGGTGCCTGGCTTTCCTGGCTGGGGCACCCGGCCCGATGGGTGGCCGAGTCCGGGGACACCGGCGGGACGTATGCCCTCTCCTGGTCTGCGATCCCCCCGGGCGATGGACCGCCACCGCATCGCCATGACTTCCAGGAGGGATTTTACGTCCTCAAGGGCGAGCTTCGCTTCACCGTTGGCAATCGATCGGTCGGGCTCCCGGCCGGCGGGTTCGTCTCGATCGGCGGTGGGACGGCCCATACCTTCGAGAATGCCGGGCCGGGGGAGGCCGAGGTTCTCACCCTGGTGGCGCCGGCGGGGTTCGAGCGCTTCCAGGCCGAGGCGGGCCGGCCCGTCGCCGGACCCTCCGGGCCGTTCGAACCGCCCACCGCCGACGATCTGGCCCGGATGAAGAAGCTCGGCCCAACCCACGGGATCGACTTCGACCTGCCCGAAGACGCGTTCCGGGTCGAGCCCGAGGTCACCATCCGCCAGCCCGGCGAGGGGCCGGCGTTCCACATCGCCGGGGACCTTTATACGTTCCTGGCCGAGGGGGCCGAGACCGACGGCCGCTATTTCCTCTGGGAGGCGATCGTACCGCCGGGGTGCGGGCCGCCGCCCCACGTCCAGACTCGGGAGCACGAAGGGTTCTACGTCCTCGACGGCGAGCTGACGTTCCGCTTCGACGACCGGGGCGCCGTCGTCGGCCCGGGATCGTTCGTCGGCGTGCCCCCCGGGGTGGTCCACTCGTTCCGGAACGAGACCGACCGCCCTTGTCGGCAATTATTGTGGTTCGCGCCGGCGGGCCTGGAGCACTTCTTCCGCGAGACGGGCCGGATGGTCGCGGATCGATCGGCACCCATCCCCCCGCCGTCGCCCGAGGAGATCGGGCGGTTCCTGACCGCCGCCGGTCGCTACGGGGTCGAATTCCCGATGCCCGGGGGGCCTTGATCCGATCAAACCAAGGCGTGTTCCTCGATCGCACGGAGGAAGCAGCGGCGGACCTCGGAGGCGCCAACCAGACTGGGCTCGATGGTCCGGGTGTACCACTCGGGGCGGCCGGCGAGGAAGTGGGCGTGGAGGTCGACGAGGGCGCCGTAGCGGCCGGCGAGGGCGGCGAGGTTGGCGTTGAGCCTGCGGAGGTTGGCCCGGCCGAGCTTGGGGTCGACCCCGAAGACGTTGAGGGCGTCGTCGCCGAAGGTCGGGTCGTAGACGGTGCCGATCAGGACGGGCCGGATCGGCAGGGCCTTGAGGAAGGCGTTGAGGTCGATCGCGAAGTCGTCCAGGCCCGGCCCGGGGTCCTGGAGCAGGCCCATCAGGAGGTCGTTGCCGCCGATCGTGAGCAAGGCGAGCGAGGGCAACGCGGGGGCGAGCCGGGCGGCCTGGGCGGGGAGGTCGCCGATCGTCGAGCCGTCGACGGCGTGGTGCTGGAGCCGGGCCGGCCCCCGGGCACGGAGGTCGCGGCCCCGGAACTCGGGGAAGAGGGCGTCGTCGTTGCGGACGAGCAGGCGGCCGGGGTCGACCCCGCGATCGTTATAGTGGCCACAGTCGAGGATCGAGTCGCCGAAGGTGTGGATCGTCAGCATCGGCTTCGACCTCCCCTCCGGGTCGCGATCAGGCCAGGTCGGAGGCGGCCGGCTCGTCGAGGAGCCAGGTCACCCGGCCCTCCGCCTTTCGGAGGAGCGAGCCGGGGACCTCCGGCGTGATCTCGCCCCGGATCGACCGCGCGACGGCCTCCGCCTTGTGGGCGCCGAAGGCGACGACCAGGATCGACCGGGCCGCGAGGATCGGCGCGACGCCCATCGTGAGGGCCTGGCGGGGGACGTGGGCCTCGCCCCCGAAGTCTTTCGAGGCGTCGAGGACCGTCGTCGGGTGCAACTCGACCAAGCGAGTGGCCAAGGCGGTCGCCTCCTCGACGCTCAAGGTCTCGGACGGCTCGTTGAAGCCGATGTGCCCGTTCCGGCCGATCCCGAGGAGTTGCAGATCGAGCCCGCCGTCGGCGGCGATCCAGCGGTCGAAGTCGGCCGCATGGCCGGCGGCGAAGGCGTGAGGGACCGTGCCGTCGAGGACGTGGGCCCGATTCGCCGCGATGTCCACGTGGCCGAACAGGTGCCGGTGCATGTAGGACCGGTAGCTCCTGGGGTCGAGGGGCGAGATCGGGTAATATTCATCGAGGTTGTAGGTGAACACCCCGGCGAACGACAGGCCGGCCGATCGGTGCAGCTCGACCAGCCGGGCGTGGATCGGTTCGGGCGTGGCGCCGGTGGCCAGGCCCAGGACGGCCTTGCCCCGATGGGCGACGTGGGCGCGGATCGCCTCGGCGATCAGGTCGGCGGCGGCGGCGCAGGCGGTCGCGGAATCCTCGAAGACGAAGGTTTGAAGCGGGCCGAAGTCGAGGGTTCGCGACGGCTGGTTCATACGCTGGCGGCGACCGGATCGGTGAGGTGGCAGTCCTGGAGCATCTTGAGGGCGAGCTGGATCGGGTCGGTCGGGGTGGTCTCGGCCCGGCCTGGCTCGTAAATCTCGACCTGGAAGAGCTCGACGCCGACGAAGCGATCCTCGGTCCGGTGGGCCCGGCCGGAGAGACTGTGGCCTTCGGACCACTCGCGGGCGAGCGCGGCGTAGGCCCGGCCGAGGTGCGAGCAGAACTCGGTGTAGTCGGTGAGGAGCACCTGCGAGGCGTGGCAGTGGATCGCCCATTCCTTGGTCCGCTCGGCCTCGCCGTCATAGGTGAAGTAGGCGTTGGGCCGGGGCAGGGGGCCCCAGGGGGTCCAGCCGGTCATGACCAGGGTGTCGTGCAAGCCGGCGCCGACGAGGCCGACGGCGGCCAGGGCCCGGGTCATCCGGTGGGCCAGGTGGGCGTCGGTGGCCGGCGGGATGATCAGGACGCCCGGCCTCCGCTCGGCGAACCAGCCGACGATCTTGTCGATGTCGGTCGAACTCGGCTGGTAGCCGGAATTTCGGTAGGCGTCGAGGTCCCAGCAGACGGCCTCGGCGCCGAGGACGTTGCACTCGAGGCGGAACTCGGCCTCGCGGACGGACACCTTCTTCTGGGCGTTGAGCCAGGGGGCGGCGACGTTCCGCTCGCCGGCGAAGACCAGGACCTCGACCACCGGCATCCCCCGGCGCACGGCGTATTCGTGGAGCAGGCAGGCGGCGGTGATCGCGCCGTCGTCGGCGTGGGGGCAGAGCATGACCAGGGGACGGTCGGCCCGGAGCCGGCTGCGGAGCGCGTCGCGGATGTCGAGCAACTGCCCGTGGGATCCGCTGCTCCGGACGGTGTTGAGCAATTCTTCGAAGGCGGGTTGCCAGTGGACACATCGCGAGGGGGAGGACGCGCTATCCATCGGCGAGGGACTCCGGCGGGACGTCCCGGCACGAGGGCCGGAGGCGGGGCGAAGGCCGTGTTGGAGCGGGCCGAGGGGCGAGGTCCGGGCGACGATCCGAGGTCGATGGTCGTGGACACCTCGATCCTCGCGCTTCCATTCTGGAGGCGCGTTCCCGCCGCGTCAACGTAATGCCGCCCGCCGCCGCCCGATTCGTCGCGCGATGGGCCATCGGCCGGCGGCCGGATCTCGACGGGTGGTCGTCCGCGGGCGGGTCAACATCGGCGCGACCGCGACTCGATCCGTCCCCCGAGGGTTCAGAGGGCCGGTTCCTCGAACAAGCGGGTCCGGAAGTTGGCCCACTCGTTGGCCCTGGGGTGGTCGTCGGCGTGCTCGGCGAGGAGTTCGGCGAGCTTGCGGTCGAGCAGGTCGAACCGCTCGGAGAGGACCCGGACCACGGAAAGGGCCAGGGCCTCGGCCGCCTCGGGGTCCTCCTGGCGGATCCGGTCGAGGCCGGCTTGGTCGAGCGTCCAGGCGACGAGGTCGGTGGTGGCCCGGATGGTGGCGGAGGGGCCGGTGGGCCGGAAGAACGTCGTGGTCCCGTAGATCGCCGGCCCGGAGAACTCGGCCAGGCGGTCGACCCGACCGTCGGCCCGGGCCCGGTCGACGGCCACGTCCCCCTCGATCAGGAACCAGAGCCGATCGTTGCGGACCCCTTGGGCGATCAAGGGGGAGCCGGCCTCGATCGGCCGCCGCTGGAGGGCCCCGAAGATCGTCCGCTTCCGCCCCTCCGGGACTCCGGAGAGCAGGGGGGTGGCCATCAGCTCCGCGATGGCGTCTTCCGGCGTGGACGTCTTCATCGATCGCGACCTCCGTGGAGACGATTCGGGAGGGGACCTGGCGGCATCCCCGTTCCTCGGATCATGGCCGGAGCAGGGCTCCGGTCTACCTCCCAGTACGATCGACCGTGCGGGTCGGTGGGGTTTTCTTGGTCGAATCGATCGTGCCCGCGCCCTGCCGACCTCGGCCGTCGATTCCGGCGGATCGGCGGCCCGCTCGCTCCGATCCTTTCATCATCAGGACCCCAACCCGCGAAGGCCGGACGGAACTGGCCGGGGCGGGTTGGCGCTTGGGCGGAGGGATTCGCCGTGAGACGATTCTGGATCGTGGGTCTGCTGGCGCTCTGGGCTTCCGGGGTCGGATGCTCGGGCGTCGCCAGGCGGGGCGAGCCCTTCCCCGGCTACCGGCCGGGCGTGATGCCGCCGGCCCCCGCCCCGCCCCAGGCGCGGCAGGTGCTCCCGCCGCCGGAACGGACCGCCGCCGCGGGCTCGGGCTTGGCCGATGCGGACCGGGGCCCGGGGCTCTCGAAGTTCTTCCCCGGGATCAAGAAGCCGACGGCCGAGCCGGTCGCGCTGGCCTCCACGGGCCGGCCGAATTCGTGGTTCGGGCTCCGCAAGGCGAAGCCGAGCCAGGTCTACGCGACCGACGCCCGGGTCTGGCTCGACCGAGGTTCGGAAGAGCCGGCGCTTCTGCCGGTCGCGCTCCAGGTGCCGACCTCGGATCGCGCGGTCCTGCCGACCTCGGCCGAGGTGGTGGCTCCCACCCCCTCCGCCCCGCCCGTCAACCCGACCCTGGCCGAGGGCGCGAAAGCCGCCGATACCCTCGAGCTCCCGGCCCCGGCCGCCCCCGAGCCGCTGCTGAACGTCCCCGCGGCCCCGATGGCGGCGAAGGCGGCCGACGTGACTGCCCCCCCCGTCGTCGATCCAACCGAGGCCACCCGGGCCGGCGCCGGCGCCCCCGCCCCTCGCGAGCGTCCCCGGCTCGAATCGCCGCCGGACGCCCCGGCCGCTTCCGCCGAGAAAAAGCCGACCCCGACGGTCCCCGCCACGCCGGACGACCAGCCCGTCAAGTCCGCCCCGCCGATCGACCCGACCAAGGCCCTGACCCTGCCCGACCCGACCTTGCCCGCGTCGTATTCGACCGCGACCGGCCAGTCCGGCGTGGCGGCCACGATGCACCACGTCGGGCCGGTCCACGCCTCGCCCCAGGTGTCACCGACCGCGCAATCGACCGTCCCCGCCCCGGCCAAGAAGTGGAAGCGCCCCTGCCTCCGCCGGGCGGTCCGCAAGGTCTGGAAGCTCGGCGAATACGCCAACCCGCCCACCGCCGCCCCCCACTGACCAAGGACCGGCGAGCGTCTTCGAATCGATGGCGGCGGCGGGGCGGGGGGGATCCCGCCCCGCCGCCGTCCCGTCCCCGACCGAAAGGTCATCCTCCTTCGGCGAGACGGGCGACGTCGCGGAGCGGCGGGAGGTCGTCGAGGGCGTCGCGGCCGACGGCGTCGGCGAACCTCCGGAGGGCGAGTTCGAGCTGGTCGGCGACGTCGGGGTTCTCGGCCGCCACGTCGTTCTGGTCCCAGCGGTCCTCGGGCTTGCGGTAGAGCTCGGGCTTGCGGGGCTCGTCGGGGTCGAGCTCGACGGGCAAGGTCAGGTGCCAGTGGTGGGTCCGGATCGCGTACTCCTCGGCGTCCATCCCCAGGCAGGCATAGTCGCGGACCTTGGTTTGCTCCCCCCGGATCAAGGGGAGTAGGTCGTGGCCGTGGACGGTCTCGGGCTCGGGCAGGTCGAGGGCGGCCAGGATCGTCGGCAGGAGGTCCACCGTCTGCACCAGGGCCTGATGCCGCGTCCCGCCGTGCTCGGCGTTGGGCATCCGGACGATCAGGGGGGTGTGGATCAATTCTTCGTAGAGCCAGGGGCGGAACCGGCGGACGTAGCCGTGCTCGCCCAGGGGTTCGCCCTGGTCCGAGGTGAACACGAGGAGCGAGTCGTCGAGCCGGCCGAGCGCGCGGAGCCCTTCAAAAAGCTCGCCGAGCCAGCGGTCGGTCAGGGTCACGGTCCCCGCGTAGGTCCGGCGGAGGCGGAGCAGCTCCTGCTCGGACAGGACGTCGCCCACCGCCCCGGCGGGCACGTCGATCAGGACCCGGACGTCTTCCAGGGTCGAGTCATCGTCCTCCTCGACGAGGTCGCCTTCCTCGCCCGCCTCGAACTCGTCGGGCTCGGCCGCGGCGTACTGGTCGCGATAAGGTTGGGGCGGATCCCAGGGGCCGTGGGGGCTGAACAGGTCGAGCCAGAGGACGAAGGGGGTCGGGTCGGACCCTCGACGCCCGGCCCAGTCGAGGGCCGCCCGGACGGTCCGGGCGACCCCGGTGTTCCCCTCCAGGTCGGTCTTGAGCACCGCCCGATTGCGGAGGAACTGGGTCCACCGGGCCTTCCAGAGGTCGAGGTCCGGGTCGTCGGCCCGCGGGAGCCTGAGCCCGGATTCGGAGGAGAGCTTGATCTTGCCCGCCCTCGGGTCGCCCGCCGGGACGAGCGGGTCGTACCCCTGGCCTCGGACCCAGATGACTTCGTCCCAACCCCGGCCGAACCCCTGGCCGGCGTCGCGGAGCAGGGGGACGTCGGAGATCAAGGCGGAGTGGACACCCCGGTCCCAGAGCAGGTCGGGCAGGATCGCCTCGTCGTGCCGGAGCGCGGTCCAGCCGGAGTCGGGGTCGGGGAAGCCGTACCGGCCGGTCCACCACGACCGCCGGGTGGGCAAGGTCGTCAGGTTCTCGGGGAAGTGGTGGTCGAAGACGACCCCTTCGGTCGCCAGGCGGTCGATGTGCGGCGTCTCGATCCAGCTATTGCCGTAAGGGCCGAGGAACCCGAGATGGAGCCCGTTGCAGACGACCACGATCACGTTCATGGGACCTCAATCCGGGTCGGGCGCCGGCCGGTAGGCCGTGTACTTGTCGTTCCGCCCGAACGACCGGTCGCTCGGGTACTTCCGGGCCGCCAGGGCCAGCTTCTCGACCAGCGAGTTCGACAAGTCCACCCGGCACACGTCCGCCAGCCGGAGCAAGGCCCAGAGGCAATCGGCCAGCTCGTGCCGAAGGTCTTGGTAGGACTCGGGATCCTCGAGCCGGGCCGCGATCTGGGCATCGGTCCGGAACCGGAACAGGTCGAGCAGTTCGCCCACCTCGCTGGCCAGGGCGAGGCCGAGGTCCTTGGGGTGGTGGAACTGCTCCCAATCCCGCTCCTTCGAGAACGCCAAGACCAGCGCCTTCAATTCGGCGATCGTCGCCCTTTCATCGGTCATCCCGGCCCCCTTGGCGGGCGTTGCCCGAGGAAATGGGCCTCGTGCCGCCCTTCGCCCGTCCAGCCTTCGGAGCTTTGGACGACCTCCAGGCCGGGCAGGAGGCCGGGCAGCTCGCCGGGCTCGAGGAGATGTCGGCGGCCGGGTCGGGCGTTCCGTTCCAGGTTCATCGACGTCGGGTGGACCACGATCGCCAGGCCGCTCCCGGCCAGGTGGTCCGGGATCGCCCGATAGGTGGGCCGGTGGAGGAAGCGGACGCAGAGGATCAGTTCCCAAGGCCCGGCGGGGAAGGGGGCTTCCTCGAGGTCGATCGCGAGCGGTTGAATCGTCCCGGTCCCCTCGAAGGCGAGCCGCGAGGCCCGGCCGAGGGCGATCGGCGAGATGTCGGCCACGGTCACGTCGAGCCCTCGGGCCGCCAGCCGGGCGGCATTCCGGCCCCAGCCGCCGGCCAGGTCGAGGGCCCGGCCGGACCTCGGCAGCCGATCGGCCAGGGCGAGGAGGAATGGCTCGGGCTCGCCCGGTCCCTCGATCCGCTGCCGGTGCCGGGCATCCCACCTCGTTCGGTCGGCCAGGGGCATCCCGCGTCCTCGGAGTCGAAACGGGGCGTCACTCGATCCGCCCGCGCCCCACCTTTTATACTGGAGGGACGGCGGGAACACGAGGCAACCCGGGTGGAATGGGATTGAGCGCACCCCCGCCTTTATTCCGAAACGAGCGTGAGTCCATGACCAAGACCGGACGCTTCCTCGCCGCGATGACCGCGGCCACGTTGATGCTCTCGGCCGCCGTGCCCTCGGCATTTGGCCAATTCGAATATCCGGGTTACGTCCCGAGTTTCCCGACACCGGGCCCCGCCTTGGGAGTCGGCCCGGAGGGCGGTCCGGCGAACTGGCTGGGGGGCGACGCCAGTTTCTCCTGCCCGCTCGACGCCGAGCGGTCGTACTGGAGCTTCGCCGACGTCTACATCGCGGCCCCCGGGATCGTCGATCGCCACCAGTCGGCGAATCACCTCTTGGGGCTCTCGACCGGCAACACGATCGCCATCGCCACCTGCCGCGACGGCAAGTTCGAGGTCCAGCATTACTACCGAGGGTCGGCCGAGCATCCATACCCGTTCTTCCTCGACCTCAACAACCCGACCAACGACCCGACCGGCACCCGGCTTTGGCTCCGCAAAGCGCTCATGATCGCCGGGCACCTTTACATCTTCGCCAAGCAGGTCAACAACACCGGCGGGGTCTTCAACACCCAGATCATCCGGGTCCTCAACCCGCTCGATGCCCCCCCCCACTGGCACTACGATTACCTCAACCTGGGGATCTTCCCGGCCCCCAAGCCGCGTCAGGTGGGGACGACCGCCCCGGCCCCGATCAACTTCGGCAACGAGGCCTACCTCGACCCCGAGGGGAACTATCTCTTCGTCTACGGGATGCAGGTCGACAACAGCTCGCCGAAGAATTTCATCGCCAACTTCCGGATCACGGCCCTGAGGATCCCCCTCGGCGTGCTCAAGGACGCCAAGGCGGGGTCCGACCTCGGCCCGGCCTGCCAGTCCTTGAGCAACACCCCGGGCAAGTGGAGGGATGGCCTCCACCATCCCAGCGACTTTCACGACGTCAACATCCCCGCCTTCAACGGCTTCTCGACCCGCTATAACGCCGCGCTCAAAGCCTGGCAGGTGGTCTTCTGCGACGATCGGGCGCTCTTCGATTATTACAACGGTCTCCGGACATTCGGCGACCCCCTGGTCAACTCCGCTTCCATCATGACCGGCCCGACCGCCTGGGGCCCTTGGTCCACCCCGAAGGCCCTGGCCCGCTATCCCGAGATGGACCCGAGGCGGCCCCCGATCGCCGGTCGCCCCCGGGGGATGGATTGCTACGCCTATTTCACGGCCGAGCAGCCCGCGTTCGAGACCGGGGATCGCGAGGTCGTCTTCTCCTACACCATCGGCTCCTACACCCAGCGCCGGTATCACGACGACCGATTCGTGCTCGGCGATTCCGAGCTGTACAACGTCTACACCTGGGCCACCGCCCATCCCTCGTTCGGCCCGCCGCCCGCGAGCCCGCCGGGGCGCTGAACCGGCCCCCGAGTCGCGCTCGGGTCGGTTTCGCGCGGTTTCGACATCATAAGAGTCTGTCCCATAAGCCCGGTTATACCGCCTCGCGGTAGCAGAACTCGGCGTCCGTCTCATCGGGTCGGAGCCGGTGGAGCATCAGTTGGATCATCGCCAGCCGGACGAACGATTCCGACGACCGCACGCTCTTCTCCCGGTCCTTGCTCAGCCGCCGGCACCGGCCCA
>JAABUQ010012092.1_pt1 | contig 10827 bp, 10 predicted proteins | sample 5560001 | NCBI WGS metagenome assembly JAABUQ01 (sample SAMN10711888, study PRJNA513371) | rock metagenome | isolation source: Antarctica rocks | place: Antarctica: Victoria Land, Finger Mt nord | collected 2015-12-18
AAGTGGCATTTAGCGGGATATGTGGCGATCTTCGAATGGGCCAACAACCTGAAGCGGGTCACCGATGACTTCCTGAGATTGCTGCTCAAGTTACCCCGCTCCACCGAACCGGGATCATGAACCAAAAAATTTCCTAGCGTCCCTTCTGACACCCATCGGTTGCTGGATCGTGATCGGCAAGCGGGCCGCTTGCTGTCAGATCCTCTTGCCAAGTGTTATCAGAGGCTATCCGGGATGCAACTATTGCCTTGTAACGAGTTACGTTTTATTCGCTATCGCTTATGCGATCAGATTCCCCTTATTTTTCCGGGGATGGCCGCTCGGATCGGTGATCACCAATATGGCGTAAATTGAAGCCAGTCAACAGATATATTTCCGGATAGCCTCTCAGTCTCTCACCCATCGCGGCTTCGGCTCGACGTAAGTATGATCAGTCAAATCGCAGGCCGGATGTCACGCCGGAGTAACGAGCCGCTATCGTTGCGGGGAGTACTGAAGCACCCAGTGTTCGGCCCTTGTAAATTCTCGTTCCAAGGCCGGGTTTTCCGTCCGGATGGCACGTGGATTCTAGGTCCGACGCTCTTTTGACCTTGCGGTCTTGGCGGTTCAAAATCCGCCTTATCAAGCCACCCGGGCGATCACGCACTTGAGGTATTCGGTCTCCAGGCATGACGCCGAGACCGGATGGTCGGCCGCTTGCCCCCGGCTTTCGAGGATCTGAATCGGCCGGCCGGAGAGTTCGGCGACCTGGCCGAGGAGGTCGGCGAACAGGCCGCGGTCGACGAGGCCGGAGCAGGAGCAGGTGGCGAGGATTCCGTTGGGTTCGAGGACGTCGACGGCCGCTCGGTTGAGCCGGAGGTAGGCGCGGACGGCGTCTTCGAGGGCCTTGGGGTGGCGGGCGAACTTGGGCGGGTCGCAGATGACCAGGCCGAACTTCTCGCCGGAGGAGCGGAGGGTTTCCAGGGTGTCGAAGACGTCGGCCGCCTCGAACCGGGCGGTCCGGGCGTGGTTCGCCACGGCGTTGGCGCGGGCGGCTTCGACGGCGGGGGTCGAGGTGTCGATGCCCAGGGCCGAGGCCGCGCCTCCGTGGCCGAGGGCGTTGAGCGAGAAGCCGCCGGTGTAGCAGAACAGGTCGAGGACGCGGCGATCCTTGGCGTAGGCGGCGACGGCCCGGCGGTTATCGCGCTGGTCGAGGTAACAGCCGGTCTTCTGGCCGGTCGCGAGGTCGACGGCGTAGGTGATCCCGTTCTCCTCGATCGGGGTCGGGCCCTCGGGCATGGTCCCGCGGACGACCCCCTCCTCGACCTTCAAGCCTTCCTGCGACGGGATGCCCTTCTCGCCCCGGAGGATGATCCCCTCGGCGCCGGTCAGGGCGGCCAGCCTGTCGAGGAAGAAGTCCTGCTTCGAGAACAGGGCCAGGCTGGTGAACTGGACGGCGAGCCAGCGGTCGAAGCGGTCGACGGTCAGGCCGGACAGGCCGTCGGACTCGCTGAACACCAGGCGGGCGGCCGAGCGCGGGCCAGTGAGGCCGAGGGTCTCTTGCCGGAGCGCGAGGGCGGCGACGAGGCGGGATTCGAGGAAGGCGTCGTCGATCGGGGCGTCGTCCCAGCGATACAGGCGGACCCGGATGGCGCTCCGGTGGTTGAACAGCCCCCGGCCGATGAACTGCCCCTCGGAGCTGACGACGGCGACCTCGTCGCCCGGGGCGGGCTCGCCCTCGACGCGGTCGATCGAGGTGACGAAGACCCAGGGGTGGCGGGCGAAGAACGGACGGGCCCGTTTCGGCTTGATGACGACGCGGGGCAGGCTGGCGGACATCGGTTTCGGTCTTTCGAGGTGCAAGAAAAAGAGGGGACGAGGGCCGGCCCTAATCGCGATAGGGCGACGGGGGCGTCGGGACGTCCCGGCTGGCCGACTCGACCTCGGCCAGATAGGCCAGGGTCCGGTCGAGCTGGCTCTTGAGGTGGCGGACCCGGAGCAAGCTCCTGATCCGACAGAGCAGCTCGACCTTGTTCACCGGCTTGGTCAGGAAGTCGTCGGTGCCGGCCTGGACCCCGCGCTCGAAGTCGGCGGGCTCGTTGAGGGCCGTGACCATCAAGATCAGGAGTTCGCGGGTTTCCGGGCCGGCGCGGAGCTTCTTGCAGACCTCGAAGCCGGACAGGCGGGGCATCATCACGTCGAGCAAGAGCAGGTCGGGGCGGAACTCGGCGACGACGCGGAGCGTGTCCTCGCCGTCGACGGCGGTCCGGATCTCGCAATCGATCCCGCCGAGGTAGGCTTCGAGCAGCTCGACGTTCTGGATGTTGTCGTCGGCGATCAGGATTCTCGGGGGACCTTTGGGGTGATCCAAGGCGAACGACTCCCTTCGGGGAAGGACCACCGGCTGCGCCCGAGATCAAGGACGAGGGAAGCCACGGTCGGGGCGGTCGCGACCGATTCTAACCCGCCGGCCATCGCGCCGGAACCGGAATCGCGGGCTCGGCCGCCCGGAATCCGCCGGCTTGACTTTTTTCCCGGAGGAAGGCCCGAATCCCGCGCCGGATTTCTTGCCCTCCGACGTTCGTCTGGTAAAATAGGGAAATGGGAATCACTCCCTTCGTGGGGCCGAATCCCGCCGGAGGCGACCCATCCCCTCGAATGGATGAGGAGGCCCGTCCGTGCCCCTTCGCGAGATCGACCGCCAACTCCTGGACCGCTGCCTGGGCCATCAACCGAGGGCCTGGAATGATTTCGTCGATCGCTACATCGGCCTGATTTATCACGTCATCCACCACGTCGGCCACGCCCGGAGCGTCGCCCTGTCCGAGGCCGACATCGAGGACCTGGCCGCCGAAATCTTCCTCGCCGTCGTCGACGACGATTATCAGGTCCTCCGCGACTTCAAGGGCAAGAGTTCGTTGCCGACTTATTTGACGGTCGTGGCCCGCCGGGTGTGCGTCCGCGAGGTCGTCAAGCGGTTCCGCGAGGCCGAACTCGGCCACGCCACCGCCCACCGCGCCATCACCGACGACGACGGGTCGGCCGAGACCGAGCCGATCCTCGCCGCCGAGGAGGTCGACCGGATGCTCGCCGGCCTCCCCTCCCGCGAGGCCGACGTCGTCCGCCTCTACCACCTGAAGTATCTCAATTATCGCCAGATCGGCAAGCAGCTCGGCATCCCCGAGAACTCCGTCGGCCCGATCCTCGCCCGGGCCCGCCGCAACCTCAAGAAGATCGCCGAGCAGCGCGCCGGCTGATCGGAAACCTCCCGCCGGGCGAGCGGACCCCGGGCAGGGGGACCATCCCCGGGCCGGACCGGAAAGGATCGCGCGATGGGCCGGACCGGGCGATTCGCGGTCGTGATCCTGGCCGGCCTCGGGTCCGTCGTGGCGAGCGAGAGCCGGGAGCCCGAGCCGGTCGCCGGCCAGCTCCGCTCGCTCTCGAAGCGGCACGGGATCGGGGTCGAGGCGGCGACCGGGCCCGGCCTGATCCCGAGCCCGAAGGCCGGCCCGCCGGGGCCCGTGCTCACCTGGTCGGCGGCCGGCGAGGAGGAGTACCGCGCCTACGCGCCGATCTTCGCCGGGGCCCTCGACAAGTATCCCCCCGGCTTGATCCGGGCGTCGGGGCTTCGCAAGGTCGTCTGGTGCGCCGACCTGGCCGGCCCTGGGGTCGCTCGAAGGACGTCGGGCGTCTACAGCCCCGACGAAGGGACGATCTACCTCGACGTCCGGGTGGGCAAGACGACCGCCGGGGGGCGCCGGTACGCCGTGCATCACGAGATCTTCCACGCGATCGACCACCGCCGCGACCGGACGTTCGGCGACGCCGCTTGGGAGGCCATCAACGGCCCGCGGGCCTATTTCGCCCGCCGTCACCCCGAACCCGACGCCCCCGGCCCGGCCCTCCCGATCGTCGAGCCGCCCGACCTCGGGGTCCTGGAGACCCGGGCCGGCTTCATGACGACCTACGCCCGGTCCGAGGTTCGCGAAGACAAGGCCGAGCTGTTCGCCTGCATGATGGCCCTGCCCCTGTTCGTCGAATCGCGGATGGCCGACGACACCCGCCTCGCCGCCAAGGTCCGCCGGATCGAGGCCCTACTCCAGGCCCAATGTCCCGGCCTGCCCGCCGACTTTTGGGCTTCTCCGATACGGCGGTAGTCGTCCCCGCCATGCATTCGTACTTCATCAGAGGCTGTTGTAACAACCCGACGGATTCAGTACAACTGTAGTACTAAGTCCCAATCCCGGGTCCGGGCTCCAGGTGTCGGGCGGGCCTCGAAAGTTCGACCCACCCTCCGTCTCTTCTCAGGGCCGGCCATCCCGCCGGAACCCGGTGGGGGCCGTGTCCGCGGGGCAAGTCCCGCCGGGACTCGTGATCAAAACTGATCGGCGCTGACGACCTCGCCGCTCGCCTTGGTGGCGATGGAGCCCCAGGTGGTCAGCGAGACGCTATCCTTGATAAACTTGACCGAGCCGTCGAGGAACAGGACGTTGACGCCGCCCGGGTGGCTGGACTGGGCGTTGATCATCGTGACGTCGTCGTTGCCGGGCGCCGGTTCGTTGTACTTGGGGTAATTGTACTGCGGGTAGAAGCAGGCCGGCTTGTTCGGCGCCAGGAGGTGGCTGTAGCCGCCGCCGACGCCGGCGAGGTTGTCCACCCAGGCCATCCCCTTCTGGTCCCAGGTCGCCGTGACATTGACGTCCGGCGCGCAGTTGGTGGCGACCTCCTGGAGGATCTGTTGCAGGGTCGAGATCCCGGGGCTGGGGCCCGGCCAGTACCCCTGGCCCGGGTCCCGGCTGTAGCGCCTCTTGCCGGTCCAGACCGCTTGCCGGCCCGTCAGGACGTTCTTGCCCTTGAGCCACTCGGAGTAGCTCGCGGTGTTCGACGACCCGTCGGTGATGTCGGCGTGGCGGGTCGGCCCCCCCTTGGCGGGGTCGTTGAGCCTCCAACTCGGGCCGTCGAAGGCTAGGCCGTTGAGGGTGATCGAGAGGCCCAGGTTGTTCCCGTAGTTGGTCTGCCCGGTCTTGAAACCCAGGACCGTGAAGTTGGGATCGTTGGCGTCCGACGGGCAGAGGAACGAGTTGATCGTGGCGCAGACGGCGGTCGTCTGGATGGCGGGGTTGATGACGCCAATCCCGTAATATGTCTGATTCAGCGAGTTGTAGATGGCGGCCTGCTCCATGTAGGGCAGCAGGCGCGTCGAGGTGGAGAAGTCGTTGGCCCTGCCGTCGCCGCCGAGGTCGCCGCCGGTCGGGGGGAAGCAGCCATAGGTGCTCTCATAATTGGCCAGGGCCAGCCCGATTTGCTTCAGGTTGTTGACGCACTGGGCGCGTCGGGCCGCCTCCCGCGCCGCCTGGACGGCCGGCAGCAACAGGGCGATCAGCACGGCGATGATGGCGATCACCACGAGCAATTCGATGAGCGTGAATCCACGACGTTTCAAGGGAGCGGCTCCAAGAGTCTTTCATCCGGGCACGAATTTCAGGATGGATGCCGAGACATCGTCCGATCCGAGCCCGGAGTATAGGGGGGTGTAACCAGCTTTCCTGGTGGTGGCTGGGGACTCTGGGAGGGCTAGGTGACGACCCGAACCGAATTCCTCGCGGGATCGCCGTGTTGAGGGCCGAAACGCACGGCTGAGCCCATCGCGGCTGAGGGTGAATTCCAGCACCCCAAGAATCCGCGGGTACACCCGTATAGGACCCCCACGAGTCTATCGGAGGAAGAGGTTATCAAGTTTCGATGAAATCACCCGATCCGACCTCCGATGAAACGGGGCTCGTCCCGCCGGACCGGGGCGTGGCCCGGCCGGGCCTCGGGAGTTAGAATACGCCCGGGTCACGATCAATCCGGCGGGACCGATGGGGCGACGACCGTGGGCGAACCGGGCGGCAAGCTGGTGATCGTGGGGATCGGCGACGACGGGATGGCGGGCCTGACCGAGTCGGCCCGGCGGGTGGTCCACGAGGCGGGGGTGATCCTCGGGGCGGCGTCGACGCTCCGGCTCGTCGAAGGGGCCGGCGGGCGCAAGGTCACGCTGGAGGCCGAGATGCCGGCGGCGCTCCGCCAGGTCCGCGAGGCGCTGGGGGTGGCCCGGCCGGTCCTGGTCAGCGGCGGCGACCCCTTGTTCTACGGGGTGGCCCGCTACCTTTGCGACCGCCTGGGCAAGGACCAGTTCGAGGTCGTCCCGCACGTCAGCAGCATGCAACTGGCCTTCGCCCGGGTCAAGGAAAGCTGGGACGACGCCTACCTGACCAGCCTGGCCGGCCGGCCGTTCGAGGCGATCGTCGACCGGGTCCGGACGGCCGAGAAGGTCGGCCTGTTCTCCAGCGACGACCACCCGCCCGGGCGGATCTTCCGCGAGCTGCTCGACCGGGGGATCGACTACTTCAAGGCCTACGTCTGCGAGAACCTCGGCTCGCCCGACGAGCGCGTGTCCCAGGGGGAGATGGCCGACCTGGCGGCCTTGGAGTTCGACCCGCTCAACGTCCTGATCCTGGTCCGCAAGCCGGACCGGCCCGACCGGGCCCGCGGCTCGAACCGGTATCGCCTCTTCGGCAACCCCGATTACCTGTTCGCCCAGAGCCAGCCCAAGCGCGGGCTGATCACCCAGGCCGAGGTCCGGTCGATCGCCCTGGCCCAGCTCGACATCCGGCCGTCGAGCGTGGTCTGGGACATCGGCGCCGGGTCGGGCTCGGTGGCGATCGAGGCGGCGCAACTGGCCAGCCAGGGGATGGTCCACGCCGTCGAGCCCGAGGCCGGCGACCTGGCCCTGATCCAGGCCAACGCCGAGGCGTTCGGCGTGCCCAACGTCCGGGCCGTCGCCGGCCGGGCCCCCGAGATCCTCGCCAGCCTGCCCGACCCCGACGCCGTGTTCGTCGGCGGGACCGGCCGCCAGGTCGACGCGGTCCTCACCGCCGCGTTCGCCCGGCTTGGCCCCGGCGGCCGCCTGGCCGTCAACGTCGCCACCATCGACGGCCTGGCCGCCGCCCACCGGACCCTCAAGGCCCTCGCCGGCGAGGTCCAGCTCTGGAACGTCGCCGTCAGCCGGGGGATCGACCAGATGGATCGCGTCCGGTTCGAGGCCGTCAACCCGACCTTCCTCCTGGCCGTGACCAAGCCGACGGTCGCGGACGACTGACCGGGAAAACGGGGGAGTTTGACCGCCAAGGCGCCAAGGGCGCGGAGAGGGGGACGAGAGAAATAGAGAGGTGGAATCCTTCGCCGTTTTCTCTATTCCTCGCCAAGCAAGCCCCGGAGCCGGTTCAACTCCGCTTCGAGGGCGTCGGCCCGGAGCTTCTCGGCCTCGGCCTTCTGCCTCTCGGCCTTGGCTTTCTTCTGGGCTCGCTCGATCTTCTTCTCGCGGACCTCGGACTGCATTTTTTCCCGGATCAGGGCTTTGTTCAAGGCTTCAATCCGCAGGGCATCCTCTCCAGGCACGGGGTCTCGGCCGAAAATTGAAGGGATCGGTTGATGAGTCCTGGGGTCGAGTAATCGTAAGCTCAACGGGTCGGGCCGGATCAGGACGTCGATTTCGGCGCTGGTGATCCGGCCCTGATCGTCGCGGGGGAGCGGTCTGTACTGACCATCCTCCAGGCGAAATCCTTGAAAGGGCGGATCAAGGTATTCGTCGAGCGGATCGAACAAGAAGTATTCGGCCACGCCCAGACTAGCGTACAGGTCGCGCTTGACGACGATGTCATCGAGCTTGGTCTTTTTCGAGGTCACCTCGAAGATCACGGCGGGGGCGACTCGCTCGACCCAGAGCTTGAACGTCCGGCGCTCGTCGGAGTGGGCGACCCCCTTGATGACCATCACGTCGGGGGCCTTGACGGCTTTCGGATTGCCCTGCTCGTAATAGAAGAACATGTCGGCGGCGACATAAACGTCGGGTCGATCGCGGAAGACGGTCCACTTCAGGGTGGCGAAGACGTCGAGCGTGGCGTTGACATGGATGCCGGTCTCTCCCATCGGCTTGCCGTCCGAATCAGGGTAGACAACCTCGGCCTCGACTCGCGTTGGGGATCTGGACATGACGCCTCCCTCGGCTACGCGACGCCTCGATCCGCCTGGCCTACCTGCCTCCAGGCTACTCGGATCGGGGCGGAAGATCGACCCCGAACGTATTCCTCCGGTGATTCCGCCGACCGTCCCTGTCACAACCGGAAACCGGGGACTATAATGGATATCCGGAGTGGGAGGTCGGACGGCGCGGGGGAACGATCGGGATGGCCGAGGCGGCGGACACGGAGCTGGACGTCATCGCCGTCGGGGCCCATCCCGACGACGTCGAGATCGCCTGCGGCGGGACCCTGGCCCGGCTCGTCCGGCTGGGATACAAGGTCGGGATCGTCGACCTGACCGACGGCGAGCCGACGCCGCTGTCGCCCGGGCCCGACGTCCGCCTCGAAGAAGCCCGCCGGGCCGGGGAAGTCCTCGGGGTCCACGCGCGGATCAACCTCAACCTGCCCAACCGCCGGCTGTTCGACGACTTCGAGGCCCGGGTGGCGCTGGCCAAGGTGTTCCGCCGCCACCGGCCCAAGGTCGTCCTCGGGTTCGGCGGCAAGACGGTCCTGGCCTCGCCCGACCATTATCAGGCGATGTTGATCACCGACGCGGCGGTCTTCTACAGCCGCTTGACCAAGTGGGACGAACACTTCGACGGCCTGCCGGTGCACACGGTGACGACCCAGCTCGGATTCGCGATCGCCCTGCACTCGCTGGAAACGCCCGACGCTTCGGGCACGATCATCGCCGACATCGGCGACACCCTGGCGACCAAGGTCGAGGCGATCCGGTGCTACGCGACCCAGTTCCCGTCGAAAAAAGCGGGGATCTTCGGGGCGGTCGAGACGATGAATCGGTATCACGGGATGACGGCCGGCTTCGAGGCGGGGGAACTCTTCATGACCTATCGGACCGTCGGCGTGGGCGACCTGGTCCGATGGGCCTGCCCCGGCCTCGCCCGGCCTTGAACCCTCCGATCGGGGTGGGCGGCGGGCGATGGGGCCCGGGCGGGCCGCGGATCTAGCAAAGGCGGATGCGGTGGAACGTCCAACGGCCTGGCGGAACCTCTGGCGGAATCTGTGGCGAGGCCGGTCGGGTCCCCGCGCCCACGCCGTCCCCGGCGCCTCGGCCGGCCCCCCGGCGACCGACGGCCGGCCCCGGGGGGCCGGGCCGGTCCTCCTCCGCGTCGGCGTGGTCTCGACCGTCGGCAATTATCGAGAGCACAACGAGGACAACTTCTACCTGCCCACCCCCGGCGGCAAGCCCCTCGGCGGCGGCACGGGGCATCGAGACGCCAGCCTGGAAGTCCCCGCCGAGGACGGCTCGACCAAGCTGTTCGTCGTCGCCGACGGGATGGGCGGCCAGCTCGCCGGCGAGAAGGCCAGCCAGATGGCCGTCGACATCATCCCCAAGGAGCTGGCCCGCCGGCTCGCCCCCGGCGAATCCGACGACAAGGTCATCCAGCGGGCCCTCCGCGACGCCGTGGCCGTCGCCAATCAGGAGATCCTCGGCCTCTCGGTCGTCCAGACCGAGTTCAACAACATGGGCACGACGGTCGTCCTCGCCCTGTTCCGGGGCGACCGCGCGTACATCGCCGGGATCGGCGACTCGCGGGCCTACCGGGTCCGCGACGGCCGGATCGAGCAGCTCACCAAGGACCACTCGCTGGCGCAGGCCCTGCTCGAAGCCGGCACCATCACCGCCGAAGAACTGCCGAACCACAAGTTCAACCACGTCCTGTACCTGTACCTCGGCAGCAAGGACGCCCGCGGCGGACCCGACGACGTCCGGGTGGCCGATTTCCGCCCCGGCGATCGGTTCCTCCTGGCCTCCGACGGCCTGACCGGGGTGGTCGCCGACGACCAGCTCGCCGAGGTCATGGCGGGCCCGGACGACCCCCAGACCACGGCCCGGACCCTGATGAAGCTGGCCCTCGACAATCTGTCCAAAGATAACGTCACCTGCCTCGTGATCCACGTGGTCTGAGTGGAATGGCATTGACTTAAGCCGGAAGTCCTTTGCGACGAATGAGTAACGTTATGCCGGGTTACCCCCAAAATAATCGCGTGCTGATTCGACGATTTGACATGCCACCGCATGGATGAAGCACAATCTGAATGGGGAGGCGACATTGGTCGTCAGAAACGCGGCCTCGGATGTCGTCGCAAGACTTCTGGCAGCTTCGTTTTTCGTGCTAAGGGCTTGGAACGAAATAACTGCTCCGTCCCATTCATCTTGGCCATCTTGCTCGCCGATCAGGACGGCGAAAGTTGTAGCAGTTATTTCGTTCCAAGCCCTAAGTCAATGACATTCAAGTCTGACGCCAGGCCGCTAGGGTCGGTCGATGGTGGTAGGCTTCATGGGGGCGGTCTCGGTGGTGCCTGGTGACGGTAAGCACCACTATCGTGCCATCGAGGCCGCCCCCGAGGAAGGGCAAACGCAGACGGTTTCCCCACTTATGGCTTAAGACAATTCCATTCAAGTCTGACCCCGCCTGACGTCAGACCCCGCCTGACGTCAGGTCAATCTGCGCGATGTCGCGTTCCTGGCCTGCTCCGGTCGGTCGAGTCGGTCGGTCTTCCAGGGGCTTGGGTCGGCCGATAGGCGGCGTTGAGGCTCGGAGCCAGAAACTTCAGCCCACCTCGGGTGGGAAGCTTCGAGCTGAGCTTTGCTCGGAAGAGGACTTGAGTCCGTTACAACGAAGCCCCCGCCTTCAGCAGGGCGATTGCACCGTAACCTATGCCCCGAATAGCACTTGCCGCAGATAGTCGATGTTCCATGCGGCGACAAGCCGTTTGTTCTTGATGCCCACCTTCTTGCTCGCCTCGTTCTTCAACAGGC
>JAABUQ010012093.1_pt1 | contig 10827 bp, 12 predicted proteins | sample 5560001 | NCBI WGS metagenome assembly JAABUQ01 (sample SAMN10711888, study PRJNA513371) | rock metagenome | isolation source: Antarctica rocks | place: Antarctica: Victoria Land, Finger Mt nord | collected 2015-12-18
CAACCCAGACGGGGGTCTTCGAAGCTACGCTGAATCTCTTCATAGGTCGTTGTCTCCGTTGGAGATGTGTCAGATACACCTCTGTTCTAAGCGGGGGCAACGACCCCGTTTAGAACGTACCACGGAATTGATATTCCGGCAGAACTTCAACGTCGTGAAGATCGGCTCGCGGCCATTGCGCAGGCCAAAGAGCGCATCAAGGCACGCGAAGCTCAGCGCGAGACGCAAGAGCAAGCGGCGCACGACGAAGTGCTGGACGATCGCAAACGGATTGAAGAAAAGAACGGCAGAAAAATGAAGAGCCGTCCGCCCGAACGGCCGAAAAAAGGCGTTCGGCCTGAAGCGCAGCTCAACTTGACCGACGCGGAATCGCGCATCATGCCAAGCGCCGATGGTTTTGTGCAAGCGTACAACGCACAAGCCGCTGTCGACACCGCGTCCATGTTGATCGTCGGTGCCGAACTCAGCCAATCTCCAACCGATCGCCGTTTGCTCAAACCCATGTTGGCAAAACTCGCGGGCCTTTGCATTGGAAAGCCTGAGGCGATCCTCGCGGACGCCGGCTATTTTAGCGAACTCAACGTCGAACTGTGCGCGGAGAGTGGGTTCACACCGTATATCGTCCCGAAACGGAACCGACACCACTGGGGCATGCGACGCTGGAAAACGCCGAAGCCCCCGCGTTCGCGAGCTTCGGAACTGACGAAAATGTTGTATCGATTGCGGACGTGTGAAGGGCGTGCAGTCTACGCGCTTCGCAAGTGTACCGTCGAACCGGTGTTCGGCATTCTCAAGCGTGCGATGGGATTTCGACAATTTCTGCTTCGCGGATACAAGAAAGCAAGTGGCGAGTACCTCTTGGGATGTAGCGCATGGAACATCAAACGATTGTACGCCTTGAGCGGCACCTGAGGAGGTCGCTGAATGAGTAAGGGCCTCTTTTGGCGTCATCAAAGTCGTTTCAACACCCCTCGCGATTGCTCGCGATGGCGAGCATATGCGCCTTCAAGTCAGACAAACTCCTAGAGCACAGCGTCGGACGTATCGGCTGTTCTCTGGGAGACCGAGCGTATGTCGTGCCGGTCAGCTACGCATACGATGGTAGTCACGTCTACGGCTACACCGCAGATAGCTTGAAGCTTCACGCGATGCGCGAGAACCCGCTGGTCTGCTTTGAGGTCGACGAAATCGACAGTGCGTGTGATTGGCGAAGCGTCGTGGCTTCGGGCGAATTCGAGGAACTTGCAGCTGATGAAGCGATTGTAGCGCTGGAGTTGCTCTCCACTCGACTACGTGTGGTGTCGGCAGCGGCGGCGGACACACAGTGCGCCGCGCACACGTCTGTCACGCGCCGCGGTCGCTATGGCGTAGCGTATCGCATTCGCCTGACGGAAAAGGTTGGACGGTTTTGAGCAAAGCGGCGGGCACGATGACGATGAACCTCGTGCCACCTAACAGTGCGCGGGCTCTGGTACGAGATCCGTCCCGATGCAGATCGTGATCTTCGGGGGACCTCAATCAAGGCCAAATTAAGCTCGAGCGGGTAGCGCATCAGCGCCGTCCGGTAACAGTTCCGATGGCGCGATAATCCACGCCTCGGTAACGCCTCTCAATGGCTTGACACGTGACCGGCAGTTCGGCGTTCCGCGATCGAGAAGTTGGACGTCGGCCAAACCGTGACTTGACGGCGCCGGCTTGGATTTTCGAGAAAGAGACAAACGGCAAAAGTCGCGCTCGGATGCCCGTTACAAAGTTCCCGGAGCCGCAAACGGTAGTTAGACCGTCGCCGTAACCGTAAGCGGGAGCGAACGCAAACCACGCAAACTGTTGTTGAGCATGCGTACGGGTTCGCCTCCCGGTTCGATCGAGCGGAATCGGCGCGCCATCGCGGTGAGCAGAATCTCGGCTTCGAGACGTGCGAGCATCGCGCCGACGCAGAAATGGATGCCGGCGCCAAAAGCCACGTTGCGCGACACCTTGCGCGTAAGGTCGAAACGATCGGGGTGGTTCCACGCACGCGGATCGCGATTGGCGGCCGCATAAATCATCAGCACTTTCTCATCGGCCCGAACCGTTACGCCATCGACTGAAACGTCGCGCGTCGCCGTGCGAAAAAAGTGCTGTACCGGCGATTCGACCCTTAGCGTCTCCTCGAAGGCGGCGCGCGCTAACGCCGGGTTCGCGTGCAGCATCGCCCACTGTTCCGGCTGCGACGCAAGACAATACAGCGCGTTGCCGATGCCGGCGATGGTCGTATCGAGGCCTGCCGATAACAGCGAACGCACGAGCAGCGCCGCTTCCACGGCGGTGATCTCGCCGCTGTCGACCGATTCGTAGACGTCCGAACCGAGACCGCCGGGAGCAAGAACTTCGCGCCTGCACTGGGCGAGAATCCATGGACCTACCCGGGCCGCGTCGGCGTTTGCTGAATCGAATAGGGCATTGTGCGGGCCGACCGCATTGAACACCGCATTTCCGTACGGCGAGAGATTCTCGCGGCCCGCTTCGGTCAGCCCGACCGCGTCGGGAAAGACCTCGAGCGGAAAGGCCTCCGCGCAATATGCAATGGCGTCAAAGCGACCGAGATCCGCCAAATGCTCGACGAGTACGTGCGCTGCTTGCTCGAACGTCTCGCGCATGCGGCGGAGTGCCCCGCTCGAAAGCACCCGCGCGAGCACCGCGCGTGGGCGCGCGTGCATCGGCGGATCGGCTTCGAGGATAATGCTCGGCGGCCGCCACGGTTTCTCTTTGCGCCAGTTGCCGTAGCCGACGCCCGCACTCGAGCAATAGGTCTGGAAGTCACCGAGCGCCGCATAGACCTCGGCGTGCCGTGCCATCGCCCATGCGCCATAACGCTCAAGCCGGACAACCGGTCCTAAATCGCGCACAATCGCATGCCAGGGATACGGATCGGCCAACGATTCCGAGGAAAACGGATCGACGTCAGACACAGGAACGTCGGATCGGGCGGCGGTTTCCGTGCTCATGGACAACTCCACTGTTCTTGAAAGCCGCGTCCACGCCCATCATGAGAATATCCGTCCAGACCCGCGTATTGCTGTAATACACGTCTTCGCCAAATACAGTCGATCATGTGCGCGGTCTCATGGTGGTATTGGGAACTGCCCGGCGGCGCATTCCGGGCGCCCCTAAATTCTGAGAGGTCGGGTGGATCCTGAAAACACGGTTCTATCGGCCGATGAACTTAGGAGAGAGAGCATTTCGAGCGCAGCCGAACAACAGGCCGAATGTTGCCACGTAGTTACGGTGGCGCCTCCCTTGGACGCGTGATTGTCGTAGTTACTCTTGCATGCTGAGCACGAAACGGATCCCGAAACAATTCGGTGAAAACGGATCGATGAGAGAGCTTGGCGCAGATTTGCGGGCAAATCGCCATACGGGTTCTTCAGCCCGCGACCGTCGCGGCGCGGGCATCCTTGGCAAACTGCTTTAGGGAAAAGCCCGGCTGCAAGACCTGGGTCACCTCCGGGCCCACGAGGTCGCCGGCGAGCAGCCTCCGAGCCGCCATGTGATCCACGGCGCTATTGACCGACTCCACGCAGGTCAGTGCGTCGTTGCGGAATTGCAAGACCGAGAAATGACCGGATTTCGGGTCGCCGTGTACCACGCGCTTGTCGTCTGCGTGCCCTATGCCTGCCGTTTGGATTACCATGTCGTATTGATGCGTCCAAAACCACGGCACCGCGGCATAGCGTCTCCGAGCACGTCCCGCCAGACGCGCTGCCACGTGCTTGCCTTGATCTACGGCATTCTGAACCGACTCCAGCCTGGCGCGGCCTCGCGCATGGACGCTCGGGAAGTTCGCGCAATCGCCAATCGCGCTTATTCGGGGGTCGATGGTCACTAGTTCCTCGTCGACGATGACGCCGTTGTCGACCGGAAGGCCAGCATCTTCCGCAAGAGACGTATGCGGCTTCACTCCGATTCCCACGAGGACGACGTCCGCAGGAAGCACCATACCATCGTCGAGCTCGACAGAAGACACGCGCCCGTCGACGCCATACAGAACGACGGCGGAGCGATCCGTTAGAATCGACGTACCGCGGGACGCGTGCATCTTGCTAACGTAGTCGGAGATCTCAGGCGTAACGACGCGCGCCATCACTCGATGCATCGTCTCGATCACGGTGACGCGATGACCTGTACTCGCTGCCGCAGCCGCGATTTCCATGCCGATGAAGCCGCCACCGACGATGAGGATGTTCTTCGGCGCCACCAATTCGCGGCGCAGCTCATCCGCGTCGGCAATCGTGCGAAGCGTAAGCACTCCGCGGAGGTTGGCGGTGAAGATCGGCAATGAGCGCGGTCTAGCCCCGAGCGCGAGAACAAGTTGATCGTAATCGAGTTTCGCGCCCGACTTCAATATCAGTCGGCGTTCAGCACGATTGACCGCTATGGCCGGATCGCCGACACGAAGTTGAAGCCCGTTGCTCTCGTAGAAGGGCTTATGGCGCAGAGATAGCGCGTCGACCGCGGAGCCATCGATGAGGTACGATTTCGATAAAGGGGGCCGTTGGTAAGGGAGATGCGGCTCATCGCCGACAAGCGTAATGGAGCCGGCATAGCCATGTTCCCGGAGCGAGACAGCAGTCTGGAAGCCGGCTTGGCCGGTGCCGACGATCACGACTGCCTCCTTGACGTCGTGAGGGCGGAGATGCGCGATCAGGTCTGCGTCTCAGGTATCGAGATGACCAGACCGTCGAATTCTGCCGTCACAACAAGTTGGCAAGACAACCTGCTTTGTGGCTCGCGGGGGCTAACCACGCACTCCAGCATCTCGTCCTCGTGCGGCTGCATCTCAGGGAGAACGAAAAGACGGCCCGGATCGACATAGACGTGGCAGGTGGCGCACATTGCGTTGCCACCGCACTCGGCAATAATGCCCTTTATTCCAGCCGACAATGCGGCTTGCATCACCGTCGTGCCGACAGCTACGTCGAGCGTCGTTCCGGATCCATCCAGCCTCTGATAGACGATGTTCGGCACTAACCTCAAGTTCCTAAACGTCGCTCTCGGGAGCGGTTCTTAGCGCGAGTAAACGCGAACAGGAAAAGACTGCAAGCTACGAATGAGGTTACTTACGTGCCGTTTCGGCTGACCGGCAGGCTCGATGCGATCCACCCGACGAATTAATTCTTTCAGTACCGCATGAACTTCCAAGTTCGATAGCGACTTGCCCATGCATGAGTGTACGCCAAATCCGAATGCCAGGTTATCGGCGGGGTTTCGACGGACATCGAATCGATCCGGGTCGGGATAGTGTCGCTCGTCTCGATTGGCCGAACCGTAGCAGTGAAGCATACGCGTGCCCTCCGGAATCAGCACTTCGTCGAACTCGACGGCTCGGGTTGTCACTCGGGTAAACCACTGTGCAGGGGACTCGACCCGAGCGCTCTCCAAGGCTGCGCTTGGGATCAGAGACGGGTCATCGTGCAGGATTGTCCATTGATCGGGATTATAGGCGAGCAGCATCACAAGGTTCCCGATTGCACTTGCGGTGGTGTCCAGGCCCGCCGTGGCGTACCCACCAAGAATACCGAAAGCTTGCTCGTCAGTGATAGCGCCCCGATCTGCTGCCTCGAAAGTTAGTTGTCCGATGCTGCCGGGACGCAGCTTCTCACGAGTCATGTTGGCGATCGCATATCCGTAGAGCTTCTGCATGCTAGGCAGCGTGTCATCAAACGTGCCGTCAGGACCACAGCAATTATAGGTGTCGGTCGCCCAATGCAAGAGATTTCGTCGCATTTCCGCATCAGGCAACAAGCCGACCAGATCGAGGATAACGGTAATCGGCAATAGCTCCGCGAGGTCGACGACTGCGTCGAATTCGCCGCGTTCAACGAGCCCGTCGACGATCTGAGCCGCCGCGTTTTCGATGTCCGGTTGGTAGTCGAGTGCTGCCTTTGGTCCGATCGTCTGCATCATCACACGGCGTAGCGGCGCATGATCGTTACCGTCAAGGGTCGGAGCGAAGCCCTTCCATGCGGTATTCAGCGTGACGTTCATTCCAATACCCTGAGCGGAACAGAACGTCTCAGGGTCTGCCAATACGCGCTTGACCTCGTCATAGCGAGTCACTGCCCACATGTCATAGCGCGTCATGTAGGCGATGTTTCCTACATCACGCAGCCTCTTATAGTCGGGGTACGGATCAATCAGCGACTCCTTGGAAAACAGGTCGACATCTGACTCGTATTTTGTACGATCAGTCTGCGTCGAGACCGTCATAATGGCACTCCTTTATTGAATGAGGCATACTGCTGAAACGTCAGGAGTCAGCCTAAGTGTACGCGCAGATTCGCCAGCGCATCCGCAGTTGCAGGACCGATCACATCGGCTAGAGCATCCGGACGTATTTCGGTGCCGTAGATGACGAGGGACCCGTTATCAACGGCTATAACATCTATCGTGCCGAGATGGAAATCCACCGGAAAATCACCGCCCGTGATCCGATACTGGAAGCGCCGCAGTTTGGGATCGTTGGTCACGATGTCTTCTTCGACCTTGGCTCCTCCTTGGAGTACGATCGTCCGCTTTCCGTCATACGCATCCGACTTCTCGATGAGCGGGAACCATTCGCTAACGCTCCCCGCATCGCTCACAACGTTCCAGACGTCGTTTGGATCACGACCGATCTGAACTTCATACCGCAGACTTGCCACAAGCCTACCTCCCATTTGAAATCGCAAGAAGAACGGACCTTACCCCTGTGCGGCTTGATTTAAGAAACGGATGCAACGACCGGTTTCTCGTCCGCATGAAGAATGGCCAACTTGTCCCCGCAGCGCTGCCTCTCGTCGCGGCTTGGCGTTGGTAAACGCCATCGCTAGCCGACGTGGTTCACGGCTCTGACTTGAGCGGTCAAGGCGAGCTGTCGGGATCGAGCTCAAATCAGCGGCGAACCGTCAACCCTTGAAAGACCGTACATATTTCGTCGGCGCTCAAACAGGGACTTCGAGTCCCCCCGTAAAGTTTTGACCTAGAATGGGCAGTGCAGGATGATTCTCTTCCGCGAGAATGCGAGGGCACATGGACGGTGACTGGGAGCGTCGACAGAACCTTCGCGCATTTCTAATGCGATCTCGAGCGCGGTTGCGACCGACGGACGTTGGTCTCCCCGCCGGTACGCGTCGGCGCGTTCCCGGTCTCCGGCGCGAAGAAGTGGCCGAGCTCGCCGGCGTTTCGCCCGAGTGGTATCGGTGGTTCGAAAGCGGTCGCCCAATGGGGGTGTCGCAGCGATTCGTGGCGCGCCTGGCGCGGGCACTGAGCTTGGATGCTTCCGACGAAACGATGCTCCATATTCTTTCGTTTCGCGAATTGTACCAAGCAGGAACGGCGTCTCAGTTATCGGATGAAACGGATGCGTCGCTACGATTTTCCCAGTTAGATATCGCTGAGGCGCGCTGCCAGCGAAGTGCACATGATGGCACCCTTCGGGCTTTCTCAAATCTTCGACACTTTTTGCGAAAAGCTGCGTCAGTAAGCAGTTTCGAGGACGCAGCGTCCCTTGCCGCGGACACTGCTCAGGCCATTCTTGTTCCAAACTGTATTACCGTACTCTGTCTAAATCGTTCCGAACCTGGTCTATGGGACTATGCGATCGGACCAAAGTCGAATCACTGGACGGGCCTCCACAGTCGTGTAGCATATGACGCCCACTGCGTTCCCTTATGTCATGGTGGTATTGGAAGCAGTGAATACTTACTGTCTGTGGAGGAGCTCGCAGAAGAAAACACGGCGCTAAATTCCTTCAAGCGTTCTGAATACGAACCGACTCCCTACAACTACGAATGCGCTGTGGAAGTGTGGCGCGATTTTAACGTCGCCCTGCGCGCCAGAAGCTGCATCCTAGTGCCAATGTTTGAAGGGGTCAGGTTCCGGGGGATCATGGCCGTGGCTTGGCGAGAGCCGCGAAACATAGCCGAGACCGACATCGACGCGGCGCAAACGATAGCAGCAATCACCGCGCTAACAACGAAATGAACTCGTCGCAGTATGCCGGACGCCGCATTCGGCCATTTGCCCGCGTCGACAATTCGATCGCGCAGTCGATTGGCATCCTGGTCAAGCCCCTCGGTTCATGCAGCCGGTAAATGTGCAGTTTGAAGCTTTTGGGTGTTGGCGAATTCGCTCGGCGTCATGAAGCCGAGCGAGCCGTGAAGCCGAACGTCGTTGTAGTGGATCAGCCAGAGTGAGATTTCGCGGCGAGCATCGGCTAGCGTTACGAAGGCGTGCTCCTTGAGAAACTCGTCGCGGATTCGGGCATTGAGGCTTTCGATGTTGGCGTTCTGGGTTGGTTTCCCGGGTGCGATGAAGTGCAGACGCATTTGCGCTCAGCGGCCCAGCGCAGCAGTGCATGAGACGCGAATTCGGGCCCATGGTACGTTCGAAACGGGGTCGTTGCCCCCGCTGAGAACGGAGGTGTATCTGACACATCTCCCACGGAGACAACGACCTGTGAAACGATTCAGCAAGGCCGCAAAGACACCCGTTTGGGTCGCCGTTGATGTCGCTAAAGCCAAGCACGTACTCATCGAGCGACCGGACGGAAAGCGCATATGCATGACCGTAGCAAATGCTCAATCTGACTTCTCGAAACTCGCAACGTCTCTCTCAACGCTCTCGAAAGCCTGCGAAGTGGCTTTGGAACCAACGGGCGATTACACCGGCCGTTAGCGAACTTTCTCTTGCGCCGTGGTCACCGAGTTCACTTTGTTTCCTCGATCGCGACAAATCGCACGCGTGAAGCGCTCTACAACTCATGGGACAAGAACGATCCGAAGGACGCGCAGGTAATTCTACACTTGCTCAAGGGCGGTGTGACGCAACACTTCTCGGATCCGCTCGAAGACGGTAACCACGATTTCCAGGAACTGCTGGGTACGTATCGTCAGATCGTCGACCGTAAAGTGCGTGTCTATCATGCGCTCATGAGCCACTATCTGCCGCTCTACTTTCCAGAAGCTGAGCCATTCATCGCGAGTACCCGATCGGAATGGTTCCTCAATGTATTTCTTCTTGCTCCAATTCCCACCGACGTGCTGGCCTTTACGAAAGCCGGCTTTCTCAAGAAGACCGTGAAAGGCGACGAGGGGCATCCAACTGTACGCCGGCGCCTCGTCGCCGAGTACTATGAGACCGCGAAACAAAGCGTTGGAATCCCCGTCCCACCCGGCTCTGTGGCCATGCAGATGTTCCGCCTCGTTCTCGAAGAGTACATCCATCTTGCGAAGGTGCGGCGTCGGTTGGAGAAGGACATCCATGATCGTCTCGAGCGTCACCCGGACTATCAAAGGCCCCGCACAATACCGGGCATCGGACCGATCGTGGCGCTGACCATTCTTGCCGAAGGCGGCAACTTGAGACGTTTCAGCCACTACCGAAAGTTCCTGAAGTTCTGTGGATTTGATCTATCAACGTCGCAGTCGGGGCAGCGTCGTGGAGTTCCACAGCTTTCAAAGCGAGGCAACGCACAACTTCGTTGCGCGTTCTGGATGGCCGGGAAAGCGGCTGTGGCACAGAGACGTTCATCGTTGATTACTGTATGTTGGTTTCACTTTATTCGTGATAAACTTCTGAAGACGTGCCGCTCGCCGGCGCGCGCGCCGCCCGCGGGGCGTGCGAAGCACCCGACGGCGGCGACAATGGAGCAAAGGGGCATCGCGCGCTTGACACCCGCCATCGGTAAACGAAAGCGCGCCGAGCCTACAAACTCGACAAAGTCTACAATCTTTGATATAATCGGGGCAAGGGGGAGCACTATGGCCAAAACGATGATAGGCGTCCGTGAGGCGGCCAAACGACTCGGCGTCCATGAAAACACGCTACGCAATTGGGAAGAGCGCGGGTTGATTCGATCCCTTCACCTTCCGGTTTCCGGCTATCGTCGCTTCCAAGAGACGGATATCGCCCGCTTCGCTTCCGAGATGCGGAACAGCTTCGCTTCGGCCGATGAAGGCCCGGCGATCGCGCCCGGCCGGTCACGTCACATCCTCCACGGAGACCATGGGTGACCGCTGGCCGACAGCGACGCCCAATTGAGGACTACTACGAGACGCGGAACCAGCACTTAAGTCAGGGGGACATCTTCCGGGATGTCCCCCTTGCTTATCCCCTACCGGCTGACGAGGTCGTCGTCGACGAAGACGATCGTGGAGCTCGCCTCTTTCTCTCTGGGCCGTTTGAAACGGGCCTTGCCTTGCTCCTGACGCCGTCGTGCTCGATGACTGCACAACGGGCTGAACCGGGCACCTACGCTCACCCGGTGAGGATCCTCGCCGTTATACGGACGGTAGCTGAGCTTGTCGAAAACGGCATCTTCGATAACAAGACGTTGGGCTGCTACGCGCCTACGACTCGCTCATCAACTACATGTATCTGCCGGCGGAGAACGCGCTTCAGATCCCCGAAAGCGTTGCGCTGCTATATATGCCGGTGACGCTGCATCACGACATGATCATCGCGCAACGGGTTACGCAGCTAACGCGGATCGCCGCGCAGCAGCTGCAGCGGAAGCTCGCACACTTCACCACGTCAATGCTCGTCGATCGCGAAGAGTTCGATCCCCCGATGGACTAGCGAACCCCCGATAGAGACTAGCGATTAGTTTTCTCGGATCCCCCAGGCTTACTCGCAAGATCTTCGGGCCAACTCAGGGACCTTAAGAATACGACGCCATCGCTGTTAGCGCCGGGGTAAAAGTGACCCACCCCGCCGGTTGAAAATTGACCCACCTGAACTTCCCGAACCTTTGGGTTCATGCTGTCCAAGGAGTCTCAGGTGGAAATTAGCGTCTTGCACCGTCAG
>JAABUQ010012094.1_pt1 | contig 10827 bp, 11 predicted proteins | sample 5560001 | NCBI WGS metagenome assembly JAABUQ01 (sample SAMN10711888, study PRJNA513371) | rock metagenome | isolation source: Antarctica rocks | place: Antarctica: Victoria Land, Finger Mt nord | collected 2015-12-18
CTCAAACTGCCCGCAGAGGTTTTTTTGCGTCCATATCCGCTCAAGCCAGCCATCCCGGCAGCGAGGAAAACAAGTGCGCCGCCAGCCAAGACGAGGACCAAACTTAGGGCATAGTCGCTCGCGGACGATCGGATCGAGCGTCACGCCACACCCTTGAGGTGGTCGTAGGTGGCGTTCAGCCGGCCCTGCAGGTATGCGGCGCTAGTCACCGGAGCGTAGCGGGCAAGGCTGCCCGGCGGCACGCAGCCTGGCAGCGCCTCGATCAGCGCGTCCGGGTTGGCGTCGGCGAAGAAGGCCACCGAGTAGCGTTCGCGCGCCGGCTGCAGCACGCGGTGCGGGGTGGAGACGTAGACGTCGTTGGTCCAGCGCATCAGGCAGTCGCCGATGTTGCAGACGAACGCGCCCTCCACATGCGGCGCGTCCAGCCACACGCCGTCGCGCCGGCGCACCTGCAAGCCGGCCACGCCGTCGGTGGCGAGGATGGTCAGGTTGCCGTAGTCGGAATGCTGCCCCGCGCCAAGCGCCCCTGCATCTGCCGCCGCTATCGCCGCCGGATAGTGCAGCAGGCGCAGCACGGCGGCCGGGCGGTCCATCTTGTCGGCGAAGAAGTCCTCGGCAATGCCGAGATCGAGCGCGAAGCCGCGATGGATCGCCAGCTGCAGCGCCATGCAGGCGGCGTAGTAGGCCAGCACCCGGTCGCGCCAGCTGGGCAGTTCGGGCCACAGGTTCGCGGCCCGGAACGGCATCCCGGCGAGCAGCTCGGCATCGTCAGGCGGCAACTCCAGGCCGACGTTGAACGCCTCCTTCCGGTCGGCGGCGGCGCGCTCGTCGAGCCGCTCGGCGCCCATCCCGACATAGCCGCGGTTGTTGACGATCGACAGCGCCGCCTTCTCCGCCGCGGGCCGCGCGAACAGCTGGCGGGCGGCTGCGAATATGTCGTCCGCGATGGCCGGCGAGATGCCGTGGCCGGTCACGTAGAAGAAGCCAACGCCGCGGCAGGCCTGGCCCAACGCGGCGGCAACTTCGCGCCGCTGCGCGAGGTCGGCCGAGCGCAGGCCCGACACGTCGATGATGGGAATGTCGTGCATGAGGCTCTCCGTAAGGCCGGAGCATACGAAGCACTCCGTGCGCCCCGCAACGTTTAGCGGCGGCGCGGCAACCCCGGAGCCGTTTTGCAGTTGTTCGCCTTTCCCCTGGGTCGGAGCACGGTCATGCCGCACGAGAAAACCAAGTCGGACAACGACACCAGCACCGCCCGCTCGGCCAAGGCGCAGAAGGCCGACGAGGTGCAGCAGGCCGGCAGTGCCAAGGCCGGCGCCGGTCACGCCCCGGTGCCCGAGGGCGGCAAGGCCCCGGCCCCGCTGCACGCCAAGGGCGAGCCGATGCCCGCCAGCTCCCGCGCCGCCGCGGACGGCACGCCGGAGGAGGGCACCAGCTCCGCCACCGCCGGCAAGGCCGAGAAGCAGGCCGCCGCCCGCAACGCCGAACTGACCAAGGACCAGCATGGCCGCGGCCACCGCAAAGCGGAGTGATGCGGCACATGCCTGCCCGACCGGAACGGCGCTCGACCGGGATGATGCCGCTCCTGGCGGTCGCCGGAGCCGGGATGTTCCTGCTGGCACGGTCGGCACGGCCCGCGCCGACGGCATCGCACGGATCTCGGGCGCCGCACCGCGTGGTCATCGTCGGGGCTGGGTTTGGCGGGCTGATGGCGGCGCAAAGCCTAGGGCGCGTGCCCGGGGTGCGTGTCACCCTGATCGACGAGCACAACCACCATCTGTTCCAGCCCTTGCTGTATCAGGTGGCGACCGGAATGCTCAACCCCGACGAGATCGCCTCTCCGGTGCGCGGGATCATGGCCGGCCAGCATCGGGTGACGCCGTTGATGGCGACGGTGAGCGGCATCGACCTGGATCGCCGCGAGGTCTGCTGCGACGGCCGCACCGTGCCCTACGACACGCTGGTGCTGGCGACCGGATCGCAGGTCAGCTACTTCGGGCACGAATCCTGGCGCGAGTCGGCGCTGGGCCTCAAGACCCTGGATGACGCGCTGCTGCTGCGCCGCCGCATCCTGACCAGCCTCGAACAGGCCGCGAAGGCCACGTCGCCTGCCGAGCGCGACCGACATCTGACGTTCGTGCTGGTGGGCGGCGGCACCACCGGGGTGGAGATGGCCGGCGCCATCGCCGAACTCACGCACGAAGTGCTCACGCAGGAGTTCCAGGGCCGGCCCGAACTGCGGGCCAAGGTGATCCTGCTGGAGGCCGGCCCGACGCTCCTGGCCGGCTTCGATCCCGACTTGGCGGCCAGCGCCACCTGCGACCTGCGGCGCATGGGCGTGGACGTGCGCACCGGGACGAAGGTGGAAGATATCCAGCCCGACCGGGTCAGCCTGGGCCGGGAACAGATCGCGGCCGGCACCATCGTCTGGACAGCCGGAGTGGCGGCCACTCCGGTGGCCGAGTGGCTGGGCCTGAAGCCCGCGAAAGGCGGCCGGGTCGAGGTTGGCGCCGACCTGCGGGTGCCGGGCCGGGCCGACGTCTACGTCATCGGCGACGCGGCACTGGCGCTGGATCGGCACGGCAAGCCGCTGCCCGGCGTGGCGGCCGTGGCCAAGCAGCAGGGCGCCTACGTCGCGCGAGCGGTGCGCCGGGCGATGCGCCGGTCGCCGTCGACATCCCCGTTTCACTATCGGGATTACGGGACGATGGCGACAATCGGCCGCAACAGCGCGGTGGCCGAGATCGGCGGGGTACATCTCAAGGGTTTTGTCGGGTGGCTGACCTGGGCGGTGGCCCACATCTTCTTCCTGATCGGCTTTCGCAACCGCGCGCTGGTCAGCGCGCAGTGGCTGTTCTCCTATGTCACGCATCGGCGCGGCGGCCGGGTCATCACCTGACCGCCGCAGCACACCGGCGGGTTCGTTGGCCCCTGAGGCCGTGCGTCAGAACAATCCCTCGATCCGCCCATCCGCCGCCAGCCCGATCGCCTCCGCCGCCGGAACACGCGGCAGGCCCGGCATGGTCATCACGTCGCCGGCCAGCGCCACCACGAAGCCCGCCCCCGCCGCCAGCCGCACATCGCGCACCGGCAGCACATGGCCTTCGGGCGCGCCGCGCAGGGTCGGGTCGGCGCTGAAGCTGTATGGGGTCTTGGCGATGCACACCGGCAGGCTGCCGAAACCCTCCGCGGCGTAGCGGTCGAGCTTGCGTTGCGCGGCCTTGGCGATGGCCACGTCGGCGGCGCCGTAGATCTCGGTGGCGATGCGGCGCAGCTTGGCGTCCAGCGGCAGTTCGTCGGCGTACAGCGTGCGGAACCGCGCCTCTCCGCTTCGCACCATCCGCTGCACGATCCCGGCCAGCGCCGCGGCGCCCGCCGCCCCGTCCGCCCAATGCGTGCAGAGCGCCACTTCGGTGCCCGGCAGGCCGTCGCGGATCGCCGCGGTCTCGGCATCGGTGTCGCCGGAAAATCGGTTGACCGCCACCGCCACCGGCAGGCCGAAGCGCCGCATGTTGGCGACGTGCCGCTGCAGGTTGGGTAGGCCGCGCGCCACCGCCGCCACGTCCTCATGCCCCAAATCGGCCTTCGCCACGCCACCGTGCATCTTCAGCGCCCGCACCGTCGCCACCACCACGGCGCAGGCCGGCGCCAGACCGCCGATGCGGCACTTGATGTCGAGGAACTTCTCGCCCCCCAGGTCGGCGCCGAACCCTGCCTCGGTCACCACGATGTCGGCCAGCGACAAGCCAAGCTTGGTGGCGGCGATCGAGCTGCAGCCATGCGCGATGTTGGCGAACGGGCCGCCATGCACCAGGGCCGGCGAGCCTTCCAGCGTCTGCACCAAGTTCGGCATCATGGCATCGCGCAGCAGCGCCGCCATCGCCCCCGCCGCCTTCAGCGTGGCCGCTGTCACCAGGCTGCCGTCGCGCCGCTCGCCCACCACGATACGCCCCAGCCGCGCCTGCAAATCGTCGAGGTCGCGCGACAGGCACAGGATCGCCATCACCTCGGAGGCCACGGTGATGTCGTAGCCGTCCTCGCGCGCCGACCCATTCTGCGGTCCGCCAAGGCCGGTGACGATCTGGCGCAGGCTGCGGTCGTTCATGTCGACGGCGCGGCGCCAAGCGATCCGGCGGGCGTCGAGGCCGTGCGGGTTGTCCCAGTGCAGGCTGTTGGCGAGCATCGCCGCCAGCAGGCCGTGCGCCGCGGTGATGGCGTGGAAGTCGCCGGTGAAATGCAGGTTGATGTCTTCCATCGGCGCCACCTGCGCCCGCCCGCCGCCGGTCGCCCCGCCCTTGACGCCAAAGCATGGGCCGAGGCTCGGCTCGCGCAGGCAGGCCACGGCGCGGTTGCCGGCGGCGTTCAGCGCATCGGTGAGGCCGATAGTGGCGGTGGTCTTGCCCTCGCCGGCCGGGGTCGGGGTGATGCCGGTGACCAGGACCAGCGCGCCCCGCGACGGTCCGGCGGCAACGCTGGCCAGGAAGTCATGGTCGATCTTCGCCTTGTGCCGACCATACGGCAGCACGGCCGTGGCGGGAATGCCGAGTTGGGCGGCAATGTCCTGGATCGGGCGCAGCGTGATGTCGCGGGCGATCTGCTGATCGGTCGCCACGCTCAGGCCGCCCGCCGCGCCGGAAGCCGCTCGCGCACTCCCATCTCACGCAGCGAGGCGTCCACGGCGGCCACGAAGCGGCGCATGTCCGCAGGGGCCAGGCCGCCGATGCAGCCGACCCGGAAACTCGGCGTTGGCGTGTCGTGGAAGTTGCTGATGAGGAAGCCGCGCCGCTTGCACGCCGCCACGAACAGCGGCAGCGACCATGCCGGGTCGTCCGGCGCGTGGACGTTCGTGACAATCGGTCCCTGCGCCTCGCGCGGCAGGTACGGCTGCAGGCCGATCTCCAGCATCCCGTCGTACAGCGCGCGGGCGTTGCTGGAGTAGCGGGCCAGGCGTGCCGCGCTGCCTCCCTCGGCCATGTGCTCGTCGAGCGCCACGCGGAACGCCGCCAGCACCTGCGCCGGCGGGGTGAAGCGGAACAGGCCGACACCGTGGCGGCTGTTGTGCCGTTCGATGTCGGCAAGGTCGAACGACCAGCTGCCGGCCGGGACGGCGTGGGCCAGCCGGTCGCGGCGCGCCACGGTGAACGACAGGCCAGGCATCCCCTCCAGGCACTTGTTCGAGGTGAACACCGCTGCCGCGATCTCCGGCTGCGTCGAAAGATCGAGCGGCAGGGCGCCGAACGCCGACACCGCATCGAGGATCATCTGCCGCCCCGCCGCGCGCACCACCTGCCCCGTGTCCACCGGCGAATGCACGACCCCGGTGCTGGTCTCGCTGTAAACCAGCCCGACATGGGTGATCGCCGGATCCGCGGCCAGCGCTGCGGCCACCAGTTGCGGGTCCAGCGGGCAGCCGGCCGGTATGGCCAGCTCGACCACCTGCCGCCCGGCCTCACGACCCAATCGCGCCATTCGGATGGCATACGAGCCGGTCAGGGGGATGAGCAGCTTGCCGTCGGACGGCGCGACCAAGCTGCGGATCGCCGCCTCCATGGCGAAATGCCCGCAGCCTTGCAGCGGCAGCGTGGTGTGGCTGTCTGGCCCGACTCCGGCCAATGCCAGCACCCGCTCGCGCACCGCGGTAAATAGCGGCCGGAACGAGTCGTCCCACGGCGCCAGGTCCTGTGCCATCGCCGCCTTCACCGCGGCACTGGTGGTCACCGGGCCAGGGATCAGCAGCAGCATCGGCGGCGCGGCGGCGTGGGGGTCGGTCATGGCAATGACTCCATCCGCCATGGCGGCGGCTTGCTCACCCGGTTCGGTGATGCAGGATTTCGGTAACGCCGTATATCGCAGTCGCTGCCGCGCGGTCGATGAACATAGACCGGCGACCGCCACGCTCCACGTAAGGAGAGCCGCCTTGACTGGTCCGTCTCGGCTGGTATGCGGATTGCTAACTTAAAATAACATCAAGCATCGGGACGGGGCGGTCATGGCGACAAGAATGGGGCGCGCGCTGGTAATGGCCATGCTGCTTGGGGCCATCGTCACGGCATACGCGCAGCAGGCGGGCGCACAGTAGGCGGGCGCGCAACAGGCAGACCGCGATGCGATGCTGCGCCAGCATCGCGGCGGCATCATGCGCCTGGTGGCGCGCGGGTCGAACGGCACCATCGACCCGCATGTCGCCTACAGCCTGCAGTACTGGCAACTCGACCAGTCGGTCTACGACGGCCTGGTCGCCTTCAAGAAGGCGCAGGGGGCCGAGGCGTTCAAGATCGTGCCCGACCTTGCCGCGGCAATGCCGGCGGTCAGCAATGGCGGCAAGACCTACACCTTCACGTTGCGCCGTGGCGTGCATTTCTCGAACGGGCAGGAAGTCGTCCCGAAGGACGTACTCGCCTCGTTCCAGCGCATCTTCAAAGTGGTCGGCCCCACCTCCGGCACGTTCTACGCGGGCATCGTCGGCGCCGACGTATGCCTCAAGACGCCTGCGACCTGCACGCTGGAGGGCGGCGTCGCGGCCGACGACGCGACCGGCGCCGTCACCATCAACCTGACCGCGCCCGACGCCGAGTTCCTCGACAAGCTGGCGGTGCCGCACGCCACCATCGTGCCGGCCGCGACACCCGCGAAAGACCAGGGCAATGCGCCGGTTCCGGGCACCGGAGCCTACATGATAAGCAGCTTCAACCCGATCACCGGCATGGTCCTCACGCGCAACCCGTATTTCAAGGAATGGAGCGTCGACGCCGAGCCGGACGGCTACCCAGACCGCGTCAACTACGATTTCGGCATGGAAGATGAGGCGCAGGTCACCGCTGTCGAAAACGGGCAGGCCGATTGGACCTATGATCCAGCCCCCTCGGACCGGCTCGGCGAGCTTGGCGGCAAGTTCGCGGCGCAGACCCACCTGAACACCCTGACCGCGATCTACTATCTGCCGCTCAACGTCAACATTCCGCCGTTCAACAACCTCAAGGCGCGTCAGGCGGTCGCCTTCGCGCTGGATCGCCGCGCTGCGGTGAACCTGTTCGGCGGCCGCAACCTGGCGGTGCCGACCTGCCAGATCCTGCCGCCGGGCTTCCCCGGCCACGTCGCCTACTGCCCCTACACCAAGAACCCCGGCGCCGAATGGAGCGCCCCCGACATGGAGCGGGCGCGGGCGCTGGTGGCGGAGTCCGGCACCAAGGGCCAGAAGGTCGAAGTGATCGTGCAGGCGATCCCGATCGACAAGAACATCGGCACCTATGTCACCAGCATGTTGCGCGACCTCGGCTATGAGGCGACGCTGCATCCGATCTCGCCCGACATCCAGACGCAATACATCCAGAACACCAACAACCATGTGCAGATCAGCCTGACTACCTGGTACCAGGACTACCCGGCGGCGTCGGACTTCCTGAACGTGCTGTTCAGCTGCGCCGACTTCCATCCCGGCTCGGACGCCTCGATCAACGAGGCCGGAGTCTGCGACCACGCGCTGGACGCCCGGATGCAGCACGCTGCGGCGACCGGCGTCACCGACCAGGACGCCGCCAACAAGGAATGGGCGGCGATCGACCGCACCGTCACCGACATGGGCGCGTTCGCGGTGCTGTTCGCCCCCAAGCACGTCGATTTCGTGGCCAAGCGGGTCGGCCACTTCGTGTTCAGCAGACAATTCTACTGGCTGTTCACGCAATCCTGGGTGCAGTGAGATGGCAACGGCACGACTGAACGGCATCGACCTGCACTATCGCATCGAGGGCAAGGGCGAGCGGACCATGGTTTTGGTCAACGGCTTGGCCGACGACCTGGAGAGCTGGGCCACGCAGATGCCGGCGTTCCTGCAGGCCGGCTACCGCGTGCTGCGGTTCGACAACCGCGGCATCGGCAAGTCCGAACGCCCGCCCGGCCCCTACACCACCGCCATGATGGCAGCCGACGCCAAGGCGCTGGTCGATCACCTCGGCCTCTCGCGCTTACACATGCTGGGCGTGTCGATGGGCGGCATGATCGCCCAGGAGTATGCCCTGGCGTATGGCGACGATCTGGCCTCGTTGGTGCTCGCCTGCACCTACGCGGCGCCGGGGCCGTTCTGCGGACGCATGTTCTCGCTGTGGGCCGACATGGCTCCGGTCATGGGTGTGCCGGCAGTCATGCGCGATGTGACGTTATGGGCATTCACGCAGGAGTTTTTCGAGGCGGGCGGCGCCAGCCTCGCGGACGTCGAGGCCGCCATGGCCGCATTGGACCAGCCGCTCGACGCCTATCTGGCCCAGTTGCAGGCGATCCGGGCGCACGACACCACCGCCCGGCTGGCCAACGTCACGACTCCAACGCTGGTGCTGGCGGGCGAGGCCGACCTGCTCATCCCGGTGCAGCTGTCGCGTCGGCTGTGCGACGCCATCCCGGGAGCCGGCTGGGCAACGGCGCCCGGCGGCCATGCCTTCATGTGGGAGTACCCGGATGCCTTCAACGCGGCGGTGCTGAGCTTCTTCGAGCGGCATTGACGCCGTACGGCCGCGCCGCGCGAAGCTGTTCCGGCGCGGCATCGTGGCTGCTACAGTAAGACGATGACACTGCCGTTTTCGTTGGGCGCCATCACCCTGCCGGACTGGATGCCGTGGTGGCTGCCGCTGCTGCTGGCGATCCCGGCGTTGCTGTATGCGCTGTTGCTGTTGAGCGTGCCGTTCAGCGTGTTCGGCTTGCGCACGCGCCTGGAAGGGATCGAGGACCGGCTCGACGAGATCCAAGGCGAGATCCGGTCGCTGTCGCTGCGCCTGCCGGCCGCCGACGACGAGCTGGCGGCGTCGGCGATGCGCGCGCCCCGCCCGCCGATCCCGCCGGCGCGTGGCCAAGCCGCCCCACGATCGGACGGCAGCAACGACGACGAACGCGAACGCCGCGCCGAGCCGCGTATCGAATGGCCACGCTCCTGATGCGCGTCAGCGTCATCCAGATGGAGCCTGGCCACGACAAGGCGGCCAACATCGTCCAGGCCGAGACGCTGCTGGAAGGCGCCATCGCCGCCGACCGGCCCGATCTGGTTGCGCTGCCGGAGATCTGGAGCTGCCTTGGCGGCGACCGCGCCGGCAAGTTCGCGGCCGCCGAGGCGCTGCCGGAGGGCGGCGACACCGGCGGACCCGCCTACGAGTTCCTGCGCGGCATGGCGCGGCGTCACCGCATCCATGTCCACGGCGGCTCGATCGGCGAGCGCTCGCCCGATGGCCTGCTGTGCAACACGACGCTGGTGTTCGACCCCGACGGACGTGAGATCGCGCGCTACCGCAAGCTGCACCTGTTCGACATCACCACCCCGGACGGCACCGGCTACCGCGAGAGCGCGACCTACGCCGCCGGGCGCGACATCGTAACCTGCGACATCGGCGGCCTGCGGGTGGGGCTGGCGATCTGCTACGACATCCGCTTCGCCGAGCTGTTCATGGCGCTGCGCCAAGCGGGCGCTGAGCTGATTATGCTGCCTTCCGCCTTCACGCTGCTGACCGGCAAGGACCACTGGGAGCCGCTGATCCGGGCGCGGGCCATCGAGACGCAATGCTGGCTGGCCGCCCCCGCGACCTGCGGCCGGCACAGCGACGGCAGCGGCGGCGGGCGGTTCACCTACGGCCACTCGATGATCTGCGATCCCTGGGGGCACGTCGTGGCGCTGGCCTCCGACGGACCGGGCTGGGCCAATGCGCGGATCGACTCGGCACTGACGGCAAAAGTGCGGCGCGACATGCCGGTCATGGCGCACCGCGTGCTCGGGCACCGGGCATGAACGCGCCCGACATGGCGGCAGCGTTGCAGCCGGCCGTGCCGGATGGGCGTTTCGAGCGGGTCGCCTTCGTCGCGTCCTCGTCCGGGATGGCGGCGGGCAGCCTGCTGCGACTGGAAGCGCGCTTCGGCAACTGCCCGGCCGATGAGGCCGACGTGGTGGTGGCGCTGGGCGGCGACGGCTTCATGCTGGAGACGCTGCACCACGCACTCGGCAGCGGGGTGCCGGTCTATGGCATGAACTGCGGTTCGGTCGGCTTCCTGATGAACCCGTATGCGGAGGACGACTTGCTCAACCGGCTGGCCCGTGCCCAGGTGGTCGGGTTGTTCCCGCTGCGTATGCACGCGGTCACCGCGACCGGGCGGGTCGAGGAAGCGGTGGCGCTGAACGAGGTGTCGCTGCTCCGCCAATTGCGCCAGACCGCTAAAATTCGCATCACCGTCGATGGCCGGGTGCGGCTGGAGGAATTGAGTTGCGACGGCGTGCTGCTGTCCACCCCGGCCGGCTCGACCGCCTACAACCTGTCGGCGCATGGCCCGATCGTTCCGCTCTCGGCCAACCTGCTGCCGCTGACGCCGATCAGCGCGTTCCGTCCGCGGCGTTGGCGCGGCGCGCTGCTGCCCAGCGGCTCCGACGTGCTGTTCGAGGTGCTGGAGCCGGAAAAGCGGCCGGTCGCCGCGGTGGCCGACTTCACCGAGGTGCGCGACGTGATCTCGGTCGCGGTGACCGAAGACCGTTCGATCCAGGCCCGCATCCTGTTCGATCCCGACCAGGGCCTGTCGGAACGCATCATCACCGAGCAGTTCACTGCTTAATCCCAGCCGGGTTAATCCCAGTTTGGGTAAACCGGCCTACGTGAGCAGGTCGGGAGGCGGCTCGTCGTGGGTGCTCGCGGCGACGATCCTGGCCTCCAGCATGGCGTTCATCGACACTTCGGTGGTCAACGTGGCGCTGCCGACGCTGCAACGGGCGCTCGCCGCCGATGGCACCGCCATGCAGTGGGTGGTGAATGCCTATTCCCTGACATTGGGAGCGTTGATCCTGCTGGGTGGCGCGGCCGGTGATCG
>JAABUQ010012096.1_pt1 | contig 10824 bp, 8 predicted proteins | sample 5560001 | NCBI WGS metagenome assembly JAABUQ01 (sample SAMN10711888, study PRJNA513371) | rock metagenome | isolation source: Antarctica rocks | place: Antarctica: Victoria Land, Finger Mt nord | collected 2015-12-18
GTGACCCACTCATCTCCCGCCGCCGAAAACACGACCCTCTGGCTGGTCGACGCGCTCGGGCAACGCTTTGCGCTCGAACCCCACGTGGGCATCGTCCGCGTGGGACGCGGCGCCGACAACGACCTGGTGCTGAGCAATCAGCGCGTCTCGCGGTACCACGCGCAGCTGCGTTGGGTAGAGTCGAGCTGGCTGGTTTACGATCTCGACAGCACTAACGGCACGTGGCTCGACCAGCAGCGCGTATTACCCTCGCAACCACAGGAGCTGACGCCGGGCGACGCGTTGCGGCTCGGGGACCACGAGCTGCGGGCGCGCCGAGAAACGGAAGCTCGGCCGCCGCCAGATTGAACCCGCTTATGGACCCGCTCGACGTGACCATCCTGGCGCTGCGCATCGGGCTGGTGGCCGTCCTGTACGGCTTCCTGCTGGTGGTCTTGCGGTCTGCCGGGCAGTCGCTACAGACGGCCCAGGCCCCGACGTCGAGGCGGCTCGATCTGCGCCTGACGGTGCTCGCGGCAGCTGGGACGGGCCTGACGGTCGGCCAGGCTGTCGACGTCGGGGAAGAACTCACGCTCGGCCGCGCCGCGGCGGTTGGGCTGGTGCTTGCCGATGCGACCGTGTCCGCCGAACATGCGCGGGTGGCCAGAGTCGGCCGCGACTGGGTCGTACGTGACCTTGGCAGCACCAACGGCACGCTGGTCAACGGCTCGCGCGTGAACGGCCAGACGATGTTGCAGGACGGGGACATCCTGGCCCTGGGCGGCGTCCAGCTCAAGGTGACCATACGTGCTTCGTCCAGCGTGGCACAGGGCTGAGACGCAGGCTCGGTGGGTGCGCCATACTGAAACCGCGGCAGGAAAGGGAGCATAGGCCGAGTACACACACATATGCCTGATTCGTTTAGCCAATCCGACGCCGAACAGAGCGTTCTGCAATTAATCGTCGATCAGCTCGAGGAGCTGATGGTCACCGTCATCGAAGAGATTCGCGAACGGCCCGCCGTGGCGATCGCCATTGTGGCCGGGTTGCTCGGCGCCATCGTCGGGTCCGTGCTCGCCGCGAACCTGGCCGGCCGCCCGCCGTCGACGCCAGCCCCGCTGGTCCGCAAGGCTCGGGGCGCGTCTGAGGCAGCTGATCTGGCCGGCCTCGCGCTCAAGCTGCTGGGGAATCCGATCGTTCGGGGCTTCGTTCGTTCGGCCGTAGAGAGCCAGCTCAAGAAGCGCTTTTCGTTCTAAGCCCTAAGCCAACGTACCGATTGGCGAGCGGAGCCACACAAATCTAGAACGGATGTGCGATGGGCTGGTACGCTGGGGCGAGCCCGTGGTCTCGTCGCTTGTGGCGGAAGCTCCGTCTCAGATACGGCTGGCTGGACTGGCGTTGGTCAGCTCCAGTGGCCACTTCGCAGCGCTCGCCTTCGAGGGCGACACCGTACTGCGGCAGATTGAGGGACGCCCGGACGATGCCACCACCGGCAGCCGTCTTGCTGAGCTGGCGGATGGGGCGCCAATCGTCACGGACACGCCGCGTCGGGCGCTCGAGGTGCTCAGCCGAGCCGGCGCACGCTCGCCAGTGGTGTGGGACGTGCTCGAGCTCGCTTCACTCCTGGTGCCCGCCTGTCCAAGTGGCGGGTTGGACCGCGCAACGGCATTCCTCGGCATCGTCGTCGATGGCTCGGGTCTGGTGGCCCAGGCGCAGCGAGTGCTCATGCTGTTCGAGCTACTGGCAGCGGTGGTGGACCGCCTTGACACGCAGACCCTGTTGCACGTCTCTCGCCTGGGGGTTGGGCTGGATTGGCCACTGCGGGCCCTGTTCGGCGAGATACTCCGACGCCGGGCGCTGTCGCCGCTCGAGACCGGCGCACTGGCGGCTGGCACGCCGATGGGCGCCTGGGCAGCCCAGGGAGCGCCCGGCCGACGCCGCCGCGCGAGCAGTCCCGCGCCGCGGCCAACTGCTCTCGATCCAGCCGACGTCTCGCGACGGCTGTCGGTGGATGCGGACATTGCGCACGCGTTGCCAGGGTACGAAGCCCGCAACGAGCAGGTGCGGATGGCTCAACTGGTCACTCAGACGCTGAATGCAGGCGGTCAATTGCTGCTGGAAGCCGGCACAGGCACTGGCAAGGGCCTGGCGTACCTCCTGCCAGCCGCGCTGCACGCCCTGAAGAACGCTCGCCGCGTGGTCGTCTCGACCGCGACGACCACGCTCCAGGACCAGCTCTTCGACCGGGACCTGCCTCTGGTCCAGGCGGGACTCGTCGCTCAGGATGGCCAGACCAGAGAGCCGTTGCTGAGGGCCACGGTGTTGAAGGGTCGCGCGAACTATCTATGTCTTCGCCGCTGGCAGACCCTGCTGCACGCTGGCGACCTTTCCCCGTCTGATCGCATGCTCCTGATCAAGACGCTCTTCTGGCTGCCGCACACGATCACGGGCGATCGCGCGGAGCTGCATCTGTCACCGGCTGAGGAAGATTCCTGGCAGCGGTTGAGCGCAACCTCCGAGGCCTGCACCCCCGTGCGCTGCGCCTACCACCGTGTCGGCGTGTGTTTTCTGGCGCGTGCCAGACGAGCGGCTGAGGACAGCCACATCGTCATTGCCAACCATGCCCTGCTGCTGTCCGATCTAGCCAGCCGCAGCCGAGTCTTGCCCGACTACGACGTACTGATCGTGGACGAGGCGCATCATCTTGAAGACGAGGCTACCCACCAGCTCGGCTGGCGTCTGGGCGAACGCGAGCTCCTCAACCGTCTCGAGCGCTTGTGGAGCCCCGGACCTGGCGACAGCGGAGCTGTGCCGGAGGCAGTCGGGCTGATCGCCGCGTCCAGTGGCTTTCACCTGCACGCCGAGCTCCGGCCAACGCTCGAACGTGGCGAGCAGGCGGCTCTGCAGCTCGGCGCCGGTATCCGTCGGTTCTTCGAAGCTCTAGTGCGGCTTCTGGAAGACGCCGAGCTGGTGAGCGGAGGTGACGAGACGGCCTTGCGAGTCACGCATGCGGTTCGGGCCGGGACCAGCTGGCAGGCACTCGAGCAGCTCTGGGCAGAAGCTGTCGAGCACCAGCAGGCTGTCGAACGCGTCATCGTCGAGGTGATCGCCGAGCTGGAAGCGCTACCCGGCGCACTGGAGGCGGCCAGCGATCTGGCAGCTGAGCTCAGCGGGCATCTGGATTACTGGCGGGAAATACGCCGTCGCCTGCACGTCTGTATCCACATGCCCGGGGCGGGGGCCGTCCACTGGATCTCTGGAGGTGGTCGGTTTCGGTCGGCGTGGCTCAACGCGGCGCCGCTCGAGGTCGCCAGCCTGCTGAGCGAGCGCCTGTTCGCTTTACCTGAGGCAACCATTCTCGTCTCGGCTACGCTGGCGATCGGGGGCTCGTTCGACTACATGAAGCGGCGGCTCGGGCTCGACGAGGCCGACGCGGAAGCGCTTGGCTCGCCTTTCGACTACGCTCGGGCCGCCCTGCTCTACGTCCCAAACGACCTGCCCGATCCGAATCAACCGGGCTACCAGGTGCTCATGGAACGCACCATCCTGGATGTTGTGACGCGGCTGCACGGCCGTACCCTGGTCCTCTTCACCTCGCGCGCTCACCTGCGAACGACCTACCAGGCCCTGCGTGAGCCTCTCGCCGCGCAAGGCATCAAGGTGCTGGCCCAGGGCATCGATGAAAGCTCCCGCACCCGTCTGCTCGAGGCGTTCCGGCGCGGTTCGCGGGTGGTGCTCTTCGGCACGAACGCGTTCTGGGAAGGCATCGACGTGGTCGGGGAGGCGCTGAGCTGTGTCATGGTGACCCGCCTGCCGTTCGCCGTGCCAAGTGACCCGGTGTACGCAGCCCGGGCCGAACAGTTCGACGATCCTTTCACTCAGTACGCGGTGCCGCAGGCCGTCCTGCGCCTGAAACAGGGCTTCGGACGTCTGATTCGCTCGCGCGCCGACCGGGGTGGCGTGGTGGTGCTGGACCGGCGGTTGATTACGCGCTTCTATGGGCAGGTCTTCGTACGCTCCCTGCCGCCTTGCAGTGTGCGACAGGGGCCAGCAGCACGAACGTGCGTCGAGGTCGGAGACTGGCTGAAGCCAGAGGCTCAACTCACCCAGACGACGTTGTTGCCAGCCGTTCCAGGATGACCGGCGGTGCTTCGATTGCCGACCGCGACAGGCTTATGGCAGATCGCAGCTCCCGCTCGGCCTGGGTCAGCCGGCTCTCGTCGTTGGCGTGCAAGACTGCAATTGGCTGCCCGCGAACTAGCCTATCCCCGACTTTCGCCAGCAGCAGCACGCCCACGGCGAGATCAATGGCATCGCCTTTTCGTTCGCGGCCGGCTCCAAGCGCGATGCTGGCGCGGGCCACCCCGAGCGCATCCACTCGAGCCACATAGCCCTCTTCGTCGGCCAGGATCGGGCGTTGCGAGCGAGCCGAAGGGAGCCTGGTTCGATCATCGAAGGCTGCCGAGTCGCCTCCCTGGGCTTCGACCATGCGTCGCAAGGCGTGACGGGCCGAGCCAGAGCGCAAAGCTCGCTCGACGTCAGCACGACCCAGCTCACCCGTGGAGGCCAGGGCGACGATCGTGCTGGCAATGTCCACCACGAACTCCGTGAAGTCGGCCGGGCCGTGGCCTTCCAGCGTGTCCAGCGCTTCAGCTACCTCGAGCGCGTTGCCGACGCCCCGGCCCAGCGGCTGCGACATGTCGCTCACCACAGCCGCCATGCGACGCCCAGCCGCCGCGCCGATATCGATCATCGTCCTGGCCAGGCTCAACGCTGATTCGCGCTCGGGCAAAAAGGCGCCCGAGCCAGTCTTGACGTCGAGCACGATCACCCCTGCTCCGGCCGCCAGCTTCTTCGACATGATGCTGCTGGCGATCAACGGAATACTGGGCACCGTGCCGGTCACGTCACGCAGCGCGTAGAGCTTTCCGTCCGCCGGCGCCAGGTCCGCCGACTGGCCAGTGATCACAATGCCTATCTCGCGCAGCTGGCGCACGAACGCCACGGCATCCAGATCCACGCGTATGCCCGGAAATGACTCGAGCTTGTCGATGGTGCCACCGGTGAACCCAAGGCCGCGCCCACTCATCTTGCCCACGGGTACGCCGACCGCCGCCACGAGCGGCATCACCACCAGAGAGGTTTTATCGCCCACGCCCCCGGTCGAGTGTTTGTCGGCCACGGGTCGGCCAATCGACGACAGATCCAGCTGTTCGCCGCTGGCAGCCATGACCTGGGTCAGGTTCGCCACTTCTTCAGCTTCCATGCCGCGCCAGCACACCGCCATGAGCCAGGCCGCGACCTGATAGTCGGGCACCTGGTTGCGCACGTAGCCGCCGATGAGCGCTTCGAGCTCGTCCCGCGAGTGTGCGCAGCCGGCGCGCTTGTGTTCGATCAGATCGACAACGCGCACGTGGGTTATCCCAGCGGGAGCTCGGCGACTTCGTCGCAGGCCAGTGTGGCCGTCATCACTGGCTCACCACCGCGCAGATACACGCGCGGGGCCCGGCTTCCAAGACGCACCAGGAGCTCATGCGGGATGATACCGGCTGATTCGGCGAACTCGTCGAGCGTGATCTCGTCGTCACCCTGGCGCCCGAGGACGACGACCTCGTCCCCCGACTCGACATCTGGCAGGTGTGAGACATCAGCCATGGCCATGTCCATCGAGACGGTCCCGAGCAGCGGCGCCCGTTGACCTCGAACCAGCACCCGCCCGCGATTGCTGCAGGCGCGCGGCAGCCCGTCGGCATAGCCGCACGCGATCAACGCAACACGCATCGGGCGGAACACCTTATAGGTGCGGCCGTAGCCAATCGACGACCCCACGGCGGGCGTGTGGAAGCGGATAACGCGGGCTTTAAGCGCAACCGCGCCGCGCAGCGAGCCGACCCGTGGAACCCAGCCTGTCGCATACGCGCCAGCCAGCGCTATGCCGGCCCGAATCGTGTCCAGCCCGGCGCCCGGCACGCGCAGCGCACCGGCTGAGTTCGCGGCATGCTTCAGACCCAGACGTAAGCCGTCGCTCTCGAGCTGCTGGCAGATGGCCCGGAAACGAGCCAGCTGTTGATGAGCAAAAAACGGGTCGGGGTCATCCGCCGCCGCGAAGTGGGTATAAAAGCCGTCGAGTCGCAGGCTCGGGACGCTTGCCAGGCCGCGGACGATCGCGATCGCCTCTTCGGGTGGCGCGCCATAGCGCGTCATACCCGTGTCGACTTTGACCTGAACCCCCAGAACCTGACCGGCTGCGCCGGCCGCTTCCGCCAGACGCTCCACCGTCGGCCAGTCGCTGACGCTGGGTGTGAGATCGCTGGCGACCACGTCCGCGCAGTCCGTAGCGTCCACGCCGCCCAGGAGCAGGATCGGCTTACGAAATCCGGCCGATCGAAGGCGGTGTGCCTCGCCGATGCGAGCGACAGCCGCGCCTCGGGCACCGGCTTGCACGGCTGCGTTGGCCACTGCCGCGGCACCCATCCCGTAGGCCTGGGCTTTCACGACGGCGGTTATGCCAGCGCGTGGCTGGGCGGCGGCCTGGAGCGCGCGAACATTGTCGGCGACGGCATCCAGGTCGACCTCGATCCAGCACAGCATCGGTTGAGAGTGTATCGGTCATAATCTGTGGATCACGATGGCCCTGCCACAGATCGAGCCCAGCGGGCAGCTCCCGCCCAAGGAAACCAGCGATGCTGAAGCATTTTCGCGCTGGTACGTTAGCGCCATCCGCCGCTCGGAGCTGGCCGACTACTTTGAGCCAGTCGGCGGCACGATGGTCATTCGTCCGTACGGCTTCAGTCTGTGGGAGAACATGCAGGCCGGCCTCGATGCGCGCTTCAAGGCCACCGGACACAAGAACGCCTACTTTCCACTGTTCGTGCCCGAGAGTTTTCTGCGTCGCGAGGCCAAGCACGTCGAAGGCTTCGCCCCCGAGGTCGCCTGGGTGACCCACGCGGGCGGCGAGGAGCTCGAGGAGCGCCTGGCCATCCGACCCACCAGTGAGACTATTTTCGGTCACTTCTACTCGAAGTGGATCCAATCGTGGCGCGACCTGCCGCTGCTGATCAACCAGTGGGCGAATGTCGTACGGTGGGAAAAGCGGACAGTCTTCTTCTTACGAACGACAGAGTTCTTGTGGCAAGAAGGCCACACGGCTCACCGACTGGCCACCGAGGCTCAGGAAGAGACCATGCGCATGCTGGGCGTGTATGCGGACTTTGCCGAGACAGAGCTCGCGTTGCCTGTGGTGCGAGGCGAAAAGACGCCGGCCGAGCGGTTCCCGGGCGCGGAAGCGACGTACGCCATCGAGGCGCTCATGCCAGACGGAAAGGCCCTTCAGAGCGGCACGAGCCACTTCCTGGGCCAGAAGTTCGCGCGCGCGTTTGACATCGAGTTCCTCGACCAGGACGGCGAACGCAAGTTCGTCTGGACCACGAGCTGGGGCATGAGCACGCGCATCCTGGGCGGCATGCTGATGATGCACGGCGACGACGGCGGGCTGATCCTGCCACCGCGAGTGGCGCCGGTGCAGGTCATCGTGGTGCCGATCCCGACGCGCTCGGAAGAGGAGGCGACGCTGGTTTCGGATGCGGTGGCCAGTCTGCTCAGACAGTTTGCCGCTCGCGGACTCCGTGCCGAGGCCGATTGGACAGACAAGCGTCCCGGCTGGAAGTTCAACGAATGGGAGCTCAAGGGCGTCCCGGTCCGGCTAGAAGTAGGGCCGCGTGACCTGCGGGCTGACCAGGTAACGCTCGTTCGGCGCGACACGCGGGCAAAGGAGCAGGTGAGTACCGCCGGCGCCGTGGCGCGCGCCCAGACCCTCCTCGACGAGGTGCAGCAGGGATTGTTCCAGCGGGCGCTGGCGTTCCGAGAGGCCAATACGCACGTCGCGGAGGATTACGAAACGTTCAAGCGGGTGATGCAGCAGGGGCGCGGGTTCATCCTGGCCTACTGGTGCGGCTCGAGCGAGTGCGAGGCTCGGATCAAGGCAGAAACGCGGGCCACGATTCGCGTGATTCCCGAGGACGCGGAAGCAAACGGCAGCGGCAGCTGCGTGTACGACGGACGGCCAGCCCGTGGTCGAGCCCTGTTCGCGCAGTCCTACTAGCCGCCGCCATGCCTCTCCGTCACACTGAAGAAGAACAGGCAGACTTTGCACGCGCGCTCGCGTCGATCGCCGAGCAGGGCCCGCTTTCACAGCCGGAGGTTGACTCGCTGTCGGTACTCGACGGCGCCGATCTGGACAGCTTTCACCAGACGTGGGCTGCACTGCCTGCCGCGGCCAGGGCGCGCCTGATTGTGGCCCTGTGTGGTGCAGCCGAGCAGCGTCTGCGGCTGGACTTCAGCGCGCTCAATCAGCTTGCGCTCGAGGATAGCGACCCGCACGTACGGTTGGTGGGCGTGCAGTCGGCTATTGAGGATCGCAGTCTGGTGCTGCTGGCGAAACTGCTGGAGCTGGTGCGCTCGGACCCGAGTGACGAGGTGCGCTTCGCGGCGGCCGAGGACCTGGCCAGGTTCACGTTGCTGGGCGAGCTCGACGATCTCGAAGCGGAGACGATCGCGGAGCTGAAGGAGCGGCTGCTCGAGGTTGTGCGCGACCAGAACCAGCCCGCCCCGGTGCGCGGGTCGGCCCTGGCCGCCCTCGGCTACTTCAGCGACGCCGATAGCGCCGGGGAGCTGGCGGCTGGGTTCAGCGATCCCGTCCTGCGCCTGGGAGCGGTGCGCGCGATGGGTCGCACGGCCGACCCGCGCTGGACGGACCGGCTCATGCCGGTGCTCGGGAGTGATGACCCGCAGCTTCGAGTCGAGGCTGCTCGGGCCCTCGGCGAGCTCGAGGACGAGCGCGCGGTCACACCCCTGGTGGAGTTACTCGAGGATCCTGAGCCAGACGTACAGCTGGCAGTGATTCACGCCCTGGGCCAGATCGGCGGTGAAGACGCCCGCGAGGCGCTACTGTTCCTGGCCGAAGCCGGCGAAGAGCGCCTCCGAGACGCAGCCGACAAAGCCTTGGAAGCCATAGAAGCAGCCGAAGCCGACCCGATGGATCTCTAGGCTCACCAGCGCTACGCTCCGCCCGATCTGCAGGGCTCCGCCCGATCTTCCTTGTGAATCGGGCGGAGCGGCGGACCCGGGGGGCGAGAAATTCGTTGGGGGAAGGCTAATTTAGTGAGATCGGTGCGGGGATGACGGGGACCTCGGTGCGGGCCTGGATCTCGTCCCAGAAGTGGCAGGCTGCGAAGTGGTTCGGCTCTACTTCGAGGAGGGCTGGTTCTTTCTCTCGGCACACTTCCTGGGCGAACGGGCAGCGCGGATGGAAGCGACACCCAGACGGCGGATTGACCGGGCTGGGCACATCCCCAGTCAGGATCATTCGCTGCCGCTTGCGCTCGATCGCTGGATCAGGAATCGGCACAGCCGAGAGGAGCGCCCGGGTATACGGGTGTAGGGGCCGCTCGTACAGCAAGTCGCGGGTCGTCAGCTCGACAATCTTGCCGACGTACATGACCGCCACGCGATCGCTGATGTGGCGTACCACTGAAAGGTCGTGGGCGATGAACAGGTAGGTCAGGTTGAACTGGCTCTGCAGCTCTTCCAGCAGGTTGATGACCTGAGCCTGGATCGACACGTCGAGGGCTGAGATTGGCTCGTCACACACGATGAAGCTCGGCTGCACCGCCAGCGCGCGCGCGATACCGATGCGCTGGCGCTGGCCGCCCGAAAATTCGTGCGGGTAACGATTGGCAAAGTACGGGTTCAGCCCGACAATTCTCAGCAGCTCCTGGACCCGCGCCTGCTTTTCTCGACCGCGCGCCAGGTTGTGAATCTCTAGAGGCTCGCCGACGATGCTGCCAACCGTCATGCGCGGGTTCAAGCTCGCGTATGGGTCCTGGAAGATCATCTGCATCTGACGCCGCATTCTGCGCAGGTCGCCGCCACCGAGCGTGGTGAGCTCTTTGCCGAGGAAGTTCACCGTGCCGCCGGACGGCTTGTAGAGCTGCAGGATCGCTCGACCGGTAGTGCTCTTGCCGCAGCCAGACTCACCGACCAGGCCGAGCGTCTCGCCACGTTGCACGGTGAACGAGATGTCGTCGACAGCCCGCACCCAGCCAACCTGCCGCTGCAGGATGATGCCCTGGGTGATGGGGAAGTACATCTTGAGATTTTCCACGCGCAGCAGCTCGCCATCGGCGGTGCCGTCTTGAGGAACGTGAATGGGGCTGGTGCTGATAGCCATGTGTGTCAGTGCCTCCTAGACGCCCTGCGCTACCGGCTCGGCGTGTGGTTCTCGACCACCCGTCACGTCAACCCAGCACGCGATGCGGTGCCCTGGCACAACTGGTTCGAGGCTGGGGTTTTCAGGCAAGCAGCGCTCGATTGCATACGGACAGCGGGGTTGGAACGGGCAGCCTGGCGGAGCGTCGACGAGATCAGGCGGCAAGCCTTCGATCGGAACTAGTTTCTCCTTGCGCGGCTCATCCAATCGAGGAATGGACTTCAGCAGACCCAGTGTGTACGGGTGCCGAGGATTGTGGAAAATCTCATCTGCGGTGCCGGTCTCGACGATGTAACCGGCATACATGACGTTGATGCGGTCGGCGATCCCGGCGACCACGCCCAGGTCGTGGGTGATCATGACGATGGCCATACCCAGCTCCTGGCGCAAACGCTTGATCAGGTCGAGGATCTGGGCCTGAATCGTTACGTCGAGCGCCGTGGTGGGCTCATCGGCCAGCAAAAGCTTGGGCTCGCAGCTGAGGGCCATTGCGATCATGACTCGCTGCCGCATGCCGCCCGAGAACTGATGCGGGTAGTCGTCGACGCGCGAGCGTGCCGACGGGATGCCCACCAGCT
>JAABUQ010012097.1_pt1 | contig 10824 bp, 8 predicted proteins | sample 5560001 | NCBI WGS metagenome assembly JAABUQ01 (sample SAMN10711888, study PRJNA513371) | rock metagenome | isolation source: Antarctica rocks | place: Antarctica: Victoria Land, Finger Mt nord | collected 2015-12-18
CTCTCAGGTCATCAGCGGCAGCGCTCCGCTGCAACGGGACACCGCGCTGACCTTCGACGGCATGGGCATTCCGGTCTGCGAAGGGTACGGCTTGACCGAAACCTCCCCGGTCATCTCGGTCAATCGCCTGGGGTCCATCCGTTACGGCTCGGTCGGACGACCGATTCCGAACGTGGAAGTTCGCATCGCGGACGACGGCGAGATCCTGGTGCGCGGACCCAACGTGATGCGCGGCTATTACCGCCGCGAGGCGGAAGCACCGTTTGTCGACGATGGATGGTTCCGCACTGGAGATATCGGGCGGCTTGACGCGGATGGTTACCTTTGGATCCTCGATCGCAAGAATGAGCTCTTCAAGACGGCCGGTGGTAAATGGGTGTCCCCCGCGCGCGTCGAGGCGGCGATCAAACGCTCGCCGTACGTCGGCCAAGCCATGGTCATCGGTTCGGGAAGACCGCATCCCGCCGTTCTGATTGTGCCGAATTGGGATGTCGTACGGCGCGACTGCGCCCTACCCGAACATCTCGCCACCGAGGACATTGCGGCGCACGAGACGGTCCGTTCGCGCATCAATACCGAAGTGCTGCGTGCAACCGCCGACCTCGCGCCGTACGAGCAGGTACGCCGGATCGCGCTTCTGCCGCGCGATTTGACGTTGCAAGACGACGAGCTTTCGCCGACCTTGAAGGTCAAGCGTCGAGTGGTCGAAGCGCGCTATTCCAAGCTGATCGATGCCGCCTGCACCGTTGCCGCCGCAGTCGCCGAAGCCTAGTTTCATTCATCTGGCAGTCATTTGCGCACGATAGAATGGGCGCAAAGGAGAATCATCTTGAAAACTTTTTCAATCATCGGCACTGTGGCGCTGCTGCTTTCGGTCAATTTGCCGGCATTCGCTCAAATGAGCTATCCGGGAATGAAGTTGGCTAAGGAAGCCAACGTGACTCTTGTCCAAGCGAGGGCGATCGCACTTCGCACCGTGCACGGGAAGATCGTTAGTCAGGAACTGGAGAAGGAGCGTGGCGGCAGCGGGTTGCGTTATACTTTTGACATCAAGACCGGGGCCAAGACGTTTGAAGTCGGCGTCGACGCAAAAAGTGGCCGCGTTTTGGAAAACGTAACGGAAGGCAAAAACGGCGATTAGAGTTCGTTCTTTGTCCAGGGGCTTTACGCACTGAATGTAGCCGGCTTCGGGCTGCGACATGAAAAAACGATCATGTTCGCAGCCTTGGTTTTGACGGTACTCGGGATCTACGCTTACACCGTAGTGCCCGCGAGTATTTTTCCAAATATGACGTTTGCACGCATCGATGTTGTCGCAAATGTGGGTGATCTGCCGCCGGATCAAGTGCGCATAGCAGTTGCGCTTCCTCTCCAGCGAGCCTTTCAAGGCCTTCCGCAGGTGCTTCGCGTCCGTACTACATCGACCCAGGGATCAGCAGAATTTGTTGTTGACTACGACCCTAAAAGCAACGTGCAAGTCGACCTGCAACATGTCAATGAGGCGATTGCCCAGACTCGCGCCCTTCTGCCGCCAGCGACGAACGTCGTCGCGGTGGTGATCAACCCCAACAGCGAGCCGGTTGTATCCTACGCGCTCACCTCGAGCTCTCTCTCGCAGACACTTCTCCACGAGTTGGCGGAGCAAACGATAGTCCCGCGGTTTTATGGCATTATGGGTTTGTCGCGGATGCTTGTGGTTGGAGGGGCGCAGCGCGAGTATCACGTTACCTTGAATCCAAGCGCTCTCGCGATTCACGGCCTATCCGTGGCCGAGGTCGGTAAAGCGATCGCCGATGCCAACACTGTTTCCTCGCTTGGTCTCTCTGAGCGGTATTACCAGCGCAACGTGTTGCTGCTGGATGCCAACATCAGAAGCGCCGAGGCCCTGCGTCGCGTGACGGTGACAAATGCCGCGAAAAACGTCATTGCGTTGGGCTCGTTAGGCAGCGTCGAGGTTGGAGTAGCTCCCCAAACCGATCAGGTCAGCTTCGGCGCGCGGCACAGTGTCATCATTAACGCCTACGGTCTGCCCGGCGCGAATGCGGTAAAAATGGCGGAGGCTATAAAAACGCGCTTTGCTGCAATCCAACGTGTGCTGCCTCGGGGAATCACGTTAAATAAGTATTGGGATCAAACTGACCTCGTAGTCGAGTCACAGCGTTCGTTGCGAGACGCAATCCTGCTCGGTGCGTTGTTGGCGGTCCTTGTCATTTACGCGTTCTTGCGAAATCTGCGTATGACGTTGGTTGCGGCAATCGTTATTCCCATTGCCATGGCCATCGCGATTTTTGTGCTGCAGCGAACCGGTGAAACGTTGAACTTAATGAGTGTAGGCGGCCTTGCGGTCGCTGTAGGTCTCATCATCGATGATGCGATTGTCGTCATAGAAAATATTGCCCGCAACCTTCGTGAAAACCGGGAGCTTGCGAAAAGGGACGTTATTACGCTTTCCATGAGCCAGCTGGGTGCCCCGATGACCGCTTCCACGCTGACGACCGTTGTGGTGTTTCTTCCGCTGACGATGCTCTCCGACGTTAGTGGGTTCTTTTTTCGCGCACTTGCGCTGACGCTTGCTTCCGCCCTTATCGTTTCGCTTGCACTGGCACTTTTTGTGACACCGATACTGGCCGGTTTTTTGATGAAGCGGTCAACCGGCGCACGAGATAAAGTTGGTTTTATCGACAGTGTGCTTGATCGATACGAGCCATTTTTGCGCTGGGCACTGTTTCACCGGGGCATCGTCTACGGCACCTCAGCCGCAGTACTGGTGTTGACCGTTCTTCTTCTCATGATGCTTCCGAACGATTTTCTGCCGAAGTTGGACGAGGGACAGTTTGAAATCAGTTACCGCATGCCGGTGGGCACGACGCTCGCGGCAAGCGATGCAGCTGCGACCGCCATAGAACGCATCGTGCTGCGTGACCCTGCGGTCCTTGGTGAAGGGCGTTTGACCGGGATAGATAGTAACGGTTATTCACCGATCCCGCAAAGTCGCGGATTGATCCGCGTGAAATTGAAAGGCCGCTCGCAGCGAGAAGGATACGAGGTGGTTACCGGCAGGCTACGGGAGCAAATTGCCGGCGCGGTACCCGCTGCGCAACTGGACTTCCATCAAATACTCGAAGACATGATCAACGATCTTTCAGGCGCTCCGGCACCTGTTGAAGTGTCGGTGCGCGGCCCCGAACAAGGACCCCTCATACGCGTTGCCGGTCTGGTTGCGCAGCAAATCCAAAAAGTGCCAGGGGTAACCGACGCCTCGTCCGGCGTCGTTTATGACGATCCAACGATTCGAATAACGCCCAGAACGCCTGCGCTTGCGGCGCTTGGAATGACATCGAGCGACTTTGGCGCCGCCGTAACTGCTGGGGCACAGGGGTCGGTTGCCACGAGCCTCGCTTCGCCGGTCAACGTGGTTCCCGTCCGCGTGGCACTTGCCGGAGTGGCCGGAGCGCTCAGCCAGAGTACGGTGGCAACCGCTGCCGGTACCGTCGCTCTTGCGAACGTCGCGCGCCTGAATGCGGGGCATCTTTCTTCCGATATCAATGAAGAAAACGGCCAGCGCATCGTGCGCGTTACAGCTAATATCAGCGGAGCGAATTTATCATCGGTAGTCTCCGGCATTCGTTCGGCATTGCGATCGGTGCCGCTGCCGCCAGGGTACAGCGTCTCGATCGGCGGCCAGTACGGTGCCCAACAACAGTCCTTTCGCGAATTTGCGAGCGTCATTGCAATAGCCGTTGTCTTGGTGTTTGCCGTGATGTTAGCCACGTTCCGGTCGTACCGCTTACCACTGGTGATCCTCACTGCGATCCCGCTCGCCTTGATCGGAGTGGCCTTGGCGCTGTTCCTCACTCGGACGGCTTTCAACGTATCGTCGTTCATGGGCTTATTGTTGCTCGTGGGCATCGTGGTCAAAAACGGCATACTATTAATTGACGTGGCCAATGTGCGCCGCACTGCAGGAGAAAGCATCGAGAATGCCTTGGTAGTTGCCGGCCGCACGCGCCTACGGCCCATCGTCATGACAACATTTGCGGCGATTGGCGGCTTGCTTCCCCTCGCGGTGGGATTCGGATCCGGTGCCGAAATGGAGCGGCCCCTCGCGATTGCGGTCATCGGGGGGCTTTCTACGGCCACGGCCTTCACTCTGATCGTGATACCGGTGCTGTATGCGGGTTTTTCGGGCGAAGCGGCTAAGGCCCAAAGCGTAGCATGATGCGGCTCCTCATTCTCACGGGCGCCTTGCTCTGTTGTCCCATCGCGGGATTCGCGCAAAGCATTCCCAACACCGATGTCTATGCGGCTTTGCCGCTTGATACCGCGCGAGAAAGAGCGGTTGTCAATTCACCGGACGTTGCCGCGGCGACAGCCCGCGTGCGCCAAAATCAAGCCGCCCTCGCGGCTGCCCGGGCCGCCTTCGGGCCTGCGATAACCTCGAGTTATACGGAGGCACCGCAGGGTGGGCCAAGGGGGACCATCGCGCAGCGTCTCACCACTGTCGGCGCGCAGACGACCCTGGGGGAGCTGATCACGCGCTCGCCGGCGATACGTCAAGCTGAATCAAACGTGCTGGCCGCGCAACTCGAGCTACAAGCGGCGCGGCGCAGCGAACAAGTCAAAGTGATCGGACTCTATTATGATGCCTTGCGGGCATCCGCAACGATGCGCGCGCGCGAGGGTGCCTTGCGCTCCGTGGAAGCGGATCGTTCTGCCGCGCAGAAACGCTTTTCGGCAGGAGACGCACCGCAATTAGACATCGTTCGTGCCCAGGTGGCCTTCGCTCGCGCCACAGCCGATTTGGAAAATGCCCGCGCCGTCTCTGATAACGCTACCGAAGCGCTGGCCGTCGAAGCCGGAATTGCCGTGGCATCGCTGGCGAGCATCGCTCCTGCGAACCAAGTGGTGATTGAAACGGTCTCCCAAGATCCGGCTCGCGCCACGCAAATTGCTTTCGCAAGCCGTCCCGAAATCGCTGCAGCCCAGGCCAACGTCCGCGCCCAAGAGTCCGCGGTTCGCGTAGCGCAGCGTGGAGTGTTACCTGCCGTTACGCTGATTGCCGGATACACCAATGGCGTCGATTCCGGAGTGCATGTCGCCGGACCAAATATCTCGGCCCAGGTCGCATTGCCGATCGCGGGAGCGGCCCGCGCAAGGATAGCGGGTGAACGCGGCCGCTTAGAGGAGGCGCAAGCAAAACTTGCTGCAGAGCAGCGTCGTGTGTCACTAGAAGTTTCAGGGGCGGTTCGCACGTTTCTCGCTTCCGGCAGAGCGCGCATTGCGGCGACGAATGCGCGTGAACAAGCCCAAGCGCAGTTGGCAGCGACCAGCGTGGGATACCGAAACGGCGCAACCTCGAGCCTTGAAGTTACGGCCGCGCGACAAACGTACATCCAGGCCATCTTAGACGAACTTTCGGCGATCTACGCAGTGGCCCAGGCCCGCGCGACCTTACGGTTGCAGATCGGACCATGATGCGCAATCGCCGCCTGCTAGGCGCAATCATTGCATTGTGTGTTGCCCTGATTGCGATCGTGATCGCACGCAGCCATCACCCCGCGCGCAGCGCACAAACCAGCGTCGCCACCGCGGTGTCGCTCGCCACGGTGCGGTACGGAACCTTTGATGCGAAAATTACCGCAACGGGGCGCGTTGGTGCGCCCGCTGGCACGCAGGCCAAAGTGGCTTTTCCGCTTCCCGGCATCATAAACTCTATCGACGTGAAAGTCGGGCAGCACGTGTCCGCCGGGCAACCGCTGGCGCGTTTGGACACCACCGGACTGGCCATCAGCGCCGCTCAAGCGCAGGCCGAGGCGAACGCGGCCGCGGCCAGTTTTGGCGGCGGCGCCGTTCCCAGTGCGTCGCTGCGCAGCGCGCAGGCCAAAGTCGCGCTCGCGCAAGGCCGCCTTTCGGCGTTGCAGCGCGGAGGAGCTGCTTCGCAGAGCGATCGCATTGCCGCGCAAAGCGCGGTGCGCCAAGCGCAAATCAAAGTGGATGCGGACCGGCGTCTAGTCGAGCGCGCGCAGACGCTCTTCGGTGCAGGTGTTACCGCCCGCAAGGACGTCGATGCAGCGCGCACGCAACTCGCGTCTGACCAGGCCGACCTGCAAGCCCAGAATGCGAAACTTCAAGCGGCGAGCACCGGCATCTCGGCGGCGCTCGCTCAGGCGCGGGCTGATTACGCCCAAGCCGTGAGCGATCTGCGTACCGCCCAGGCTCAGCAAACGGTGCTCGGCCAGCAAGCGGTGGGCGCCGGGCAGCGCGCCGCTGCCGCGCGTCGCGATCTGGGAAATGGGGTTCTTTATGCTCCGATAGACGGCATCGTCAATGCCATCTACAAACACCGCGGTGAAGCGGTGGATACGACCACTCCTGTTGTCGCACTTGGCCCGCCGGCGCAGGCGCTCGTTACGCTCGATGTGCCGGCAAACGACGTGCGCCGCGTTCATCTGGGCGATGCTGCTTCGATTCGCCTTGGGAGCGCACAGCAGCCGATTACGGGACGGGTAACGGCAATCGTGCCCGCGGTAGATCCCACAACCCAAAGTGCGACCGTCGTTGTCAGCGGTGCTCCTACGGGTGCTTTGGCTGGCGACGCGGTTGAGGCTTCCATTGTCGTGGGGCACGATCGCGGGAAACTCATTCCGCAAAGTGCCATCGTGCAGGATCCCCAAAGCGGAAAAACGGTCGTCTTCGTTCGCGAACGCAAGCCGGCGGGCGATCAGTTCGCTCAACGCGAGATTCATGTGGTGCAATCCGACGGCACGGTAGCCCAGGTATCCGGAGGGTTGAATCCCGGCGAGCAGATCGCGGCGCAGGGCGCTTTCCAACTGCTCGCGCCAGCTGCTTCAGGCGGCTAGCAGCTGCACGCCATGGACCGGGGCCCGCTGCCCGGTCGTGGTATACTACAGCGTCATGCTGACCGTTCGCCCGTTGCGCATTGGATCGCATTCCATCTGGCCGCCACTCGTACTAGCGCCGATGTCCGGCGTGACCAACCGCACGATGCGCGCCCTCTACAAGCCGTTTGGCCTCGGATTGACGGTTACCGAATTCGTGTCGTCAAATGCACTGCGCTATGGCGCAAAGCGCACCATGGAGATGATCGATCAACACGGTATTGAAAAACCGGTTTCCACGCAGCTGTGGGGCGATGATCCCGATGTCATGGCGAAAGCTGCGCGCGTCGTGCGCGAATGCGGTGCCGACATCGTCGATATCAATTTCGGATGTCCCGCGCCGAAGGTTACCAAGACTCAAGGGGGCAGCGCATGTCTCAAAGACGTGGCGCGCTGCGAGGCAATCATGCGTGCGGTTGTCGCTGCCGTAGATTGCCCGGTTACCATGAAAATGCGCTTGGGGTGGAGTGAAGACGATTTGGTCTATCTGGAGGTCGCCAAGCGGGCCGAAGCGGTGGGAATCTCCGCCGTAACCTTGCACGCTCGGACCGCTAAACAATTTTACAAGGGCAGCGCAAACTGGGATCACATCGCGCGCCTCAAGCGCGCTGTCGGGATCCCCGTCATCGGTAACGGTGATTTGGACGATGCAGGCATGGCCATGCAACGCATGCAGGAAAGCGGCGTGGATGCCATCATGCTGGGACGCGCCACCCTGGGCAATCCGTGGCTGATCTCCGCGATTGCGGATCGCATGGAAGGCCGCGAAGCACGGCCACAGCCGCCCCTAGGTGAGCGACTGGGTTACGCGATGCATCACTACCGCACGATGGTCGACGAGTTAGGCGAGGCCCGCGCCGTTCCGCAAATGCGCAAACACCTCGCCCTGTACTTTAAAGGCATTCCAAATGCCGCACTCTTACGCGACCGGATCATGCATCTGGACCGCGCCAACCAAGTACTATCGGTGATTGAAGCAGCGGTCGCTTGAAACAACTCGATCCGCTCCTTGGCGCCGGGTCCGCCGAAGAGCTGTACGCGGAAACTTACGAAAACTACAAGAATTACGTGAATCCGCCGCTCGCGCGTGTGATGAAAGTGTCGGGAAGCCCGGTTGAGGTGCGCGCACGAGGTTCGACGATTTTCGATCATCGCGGAAAGGCGTACCTCGACTTTGCCGGAGGCTATGGCGTTTTCACGCTCGGGCATAGCCATCCAAAAGTTCTTGCGGCGGTGCGGGACCAATTGGAGCTGATGGCGCTCTCCGGAAAGACCATGTTCAACCCGCTGCTGGGGCGCGTTTCCAAAAAACTGGCGGAGATCGCGCCCGGCGATTTGCAGATCTCCTTTTTTGCAAACAGCGGTGCGGAGGCGGTTGAAGGCGCGATCAAGTTGGCGAAAGCTGCCACGCAACGCCACAAGATTGTCTCTACGCACAATGCCTTTCACGGAAAAACGCTCGGTGCGCTGAGCGCAAGCGGCCGCGACTACTTCCGCAATACGTACCAGCCGCTGCTGCCCGCCATCGTCCACGTTTCTTACGGCGATGCACAACTGCTCGAGCGTGCGCTCTCGGACGCCGCGGCATTTATCGTCGAGCCCGTACAGGCTGAAGGGGGTGTGATCGTTCCTCCCGCCGGCTATTTGCGGGCCGCACGCGCGGCGTGCGATCAGCACGGCGCTTTGTTGATCGCCGATGAGGTGCAGACCGGCCTCGGCCGCTGCGGGATGTTGTTCGGCTGCAATAGAGACGCCGTTGTGCCCGACATCATGGCGCTCGCTAAAGGGCTTTCGGGAGGCGTCATTCCCGTCGGCGCCTACATTACGCGCCCTTCGGTTTGGAATGCCGCTTATGCCAAAGCTCCACTGATGCACACTTCCACATTTGGCGGCAACGAACTAGCTTGTGCCGCCGCCCTTGCGGCAATTGAAGTGCTGGAAAGCGAAGATCTGGTTGAAAACGCCAGAACGCGCGGAGAGCAGCTTTTGCACGGCGCTCGCGCATTAGCCGAGCGCTTTCCTGAAGTTGTTGCGCAAGTGCGGGGCCTCGGCTTACTGGTCGGCGTCGAGTTGAGGAGTGAAGGCTACGCCGGCGCCATCATACCCGAGGTCCTCAAGCGTGGCGTTACCGTGGCTTGGACGTTAAACATGCAGCGCGTGATTCGCTTGGAACCGCCGTTGCTCGTCAGCGAAGAGGAAGTGCAAACGGCGCTCGAAGCTTTAAGTGCAGGCGTAGAAAGTGCGCGCGAGAAGCTCGGCATCTTATAGATGCCCTATGTTGAAGCCACGATTGTCATCGATGCCCCGCCTCACGTGGTGTATGAAATCGCAAAGGAGCAGGAGCGCTTTCCACAATTCATGCCCGATGTTGAATCGGTGACGGTGCTCGAGCGTTATCCTGACCGGGTCATCACGCGCTGGAAGACCTTGGTTGAAGAAGCACCGATCGAGTGGACCGAGGAGGACCGCTTCGACGACCAAACGCCGCGAATCGATTACAAACTGTTGGAAGGCGACCTGGACAAGTTCGAGGGCTCGTGGACGTTCGCCGAACGTGACGGCGCCACACACGTTTTGCTCGGAGTAGATTACGACTTCGGCGTTCCGACGCTTGCCGAACTCATCGGCCCAACCCTTGCGCGCAAAGTGCAAGAAAACAGTGAGATGATGCTGGCGGCACTCAAAGTTGAAGCAGAAAAACAACCATGACGAAGTTTTGCTTCGTGATTCATCCGACGTCGATCGACGATATCGTGCGTTATGAACCCGGAGCTGCGGGCAAAGGGATGCCGTTGATCCGTAAAATTTTTGAATGGATGCCGCCGTACAACGCCGTGCACGTTACCGGCGTAGCGGCACCGGATGGGCGTCAAACCGAGGGGTGGTTCGTTGCTGCGCCGCTGTTGCCCGAACAAATGCTGGAAATGCCCCGCGAGAAAGTGTACGAACGCATCCTGCGCGCCATTGCGATTGGCAAAGAGCTTGGTGCGCAAGTGGCGGGGTTGGGAGCGTTCACCGGAGTCGTCGGTGACGGCGGCATAACGGTGGCCGAGCGTTCCGAGTTGCCGGTAACGACGGGCAATTCTCTCACGATCGCGGCAGGTATCCAGAGTCTCTTCCGGGGCGCGCACGAAATGGATATCGACCCTTGCGGAGCCACGGCCGTGGTCATCGGCGCCACAGGATCGATCGGTTCTGCGTGCGCGCGTCTGATTGCACCGCGCGTGCAGCACGTGGTGCTCGTCGCGCGCAACATGACGCGCTTAAAAAAGTTTCACGACGCAATCAAAGACGAACTGCCGTGCGGTTCTTCAATCACCGCGAACGTGCCCGAGGCCGTTGCGCAAGGGCAATTGATTCTGACTGCCACGTCGTCAACGCAAGATATCGTCGAGCCCGAAGACCTGCAAACCGGAGTAGTGGTGTGCGAGCTTTCGCTGCCGCACGACGTCAGCCGAAGGGTTGCGCAGGAACGCCCGGACGTGCTAGTGATCGAAGGGGGCAACATGCTGGTACCGGGGCGCCCCTACTTCGAGAGGGTGCGCGAACCGGGCACCGAGTTTGATTTGGGATTGCCCAAAAAGACCGCACTGGCGTGCATGTCGGAAACGATGGTGCTCGCACTCGAAAACCGGTGTGAGAATTACACGCTCGGACGCGGAATCGAACTCGAAAAGGTCATCGAAATCGAAAAGCTGGCCGAAAAGAACGGTTTCAAACTTGCGGCGATGCGCGCGTTCGACAAGGCAATTACGCCCGAAGATATCGCTGCGATCAAGGCATCGGCCGCCAACCGCCGCCGCAAGGCCATTGCGTGAGCAGCTGGGGGCCGGTGTTCCCGCGGGAGCGTCTGAGCGAGGAGCGGAGCCATGGATGGCGGGAGCGACGAGTCAGCGAGCAGGCTTTTTCCAGGACGGAAAAAGCC
>JAABUQ010012098.1_pt1 | contig 10823 bp, 11 predicted proteins | sample 5560001 | NCBI WGS metagenome assembly JAABUQ01 (sample SAMN10711888, study PRJNA513371) | rock metagenome | isolation source: Antarctica rocks | place: Antarctica: Victoria Land, Finger Mt nord | collected 2015-12-18
CGGTTCAACCAGTACCTCTACAACTCCAGCCTCGAGGCCCAGAGGCGCTACAACGCCTCGAAGACCCGCCGGTTGAACATGGACAAGGCCAACTACGACGCCCACCTCGCCCGGATCCGCGACACCCCGACCGAGGCCGACATCGACTCGGGCGATGCCCTCAACTCCATCCTCGACCAGCTCACCAACCCCAAGTCGATGAACGGTTCCGCCCTCCGCCTGGCCAGCGGCAGCGTCAGCCCGCAGGCCATCAAGGACATCCCGTTCCGCGACGAGACCGACGCGATCACGCTCTCGCTCGACGAGATGACCGACGCCAAGAGCTGGCCCTTGCCCCTCCGATCGGACGACTTCAAGCCCGAGCGCGACGCCTACGTCAAGGCCGTCGACGATGCCCTCGAGGAAGACAAGGACGGCGGGTCGCTCAAGCCCGAGACGATCAAGCGGGTCCGGGATTCGGTCTCCCGGCTCTACGCCAAGGTGAACGACGCCATCCCCAAGACCAAGCAGCCCGATCACCTCCAGGCCATGAACTACCTCAAGGGGCTGGCCGGGATGTCGCGGATGCTCGAGAAGCCGAACGTCGAGGCGATCCTCGCCGAGCTGGAGAAGGTCAAGACGACGACCGTGGGAAATCTCGTCTCGTTCATGCACGCCTACAACCTGAGGTTCGCCCCGGCCGAGACCCCCAAGCAACGCGCCGTCTATCGCGACCTTTATCCGGCCTTGGCCGACGCCCGAGAGAAGATCAACGGCAAGCCCGGCGACGCGAACGCGAACAACGACGCCCCGCCCCCCGCCCCGGTCGAGAACCCCACGGCCATCTTCCACGGGATGGACGCGACGCACCTCAATCCTAAGTGATGGGAGCGACGGCCAGCGAGTCGGGTGGACCTTCCCGCCTCGTCGGCCCGGACCGAGAGACCCCGGCGCTCGTCCGGGGTCTTTTTTCGTTGCCGGAAAAGGTTTGGGTCGCTCGCCCGGTCGGGTTGGTCTCGTTGACAGGCCGATTCGAGTCGCCCTATAATCCGAACTTCGATCCCCGTTCGAGGGGTTAGGCCGCGTGCGGGATCGCCCGGGGTCGGATCGATCGCATAGTCAGGAGACCGGACGAATGGCGGTTCGCGTAGGGATCAACGGGTTCGGTCGGATCGGTCGGCTGGTCTTTCGCGCCATGGCGGCATCGCCCCAGGATTACGAGATCGTCGCGATCAACGACCTGTCCGACGCCAAGCACCTGGCCCTGCTCCTGAAGTACGACAGCGTCCACGGCCGATTCCACGGGACCGTCGAGGTGGCCGAAGGGGGCCTGGTCGTCAACGGCCGCCACATCAAGATCACGACCGAGCGCGACCCCGCCAACCTGCCCTGGAAGGCGCTCCACTGCCAGGTCGCGCTGGAGTCGACCGGCTTCTTCACCCAGAAGTCCGACCTCCAGAAGCACCTCAACGCCGGCGCCGAGCGGGTGATCCTCAGCGCCCCGGCCAAGGACAAGCTCGACGCCACGATCGTGCTCGGCGTCAACGACCAGACGCTCAAGGCTTCCGACCGGATCATCTCCAACGCCTCGTGCACGACCAACTGCCTGGCCCCGATGGCCAAGGTGCTCCACGAGACGTTCGGGATCGAGAAGGGCCTGATGACCACCTGCCACGCCTACACCAACGACCAGCGCGTGGCCGACCAGGTCCACTCCGACCCCTACCGGGCCCGGTCGGCGGCGATCAACATCATCCCGTCCACCACGGGCGCGGCCAAGGCCGTCGGCGAGGTCATCCCCGAGCTCAACGGCAAGCTGACCGGCTACTCCCTCCGGGTGCCCGTGCCCGACGGGTCGATCACCGACCTCACCTCGATCCTCAAACGGGACGTGACCAAGGACGAGGTCAACGCCGCGATGAAGGCGGCGGCCGACGGCCCGCTCAAGGGGATCCTCGAATACGCGACCGACCCCCTGGTCTCCAGCGATATCGTCGGCAACCCGCATTCGAGCATCTTCATGGCCGAGTGGACGACCGTCATCGGCGGCGACATGGTCAAGACGATCTCGTGGTACGACAACGAGTGGGGCTACTCGAACCGGACCGCCGAGTTGATCAAGAAAGTCGCCCAACTGGGCTGATTTCGACCAAGCTCCGAAACGAATCGGGGCGGCGCCCGTGCCGCCCCGACCGTCCCCCTCGCCTATCCGACCACCGTTCGAGGATGACCGCAAGTGCCCAAGCAGACGATCCGCGACATCGCCTTGGATGGTCGCAAGGTCTTGGTTCGGGTTGACTTCAACGTCCCGCAAGGCCGCGACGGCTCGATCTCGGACGATCGCCGGATCCGGGCCGCGTTGCCGACCCTGGAGCATGCCCTGGGGGCGGGGGCCTCGCTGATCCTGGTCAGCCACCTCGGCCGGCCGACCGGCGACCCCACGACGGACGCCCCGTTTCGCCTCGACGGCGTCGCGGCTCGCCTCGGCGAATTGCTGGGCAGCCCGGTCCAGAAGGTGGGCGACACGGTGGGCCCGGAGGCCCGAGCCGCCGCGGCCGACCTCAAGCCCGGCATGGTCCTCGTGCTCGAGAACGTCCGGTTCAACCCGGGCGAGAAGAAGGGCGATCTCGGCTTCGCCCGATCGCTCGCCGGCCTGGCCGACGCCTACGTCAACGACGCCTTCGGGACCTGCCACCGCGACGAGGCGTCGATGGTGGCCGTCCCCGAGCAGTTCCCCGCCGAGGACCGGGCCATCGGCTTCCTCGTCGAGAAGGAATTGCAGATCCTCGACACCTTGTTGAAGCACCCGAAGTCGCCGATGGTCGCCGTCATGGGCGGCTCCAAGGTGTCCGACAAGATCGGCGTGATCGAGAACCTCCTGCCCAGGATCGACAAGCTCCTCGTGGGCGGGGCCATGACTTACACCTTCCTCAAGGCCCAGGGGCACTCGACCGGCAAGAGCCGGGTCGAGGGGGACAAGCTCGACGAGGCCCGCCGCCTCCTCGAACTCGCCGGCCCCAAGCTCGTGCTCCCCTCGGATCACCTGGTCTCCGAGTCGCTCGAAGCGACCAGCCCGACCGAGGTCGTGGTCGGCCCCGAGATCCCCGAAGGCGGGATCGGCATCGACATCGGCCCGAGCACGGTCGCGGAGTACGCCCGTATCGTCCGCGAGGCCGGCACGGTCGTCTGGAACGGCCCGATGGGCAAGTTCGAAGACGAGCCATTCCGCAAGGGGACGCTCGGCGTCGCCGAGGCGATGGCCGGCTCGACGGGCGTGACCGTCGTCGGCGGCGGCGAGACGGCCGAGGCCGTCGAGCGGTTCGGCTTCGCCGACAAGGTCAGCCACGTCTCGACCGGCGGGGGGGCCTTCCTCGAATGCCTCGAGGGGAAATCGTTCAACTCGCTCCGCGTGATTCCCGATCTTTGAGGAGAGGGGGCGGACCCCGGCCGTCCGTTTGATCGAGCCTCCAATCCTTCAACGCCCGATCCCCGCAACCCGAAAGCGAATCAACGGATGGGAGACGACATCCGGCCTCCGGCGGATCGCCCGGCCCGGCTCCAAGTCTGGGACCATGCGAATCGGCCGTTCGTGACGCCCTCGCTCCTGGACTGCGACTTCAACCGGGTCGGCGAGGAGCTTGATGCCCTCAAGACCGCCGGGACGGTCGCCGTCCACCTCGACGTGATGGATGGCCATTTCGTCCCCAACCTCTCCTACGGCGCCCCGGTGATCGCCGATTGGCGGAAGCGGACCGACTTCCCCTTCGACGCCCACCTGATGATCTCCGACCCCGCCCGCTATCTCGACGACTTCGTGAACGCTGGTTGCGACACGATCATCGTCCAGATCGAGGCGGTTCCCGACCCCTCCGACCTGATCCGGCGGGTCAAGGCCGCCGGCTGCCGGGCCTCGATCGCCCTGAACCCGCCCACGCCCCTCGCCGCGATCGAGCCGTACCTCGACGCCGTCGACGCCGTGCTGGTGATGAGCGTGATGCCCGGATTCGGCGGCCAGAAGTTCGACCCATCGGTCCTCGACAAGGTTCGCGCGCTCCGGGCCGAGCGGCCCAACCTCTGGATCTCGATCGACGGCGGGATCAAGGCCGACACCGCGGCCGACGCGGCGGCGGCCGGGGTCTCGCAAGTGGTGGTCGGCTCCGGCGTGTTCCGCAACGATGGTAACTACGCGGCGGCCCTGGCCGAGTTGGCCGAGGGGATCCATCGCGGTCGCGAGCGAGGCAGTGGCCCGAGCCCCCCGGCCGGTCCGCCGTCACACGAATGACCCAAGTCGTCCTGATCCGCCCCGGCGCCACGGTTTACGACGAGCAGAACCGGGTCCAAGGCGCCCTCGACGTCCCCCTGAGCGACCGAGGGTGGGCCGAGGTCGCCGAGCTCGTCGAGAAGCTCGCCGTCCCGCTCTCCGGCATCGAGCTGTCCGCCCTCTACTGCGGGCCCAGCGAGAACGTCTACCGGACCGCCGAGGCGGTCGGCCGGGCGCTCGGGCTGCGGCCCCGGCGGCTCGACGAGCTCCGGAACCTTGACCAGGGGCTCTGGCAAGGCTTGCAGGTCGAGGAGATCCGGCGGCGTCATGTCAAGGTCTTCCGCCAGTGGATCGAGGACCCCTGCTCGGTCAGCCCGCCGCACGGCGAGGCCGTCGACGCGGCGATGGGCCGGGTCAAGGCCGCGCTCAAGCCCTTGATCAAGCGGCATCGCGACGAGGCGATCGGCCTGGTCGCCTGCGAGCCGATCGCCCAGTTCATCGCCTGCTACCTCCGCCGCGATCCTCGCGTCCAGCTCTCCGACCACGTCCCGACCGGCGGGTTCGAGCGGATCAACGTCGGGCCCGAGTGGGGCCGAGACGGCGACGCCGGATGATCCCCATCCCCATCGCCACAAGAGATCCTCGCGGAAGGCCGGATGCCGCATGCGGAAGGCCGATGAAGGAGTCACCCGCCTCATGGCCGTCAAACCCGGAGGCCCCACCAACGCCTGGCATGGCCACTTCGAGCCCAAGCGGGTTCCCGAAGGCGTCTGGATGCGCTGCGAAGGTTGCGGGGCGACCCTCTTCCGCAAGCAGGTGGTCGAGAACCTCAACGTCTGCCCGGATTGCGACCACCACTTCGCCATCTCGGCCTGGGAGCGGGTCGCGCAGATCCTCGACGCCGACACCTTCGAGGAGTGGCACGCCGACCTCCGCCCCGGCGACCCCTTGGGCTTCAACGACCGCCGCCCCTACCCCGAGCGGGTCAAGGCCGAGCAGGACCGGACCGGCCTGAGCGAAGCGGCGATCGTCGGCCGGGGGTTCATCAAGGGGATCCGGATCGTCTTCTGCGCCACCGACAGCGGCTTCATCATGGGGAGCATGGGCTCCGTCGTCGGCGAGAAGCTGACCCGGGCGATCGAGGAGGCGACTCGCCAGCGCCTCCCCCTCCTGATCGTCTCCGGCTCCGGCGGCGGCGCCCGGATGCACGAGGGGATCTACTCCCTGATGCAGATGGCCAAGGTGTCCGCCGCCTTGGCCCGCCACGCCGAGGCCAAGGGGCTCTATCTCAGCCTGCTGACCCACCCGACGATGGGCGGCGTGGCCGCCAGCTTCGCCTCGCTCGGCGACATCATCCTCGCCGAGCCCAAGGCCCTGATCGGCTTCGCCGGGCCCAAGGTGATCGCCCAGACCGTCCGCGTCCGCCTCCCCGATGGGTTCCAGACCAGCGAATTTCTGCTCGAACACGGCTTCCTCGACCGGATCGTCCACCGCAAGGAACTGCGGAGCCTCCTGGCCCAGTTGATCGACTACGTCTCGCCCTGACCCCGGGATCGAACGAAAGGAGCGAGCGATGGCCTCAGCCACCAAAACAACCTGGATCCGGCCCGAAGAATACCTCGAACGCGAGCGGGCGGCCGAATTCAAGAGCGAATATCGCGACGGCCGGATCTTCGCCATGTCGGGCGCCAGCCGGCCGCACAACCTGCTCTCGACCAATCTTGTCCGACTTCTCGGCAACCAGTTGGACCGGCGACGGTGCGAGATTTATGGCGCGGACATGAGGGTCCGGGTCCAGCGGACCGGCTCGTACTTATACCCGGATATCGTCATCGCTTGTGGTGGTCCTCGGTTCGAGGATGGGGTTTTCGACACGCTCCTCAACCCGACCGTGATCGTCGAGGTCCTTTCGCCCTCGACCGAAAGCCACGACCGGGGGCTCAAGTTCGCCGACTACCGCGAGATCGATTCGCTGACCGACTATCTCCTCATCGCCCAGGGCGAAATCCTGGTCGAGCGATACTCCCGGCGGGAGGAGGGGTGGGCCATCACCTTCTTGCGCCGGGCCGACGAAATCCTCCGCCTGGAGTCGATTGGCTGCGAGGTCGCGCTCCGGGACATCTACGACTTGGTCCCCATGCCCGAGGGCGGGCCGAATCCCCCGGCTTGAGGGCCCCGATCATCGAGGGGCTGGCCGGCCGAGCAGCTCGAGCAGCCGATTGTCGGCCGGGTAGGGGTGGCCGACATATTGACGGAACCCTTCGGCGTGCTCGGCATTGATCTCGGCCCCCCGGTGGCGGCTCCAGCGTTCTTGGGCGTCGAGATATTCGTCGATCCCGTGCTGGCGGCGCAGCCAGTCGCGCTGGCTGGCGTGGCAGGCGAGCATCCGCCGCTTGAGCTCGAAGACTTGGCCGATGTCGACGTGAAACCCCGCGGCCAAGGGCCGCCCCTCGCGATCGACACCGCCGATGGGATCCACGAAGTAGAGGCGCGGGATCTTCGGCAAGACCGAAGCGGGCTCCCAGAGCCGGGTCTTGTAGTTGATCAAGGCGGCGGCGAAGCAGGCGTCGCGGACCAGGGCGCCGGTCGCCTCGTGGTCGCACAGGTAGTCGACCGGCGGGGCGGTCAGGACGATCTCGGGCCGGGCCCGGCGGATCGCCTCGACGACCCTCCGGCGCGACCCGTCGTCGTCGAAGATCGCCAGGTCGCGGAATTCCAGGCAGGTATAGCTCGCGCCGATCAGGGCCGCCGACGCCGACGCCTCGGCCCGACGGATGCTGGCGATCTCCTCCGGGTCGCGGTCGGCGGTCCCGCAGTCGCCCGGGGTCATCGTGGCCATCGCGATCGGGCATCCCGCCTCGGCGAGCAGGGCCAAGGTCCCGGCGCACTGGAATTCCAGGTCGTCGGGGTGGGCGTGGATCGCCAGGATCCGAGGGGCAGGGGGGACGGGGTCGGGCATGTTGGTTCCTCCCGGGTCGGTCGGGCCTCCGAGTGATAACCGGCTCGGGCGGGCCTCGCAAGACCCGGTCGACCACCCCCGGGGCGAGAGTTGACGGATTCCGGAAAAAAGTTCTCGCTAGATTTAGATGACCGGTGTACATTAGCCGTCAAAGGCTCAGATGGTGATCGCCCGTCGCGTGGTGGCCATCCGATTGAGCGAGAGTCCTTCGATCACCCGACCTCTTGGCCTCACCTCTCCGGAGTTCCCCGTCATGGCCGATCTCGACCCGTTGACCTCGCGCCAGCGCGAGATTTACATCTTCATCCGCGGCAAGATCCAAGGGCGAGGCTACGGCCCCACCGTCCGCGAGATCGGCAACCAGTTCGAGATCAAGAGCCCCAACGGGGTCATGTGCCACCTCAAGGCGCTCCAGAAGAAGGGCCTGATCAACCGCGAGCCGAACATGTCGCGCGCGATCCAGCTCCTGGACGACCCGACATCGGCCCCGGCCCCCTCGCAAGGGGTGAAGCTGATGGGCCGGATCGCCGCCGGCTCGCCGATCGAGGCGATCGAGCAGGTGGACGAAGAGCTGGCCTTCACCGAGTGGGCGGGCTCCGACGACAAGTTCGCCCTCCGGGTCACCGGCGAGTCGATGATCGAAGAGCATATCGCCGATGGCGACTATGTGATCATCCACAAGCAGGAGCACGCCCGGGACGGCCAGATCGTCGCCGTCCGCGATGAGGAAGGCGAGGCGACCCTGAAGCGGATCTTCAAGGAGAAGAACCGGATCCGCCTCGAACCGGCCAACAAGACGATGAAGCCGATCTACCGCGACAAGGTCGAGATCGTCGGCGTCCTGGTCGGCGTCGTCCGGAAGTATTGAGCCGGGCGCGCCCCTTCGGATACGCTGAGCCTCGAACGATCCGGGCCGGATCGCGGTCCCGCCCGGATCTTCCGTTTCGAGGCGCCCCGAAAGGATTCGAGCCGGATGACCCCCGACCCCACCGCCTCCGCCGACTTCGTCCGCCTCTTCACCGACGGGGCTTGCAGCGGGAACCCCGGCCCCGGCGGCTGGGCCTACATCATCCAGCACCCCGCCAGCGGTCGGGTCGTTGACGGTTCGGGGGCGGACCCGGCCACCACCAACAACCGGATGGAGCTCACCGGCGCCATCGAAGGGCTGGCCTCGCTGAAGCGGCGGTGCCAGGTCGAGCTCGTCACCGACAGCACCTACGTCGGCAAAGGGCTCAAGGAGTGGATGCCCAAGTGGAAGGCGAATGGCTGGCGGCGGAAGGAAGGCTCGACCTGGAAGCCGGTCGTCAACCTCGACCTCTGGCAGCGGCTCGATGGGCTCCTGGCCGGTCACGACGTCCGGGTCTCGATCGTCCTGGGCCACGACGGCCACGCCGAGAACGAGGCGTGCGACCGGATGGCCGTCGCCGCCTACAAGGCGCTCAAGGCCGACGCCCGCCGCTGAATCGGGGCCGGACGCCGGCGGGACCGTCTGCCCTTCACGGCCGGGTGATCGCTCGCGTATGATTTCGAAGGGGGACAGTCCCGCCCCGAGCTGGACCTCGCCGCGACCGGACCGGCGCGATTTCGATGGGCCTGGCGGCCCGAAGGCACCCATGACCCGACGCACCCGAGGACGCGAGATCGCCCTCCAGGTTCTCTACCAACTGGAGCAGAATCCCGGCCAGCCATCGGCCGAGGTCGCGCGCTTCATCGAGCGCCGGCTCCGCGAGCCCAGGCTTTGCGCCTTCGCCAACCGGCTCGTCGCGGGCGTCCGCGAGCACCAAACCCGGATCGACGCGGTGATCTCCGACGTGGCCGAGAACTGGCGGATCGACCGGATGGCGGCGATCGATCGCAACATCCTCCGGCTCGGGGCCTACGAGCTGCTCCACTGCTCGGCCGAGGTGCCGACCAAGGTCGCCATCAACGAGGCCCTCGAGCTGGCCAAGCGCTACAGCACGGCCCAGTCCAGCCGGTTCGTCAACGGGATCCTCGACCGCCTCCAGGCCGCCGACGCCGCCCGAACCCTCGCCGACAGGCCGGCGGCCCCGGCCCAAGCCTCGTCCGAGCCGGATCCACCCTCGCCCGAGCCGAGCCCGGCTCCCGCCGAGGACCAGCCTTGAGGACGCCGCGGCGTTCGAGCCGGCCCGTCCGGTCAGGCCGCTCCCCCTCGGCCGACCTCCACGTCCATACCACGCATTCCGACGGCGGTTGCTCGCCTTGCGAGGTCGTCCGGGCCGCGGCGAACGTCGGCCTGGCCGCCCTGGCGATCACCGATCACGACACCCTCTCGGCGATCGCCATCGCCCGGCCCGAGGCCCAACTCCTCGGCCTCGAACTCATCGCCGGGATCGAGCTGACGGCGGTCCGCGATGGCCGGGAGCTGCACATCCTCGGCCACTTCGTCCGCGAGGATGACCCCGACCTCCTTGGCGCCACCGCCTCGCTCCGCCTCGCCAGGGCCGACCGGATCGAGGCCATGCGCGATCGGCTGGCGGCGCTGGGCTTGAGCGTCGACCTCGGGGCGATCCGCCGTGCCTTCCCTCGGGCCACGATCGGCCGGAAGCACCTGGCCGACTGGCTGGAGCGGTCGGGCCAGGTGGCCGGCCGCCGCGAGGCATTCGCGCTCTACCTCGGCGACGACGGGCCGGCCCAGGTCCCCAAGCCCCGGCTGCCGTATCGCGAGGCGATCCGGCTGATCCGGGGGGCCGGCGGGGTTGCCGGCCTGGCCCATCCGCCCTATGATCTGCGATCGTGCGTCCTAGAGGAGCTGGCCGGGGCCGGCCTCGGCGCGATCGAGGTCGCCGGGCCGGGGGTGGACCCCAAGCTCGGCCGGCGCTGGCGCGATTGGGCGGGACCTTTGGGGCTGGCCTCGATCGCGGGGTCGGACTTCCACAGCCCCGACCGGCCCGGCCGCTGGGTCGGGTCGATCACCACGCCCGCGACCGACCTCGAGCGGCTCCGGGACCTTCGCCCTTAACTCCCCCCTGGTCACAATGGCGCTGAAGGACCTGCTCGATCGGTTCAAGAAGGGGCTGTCCCGGACGGCCCGGCTCTTCGACGTCCGGACCTGGCTCGGCCGCAAGGTCGATCAGAATTTCCTGGATCAGCTCGAAGCCAAGCTGATCCAGGCCGACGTCGGCGTCGCCAGCACCAAGCAAGTGGTGGATCGCGTCCGGGCCACTTACGCCGACAGGACGGCCGACGAGGACTTGATCCGCTTCGTCAAGGACGAGTTCAAGGCGCTCCTGGTTGACCCCCGGCCCGGCCAGTTGCTCACCAGCGGCGCGCGTCCCACGGTCTACCTGGTGGCCGGGATCAACGGGTCGGGCAAGACCACCTCGATCGCCAAGCTCGCCCAACGGCTCAAGGGCGAGGGGAAGACGATCCTCCTGGCGGCCTGCGACACCTTTCGGGCCGCCGCGGCCGACCAGTTGACGATCTGGGCCGAGCGTTCCGGCTCGGACATCGTCAAGGGGTCGCAGGGGGCCGACCCGGCGAGTGTCGCCCACGACGCCTGCGACCGGGCGTTGGCCCGGGGGGTCGACATCCTGATCGTCGACACCGCGGGCCGGCTCCACACCCAGTCGCACCTGATGCGCGAGCTGGAGAAGGTCCGCCAGG